>OCZT010000462.1_pt1 | contig 39955 bp, 43 predicted proteins | sample 1539031 | NCBI WGS metagenome assembly OCZT01 (sample SAMEA3539308, study PRJEB22396) | soil metagenome | biome: tundra; feature: field; material: soil | place: USA | collected 2010-05 | depth 0.15 m
TTACTACTTAATAAACCATTTAAACAATTTCAATTTCCCTTTTAACGGCGGATATTTAAAAGAAGGATCGAACCAGGTTGGTGTTTTCATAACCGGTTTGGCACGGGTAAAAGTATCAAAGGTGAATTTGCCATGATAGGCGCCTATGCCACTATTGCCAACACCTCCGAAAGGCAAATGATGATTGGTGAAATGCCAGTCGGTATTATTTATGCAGCCACCACCAAAGGAAATTTTTTCCACCCATTCTTTTTCTTCGTTCTTATCATTCGTGAATAAATAAAAAGCCAGTGGTGTTTCATTTCGCTCTACAATGTTCATTGCTTCTTCCGTCGTGTTATAACCAATTACAGGCAATACAGGACCAAATATTTCTTCATGCATAATAGGTGAATCGGGAGATACATTTTCCAGCACAGTAGGAGCAATAAATAATTTTTCTCTGTTGTATTCACCACCGGTTACAATTTTTCCATCAGCCAGGTAACCTACCAGCTTATCAAATCTTTTTTCATTGATGATCTTGCCATAGTTATAATTGTTTGCAGCATCATCTGAATAAAATTTCGTGATCGTTTCCTTCAGCTTATTTATAAATTTTTCTTTCACCGCATTATGTACCAGCACATAATCAGGAGCAATGCAGGTTTGCCCTGTGTTTATAAATTTGCCGAATGCAATTCGTTTTGCAGCAACAGTAATGTTTGCATCAGCACAAACAATAGCGGGACTTTTACCACCAAGCTCTAATGTAACAGGAACCAATTTTTCTGCTGCCATCTGGTAAATGATTTTTCCTACTGGTATGCTGCCTGTATAAAACACATAATCAAATCTGAAATTTTTCATCATTGCAGAAACTACTTGAGCGCCATCACCTGTAATCACTTTTATATATTCTGATGGGAAAATTTCTGTAATTATTTTTTCTATCAAAGCAGATGTTGCAGGAGAGAATTCCGAAGGTTTAAGCACAACACAATTTCCTCCTGCAATAGCACCAATCAGCGGTATTAACAATAATTGCAACGGATAATTCCACGGAGAAATGATGAGCACCACACCTAACGGGTCTCTGTAGATTTTACTGGATGATGGGAAGTTTACAAGGTTTGTTTCAACAGATTCAGGCTTCATCCATCGACAAAGATTTTTTAGTACAACATTAATTTCCGCTAACACTAATCCTGTTTCAGTGGCATACGTTTCTTCTGCATTCTTTTTAAGATCAGCATACAATGCCTTTTCAATTTCTTTTTCGTAAGCAAGAAGTGTTTGTTTTAATAACTGTAATTGCTTTTTGCGAAACGCATACGACTTTGTAGAATGGCTGTTATAATAACTGCGTAGATCTGCAAGTGAGGAATTTAAATCAGTCATTACTGCTAAATTTGTTCCTCAAGGTAAATAAAAACAACAATGCCGGAAAGTGATGAATATTATATGCGGCAGGCTTTGAAGGAAGCACAAAAAGCTTATGATGAAGGCGAGGTTCCCATAGGCGCTGTTATTGTTATGCAGGATAAAATTATTGCACGTGCTTACAACCAGGTAGAGAAATTGAACGATTCAACAGCTCATGCAGAAATTATTGCACTCACCTCCGCGTATAATTTTTTAGGATCAAAGTATTTGCCTGAAGCAACTTTGTACGTTACCATTGAACCATGCCTTATGTGTGCCGGTGCTTTATATTGGAGCAAAATTGCAAGGGTAGTTTATGGAGCAACTGATGAAAAGCATGGAGCCCTTACCCTACCCCTCTCCACAAGTGGAGAGGGGAAAGGGGTGAGGTTTCATCCTAAAACAGAAATTATAAGTGGTATTTGTAAAGATGAATGCTCGGTGCTGATAAAAAAATTCTTTAAAGCAAGAAGATAACTTTCGTGATAAGGAAATTATTGAAGTCTGCCTGTTCATTTGTAATATTATCAAGTAAATTTGCATTCAATCATTTTTATAACACTTAAAAATATATTTTATGGCATTCACAGTACCGGCTCTGCCTTACGCTTATGAAGCATTAGAGCCACACATCGATAAACAAACTATGCAGATACATCATGATAAGCATCACCAGGCATATGTTGATAATTTAAATAAAGCAATTGCAGGAACTGAAAATGAAAATAAAAGCATTGAGGAATTAGTGAAGAATGCAGGAAGTATAAGCCCTGCGGTTAGGAATAACGGCGGCGGGCATTGGAACCACAGTTTTTTCTGGGAAAGTCTTGCAGCTAATGCAGGCGGTAATCCTGAAGGAAAGTTGGCTGATGCTATTAATGAAGCATTTGGTTCATTTGATGGTTTTAAAGAAAAATTTAATAATGCAGGAATGACAAGGTTCGGAAGCGGATGGGCATGGCTTGGATCACAAGGTGGTAAACTGGTAATTTGTTCAACACCAAACCAGGATAATCCTTTAATGGACGTTGCTGAATGCAAATGCACACCAATATTGGGCTGCGATGTTTGGGAACATGCTTATTATTTAAAATACCAAAACAAGCGTGCTGATTATTTAAATGCTTTCTGGAATGTAGTGAACTGGAAAAAAGTTGCTGAACGATTTAACCAATGATTTAAATGATATTAATGATTTTTATGATAAGGGCTGCAACAATTGTTGCAGTTTTTTTATTCCCCTTTAGGGGTTAGGGGTTTACGGCACCGGATCATCTCCATGCCCGCCCCAGGGATTACACCTTGCAATTCTTTTAAGCGTTAGCCATAATCCTTTTACAGGTCCATATTTTTTTAAAGCTTCAATTCCGTATTGTGAACAGGTAGGCGTAAACCGGCATGAAGGCCCCATCCATGGCGAGATGATCCACTGGTATAATTTTATTAAAAAAATAAATGGAAGACTAAGTATTTGCAGCAATGGCTTCATCAGAAATTTTATTTAATCTTTTTAATGCAGACTGCATTTTTTCAGTCACCTCTTTATATTCAGGAATTTTATTGCCGGTATATATAAAAAACACAGCCATAAATTTTCCATGCTTTTTTAAGGTCCCGGTTAAACTGCTTTTTTGCAGACGATAAGCCTCTCTCATTAACCTTTTTATCCGGTTCCTGTCAACTGCTTTTTTAAAATTCTTTCCGCTTACAGCAAAACCAGTTTGCAAAGGCGCAATATTTTTTTCTGAAAAAATATATAATACCCTGAATGGAAAATTTGAAAATGAAGCACCCTGCTTAAATAAAACTTCAATAAGCTTACGGCTTTTAAGCTTTTCTTCTTTTTTAAATGTTAATCGCTGTTCTATGGTGATTTCTTTTAACAAATATCTTTATAAATGCTAACATCATTAATAAAAAAGTCCCGCAATAGCAGGACTAAAAATTTATGAGACTTTCTATTTAAGAAATTAATTATTTTTTATCTACGTGTTCATCAGAAACAGAAAGCTTATGCCTTCCTTTTTTTCTCCTGCTGGCTAAAACTTTACGTCCGTTAGCAGTTTCCATTCGTTTACGAAAACCATGTACGCTTTTACGACGACGCTTATGTGGCTGATATGTTCTTTTTTTTCCGGGCATTTTATTAAAATTTTTCCTTTACAAATTAATAATTATTGTTCACCAACAGGACACCATTCCTGATGTTTGTGAAAAGGGAGCAAAGGTAGGAATATATTTTACATTTTAAGATTGCAGATGGAAGAATTTTATAGCTATTCTATATTTATATGCTTCGATTTTAGTGCTCTTCCAAAAAACACTGCACTATGCCTGTCAAAATCTTCTTCAGAATCTGTTGTATACAATTCAATTCTCCCATTTTTACTGCAATTTTTTTCTATTTCAGGATGACTAACTAAATAATTTTTTAAACTTTCAGCTACTATTTCTCCCTGTGAAATGATTTTTATACTTTCTGATGTAAACTGACGTATCTTTTTAATTAATAAAGGATAATGCGTACATGCAAGCAAAATTGTGTCTATATTTTTTGATTGCTTCATCAATTCATCAATGTATTTTTTTATAAAATAATCAGCGCCCTCATTATCATATTCATTACTTTCCACTAAAGGAACCCATAATGGACATGCCTGCTGAAAAACTTTTATATCGGGAAAGAATTTTTTTATTTCTATGAGATAAGATTCAGATTGAATAGTACCATTAGTACCCAAAATACCGATTGTATTTGTTTTGGTATAGTTGCCAATAATTTCTACTGTTGGTCTTATTACGCCAAGCACTCTATTATCAGGATTTATTTTAGGCAGATCTTTTTGCTGAATTGTTCGTAAAGCCTTTGCAGATGCGGTATTGCAGGCAAGGATCACCAATGAGCAGCCCTGTTTAAAAAACCAATTTACGCATTGCAATGTGTATTGATAAACCACATCAAAGCTACGACTACCATAGGGAGCACGGGCATTATCGCCAAGATATAAATAATCATATTGTGGCAGTTTGTTTACCAGTTCTTTCAATACAGTTAAACCTCCATACCCTGAATCAAAAACACCAATGGGATTATTTGCTGCCATTTACCAAAAGTAAAAAAGCCATCCCATAAAAGGATGGCTATAAATTTTTTATTTGTTATGAGTTTTATTTAACAGGTGTTGTTTTTGGAACAGCATTTTGTTTGATGCCTAATTTCTTTTTAACCAAAGCAGCTATATCATCGCCGGGAGGCATAACAAGTAATGCTTCTTTAGGAAATACATATGTATAACCATTTTCTTTTGCTACTTCCTGTATGGCAGCCTGCAGTTTTCTTTGTATTGGTAAAGATAATTCCTGTCTTTTTTGTTCAAACTGCTGTTGAATTTGCTGTTCTGCACCACTTAATTCCTGAACCGTTTTTTGAAGTTCGGTTCTTTTTACTTCTTTTAAACTTGGATTCATTGTAGCTGAATCTTTATAAAATTTTGCTACAGCTTCGTTAAAAGTATTTTGCTTATCCTGTGCATTTTGATATAAGGATTGCTGGTATTGATTTAGAGCAGTATCAACTTTAGCAGCCTCCGGCATTAAAGCAATAATTTCATCTGCGCTTATATAGCCGATCTTAATCTGGGCTTTAGTAGTGTTTGATAATCCAAAGATTCCCATTGTTATCAATCCGAGTGTAATAAACTTTTTCATTTTCTTTTTTATTATTTATTTATAGTGTTTAAAATGTTTAGTTAAGCTGCACCTCTTCTGCTGTTTTACAATTATTTAACAAGCTTATAAATCGTCAGACGGAGACCGTCAGACGATTATTTAACACCCAATTCTTTAAGCACATCATCGCTCTTATCCAGTTTTGGGTCGGCAAAGATAACGGTTATCCCTTCACTTTTATCCAGAATGAAATCATAAGATTTTGCAATAGCTAATCTTTGCACGGCATTATAAACTTTATCCTGTATGGGTTTGATAAGTTCCTGCCTTTTTTTAAAAATATCACCTTCATATCCGTATCTTTTTTTCTGAAGATCTCTTAATTCTTTTTCTTTATTAAATAATTCATCTTCTCTTTTTTTCTTCAAATCATCGCTAAGCATAACCTGCTCGGCATCAAAATCTTTATACATCTTATCAAGATCAGCAGATTTTTTATCAATTTCCTGTTGCCATTGTTCACTGAACCGATCTAATGTTTGTTGCGCCGATTTATACTCAGGTAATTTTTGTAAAATATATTTTGAATCAATAACAGCATACCGCTGTGCGTTGCAATTAAACATTGCTGCAACAAATAAAGTGGATAAAATAAGGTTCTTTATCATGATACAGTTGTTACTTTATTCAGGCTCCTGGCCAAGCATAAACGTGAATTTTCCTGCACTCTTTAGTCCCTGCCCGGGCTGAATTCTATCTAACCCGATGCCATAATCAAACCCAAGCAAACCAAACATTGGCAGAAAGAAACGCATTCCCAAACCTACGCTGCGCCTTAGTTTAAAAGGATTGTAATCTTTAAAGCTATACCATCCGTTGGCAGTTTCAAAAAAAGCAAGTCCGTAAATTGTACTGCTTGCACTTGTACTAAAAGGATATCTTAACTCCAATGTATATTTATTAAAAATAGTAAAATATTGTGATGCCGTACTTTGATCGGGATTGATTTTTGGATCTGAATTATCATATACAGGGTAACCTCTGTGTGCTATAATATCATAACCCAATATAGCAAAAGTATTACTAAGTCCTGCATCACCTAATTGAAAACGCTCAAATGGTGAAATATCCGTTTTATTTGTATACCTGTTAATAAAACCATATTTGGCAGCAGCTTTTAAAATGAATTGCTTGTTTTTATCTTCCCCGTGAGCTGTGCCAATTGGCACATACCATTCTGCATTAAATCTTTCTTTATGGAATTCAACATATTTATACTTTTGAATAGGATCTTTATAAAAAGAGACATCTCTGAATAATGAATATGGAGGCGTTAACTGCACGCTTAAAGCAAAGTTGGAGCCACCTGTTGGAAAAATAGGATTAGGACCTGCTGAACTTCTTGCCAGGGTTACTTTAAAACTAATATTAGTTGAATTACCATCTTTTAATCCCGGAAAAATAGAATAATTTTTTAATTTATACTGCTGAAGATTTAATGAATATACAATTGAAAAATAATCATCGGGCCATTTTAATTGCTTACCTAAAGAAATTCCAAAGCCAGTGGTTTTTATAAAAGATGTATCAGCTGCACTGTTGGAATACGCACCAGTTAAAGGGTCGTAGGCATTAGCATATTTAGTATCGTAATAACTAACCGTGAATGAATTTCGTTTTTTGCCACCTAACCAGGGTTCAGTAAAAGAAAAATTATAAGAGCGATAAGCTTTGCCATTGCTTTGTACTCTTAAGCTTAGCTTTTGCCCATCACCAACAGGCAAAGGAGACCATGCAGTTTTCTTAAAAATATTATAAATAGAAAAATTATTAAACGTTACGCCAAGTGTTCCCGTTAGCCCGATGCCTCCGCCAAAACCCGCGGAGAGTTCTAATTGGTCCGATGATTTTTCTTCCAGGCCCCAGTTAATATCTACAGTTCCGTTATCAACATTAGGTACAACGCCCGGGGTTATTTTTTCAGGGTTAAAAAAACCTAACTGCGATAGTTCTCTTTGTGTACGAATGATATCTTGACGGCTGAATTTTTCACCCGGTATTGTTCTTAATTCGCGGCGAATAACGTACTCTTTTGTTTTGTCGTTACCACTGATCGTTACATTTCCAATGGTGGCCTGAGGTCCTTCTACAATACGTATCTCATGATCAATTGTGTCATTGTAAACTGCCGTTTCAACAGGATCTATCCTGAAAAATAAATACCCGTCATCCATGTATAAACTGCTTATATCTCCACCTTCCTGTGAGGCCTGTTTACCTAATCTTTTATTAAGCGTTTCAACATTATATGTTTCACCTTTTTGAATACCAAGGAAAACATTTAATATAGAATCAGAATACTTTGTATTTCCTCTCCAGGTAATATTTCCAAAATAATATTTATGCCCCTCCTGCAATTTTATTGCAACATTCATGTCGCCTTTATTATTGTAATACTGTGTATCAGCAACAATAACGGCATCCCTATAACCGAGAGAATTGTAATAATCCAGTATCTTATTTTTATCCTCGGCATATTTTTTATCATTGAATTTTGCAGAGGATAACTTAAAACGGAAATATGGATCTACTAATTCTTTTGTTTTGGATGGAAACAAATAACCATTTTCTTTTAAATATTCTTTAAAGCTAAGGCTGTTATTTTTATCAGAATATGGATTAATATCTTTTGAAGGATGCAGTGTTAGCCTGCTCATTTCCTTTGTTCCCTTCATTTGCTTTTTAAGCTTTGTATCCGATACCTTATCATTACCTGCAAAATTTATTTCATTAACACGTACCCTGTTTTTCTTATCTACTATAAAAGTTAATAAAACAGAATTTGTAATAGCAGTATCCTTTTTTTCGACTACCTGAACATCTATATTTCTATATCCCTTCTCTACAAAAAATTTACGGATGTTATCCTCTGCAGAACGCTTCATATTTTCTGTAACTACTCTCCCTTTTACCAGTCCCGTTTTTTTGATAAGATCATCAGCCTCACTTTTTTTTACCCCAACAAATTTAAAGTTTGATACCCGTGGTCTTTCTGTAATATTAATTTCCACATACAGGTTTTTACCAATAAGACTGGTAAAATATATTTCCACGTTTGATATAAGATTCTGCTTCCATAAATTATTTATTGCCTTGCTGAATGCATCTGTACCCGGAATCATTACTTTATCGCCAACTGCAAGACCGGAAATTGATACAATAAGATTTGCATCGAAAGATTGTGTGCCGGTAACTTTTATAGCTGCAATGGTATATTCTTTTGGAGTTTTGGAATTGAATATATTTTCAAGCTCCACATTTACAGATGTAGGAACTGTGTCCTTTCCGATTTGAGCGCTGGTGGTTTTGGTAATTAAAACGATGACAACGAAGAAAAAAATCCTGTAAGTTTTGGACATCAAAAATCAATTTTATCAAGGCGGCAAGATACTGGCAATAATTAAAAGTATTTGTTAAATAGTTTAACAAAAAACCTTACAAAACCTGTTCTGTATTGTTTTTTATCTGTTCTGCTGTTTTGCCGAATCTGCGCTCTCTTTGCTGGTAATCAATAATGGCTTCGTACAAATTTTCCTTTCTGAAATCGGGCCATAAAGTGTCTGTAAAATATAACTCTGCATATGCTAACTGATACAACAAAAAGTTACTTATCCTGAATTCTCCACTGGTTCTTATCATTAATTCCGGATCAGGAAATTGTGCCGTACTTAAATATTGCTGCAGTGTATCCTGTGTTATATCTTCTGTATTTAATTTATTGCTTTTTACATCAGCCGCTATTTTTTTAACCGCATCAGTTAACTCCCACCGGCTGCTGTAACTTAAAGCCATTATAAGGTTAAGACCTGTATTATTTTTTGTTTCATCTATGGCATCATCCAATTCTTTTTTTGCAGCAACCGGCAACATTTCAAAATTTCCAATTATATGTAGCCTGATGTTATTTTTATTAAGTGTGGGAACTTCCTGCCGTATCGTATCAATAAGCAACTCCATCAATCCTGTTACCTCATCTTTTGGCCTGTCCCAATTTTCTGTACTAAATGCATATAAGGTAAGATATTGTACTCCTAATTCTGCACAGCCTTCCACGATATTCCGTACACTTTCCACTCCATGGAAATGCCCGAAAAGCCTGTCTTCGCCTTTATCTTTAGCCCACCTTCCATTACCATCCATAATGATAGCAATGTGGCGTGGTAGCTTTTCAATATCTATCTCTTCTTTCAGACCCATTGAGGTTTAAAAATTGAAGTCAGGCTATTGCCTGACTTGTTGCAAAAGTAATAAAAATAGTTACTACAATTAGTGTATTGCCTGGTTTCTAATTCTTAATAAAATATCAGCGTTTAACGGGAGGGCATTGATAAGAGCTTAAATTAAAAGATAAGCCAACTTCAGCAATGATGTATTGATCTTTTTGTTTGCTCCATCCCCGCTGGCGGCCTTCTACTCCGATAGGCTCACCTGTTACAAAAGAGCGATCCTGCATAATTGCTGCTATTGAAGGTATCCCGTTGGGAGATGGAAATTTATCTATCCCGATATAGGTTGTGCTTACATCATCAATATAATCTGTAGTGGTAAAACGATGTGCAATTTCAAACGATAAATTTATTTTATCATTGATGCTATACTTTACCCCTATACCAATAGGAAAACAAACCGCCATTGTTCCGTATGCTTTTCTGTTTTGGTAAAAAGTTTCACCTTCAGTATTTAAGGGACGAAGAAAAACTTTTTGGCCCTGATAATAAGCATAAGGGTCATAGCTAAATACGCCAATACCCAATGTTACATACGGCGTAAAACTATGATCAGGATCGTTGGGAATAAATTTGAAAAAATTAAAATCACCCTGCAAAGCTATCTCCCAAATATTGGTATTAAAACTTAGATTTCTTCTTTTTTGATAATCATTTTTACTGTACACATCACTATAACCCAATTGCGCATAATGTGCCGAAATCCGCAGCCCGGTGTAATTACCAAATTGCTTTCTGAAAAATCCTCCAACTGCAATTTTTGGACGGTTAATGGCAGCCCTAGGGTTAAGATCGCCAAAATAATGTGCAGCGCCAAGCGTAAAACCGAATTGACCTTCCTGCACGTTTTCATATTGTGCATGTGCTTTATTAAGGCTTAATAAGAAAATAATTATAAATAATGGGTGGGATATTTTTTTCATCGAGTGCAAAATAAACGAAAAAGATAGATTTTTATTTAAATAAAGAAAGTTAAAATATTGAATTAATTTCTTTTATCAAGACCCCAGGAAAGTTTATTTCGCAGCGTTTGTAGAAAATTATTTTCATTAAGCCTGATAAGATTGATACCAAAAGACTCTTTTTTTACAGCCAGCTGAACATCTTTATCCACTATTTCCCTGCGACTATCCAACGTACAAAGAAATCCATCTGTTCTCCCTTCTATCTCAAAAGAAATTATATTATCATCGGGCACAATTATGGGCCTGATATTAAGGTTATGCGGCGATATAGGAGTAATGACAAAACTTGCTGATTCCGGAAAAATAACAGGACCATTACAACTTAAGGAATACCCGGTAGAACCGGTTGGTGTTGCTACAATTAAACCATCTGCCCAATAGGTATTTAAAAATTCACCATTAAGATAGGTGTGAATTTTTATCATTGGTGATGTATCTTTTTTATGAATTGTTATTTCATTTAATGCATAGGGCACTTTATCAAATAAAGGCATGTTTGCATCAAGATGCAACAGTGTTCTTTTATCAAGCATGTAAGTCCGCTTAACCAACGCCTCTATAGCTGTATGCAATTCATCTTTACCAATGCTTGCCAAAAATCCAAGCCTTCCATAATTTATTCCAAGAACAGGAATACCGGTATCTCTTACAAAAGTTACCGTATCCAATAGAGTTCCATCCCCGCCAAGACTAATGATACATTCAATATCATCTATAAGATCTTCAGGGCAATTAAAGGTGGAATATTTATCACCAAAATTTATGGTGGAATAAAACTGGTTAAAAAAATCCTGGAATATAACGGGCTCAATTTTATAAGCAGCCAATTCACTTAATAATAATTTTATACCATTTTGCTGGTCGGCTTCCAAACCCCTGCTATATATAGCTATCCGCATTTAAAAAAAATTTGTGCAGGAGAATTTGAATGAAGTATTAAAAACCTTTCTCATTATGTAAAAATAATCTCTTTTGCCCTAATTGGTTCAAACTGTACTCTATCCGTATTTGCAGATCATAAAAGGTTACAATATCCACACCTACGCCGGCACTGCCTAAAAATTTATTATTCAATCTTGAAACAAAATCTTCTTTATTATAACTATAGCCCATATCAGCAAAAGTTTTTGCATAAATGCGGAAAGGAATTTTATTAAGTGTTTTTGATTTTTTAAAAATTGTATTTATACTGAAATTGAATATTTCTCTTTTAAGATTGAATTTAGATATAGCATAGGCAACTCCATCTATTATTTTATATTCCAATCCACGGATATAAGTGTTGCCATAGCCGAGCGCCTGTTGATTTATATAAGCCTGGTTAAATGGCAGTTTTATATTGCCTTGTAATTGTGCGCTAACGTACCATTTTTTACCAAATGACCAATATTTATTAAACTCGCCACCTATAGAAAATACATTTATACCCCCGGAAAAACCAAGTCCTCTTTTTCCTATACCAATACTGCCCGAAATACCTGTAAGCGGATATAAAACATTATTTACATCAGTATATTGAAGTGTATAATAAAGATCGACATAACCAATTTTTGAAGTAGGCTTATTAAAATACGCTGTATTATAGTTTGCTGAAACAATAGAATCATCGATGTTTAAATGCGTATAATTAAGATTGAATGAATGAGATATTTTTAGTCCTTTTCTTATGCTATATCCTAATTGGATTTCCCAGGCGTTTCTTACAAAATTTTCCCTCTTATAATAAACAAATTCATTGTCGTAGCTGGTTTTATAAGCAATCTCCCTGTTTTGAAAGTAACCTCCTCCCACAGAAAAACCATTGGTTAATGCGGCATTTGCATATGGCGCTTTGTAATTAAATGATACTGTTCTTGTATACCCGTTAAGCAAATGAACCCTTAGCTGATCTTTTCGCCCGGTTAAATTATTGTGAATGAATTTTATACCATAATTAAGCCTGTTTAGATCGCCTTTATATTTCATGAGCCATTCATCAAGAGTGCCATCAACGAATTGCAATTCGGGGAAAGGAAAAATATACCAGCGCTCTTTTACTGTAATGTTGATATCAAAATCAAAAGCATTAATCAAAACCGGCTCAACAACAACTTCTACAAAAAGAGTTGTGTTGTAAATATGCTGCCTGTCTTTTTCTAAAGCATCAATTAAATTACTTATAGGAATATAATCTCCCGGCTTTAATTGCATCTCTCTTACAATTATATAAGCTTTTGTTTTTTTATTACCGGTGATAAAAATTTTTCCCAGATGAAGCCTGGCAAGTGAATCACCGGGGTTTATCGCTTTTAAAGAAGATACTATATTTTCAATTGTATTTTTTTGTGCCATTGTGTAATTACTTACACCAAATAAGATCAGCACTATAAAAAGTTTATGTAAAATATTTAAAGGGTATGATTTCAAAATTTTAATCTGCAGATACTTTGTGGAAGAATGCCAAAAAATGTACCTGTAAATTTAATTTATTTTAAGCAGAGAGAATGGTAATTAAATATTCAGATAATTCATAAGGTGACGGTAATTGCTATGAATTTCGTTCTCAAATTTTTCCTCCCCAAAATAATAGATCACATCATATTCATATCTCTCAAATGCTGCCACCACCATTGAAAGTTCTTTTTTATTTATATGGATAGTAACGGTGAGTAAACCAGTTTCGGGCTGAATAGTTGTATTAAGATGCAATATGGTTGCCTCGTTGCTTTCCACTATCCGGCTTATTTCAGAAATGGCAAACCGGCTTCTTTCCATTTCTAAAACTATAATACCACCTATTTCCTGCGCTCCGGAAAAATTACCCAATGTTCTTAGAAGGTTTTGTCCACTAATGCTGCCAAGAAATTCTTTATCTTCATTTACCACAGGTACTACAGATGTTTGATATTGATTACTGATATTTACCGCCTTTAAAAAATGCTCATTCTCTTTTATAGATATGTCAATAAATTCATCCTGCAGTAATTGGATATGCATCTTTTTATTATCAGCATCCAACAGGTCATCTTCACTTATCAAACCCAGATATTTTTCTTCTGAAACTACGGGAAGATGAGATACTTTAAAATCGTTTATTAATTGCAATGCTTTGCCAACCGTATCTTCCAATTGTAGCCGGGGAATAATATTATTATTTAATTCGATCGCTAACATATACTAAATTGAAGCTTTACTTTTTTTAAACGAAATTAATCATGGATTGTTTTATAGAAAGACAATAAAAACTAAAGAACTGTTGCAACAGGGGCTTTTAATTTTGCAAAAAAACCATCAAGTACCCTGTTAAACTCTCCAGGAACCTCCATCATAGGCGCATGACCGCATTTATCAATAAAATGCAGCTCGCTATTGGGTATTAATTTATTAAACTCCTTTGCTACAAAAGGAGGGGTGATGGTATCATTATTTCCCCAGATCAAACAGGTGGGTTGCTTTATCTGGTTTAATTCTTCACCCAAATTATTTCTTATAGCAGATTTAGCCAACGCAATTATTTTTATCACTTTAATCCTGTTATTGGTTATAGCAAAACATTCATTCACCAATTCTTCAGTAGCCATTGCCGGATCATAAAACGTTACCTGTGTTTTTTTACGGATATATTCCTTATCACGACGCTTTGGATAACTGTCTCCCATTCCGTTCTCAAACAAGCCTGAGCTTCCGGCAAGTATCAATGATTTTAATCTTTCAGGATGTTTTAAAGTATAGATCAGGGCTACATGTCCGCCCAGGGAATTTCCCATCAAATGAATGTTCTTATAGTCTCTCGTTTCAATAAACTTATATACAAATTTTTGCAGTCCGCCTACTGATGTATGTAGCAGGTCAAGCTCAAATAAAGGAAGCATTGGCACAACTACTTTATTGGTATGCCTGAAATGCTCTATAAGGTCTTTAAAATTACTTAGCGCTCCAAATAGCCCATGCAGCAGCACGAGAGGTTCCCCTTCTCCCTCTTCTATAAATTTAAATTTTCCGTCTTTTTTTATTTCGTAACTCATCTTTTTATTTGAGAGCAATAACTATTTAGTGCTAAAAATAATTGTTTCTATGCAAAATAGTATGGAAATAAATAAGATGATAAGATTTATCAGGCAGTTTTTTTAGCCAGGTTACCAAAGAAATCCTGTAATTGAGTAAACATATCTTTAAATATCGGAATTATATTCCCAAGATTATCTATCACTTTAGGACCCCATGGCGCAACGTATGGATAAATTTTAGAATCCTGTATTGTTGCTGGCTGAATAAGAAAAAGCTTATCTGCAAAAAATAAGAAAACACTAAAGATAATTGTGTAGATAGCAAGATATAAAATCATTCCTCCTAAACTATCGAGCCAGCCAAGCATAGCAAACTGCATAGTTTTTTTTATTGCTCTTGCTGCCAGATTTACCAGGAATACTACTGCAATAAATACCAGGATAAAAGAAATAAGCGGCAACCATTTAGAAAGAGAGCCTGCACTATCTTTTAACCAGCCGGCAACTACTACAGATAATTTTAATGCCGCCGCAAGCCCGATGATAAATGCCAGCAAAGAAAAAATACCAAGGATCAAACCTTTACCAAGCCCTTTAAAAATGGCAAGGATCATTACAAGAACAAAGGCTATATCAATTATCATGTGCGATGTATGATGTTAGATGTACGATGTTAAAAGTATTTAATGATGTTGCCAATGACTTAATGACCATTGACCATTGACCCTTGACCTTTTAAGGAACATGAGTCAATAATTCTTTAACCATTGCAGCAATTGTTTTGCCATCGGCTTTGCCGGCTAATTGTTTATTGGCAGCACCCATAACCTTTCCCATATCAGCGGGAGAATTTGCACCGGTTTCATTTATAATTGCTTCAATAATTATTTTTAATTCATCAGCGCTTATTTGTTTGGGAAGAAATTTTTCAATCACTTCAATCTCTTCTTTTTCTTTTTGCGCAAGATCAGGCCGGTTTTGTTTTTCAAATATTTCCAAAGAATCTTTTCTTTGCTTTACTAACTTTTGGAGCAATTTAATTTCATCTTCTTCTTTTAAAATACCTCCTGCGCCTTCTGCAGTTTTAGCGATGATAATTGCTGCTTTAACGGCTCTTAGCGAGCGTAAAGATTTTTCGTCCTTAGCCAGCATAGCGGCTTTCAGATCTGTCATTATTTTTTCTTCTAACGCCATATTATATAATTTTTGATTGTCGCTTTATTGATTTTTGATTTATTCCAACCTCCGACCTCCGATTCCTAATAACTGATCACTCATCTCTGATCACTGATCACTTATTACCCGCCAACTGCGATTCTCTAAACTTCTTATAAAACTCTTTTGCAAAATTCTTTATATCATCGCTAAGTTCATTTTGTTTAGTAGCTCTTTGATAAGTGTCTGCCATAGTTGAGAACATCTGGTAAAAAAAATCTGTCATCTCATCTACCATCATATCTTTTGTCCAGAGGTCAATGCGTAAAGCAGTTTTATCAGCGCCATCCCAAAAAGCTATACACATTGCTTTTGCTTTTTGCGCCATATCAGAGTTGGTGTCAGTTGCCCTCCAGGTAATTTGCTGCGGAACTTTATTGGGGTCAAGGAGTACGTCTATTTTTATTGAAGATTGATTCATAAGGTACAAAGATAAATATTACCTGCAAGCTTTCTCAATACTCTTCCAAAGTGAATTGGCAGTTTTATCCCAGGTATATTTTTTTACCTGTTCCTTCCCATTCTCAATCAGTTGCTGTCTTAATTTTTCATCTTTATATACCAGCATCATTTTATCAGCGATATCTTTATGATCATTGTGATCAAAGTATAACGCAGCATCGCTGCATATTTCAGGCATGCAACCTGCAATGCTTGTGATGACCGACACATTAGATCTCATCGCCTCCAATGCATGCGAATATCCTTCCTGCGCAAACAGAGAAACAAATGCATAAGCGGCTCCTGTAATTCCCGGTAATTCTTTCTTATGAACATCCAATATTTTCACTTCAGTTTTAAATTTAAATAGCCGAAGCTTTTCTAAAAATTCTTTACTGATCTCTGTTTTTGATGCAATTAATAATTGCATATTGCTTTTCTGCATCTTTTTAAAAACAGAAAATGCTTTCAGTAAATTCAACAAAATATTTTCCCGCTTAATTGTTCCTGTAAACCTGCCTGCCGGCAGGCAGGTAAAAAAATATTCGTTTCCATCTGCGTATTGTTCTTTTATTTTTTCTTTTTCTTCAAATATTATTGGCTGAAAAATTTCATCAACACCTTTGTAAACAGCGTCAATTTTGTTTTTATCAATTTTATAATTTTCAATAATTTCTTTTTTAGAAAATTCTGAACCGGTTACAATCACCTGCGCTTTCTTTAAAGATTTTGATGTGAATTTATCCCAGGCAATCAAACATTGAGGCACATTTGTTCGTAATAAAGATTGTGTGGTTACAAACACATCTGCTTTATATTTTTTTAAAAGAGAAGAAGTTTTATGATCATTTCTAAGCTGTGACAATAAAGAAATCTTCGTGTGCTGAACAACTACCGGAATTATATTTTCTGAAAAAATAAAGGAGGGGTCGAAGGGTTTGTTAAAAATAAAAATGAAAGAATGCTGAAGATGTTGCGTAGTTATTCTGCTGAAGGTTTCATAAATGAAATTTTGATACTCTTCTGTAAACCTTATATCCACCGCTATTACCATTCTATTTAGTCATTGGGTCATTGGGTCATTGGGTCATTATTTCACTCACTTATTGACTAATGACCATTGACTTAATGACTATTTTAAGACTTTCATTTTAACTGTTTCAATTCTTGTTTCACTAACATTTAAAATATCAAATTCATAATCATCAATTATTATCCTGTCCTTTTGTTTTGGAATTTCCTCATGCTGGCTGATGATATAACCTGACAGCGTTCCGGTTTCTTCATTATGACGGAAATCCAAATTGTATTTATCCGAAATATAATCGAGTTCCAGTCTGCCGCTAAAAATATATTCGTTAGTGGCAATTTGCTTTTCTACAAATTCTTCCATGCTGTCATACTCATCTTTTATCTCACCAAAAATTTCTTCCAGCAGGTCTTCCATAGTTACAATACCGGCAGTACCGCCAAATTCATCAATAACCCATGCAATACTTTTTCGTTCTTTACTAAATTTATTTATAAGATCGGTTGCATTCATACTTTCAGGTATAGTAGGTATAGGCAACAGTATTGATCGCAGACTTTCAGGATTTTTAAACATATCCAGTTGGTGAATATATCCCTGGATGTTATCAATATTATCTTTGTAAACAACAAGCTTTGAAAGTTTAGTATCAATGAAACGCTCTTTCACTGTTTCAAGAGATGCATCAATGTCAATGGCTTCAATTTCCTTTCTTGGAATTAAACATGTTCTTATTTTAATGTCTGAAAGAGATAAAACATTTTCAAATAATTCATTATTTAATTCAACATTATCATCAGTATCGCCATCCTTGCTTTGTTGAATAAAATGCTCCAGGTCAATTTTGGTAAACACTTCTTTTTTTGCATGAACCTTTATATTAAAAATGTATTTAAGGATCCATTCTGCTATGTTTACAAAAATGGAAGCTATCCATGCAAATAATGAATAAAAGAACTGAACAATAAAAGTGATTATGCTGCTGCCAATAATTGCATCTCCTTTTGCACGAAAAAAAGCTTTGAATATAAACTCAAAAAAAAGTAAAATAAAAGTAGCCAAACAGGTTTCTGCAGCAAGCTTTATATAGGGATTGTTAATGCCCCAGAATTTCCAAAAACCTACAAGGATATCGCTCCACAGCAAGCCGTATACAACCAATAAAATATTAAGGGCAATAAGAGTGGTACCTATGAACCTGGCAGGCTTTTCCATGTAGGCTGCCCATATTCTGCCAACATAGGTGCCCTGTTTTTTTTTAAGCTCTACAGATAATTTACTTACAGAAACAAAAGCTATCTCAACACCCGCAAAAAAACCGATTAAGATCAGAGATAATACAATCGCTATGACAGCCATCCAATCCATGTAACAAAAATATATAATTGAAAGGGATGTGGGGTATTAATTATTGATGAAGCCTTTCACAATTCTCACTGCCTCATTACAAGCGGTTTCAAAATCTTTATTTTCAATTACGTTGTTAAACTGGTGAGCAAAAGAAAGCTCATAGGCAGCCTTATTAACTCTTGCTTCCAATGAGTCTTTACTTTCAGACCCCCTGCTTTCAAGACGTTTTGTAAGTTCCTGAATTGATGGAGGCTTAATGAAAATAAAAAGAGAGTTTACAGGATATTCTTTCTGCACATGAATAGCGCCCTGTACATCAATATCAAGCACGGGTATTTGCTCATTATTCCAGATGCGTTTTAATTCTGATTTTAATGTGCCATAATATTTTCCTTCATATACCATTTCCCACTCTACAAATTCTTCATTTAAAATTTTTTGTTGAAATTCTTCAACGGAAATAAAATAGTAATCGATCCCCTTTTTTTCATTTGATCTCGGCTTTCTTGTTGCTGCAGAAACTGAAAAAGAAAGTTGAGGAAACACTTTCATTAAATGGCGGGTTATAGATGTTTTACCTGCACCAGACGGAGCAGTGATCACAATCATCTTTTGATATTCTTTCTTCATTCCTTTTGTAATCTTATTTTTTGGTTACTCTTTTTCTATCATTGGTCATTGAGTCAATAGTCATTTTGTTTTGCGTATTGCCACTTGCCTATTGACCATTGACTAATTGACCCTTTTAATCTCCGCTCCTAAATTATTTAATCTTTCATCAATATTTTGATAACCGCGGTCTATTTGCTCAATATTCTGAATTGTGCTTTTTCCTTCAGCGCTTAATGCAGCAATAAGCAAAGCCACGCCTGCCCTGATATCCGGGCTGCTCATTGCAATTCCTCTCAAGGGAGTTACTCTCTCCAAACCTACAACAACTGCCCGGTGAGGATCGCATAAAACAATTCGTGCACCCATTTCAATTATCTTATCTACAAAAAATAATCTGCTTTCAAACATTTTTTGATGTACCAATAAACTCCCTTTGGCTTGAGTGGCAACTACTAAAATAATACTTAAAAGATCGGGTGTAAGTCCCGGCCATGGATGATCATAAATGGTAAGAATGGAACCATCTAAAAAAGTTTGTATCTCGTAGGAAAATTGCGCCGGAATATGAATGTCATCTCCGGTAAAATTCATCTTTATACCAAGCTGCTGAAATTTTTCGGGAATTATTCCTAAATGTTTAATGCCGGCATTTTTAATTATAATATCACTTTGTGTCATTGCTGCAAGCCCGATAAAAGAACCTACCTCGATCATATCCGGCAAAATGGTATGTTGTGTACCACTTATCTTATCAACTCCTTCAACTGAAAGCATGTTACTTCCCACACCATTTATTTTTGCCCCCATGCGTTGCAGCATTTTACAAAGCTGCTGAACGTAAGGTTCACAGGCTGCATTATAAATTGTAGTAGTTCCGTTTGCCATTACAGCAGCCATCACCAGGTTGGCGGTTCCTGTTACACTCGGCTCATCAAGTAATAAATAAGTACCCTTTAATTCATCGGCTTGTAAATGAAAAAAAGAATCTTCGGTATCGTATAAAATTTTTACACCAAGCTTTTCAAATCCGTTGATATGTGTATCTAATCTTCTCCGTCCGATCTTATCTCCACCGGGTTTTGGAATGAATGCTTTTTTAAACCTTGCCAGCATAGGGCCTGCAAGCATTACACTTCCCCGAAGGCGCCCGCTTTTTTTGTGGTAGGCATCACTATGTAAATATTCTACATCTATATTATCTGCCTGAAAAATACAGGTGTGCCGGTTTACTCTTTCTAATTTCACGCCAAGTTCTCCCAATAACCCGATCTGCAAATTCACATCTAAAATATCCGGGATGTTATTGATAGTAACTTTTTCAGAAGTGAGCAAAACTGCAGAGATCACCTGCAAAGCCTCATTCTTTGAGCCCTGGGGTGTTATCTCTCCGCTTAATTTTTTTCCGCCTGTTACTTCAAATGAACTCATTCGTGAAAGTTTAACCGGTCAAAAATAAAAAACCCTGACATTACCTTTCGTATGCCAGGGCATTATTTTAAAATATCAGTTGCCTGGATTAATATCTTTTTTTAAACTTATTATTTCTATTGTTTCTGTTATCTCTTCCCTGATTATTCCTGTTGCTATTTCTTTGTCCAAAATTTTTGCGATACTTGCCGCCGACACTTGCATAATCATCCCTATCACCACGAGTATCAATCCTGTGCTTTACAAATGGACGATTATTAAATTCCAGTTCACCATTTGTAATAGAAGCTAATTCGGTTTGAATATTATCATCATGAACCAACTCCTTATGCCAGTTGCTGTAAGTAAGCTTCATATAATAAGCAATGGCATTTGCAAATCCCTGGCGCTTTTCAGCATCCTCTTCCTGCAGGGCTTTATCAATTACTATCTCAATATTTTTACCAAGATGATTATACTTGGGATATCTTTTGGGATAAGGTAAAGGATCGGGATTAGCTTTTAAAGATTCTCTGGTTGGTATGGGATAAGGACTATCAACATCCAATTTAAAATCGCTTATTAAAAACAGATGATCCCAAAGCTTGTGACGGAAATCTTCCACATTTTTTAAATGCGGGTTTAAAAAGCCCATCAGCTCAATTACGGCATAAGCATTTTTCTGACGCTTTTCCCTATCTTCTAAAGAAAGAAGATATTCTACCATTTTTTGTATGTGGCGGCCATATTCCCGTATCACTAAATAATTCCTGGTAGTATTGTACTCCATATTCTCAACACTCTTCATATAGGCAAATATATTGATTAAATTTTTATGAAACAAGCATTAGGATGTACGATGTGAGAAGTGTGATGTGCGATGTTTTTTGTTTTATAATTTAAAATTTAATAAATTTCTTCCTGCAAAACCAAAAAGCGATCAAAGCGCCAAGGCTATCTGCAGCCCAGTCCAGCAGATCAAAGCTGCGGCTTGGGATAAAAAATTTTTGAATGAACTCTGTTGTTAAACCCCAAATACTTGTGGCAATTGCGATCTTAATAAAATATTGAAGGCGTTGTTTATTACTAAAAGATGAATTGTAAAATGGCCAACAAAAAAGAACGGCAAGCAATCCAAATACTCCAACGTGTACCACCTTATCAAAATTTATACTTGTTAGCCAACCAATTTTGGGAATATCTTTTCCGGGCAAACATATTAACACCATCACAACAAAAAACCAGGCAATTCCTGGTATAAAATTTTTAAAAGATATTTTCATTGTGATGATAAAATTTTAACCCACCAATTTTTCATAGGCGGCGGCATCCATTAATTTTTCTACATCATCGGGATTGTCAACGGTCATCTTTACCATCCAACCTTCTCCGTATGGATCAGTATTCACCAGTTCCGGCTGTGCTTCCAGCGCAGGATTAACTTCAGTGATAGTTCCTGAAACAGGAAGGAAAAGATCGCTTACTGTTTTAACCGCTTCTACAGTACCAAACACTGTTTCAGCTGCTAATGATTTTCCTTTTGTTTCTATTTCTACATACACAATATCGCCCAATTCGCTTTGTGCAAAATCAGTAATACCAATAGTGGCAACATTGCCTTCTAATTTTATCCATTCATGATCTTTTGTATAACGTAAGTTTTCGGGGAAGGTCATATTTTTTTAATTGAGAATTTTAAATTGATAAGAGAATTATCCTGCAAAATAAAGGATTTCTTAATTCTTATTTTTTTCTAAGAATTTTCATCTTCATTCTTATGTCAGTTAATGGGCGGTTATTGCTATCCCGGGAGGCGCTTGCAATTTTATCAACCACTTCAAGGCCGCTTTCCACTTCGCCAAAAACTGTATAGTTCATATCAAGGTGCGGAGCGCCGCCAATAGTTTTATATACTTCTCTGTGAGCAATGGGTAACTTTCTTCCTTTTAAACGAAAAGTTTCCACAGAATCCAATCCTGCATCAGTAAATTTTTTTCCCTGTACAATATAGAACTGGCTGCCGCTGCTGGCTTTTTTGGGATTTACATTATCGCCTTCTCTTGCAGCAGCAAGCACACCTTTTTTATGAAACAGGCTTGTATCAAATTCTGCAGGAATGGTGTATGATGGTCCGCCATTACCGAGCAATATTCCGGGTTTTGCATTTTTGCTATCCGGGTCGCCACCCTGAATCATAAAATTTTTTATCACCCTGTGAAAAAGTAAGCTGTCGAAATAATGCTGCTTAACAAGTTTTAAAAAATTGTCGCGATGCAAAGGCGTTTGATTATAAAGTCGCAGAACGATCACGCCGGAATCTGTAGTGAGTTTTACTCTTGCTCCCGGAATTTTTGAAGTTGCGGAATTGCGGGTAGAAGAACATGCAATTAAAAATGCCAGCAATAATAAAATGGAAATTTTTTTACGCATATCAAATTTTATCAGATCAGTTTATTGGTTTCAAAATAAAGCAGCATATGATCTTTTAAAAAGCTTTCCTGTTCTATCATATTGTATACCGGTAATTCTTTAAGCTGTAAAAAGTGTGGCCAGCCTTCATCATCATAACCTTCCAGTTTATAATAACCGCTTTGCGATAATAAAGAACAGACTGCCACATGCATCAGGTCCTGCTTTTGTTCTTTGCTGAATTTACTTTTTATATTTCCGAATTCCTGTATGCCTATCAAAAAAAGAATAGCCTCCATATCAGGCTTTTTGCCAAACTTTTCCATTAACTTTTCTTCCAGCTTCCACCATCGTAGCTGCAAATCATCTTTCGCTTGCATAATGCCCTAAAATTAATTGTATAAAAACAAATAGAACTATTTTCGCAGCAAATTTTAAAGATGTTACAGGTTGCACTTATTCGCAATAATCCGGGGCTGGTTAAAGAAAGATTGGCAATAAGAAATTTTAAAGAACTGAATCTGGTTGACAGCATTATTTCATTGGATGATAAGAGAAAGAAATTACAATTTGAGTTTGATGAAACACAAGCTCAAATTAATTCTGCTTCAAAAGAAATAGGACAATTAATGGCCAAAGGAGAAAAAGATTCTGCAGAAGAAAAAAAACAACAGGTAGCAACTCTAAAATCATCTTTACAACCTATTAATAGTAAACTGACCGAAATAGAAAAAACCCTGCATGATGAACTTATCAAATTACCCAACCTTCCACACTCCTCTGTACCTGCAGGAAAAACACCCGAAGAAAATGTTGTTGTAAGAGAAGGCGGTAACAAACCCGAATTATTTTCCGGCGCCGTTCCGCATTGGGACCTTGCAAAAAAATATGATCTTATAAATTTTGAATTAGGCAATAAGCTTACCGGCAGCGGATTTCCGGTGTATAAAAACAAAGGAGCAAAACTGCAACGGGCATTGATACAATATTTTTTGGATTATAATACAGCAGCAGGATATACAGAATATTTACCACCTCTTATAGTTAATGAAGCAACAGCGTATGGCACAGGACAACTGCCCGACAAAGAAGGTCAAATGTATCATGTACAGGAAGACGGCTTTTATTTAATACCAACTGCAGAAGTGCCTGTTACAAATATTTACCGGGATGAAATTATAAAGGAAAATGATCTGCCTATAAAAATGACTGCTTACACTCCTTGCTTTAGAAGAGAAGCAGGAAGTTATGGTAAAGATGTACGCGGATTAAATCGTGTTCACCAGTTTGATAAAGTTGAGATCATTCAATTAGTTCATCCTGAAAAAAGTTATGCTGTTTTAGAAGAGATGGTAGCGCATGTTGAAAAACTTTTACAATCATTGGAATTGCCTTACCGCATTTTACGTTTATGCGGCGGTGATATGGGATTCACTTCTGCACTCACTTATGATTTTGAAGTATACAGCGCTGCACAGCAAAAGTGGCTGGAAGTAAGCTCTGTCAGTAACTTTGAAAGTTTTCAAACCAACCGGATGAAGATCCGATTTAAAGACAGTAATAGTAAAATGCAATTGCTCCATTCGCTGAATGGTTCATCACTTGCCCTGCCAAGAATTGTTGCTGCTCTTTTAGAAAATAATCAAACAGAAAATAATATTAAGCTGCCGGAAGTGCTGCATAAATATTTTGGAGAGGAATTAATTTTTTAAATTGATTTGATTGATCTTAAAAATTGGAAAGGTGTTAAAACAGGTAATGGAGTGTTAGAATATTTAAGGTAATCTTTAATATTTCTGGTAATAAAATATTCAACGCTTTTATTTTGTAAAGCGGTAAAATATTGAATAGCATCTTCAACATCTATAAATCTGGAATCATAAGCTTCTATTATAGTCTGCTTTTCAGGATTTATTATATCTAAATATTTAAGAAGCTTTTTCATTCCCGTTCTGGTAAGTGATATTCCTATCTGCTTTTCACCAATGTATTGAGTATTTATTATTATTGATGAAGAAGTAAATAATTGAATAGTTTCATCAGCTCTTTGAATAAATAGTTCCAAACTATGGTCAACAAAGGGCTTACGATTTAAAATTACATCTAAAAGTATATCACTATCGACAAACAGATTATAAGCCATGCTTCTTTTTTAGATGTTCCCAACGTACCTTATCCGGATTAAAGTTTTTAGGAGCCTTGCCAAAAAGTCCAACCAATTCACTGGCATTCAGCTTTTTTGTTGATGGCTTGGAAATAAGTTTTTCAAAATGTTCTTCCACTATATTAGATATACTGGTTTCTTTTTGTCTTGCATATCTCTTTATTTTCTTTACTTTCTCCTCATCAATGCTTAATGTGAGTTTGGTTTTCATAAATTCTAATTTTAATAAAGATACGTATAAATATAAATTATACGTATATCAACATCAGTATAATTAATTGCCGGTTGCTGCACTTTAAAAAAATAATAACTGCCAGAGGTGTTACATAAATATTTTGGAGAAGAATTTATCAATAAAAAATTATCATCTGAGTCCCTTTTCCATATCCGGCTCTATTGCTTCAAATTTATTTTTTTTCATTGCAATCCGGTATAGCATAAAAGCCATCGCTGCAAAAAATAATACGCCAATCACCTGGTACCATCCTTCTCCAAATATTCCACTTAAAAAATTCTGAAGATTTGCCAGTTCTAATTTCTTTGCAATGTTCTCGCTGCCCGCAATTAACAATGCAACAATAACACCGGCTAAAGCACCACCTGCAACTAAGCCTGTAGCAAATAAATTTCCTTTGCCAAGATCATCTTCAGTTACAATTTCTCCTTTGCGTTTTTTTCTCCAGTCAACAACGCCCCTTACTGCACCACCTGCAAAAATAGGCAGAGTAGTACTCAGCGGAAGATAGGCTCCTACTGCAAAGCTTAAAGAATTAACGCCGCATAATTCCATAACTACAGCCAATGCTACACCAACAAATACAAATTGCCAATCAAGATTAAATGATAAAATCCCTTTTATCAATGTTGCCATTAAAGTTGCCTGCGGTGCAGGAAATTTATTTGTTCCGATAGCATGTGTAAACCCTTGCTGCACCATTTCAGTTGTTGGTTGATCAAGAATTTTTATGGTTATTCCAATTACTAAAGAAGAAACAATTGCGCCGATGAACAAAGCGATCTGCTGACTTCTTGGAGTTGCCCCAACAAGATAACCTGTCTTTAGATCCTGAGAAGTTGCTCCTGCATTTGCTGCAGCGATGCAGATCATTCCTCCCACAACAAGCACCATGGGTTCAAAAACTTTTCCGCTCCATCCTATACCAATAAAAACCAAACAAGTACTCATAACAGTTGCTATCGTCATGCCGCTTATAGGATTATTGCTTGAACCAATGATACCCACAATGCGTGAAGAAACTGTTACGAAGAAAGCGCCGAATATCACAACCAAAACGCCGAGCAATAATTTGCTACCGATAGAATCTCCTGGTATCATTGGTATAAATGCCATTAGCAAAATCAATGCAAGGCTTCCAAATAAAACAATTTTTAAACTAAGGTCTTTTTCTGTTCGCAAAGTAGATTTTCCTTCTTTGCGGTCTTTTATAGATCCGATACTTTCTTTGAATGATGAAATGATGGTTGGTATTGTTTTCATCAATGTAATAAAACCGCCGGCAGCCACGGCACCTGCACCTACCTGTCTTATGTATGCACGGTAAAGCGCAGAAGAAGTATCGCCAAATAAATGCGTAACAGGATTCCATCCACCCGGACCGCCTGCAGTATTTATATCTTTCAAATATCCCAGCTTTACCAGTTGTGTAGCAATTATGGTTTGATCATGAATTAATGTAGAAAGCAAAGGGTTAAGAACAAGCCAGCTTAATACTCCTCCTGCAACTAATGCACCAGCTATCCGTGGACCAATAATATATCCCACACCTAAATACTCAGGTGTAATTTCTCCGCTGATCTTTGCAGAAGGGAAATATTTATTGGTAAGCTTTGTAGTGAATTCAGGAACCTCGGAGATCACATGTAATATCCTTTGAAGAAAAGCATACAACATTGAAATACCAACACCAAAGAATGCAACCTTTGCAATATCTCCTCCTTTTTCTCCCGCCTTTAAAACAGATGCACATGCAGTGCCTTCAGGGTATGGCAGAACACCATGTTCTTTTACAATAAGAGAACGGCGAAGGGGGATCATCATCAATGTTCCGAGCAAGCCTCCAAAAATTGCAAGAATTAATATGGTTATATAATTAAAAAAACCGGCACCAACACTTTGCCCGTTTATGTTTGAAAGAAATAAAAAACCAGGTAAGGTAAATGCAACGCCGGATGCAATGCTTTCACTCGCCGAGCCTGTAGTTTGAATAATATTATTCTCAAGAATGGTCGTTCTTAAAAATCTTCTTCCAATAGTAATTGCTATAACTGCAATTGGTATGGAAGCGCTAACTGTAAGCCCCGCCTTTAAAGCAAGATATACATTGGCAGCACCAAATAAGCAACCCATTATGCAACCCGTTACAATTGCTTTTAGGGTAAACTCCTTCATGTTTGTTTCAGGAGAAACAAATGGCTGAAAAGATTTTGTCTCTGACATATGCTATGCTTTGGTTGACAATAAAAATAAGAAATAAAAAAAAGGCGATGCAAAAAACATCGCCTCAATAATTCATATATTTTTTTATGCTGATCCTATTTTATCTTTTACAATTTGATTAAGCGATCTTAACCTGCTAAAAATTAAAATGCCACCAATAAATGCAGCAACAACTAAAATGAGAAAGAATATTTTTTTATCAGTAAAGTCATCCCAAAAACTGGTCATAACTCCGGCAATCTTTCCTCCGATAGAAGTAGATAAAAACCAACCTCCCATCATTAACGCTGTAAGCCTTGCCGGTGCCAGCTTTGACACAAGTGATAAACCAATGGGACTTAAAAATATTTCACTGATTGTAAAAACAAAATAGGTTCCCCATAACCAGGCAGGAGATGTTTTATATCCATAAATTGAAGGAACAGACATGATTGCAAAAACCATAACTAATGCTGACAATCCTGCAATAAAGGAAGCCATGCCAAATTTGGCTGCTGTTGTAGGTTCCTTACCCCGTCTTCGCAAATAATCAAACAGCGGAACAAATATTAATGTTAGTACAACAATAAATAATGGATTAATAGATTGAAATAATTCGGTATTAATTAATTTAACATTAGTGCCGTGCGGCCACTGATCTTTTGGAACATTATTAAAATAAGGATCAGGCCCTATCACCAATGCATTTTTTGATCCGGGATCAACTTTATTATTGCTTGCTGTGATTCCGTATACCTGTTTTGAAGTATCGACTTTATCACCATTTTTTGTGACAGTAATAATGCTATCCTTACTTATTATAGGGCTTGTATCTTTTACATTTACAAAATATTCATTCACTTTATTTACTAACCTTGGCGTATCTGAAACCTGTTGTAAAGGAAATAGTTTACCGGTAATTTTCGCCGTTATTTCTGAGGCTTTTCTATCTGTATGTTTCTCAGCCCAAATAGTTAGCCCGGTAGAATTTTGATTATAGATAGTCCAAAAGATAATACTGATCGTAAAAATAAATAACAAAGCACCAATACCTTTTTTATCCTGGCCTTTTGCTTTTACATACAGTGAAACATAAAATGCAATGATAGGTAGGCATGCAAAAATGAAAGCGTCATTTGCCTGGCTGCCCATTATAGTTGTTCCAAATAACATTTTTGGTACTATCCACCCAATAATTGCGGCAATAAGTGCAGGTAAAAAAACGTATCCCATAATTTGTGAAAGCGACATATCTTCCGGTTGCACAGGTTTTTTTATATCCCCCTCCTTTACATGTTTTAAATTCATCGCAAGAATTATCATGCCTATGATCAAACCTACTCCTGCCGCAGCAAATGCATAACCCCATCCATAAGCGTTTCGTAAATATGCAGCAACAAAATTGCAAACAAAAGCGCCAATATTAATTCCCATATAAAAGATATTATAAGCATTATCTTTTAAAGGTTTTAAGTCTTCACGATTATAAATATTTCCTAGTATGGTAGAAATGTTTGGTTTAAAAAATCCATTGCCTACTATTATTAAAGTAAGAGCAAAAAACATCGCGGTATTGCCAGGAATTGATAAGCAGAAATACCCTGCAGACATTAAAGAGCCTCCAAGAAAAATAGATTTTATGTAACCAAGATACCTGTCAGCTATCAGTCCTCCGATAAATGGAGTAAGGTAAACAAGTGCAATAAAACTTCCGACGATATCTGCACCAATATGTTGAGAAAGCCCTTTTCCACCGGTAGTTGAATCAATGAGGTAAAGTAATAATATTCCTACCATTAAATAGTATGCAAAACGTTCCCACATTTCAATAAAAAAGAGAACATACAAAGCTTTTGGATGTTTCCCTTTTTTTATTGCATTGGTGTCTACGGGAATTATCTGGTCTTCCATAATGAATTTTTTGTTTGAAAATAAATATTATACGTTGTAAAATACAGATAAATTCTAAATGCCGAATTCAAATTATATAATTCCCATATTAAAAATATATCCGCTTAATTTACGAACGAAAGTATTTTACAGAATTTGAATAGCTAAATTTGTACCACTTAGAAACCCGTTAAACTAATTTCTTTTGAATATTCTTATACTCGGCAGCGGCGCAAGAGAACATGCATTTGCATGGAAGATCAGCCGCAGTATGCTGCTCTCAAATTTATTTATTGCACCGGGCAATGCAGGCACACTTCAATTTGGAGAGAACATTGATATTGCTTTACATGATTTTGAAGCAATAAAAAAAGTATGCATAACACATAATATCGAAATGGTTTTTGTTGGGCCGGAAGGTCCTCTTGTTAATGGCATTTATGATTTTTTAAAAAATGATGAACTCTTAAAAAAAATTATTGTCATTGGTCCTTCGCAAGAAGCTGCACAACTGGAAGGCAGCAAATCGTATGCAAAAGCATTTATGCAAAGGCATAATATTCCGACAGCATCTTACAAAGCATTTGACGAAACTAATTATGAAGAAGGTCTTCAATACATAAAAAATCATCCGCTGCCTGTTGTATTAAAAGCAGATGGTTTAGCTGCAGGCAAGGGTGTTTTAATTTGCCAGAATCATATTGAAGCAATGGCAGAATATGAATTAATGATACAGCAATCAAAATTTGGCGCTGCCGGAAAAAAAGTTGTTGTAGAAGAATTTTTAAAGGGAATTGAACTAAGTGTTTTTGCATTAACCGATGGAAAAAATTTTGTTTTGCTGCCGGAAGCAAAAGATTACAAACGGATAGGCGAAGGCGATACAGGTCTTAATACCGGTGGCATGGGAGCCATAAGCCCGGTGCCATTTGCGCATGAAGCATTTATGCAAAAAGTTGTTGATAGAATAATTCAGCCAACCATTGCCGGCATACAAAAAGAAGATCTTGTTTACAAAGGTTTTATATTTTTTGGACTGATAAAAGTTGCGGATGAGCCTATGGTTATTGAATACAATTGCCGGATGGGCGATCCCGAAAGCGAAGTAGTATTATTAAGATTAAAAAATGATCTTGTTCAATTATTCATTAGTTGCTCACGTGAAGAATTGAATAAAGAAAAAATTGATATTGATCAAAGATGCGCTGCAACAATCGTTGCGGTAAGTGGCGGCTACCCTGGTGAATATGAAAAAGGTAAATCGATTGATTTTGGATATTTGGAAAATCCTGAATCGATAAAAACAATTGAAGCAGAGGGAGGCATAATGGTTTTTCATGCGGGTACAAAAAAATCAGGTGAAGAAATAGTTAGCAATGGAGGAAGAGTGTTAGCTGTTTCAGCCTTATCAGACACAATTGCAGAAGCTGTTGAATTATCGAAAAATATTTTAGGGCAGATATATTTTGAGGACATGTATTATCGTAATGATATCGGTTACGAATTTGCTGATTAAATATCATAGAATTAATCTGTCTTATTTGCACTGTTTCATCACCTGCAACTTTCAGGAAGTTTTCATCTTATAAATATTTTGGTGAAATCATTACATATCAAATGTTTGTCGTTGTTAATTCAAATTATTTCCTTCAACTTTGCAGGCATTGTTTACATTTTAATTTTTACCCCAAAGCATGGGCCTTTTTAATTTTTTTACACAGGAAATCGCAATAGACCTGGGAACCGCAAACACACTTATTATTCACAATGATGTAGTGGTGGTAAATGAACCCTCTATTGTAGCGTTAGACCGGAATAATCCTAAAAATTTATTGGCAGTGGGTAAAAAGGCATTGATGATGCATGAGAAGACGCATGAAAGCATTCGTACAGTTCGTCCTTTAAAAGATGGTGTGATCGCAGATTTTAATGCTGCTGAGCTGATGTTACGGGCTATGATCAAAATGGTCTACCCAAAAAAACGGTTATTTCCTCCCAGCTGGCGGATGATGATCTGTATACCAAGCAGCATCACTGAAGTAGAAAAGCGGGCAGTAAGAGACAGTGCGGAACAGGCAGGCGCAAAGGAAGTTTATTTATTACCTGAGCCTATGGCAGCCGCTCTGGGTATTGGTATTGATGTGGAAGAACCGGTAGGTAATATGATCATTGACATTGGCGGAGGAACTACAGGTATTTCCGTTATTGCACTTGCAGGTATCGTTTGCGATCAATCAATCCGTATTGCAGGTGATGAATTTACAGCTGATATTATGGAAGCTTTGCGTCGTTATCATAGCTTATTAATTGGTGAGAGAACAGCCGAACAAATTAAAATACAGATCGGGGCTGCTATGAAAGATCTTGAGAATCCGCCGGATGATATTCCCGTAAATGGACGTGACCTTGTTACAGGTATACCTAAACAAGTATTTGTGAGCTACCAGGAAATTGCAGAAGCGCTGGATAAATCTATTTTTAAAATTGAAGAAGCAATTCTTAAAGCGCTGGAAACAACACCTCCGGAGCTGGCTTCTGATATTTACCGCAGAGGACTCTATTTAACAGGTGGTGGCGCTTTGCTCAGAGGCCTTGATAAAAGATTAGCAGCTAAAATAAAATTACCGATACACATTGCCGATGATCCTTTAAAAAGTGTGGTTAGGGGAACAGGTATAGCGCTGAAACATTATGACCGCTATCCTTTTGTGATGAGATAAAAAACAGTCATTGGTCATCAGTCATTGAGTCAATAATAAAGACGATGAACAATGAACCTAAAACTATGACTTAATGACTATTTGACTCAATGACAAATTAAATCCGGCTTGTGCGTAACATCTTTCTTTTCATCCGCAGATATTTTAATTTTCTTCTCTTTTTAATATTACAGGGGTTTTGTCTTTTTATGGTTTTTAATTACAACCGGTTTCATAATGCAGTGTTTATGGACATTGCCAATGAAGTAACCGGAAAAATTTACAAACAATACAATAGTGTAGAATATTATTTTCAATTAAAAAGAACAAACGACTCTTTGGTAAAGGCAAACGAAAGACTGTACAATAAATTAAAACAGGATTTTGAAATGCCGGATACCATCAACAAAATTGCCATCGATACAATAAGGATTGATTCAACAGAAAAATACAGAAAATACCAGTACATGGAGGCAAAAGTGATTGGCAATTCAGTCAGCCTTCCCAATAATTATATTCAACTGAACAGGGGCGCTTTACAGGGATTACAAAAAGATCTGGGGGTTATAGATGTTAACAATGCAGTGGTAGGAACGGTGATAGATATCAGCAATAATTATGCAGTGGTAATGAGTTTGCTTCACCGCCAAAGTAACATAAGTGCAAAGCTTAAAAAAACCGGCGAGGTAGGAAATATAGTCTGGGACGGCAAAAAACCTAATATAGTTTTATTAAAAGAAATAGGAAAGAATACAAAAGTAAATAAAGGCGATTCAGTTATTACCAGTGGCTTTTCAGAGAAGTTTCCTTATGGATTGCTCATCGGAACTATTGATGAAATTGTTGAAGACAAAAGCACAAACGTGTATACACTTAAAGTTAAAACAGCCGCCAACTTTTATACTGTGGAGTTTGTTTACATAATTAATAATCTTCAAAAGGAAGAGCCGGGGGAATTATTACAAAGAGTTAAAAAAACAAATGAGTAACCTCGTAAAAAATATAGTAAGGTTTATTCTTTTTATTTTGGTGCAGGTATTTGTGCTTAACCAGGTGCCGCCATTGCATCATCTTATCAACCCTTACATTTATTTTTTATTCATTCTTTGGCTGCCATTTAAAATTGGAAGAAAAACCTTAATGTTTCTGGCATTGGCGACCGGACTTGCATTGGATTATTTTACAAAAACACCGGGATTGCATGCTGCGCCTTGTGTTCTGATTGCATATCTCCGCCCGTTTTTAATAAACCTTTTAATAACCCATGAAGGCGCAGAAGCAAACTATGAGGAACCCTCCATAAAAAGTATGGGCTTCGCAGCTTATTTCATGTACGTTTCTGTTTTAACCCTAATACATCATGCATTTCTTTTTTTGTTGGAGGCATTGCAGTTTGCCGGCATTTTATATTTTCTTGAAAAAACGCTTTTATCAGTAGCCATATCTTTGTTCTTAATTTTAATTACAGAATTATTATTTGTGCGCAAACAAAAATTTAGAACAAATACAGCGTAGAGATATTAATTTTACAATTATTCCGTTCTCTCTTCATATTCCAGTAAAATCACTAATAATTGTCTGTCTTTAATCAGTCCCGCAAAAATGTTATCAGCCTGATTTTTATTGTAATGAGTTTGATAATTATTTTTCAATTATTCAACCTGCAGGTAATAAATAAAAAATATTCTTTAATGGCTGATGAGCAGGGGAAATTTAGAAAAGTACTTTATCCCGACAGGGGAATTTTATTTGATCGCAAAGGCAGAGCTATCTTACAAAACACAATTATTTACGACCTGATGGTAACGCCCGCAAAATTAAAGGGCGTAGATACTTTTGCACTTTGCAGAATACTCAACATTGATACTGCTGAATTCAGAAAAAGAATTATTACAGCTATCATAAAAAATAAAAGTTATCGTCCATCGGTATTTGAAGCGCTTTTACCTGAAGAAAAAATTGCAAAGCTTAATGAAAGCATGTACAAATTTGTTCCTGCTTTTTATTTGCAGGAAAGACCGGTGAGAGATTATCCATATGATGCTGCAGGAAATATTTTAGGTTATTTATCAGAAGTAGATTTTTCTTTTCTTAAAAAGCATGCGGGTGAAGGTTACCAGGTCGGTGATTATACCGGCTGGACAGGACTTGAGCACAGTTATGAAAAAGTATTAATGGGAGAACGTGGAATTGAATTTTTTAAACGAGATAATAAAAATCGTATAACAGACAGATTGGAAAATGGCAGGTATGATACAGCTGCTGTTGCCGGACAAAATATGCACATGGCACTTGATATTGAATTACAAATGCTGGGAGAAAAATTAATGGATAATAAGGTGGGCGCTATTGTTGCGATCGATCCTAAAACCGGTGGTATTTTAGCAATGGTAAGTACGCCTACTTATAAACCCAAACTATTAACCGGCTCCGAAAGAAAAAAACATTTTGCAGAACTGTTACTCGATCCAAGATTGCCATTGATGAACCGAACAGTAAATTCTACTTACTCACCGGGATCTACTTTTAAAACGTTACAGGCATTAATAGGCTTGCAGGAAGGCGTAATTACCACTGATTTTAAAGTTACCTGTTCAGGCGCTTTTTATGGCTGTGGTACCGGACGACCCATGAAATGTTTAGATCGGGGTACATTTAATCTGCGAAGTGCAATCACAGTTTCAGACAATACTTATTTTGCCACTGTTATGCAAAGGGTGATTAATAACCCACAGTATCCTAATGTAGATAGCAGTTTGGCTGTTTGGGACACATATATGTATGCATTCGGACTTGGACATAAATTAGGAGTTGATCTCCCTTCCGAAAAAAGAGGAAATATCCCAACACCTGCCTACTTTAATAATCCTAAAGTGTATGGAGTTGGTAAATGGAATTATTGCAACTTTCGCTCTGTTAGTATAGGTCAGGGTGAAGTGAATGTAACACCGTTGCAGGTGGCAAATGAAATGGCATACCTGGCAAATAAAGGGTGGTATAAAATTCCTCATTTGATAGATTCGATTGAAGGTGGCGATACTTACGGCTTGCTTACAAAATTTAAAGAAAAACATACAGCTGTAAATATTCCTGATAGTGTTTTTGAAGCAGTGCATGATGGAATGCAAGGCGTAATGGAAACCGGTACAGGTAGATATGCCAAGGTGCCCGGTATAGTAGTTTGTGGTAAAACAGGCACTGTTGAAAATGCATACAAAGGAGTTAAACAAAAAGATCATGCCTTATTTGTGGCATTTGCACCAAGAGATAATCCTCAAATTGCCATTGCGGTTATTTGTGAAAATGCAGGCTTTGGAGCCAGTTCAGCAGCTCCAATTGCCAGCTTTATGATAGAACAATATTTAAAAGATTCAATCACCGAGCCGGACAGGAAAGCAAAGGTTGAAGCAATTTCAAAATTGAATTTAATGCCTCCCAGAATTTATAGAGAACTGCGCTATCGTGATTCTTTAATGCACTCAAAAGATACTTCTTATCTACTTGCAAAAGGCTATATAAAAATTATAAAAGATACAATGGATATGGATGAACAAGATGATCAGGATGCATTGGACAAATTAAAAAAAGCAAAACAAAAAGAAGATCAAAAAAAGAAAGAGTTGCCGGATAAAATAGAGAACAAGCCCAATTTAGAAGGTATTTTACCTGATGAAAAAAAGAAACCGGTAAAAGATTCTTTACAATAAATCACTTCTCATACAAATAAATGCGCAACGAAGCTGTAATATCAAAAGGTGTTGACTGGGTAATGGTATGGCTCTACATTATTTTTATCAGCATTGGCTTCCTTTGCATTTTTTCTGTTGAGCACCGCAGCCAGGAAAATATTTTACAGAGCATAATCGGGTTAAAAAAGAATTACTCAAAACAACTTTTATTTATTGGCATCTCTGTAGTAGCAGCAGCTTTTTTGCTGCTGACAGATAGTAAGTTTTTTACTGCAACAGCAAATATTAGCTATGCATTTGGGTTACTATTGATGATGGCAACATTTTTTGTTGGCAGAGAAATCAATGGTTCAAAATCATGGATACCGCTTGGATTCTTTAATCTTCAACCGGTGGAAATATGTAAAATTTTTACTGCACTTGCTCTCGCAAAATATCTTTCCCGGTCTGAAACAGATTTTAATAAAACTCAATCGCAGATTATTGCTGCGGTGTTGGCGCTTGTACCTATTGGATTTTCTTTAATGCAAAATGAAACGGGATTAGCGCTTGTATATTTTGCGTTTTTAATCCCCATGTATAGGGAAGGTTTGCCGCCAGTTTATCTTATAATAGGTTTTTCTTTAGCAGTACTTTTTGTGGCTACCATACTTATCGAAAAAAATACTTTGGCAATAATTCTTACCGCAATTGCAGCATTGGTTTTATATTTTATGAGAAGAATAATTATGAGGAGAAAATCAATTTTATTATTGGTTGTGGGTATCTGGGTTTTATGCGTAAGCATTCAGCGTTTTACAGTTCCTTATATTTTTAAGCATGTTCTTCACCCATACCAGGTAGAAAGAATATTAAACACTTTTGGAGTTGATTATGTTCCGGAAGACAGAGTAACTGCAGTTCAATTGAGTGAGCAAAAAGAAAAGGAAAATATTAATTCTAAAAAACAAAAGAAAGAAAAGGAAAATTATAATGTTAAGCAATCAAAAATTGCTATCGGCTCCGGAGGCTTCTGGGGTAAAGGTTTTTTAAAGGGCACTCAAACCCAGGGTGACTTTGTGCCGGAGCAGCACACTGATTTTATTTTTACTTCTGTAGGAGAAAATTTTGGTTTTTGGGGAAGCGCTTTAGTGGTGCTTCTCTACCTTTTATTTTTATTAAGAATTGTATTTATTGCTGAGCGCCAGCGAAGCACATTCAGCCGTGTATATGCTTATAGTGTAGCCGGAATTATTTTTTTTCATCTTACCATTAATGTTTGCATGACGATTGGCCTTGCGCCTGTTATCGGGATCACTTTACCATTACTAAGTTATGGCGGATCATCCTTACTAACATTTACTATTCTTATTTTTATTTTAGTAAGGCTGGATGCGGATAGGCACATGGTATTGAGATAAAGCCCCATCCCGCCCTTCCCCGAAGGGGAAGGAGAAAAACTAAGGCAGAATTAATTTAAATGCTTTATGCAAAATTTCAATCTTAAATTTTTTAGAAGTTTCTGCAGGATCGCCATCAATATGTAATGGTGCTAATTGATGATTATGAATAATTAATTTATCGGTCTGAAAATAAAGCACTTCCTTTTTATGAAAATTTCTTTCTTCCTGTGTTCCCACTTCGCCTGATCGTATTTGCTTTAGTATGGCCCATATCATTCTTGCTTTACTCATCTTTTTAACTACTATAATATCCAGCAAACCATCCTGCAGACTGGCTTTGGGAGCAATAGTAAAATTATTTCCAAACTGGTTGCTGTTGGCAACACTTATAAAATACGCCTCTGTAGAGAATGTTTTTCCTTCATGAGTTATATCAAACTGGTATGGTTCAGCTTTTATAAAATTTTTTACTGATTGCTTTACATAAGTAGTAAGACCACGTTTTGGCTGCTGTGCAAAATCATATGCAACCTGCGCATCAAAGCCAACGCCGCAAAGCATACAGCTAAATTTTTCATTAATAAAAAATGCATCAACAAATGTTGGACTGCCGGTAAAAATTATTTGCAATGCCTTATAAATATTTCGTGGAATTTTTGCAGCCAGCGCTAAACCATTACCTGAGCCAATTGGAATAATTCCAATATTAACATCGGTACCAAGTAAACAAGATGCGATCTGATTAACTGTGCCATCACCTCCGCAAATAACAACATCGGTAAATCCTTCTTTATTTATTTTATCAACAAGAAAAGGATATTCACCATTAGCAATTGTAAATAGAATTTCAAAAAAGATGTTTTGCTCAAGTGTTTTTTCTATGAGCACCTGTTGAAGTATAGTCTTACGTTTTGGCCCCGAAACAGGATTGATGAAGTAAAGGATCTTGCGGTTCATGTATTACCTGAAATGTAACTCTACTAATAATTTTCTTCTCGAAGGTAACTTCATCATATCATTCGCAGGATTTTCTGCCAAAAAAACTTTAATGATATCTTGTTTTAAAAGTTGTTGCCGTATTTTGGTAAGATTTATTTTATACAAACCCACTTTTGATCTTAGTTCATCAACCTCGTATAATTGATTTTCATTTTCATCTGTAATTTGTAAAGTTCTCTTATAAACATTGTTAACTGAACTTTGCTTTATTATTAAAGTAAGATTAGAAATTTTTTTATACTTCATTTTATTTACACTAATAACAGCTGGGGTTTCCGTTATAGCTACCTCACCAATTTTTTTTCCATTGATGACTAAACGTATTACATCCTTTTGTGCAAATACATGTGCAGAAATTATAACAGCAATTGCAGTTATGGTGATTGATTTAATATTCATATAAAAGGTTTAATGTTTATTTTAAGACATTGATTCAGCAGGCTGAGTTGCATTTTTTTATTAATTTAAAGCTTTCCATAAAATATCTTTTAATTCAACTAACCCCTTGTTTGCAATTGATGAAATAAAAAGATGAGGTATATTTTTCGGCAATTCTTTTTCAATGGCATCTTTTAATTCTTTATCTAACATATCGCTTTTGCTGATGGCGATTATAAATTTTTTATCCAGTAATTCCGGATTGTATTCTTCCAGTTCATTCACCAAAATTTCAAATTCTTTTTTATGATCATTACTATCTGCAGGTATTAAAAAAAGCAAAACCGAATTTCGCTCTATGTGTCGTAAAAAACGATGGCCTAAACCTTTTCCTTCTGCAGCGCCTTCAATAATTCCAGGCAGGTCGGCAATACAAAAGCTTCTATGATCTCTGTATTCAACCATGCCAAGTTGTGGTATTAAAGTTGTAAAAGCATAGTCTGCAATTTTTGGTTTGGCAGCCGTAATTACAGAAAGCAAAGTTGATTTACCGGCATTGGGAAATCCAACCAAACCCACGTCTGCCAATACTTTCAGCTCCAATACTTTCCAGCCTTCTTCACCAGGTTCACCCGGTTGTGAATGTTCAGGCGCCTGGTTAGTTGGTGTTGCAAAATTTGAATTTCCTAATCCACCACGTCCGCCTTTTAACCAAATTATTTCCTGACCGTCTTCCAGAATCTCTGCTTCCACCTTTCCGGATTCTTCATCTTTCGCAATTGTACCGAGTGGCACTTCTATAATTATATCTTTCCCATCTTTACCTGTGCAATTATTTTTGCTTCCGTTGCCGCCATCTTCTGCTAAAACATTTTTAAAATAACGCAAGTGCAATAATGTCCACAAATTTTTATTGCCACGAAGAATAATATGAGCGCCTCTGCCACCATCTCCTCCATCTGGACCTCCATAGGCAGTTAATTTGTTACGCATGAAATGTTTACTTCCTGCACCCCCATGTCCGCTGTGGCAAAAAATTCTTATCTGGTCTACAAAATTTGATTTTTCCATTGTGGTAAAGGTCGCAAAGTTTTTTAGGAATTGTTTTTGTATGTAACAATTAAAAATTTATAAGATGAGAAACGTAATTATAATCAGCTGTGGTATTTTTTTATTGATATCATGTGCAGAAAATAAAAACCAGGGAATAAGCGGTATGCCGCCATGTTTGGTTACAAAAATAGAAACAATGAAGAGTGATCCGAAAGTAAATCCGCCGCAATCTGTTACTCAATACGCTTATAAAGGCTCAGCAGTTTTTTATATAACCGCCGGCTGTTGCGACCAGTTTAATCCGGTTTACAACAGTGATTGTGATTATTTGGGTGCACCGGATGGTGGCATAACAGGAAAGGGTGATGGAAAAATTCCTGATTTTTTTGCCAATGCAACAGACAAAAAAGTGGTTTGGAAAAATAAATAAAATTGTATGAGGCAAGCCATGCAGCACTGCTGTCCTGAGTTTGCAACTCAGGACTTCCTT
>OCZT010000463.1_pt1 | contig 39951 bp, 33 predicted proteins | sample 1539031 | NCBI WGS metagenome assembly OCZT01 (sample SAMEA3539308, study PRJEB22396) | soil metagenome | biome: tundra; feature: field; material: soil | place: USA | collected 2010-05 | depth 0.15 m
GCTACAAGACGGTCGGATTCCTCACCGAGGGACCGGGAGGCGACGTCGTCGCCGCGATCGACATCACGCACCCGTATCCGGGCCGCTCGCTGAGCACCCCGAAGGTGGACCCCGACCAGAACTACGACGCCACGAAGCCCGTGGAGATTCTCTGGACGAAGAATTCCTCGGACTACGCGGGGCTCTTCACCTCCTGGAGCGTGCCCGCGGTCGCGGCCGACCTGAACAAAACGAGCAAAATGACGTTCGGCGCCGGCATCAACCCGACGAGCCTCTACCCACTGGGCCTTAACGTAGAGAAGCCCGCGAACATCTTCGTCGTCGATCCGACTACGGGAACCCTCCTGTCGACGACGGCGGTCGCGCCTCTCGCGTCGCCGAGTACGAGTACGGTTGTGGGCCAACAGACGTTCGTTGACTCGATATTCTTCCAGACGAATGCTGCGGGCTTCCAGAACGACAACCTCGCGAATCTGTCGCTTCAGGGCGATGAGAACGGCCGCGTCAACGCCCTGTGGGGTGATTTGACGAGTATGACTCCGAAAACGGGGGTACTCATCGATCTCAATGCGGCGGCGGGAGGACTCCCTCAGCCGCTCTACTATTCGCCGGCGGCGAACGGGATCGGAACGCTCGGCTACCAAGTCTATGCTCTCGGAAGCGGCAGCTTCTACGAGGCGAGCCCGACCGTCTCGGGCTGGAACGTGAACCGGGACAAGCCCATCCCGACGGGCTTCTCTAGCACGCTTCCCGTCTTCGTCCCGACCCTCTTCATCGCGACGAACCCGTACAAGATCGGCGATGCGCTCTTTGGCACCGTGCCGCTCGGCAAGGCGCCCCTGGACCTCCACGTCATCAGTGAAGTCGTCGCCGGAATTCCGCTCCAGACGGGCCCGTGTCCTGGCGCGACCTGCGACCCGACGTACATCGCGGGTGTCCACACGAGTCTCGGCATCCACACCCAGGTCACGTCCTCGCCGCTCCTCGTGGGGAACGCGGCGTCGCCGACGCAGGATGTCTTCTTCACTGTCTTTGATCCCGACTTCGGCTGTAACGGCTACTCGTACGTCCTCAAGCTGGAGTTCGCGATTTCCGGGAGCGGCGTGCCGACTTGGGGCCCCGTGGGCTCCAAGCCGACTTTCACAGCGACGGACGCGACGACCGTCTACGCCGCCGGCGCGGGTGCCTCGTCCGGATTCGTCGTGACGGACAAGGGCGCCTTCGTCGGGCAGAGCGGCGTCGGAAAGAACCAGGCGACGCTCGTCAAGGTCGATATTCCCAAGCCCTCGCTGCCTGGCCAGCCGAACTTCACCCCCGTGTGGTGGAAGGAGCAGAAGTAGTCCCGGACGTGATCGCGGGGCCGGGGTCGTACGTGCGGCCGAGGGGTTTCTCCCTGCGGGAGCTCGGCCTCACGCTCCTTCTGCTCGCCGTCGTCATCGTGGCGGCGGTGCGGCTCATCGACCTCAGGACGAAGCTTCTGGTTGTCGAGAAGGACGATCCCGGCCTCGGCAGCGTGCTCGAGGCGGCCGCTCGCGCCCTCTCGCGAGACGTGATGAAAGCGGGCCGGGGCGGCGTCCCGCCCGGCGAGGCCGTTCGCCAGGTCGCGAACAACACGAACGCGGAGGGAGGCGCGAGCTATGAGGACGTTTCGGGAGCTCCGGTCGTCGTTCGAGCGGGCACCGATCAGCTCGCCCTCCGTGGAGTGTTGCGCACGCCCCTCCTCGCCGTGCGGCTGTCCCGCGGAGCGGGCGGGGGCGGGGGCGGGGGTGAAGAGAGCGCCCTTGACCGGATCCCTGCCGATGCGTCCTCGCTCTGGCTCCGCGTAGGCCCGCTCTCCGGCACCGAAGGCCCGAGCCGCGCGGACGAGCCCCGCGCCGTCGCCGAAAGGCTGGGGGCGGCGACGCGGCGCGCGAAGCGGTTCTTCCTCGTGGCGGATCGGGAGGGCCGCTCGGCCGTCGCCCTCGTCCGCGAGTGGAATCGGTCCCAGGAGGGGGACGCCGCTCTCGAGATCCGGCTCGACTTCACCGATCGGGAGGCGGCGCGCCTGAACCCGCGCGGAGAGACGGATACGGCCCGGGCGCTCGGGGATCCGGTGACGGGCGGCCTCCTCGATGACGTGGTCTGGTTCGTCGCGCGGGGGCCCGCGGGCCGGTTCCCCGACTACAACGCCATGAACGATCCGCCGTCCATGACGTTCCCGCATCCTTTCCTGGCCGTCGCCGAATTTGCCGGGAACGGCCGGTGGGAGATCGCGCACCTCGGCGAGGACGTCGAGGAATTCCAGGTGGCGTGGGGGCTCGGGGCCACGCGGACGCTGAAATTCGCGTTGACCGCGAAGGCCGAGCACCGATTCGCGCGGGGCGACGGCCCCCCGCCCCCGCTCGAATTTCCCCCGCTCCTCAACGCGCCCGCGCCAGGCGCCGTGCCCGGCGCGGGGCCGGTGGGGTGGGATCCGGACGAGACCCGCCGGATTCCGTTCGAGCGCGCGTCGAAGGAGTTCGTCCTGACCTTGCCCGACGCGGAGTCGCGAGCGCCGCGCGGCGCGCCGCCACGTGTAAAATAGGACTGTTCTCGACCTGGAAGGAGGTCCCATGCGACGGCTGATGTTGGCGGTGGCCGTCCTCGCGTGCCTCTCCGGCATCGCGGGGGCCGACGAAATCTGGCTCAAGGACGGTCGCCGGATCGTGACGAAAAAGCCCTTCGTCAAGAAGGGCAGCCTCGCGCTCCTCACGACGACCGACGGCGTGCTCCTGTCCCTTCCCCTCGTTGAGATCGACCTCGAGAAGACGGCCGCCGAGAAGGCGCGTGGCGCCGTGATGGAGCCGCTCCCGGCGCCGAGCCCCCTGAAACCCCTCACGCCCGCGGAAGCGGCGAAGCAGAAGACCGGCCGCCGGGCGGCGGTCGTCCTGACGGACGACACGATCGCGCACGGGATCGGCGACGAGGTGGCGGCGAAGAAGGAAGGCGACGGCGAGGGTCGGGTCGACATCGCGAACACGAGCGTGACGCGCTCGAAGGACGGCTACGCGTTCACGGGCTCGGTGATCAACGGAGGCGGCGGCGAGGTGTCGGCCGTGGCCGTCACGGTGGAAATCGTCGGCAAGGACGGCAAGACGTTCTCGTCGGCGTTCGCGCAGCTCGCGAAAGACACGCTGGCGCCGGGAGAGAAGTCGACCTTCACGGCGAGCGCCCCGCTCGAAGGGGAGGCCGCGTCGTACCGCTACCTTCCTCATTGGCAGGTCCGCATTCCCGTCAAGTCGGCGGGCGATGCCGCCGCTGCCGCGCGCGCGCCGGGCGGCGCGGCTCCCAAACCGGAGGGCGAGGCCGAGGCGACACCCGTGCCCACGCCTCCGCCGGCGCCGCCATGGGTACCGGTCCCGAGGCCTGACGTCGCTCCCCCCCCGGCCAACGCGCCGACGGGGAATCCGGCGAACGGAACCTTCATTCCGGGTTCGGACGCTCCGAAGGCGACTCCAAAGCCTCCAAGCTCCTGACGAGGCCGGATCCCGACATTCCGATGCCCGCGGAGATTCTGCTCGTCGAGGACCGGGAGTCCCTACGCGCGATGCTCGCCGAGACGCTGACCGTGGGCGGCTACAGCGTCGAGGCCGTCGCGACCGGCGAGGAAGCGCTGCGCCGCCTGGCCGAGGGACGGCGCTACACGCTCGTCCTCACGGATTTCAAGATGCCGGGCGCCGACGGTCTCGCCGTGCTCAAGGCGGCCACGGCCTCGGACCCCGCGCTTCCCGTCGTCGTCCTCACCGGGTTCGGAACCGTCGAGACCGCGGTTGCCGCGATGAAGCTGGGCGCGGCCGACTTCCTGAGCAAGCCGGTGGACCCGGATCTTCTCCTCCTTCTCGTCGCGCGGCACGTGCGCGCGCGCCGGGCGGCCGTCGCTCACGGGCTCCTCGCCGCCGAGGCGGGCCTGGCGGGAATGCCGGAGATCGTCGGGACGTCGCGGGCGCTCGCCGAAGCCCTGGAGCGGATCCGCCTGGCCGCTGCCTCCGACGTGACGGTCCTCCTGACGGGTGAGTCGGGAACCGGCAAGGAGCTCTTCGCGCGGGCCGTGCATGCCCTCTCGCCGCGCGCCCCCGGGCCGTTCGTCGCCGTGAACGTCGCCGCCCTTCCCGAGGGCCTCGTCGAGAACGAGCTCTTCGGGCACGAGCGCGGCGCGTACACGGGCGCGAGCGAACGGCGGGCCGGGCGCTTCGAGCTGGCCGACGGCGGGACCCTGTTCCTCGACGAGATCGGCGAGCTTCCGCCGGCGGCGCAGGTGAAGTTTCTCCGGGCCGTCGAGGAGCGAACGTTTCTCCGCGTGGGAGGCACGGTTCCGATCGCCGTGGACGTCAGAATCGTGGCCGCGACGAACCGCGAGCTCGCGTCCCTCGTGAAGGCGGGCACGTTCCGCGAGGACCTCTTCTACCGGCTGGACGTCTTCCCCGTGAGGCTGCCGCCGCTTCGCGCGAGAAAGGAAGACATTCCGGCGCTCGTGAGCGGCTTCGCGGTCTTCGCGGCGCGCCAGGTGAAGAAGAAGGCGCCCGTCTTCTCGCCGGCCGCGCTCGAAAGGCTCGCGGCGCACGACTGGCCGGGCAACGTGCGCGAGCTCCGCAATGTCGTCGAACGCGCCGTCCTCCTCGCCACCGGGGACGTCGTCCGGCCGGCGGACATCGTCGTCGGCGTGGCGGGCGAGACGGAGCCGCGGCATCCCTCCCTGGACGGGACGCTCGAGGAGACCGCGGAGAGGTGGCGGCAGGCGGGGGAGGCGGCGCGCATCCGGCGCGCCCTCGATGCCACCGGCGGCGACAAGACGCGCGCGTCGGAGGAGCTCGGCGTGCCGCTGCGCAAGCTCGCGCAACGGATGAAGGAGCTCGGGATCTGAGGCGCCCGTGTCGACAAAGAGAATGGGTTTCAAAATGCCGAAGACGATTCGCTTCCTCGCGCGCGCCGCGTTGCTCCTGCTCGCGTTTCCCGCCGTCGCGCGAACCCTGTCCGAGTTCGACGCGTTCGCGGCCCTCCCGCCGGCGCATCGGGCGCTCGCGCGCCCGGCCGATGAGGTCGCCCGGCCTGGTACGACCATCCACGTCGAGGAGCGCCTCGGCGTCCCGACGTTCCTCCGACCCGCGCGCGCCGGGGAGAGCGGCCGCCGCGCGCTCTCCCGGAAGGGCGTCGAGGCCGTGGGTGTCGCGCGAGCGCATCTCGTCGATCTCGCGCAGCTCTGGGGCCTTACGGAGGAGGACGTTCTCTTCGCGCCGCTCCAGCAGGTCCACGACACGGGAGCGGGCGCGATCGTCGTGCAGCTCCGGCAGGAGGCGTTCGGCGTGCCCGTGTTCCGGGACGAGATCCGAATCGCGATGGACCGCTCGTACGAGCCGGTCGCGATCGCAGGCTACCTGCCGTCCGTCGCGGGCCTCTCAGAGCCCGTCTTCGCGCTCACGGCGGCCGAAGCGCTCGTGCGGGCCGGAGCGAACCTCGGGATCGTGGGCGTGACTCCGGCTGACGTCGAGAGCCTCGGTCCTGCGCCGGGTGGCTACGAGCGCCTCGGGTTCGCGGGTGGACGGCGCGGCCGCCTCGCGACGCCCCCGCGCGCGAAGAAGGTCCTCTTCCACCTGCCGGGGCGGCTCGAGCCGGCGTGGTACGTCGAGGTCGACGCCGCTGACGGCGCGAGCTCGGACCTCTACGCCGTCGTCGTCTCTGCGGCTGACGGCCTGCTCCTCTACCGCCATCGCCTCGTCGCGGAGGACGGGGTCACGTATCGCGTCTGGGCCGAGACGTCCGGCCTGAACATGCCGCTCAACGGGCCGCAAGGGCGCGGCGGGGATCCGTATCCGGGGACCACGCCCGACCGGTACCAGGCGCCGTTCGTCGCGCCGTCGCTCGTGACGCTTGCGTCTGGGCCGATCTCGACGAGAGATCCGTGGCTTCCCGCCGGCGCGACGGAGACCCGGGGAAACAATGTCGACGCTTACGCAGACCTCTCGGAGCCGGACGGATTCTCGGAGGGAGATTTCCGCGCGAACGTCACGGCCCCCGGCATCTTCGACCGGACATATGACGTCACGAAGAGTCCGGGGTCGAGCGACGACCAGCGCAAGGCCGCGATCACGCAGCTCTTCTACGTGACCAACTTCCTCCACGACTGGTACTACGACGCCGGGTTCGACGAGGCGGCCGGGAACGCGCAGGCCTCGAACTACGGGCGCGGGGGAGTCGAGGGCGACGCGCTGCGCGCCGAGGCGCAGGACTACTCGGGGACGAACAACTCAAGCATGGCGGTCCCGGCCGACGGGGGCCGACCCCGGATGCAGATGTACGTGTGGACCGCCCGGGTGCGACGCGGCCTTGCCGTCACGGCGCCTCCCGAGGCGGTCCGCAACATGAACGTCGGTCTCGCGCGCTTCGGACCCACCGCCTTTTCCGTCTCGGCTCCCGTCGTCCTCGCGGTGGATGGCGCCGCGCCGACGAGCGACGCGTGCCAGCCGCTCACGAACGGCGCGGCCGTCGCCGGCCGGATCGCGCTCGTGGACCGAGGGGCGTGCCATTACACGGTCAAAGTGGCGAACGCCCAGGCGGCCGGAGCGATCGGCGTCATCGTCGTGAACATCCAGGATGGGACCGTCGACATGCTCGACGAGTCCGCGGCCCTCCCGTACACGATCCCGGCGATTTCCGTCAGCCTCTCGGACGGGCTTGCGCTCAAGTCGTTTCTTGAGCGGGGCCTCACCGTCACGATCGGCCGCGACGCGCCGCCCGACCGCGACGGAACGATCGACGACCAGATCGTCGCCCACGAGTGGGCGCACTACCTCTCGAGCCGTCTCGTCGGAGACGCGAACGGCCTCAGCGCGATCCAGGCCGGCGGCCTCGGCGAGGGCTGGAGCGATTTCAGTTCACTCCTTCTGACGGTGCAAGCAGGCGACGCGGCGTTGCCCGGGAACGCCGGTTTCGGAGGCATCTATCCACTGGGCGGCTACGCCCTCGGTGGAGGCGCCAACGGCCTCCAGGACAACACGGCATGGTATTTCGGAGTCCGGCGGTACCCGTACTCGACGGACATGAGCAAGGACCCGCTCACGTACCGGCACATCATGAATGGCGTCGCGCTTCCGACGACGGCGCCGATCGCGGCCCCTGACGACGGGTCGCTCAACGCCGAGGTCCACCGAACGGGCGAGGTCTGGGCGACGATGCTCTGGGAGTGCTACGCGGCGCTCCTGGGGGACGGCGGTCGGCTCACGTTCGACGAGGCGCGCGACCGGATGCGCGCGTACTTCGTCGTCTCGCTCAAGCTCACGCCGCTCAACCCGACGCTCCTCGAGGCGCGCGACGCGCTCCTCACCGCCGTCTTCGCGACCGATCCGGACGATTACGCGCTCTTCGTCCGCGCGTTCGCCAAGCGGGGGGCCGGCCCGCGGGCCGCCGCCGGGGACCGCTTCGACGCGGACAACGCGGGAGCCGTCGAGAGCTTCGACGTCGGCGGCGACCTCGGCGTCCGGTCGGCGGCGCTGGACGACGCGGGAGCGTCGTGCGACCGCGATGGCCGCCTCGATGCGGGCGAGACCGGAAACCTCACGCTCCTGGTGAAGAACCGTGGTCTCTTCCGCCTCTCCGCGACGCAGCTGACGGTCTCCTCGACGAACTCCGCCGTGTCGTTTCCGTCCGGGGCGGCCGTGGCCGTCCCGGCGACCGATCCGACGCAGTCGACCTTCCTCTCGGTGCCCGTGAAGCTCGCCGCGGGAACCGTGGGAATCCAGAGCCTCGGCTTCAACCTCACGCTCCGGGACCCCGGGCTCATTTCGGAGGTGACGGCGAGCGCCACGTTGCGCGGCAACGTCGACGAGGTCCCGGCATCGTCGGTGTCGGACGATGTGGAGTCGACTTCCACGGTGTGGGGGCACACGGCGTCTTCGAAACTCGATCCGTCGGCCTCGTTCGAGCGCCTCGAGGTCACGCCTTTCGACCACCGTTGGGTTTCGCGCCACCGCTCTGGCACCGCGGACCTCTCGCTCACCTCACCGCCCCTTCTCGTTTCTGCCACGACGTCCTTCAGCTTCACTTTCCGACATCGTTACTCTTTCTACTCCCCGCTAGTCGTACCGGCGCTCTACCCCGACGGAGGCGTGCTCGAGATCTCGACGGACGACGGAGCGACCTGGGCCGACATTGGCGGCTTCGCCGCCCCGGGTTACCCCCCCCATGTCCTCTACGACGAATTGGGTGCGCTGAGTCCCCTCCACGGCAGACCTGCCTGGTCCGGGAATGGGGACGACCTCCCCGCTTTCACGTCTGTCACGGTGTCGCTCGGAAAATCCTATGCGGGCAAGACGGTGAGGGTTCGTTTCCGCCGCGGAATCGAGTTCGCCGATTTTCCGAACTTCTGGGAAATCGACGACATCGCCTTTACAGGCATCACGAACACGCCCTTCCCGGCGCTCGTCGCGGACCGCGGGCGCTGCCAGGGCCGTCATCTGCCCGTGGGGACGTCGGGCGGTACGGTCGTCAAGAAGCACTAACAGGGCCGAGAGCGACGAGTGCGTCGCCGAGTTCCGCGTCCTCTTCCTCCGCCACGCTGCGCAGGTCGAGGAGGACGCGGCCCTCTTCGATCCGCCCGATGACGGGAGGCTCGCTTCCGCGGAGCGCCGCCGCGAGGCCGTCCGTGGATCGTCCCGGGTGCCCGAGCGAGACGGCCTTCGAGGGCAGCGTCGACTCGGCGCCGGCGCCACCCCCGGCGACGGCCGTCGAATCCACGACAGATGCCTCGAAGCCAGCCTCGCGGGCGCGCGCCGCGAGCGTCTCCGCACGGTCTCGCAGGGAGACGAGAGAAGCTTCGAGCATCCGGAAGAAGGGGATCTCGAGGCGGCGGCCGGAGAGATGCAGGTCGAGCGTGGCGGCCAGCGCGCCGAGGACGAGCTTGTCCGGGCGCAAGGCGCGGGCGAGCGGATTCGCGGCGGCGCGCGCGACGAGCTCCTTCCTCCCGATCAGGATTCCCGCCTGCGGTCCGCCGAGGAGCTTGTCGCCCGAGAAGCAGACGAGGTCGGCTCCTGCGTCCAGGGAGTCGAGCGGCACGGGCTCGTGCGCGAGGCCGGGCTCGGCGAGGCGCGTGGGCGTGGCCGCCCCGGCGTCGAAGATCACGGGGACGCCCCGGGGACGCGCGAGGGCCGCGAGAGCGGGGAGCGCGACGTCTTCGGTGAATCCGACGATGCGGTAGTTCGAGGGCCGGACCTTGAGGATCGCCGCCGCGCCGGCGTCGAGCGCTTCTTCGTAGTCCCGGGCCGTCGTCCTGTTCGTCGTGCCGACCTCGTGCAGCGAGGCGCCGCTCTTCGCGAGAATCGCCGGCACGCGGAAGTCGCCGCCGATCGCGACGAGCTCCCCGCGGGACACCGCGACGGGCCTGCCGTTCGCGAGCGTGTCGAGGGCGAGGAGAAGCGCGGCGGCGGCATTCGTGACCGAGAGGCTGTCGAGGTCGTCGCGTCCCGGCGCGAAGAGCGCGAGGACGAGCGGCCGGACGTGCTCGCCGCGCCTTCCGCGTGTCCCTTCCGCAAGATCGTATTCGAGCGTCGAGAACCCGGCGGCGCGACCCGCGGCCGAGACGGCTTCTCGGGCGAGCGGGGCACGGCCGAGATTCGTATGCAGGAGGACCCCCGTCGCGTTGACCACGCGGCGCGGCCCGGCCGGAAGACGGGTCTCGAGGGCGCGGGCGGCAGCGGCCAGGATCGACGGGGCCGCGTCGCCGTCAGGGGACTCCGACGCGCGCCCGGCCGCCGCCGACTCGCGCCAAGCCGCCGCCGACTCGCGCAGGGCCTCCTTCGCGCGGGCTCTTCCGTGGCGGGCGGCCAGCGCCTTCCCGGTCGCGGTCTCGAGGAGGCGGTCCATGGCGGGAGGCCGGGGCGGCTCGGGATTCATGCCGACGGAATGTAGACTACTTTTCGCCGATGGCCGTCTCGATCGCGCGTGATCTCGACCTTTTGGAAAAGAGCATCACGGCTCTCAAGCTGGATTACGAGCGCTTCTTCTCGGGCGACGTGAAGGTGCCTCCCCTTCCCGCTCGAAAGAGCGTGGAACAGGTGCTCCGCCGCATCGGCAACGCCCCCGTCGAAAAGGTCGCCGAGCGCTTCCGGCTTCAGGCGCTCCAGAGCCGCTTCACGGCCTTCTCCGATCTCTGGGAGAAGAGGCTCCTCGCGCGAGAGGAAGGGCGGGGACCGGTCCGGCTCGCGCCGCGCGCGCGGCTGGTCGAGCCGGGGGCGCCCCCTCCCGCCGGCGACGCTTCCGCTCCGGGGTCCGTAAAAGGCTCGGGACGGGGCGACCTCAGATCTCTTTTCGAGCGGTACTGCGCGGCGCGCGTGGCGGCCGGCGAGGACGTTTCCCGGCTCCGATATGACCGATTCGAGGAACTCGTGAAAAAGCAGGCCGCCGATATCCGGAAAGCCACGGGCGCCACGCGCCTCGCCTTCGACGTGCAGACGCGCGACGGGAAAGTGCGGCTCGTCGGCCGCTCTCTTGCCGCGCCGACGAAAGGACCATCATGAGCATCGATCGACGCGCGCGTCTCGGGGGCGCGCTCGCACTCTGCCTGGCCATGGCGGTCTTCGCCGGACCCCTCGCCGCCAAAGACGTGTACAAGGGCTTTCTGGACCCGAACATCCCGCAGCACCGCGCGACGCTCGACCTCCTCGAGCGCCTCGAGAAGGCGCCGAACGACGCCGCGCTGCACAACGATCTCGCGTGCCTCATCGCGCGGGACGGCTTCTGGCGAGACGCCCTTCGGGAGTTCGGTCTCGCCGCGAAACTCGACAAGGCGGACGGCCGCCCGCTCTACAACGCCGGACTCGTCCACGCGACGCGCGGCGAATGGGGCAGCGCCGCCTCCTCGTTCCGCAAGACCGTATCGCGCGCGCCGGGGAACTGGGCGGCGTGGTGGATGCTCGGCTACGCCGAGGAACGGCGCGGCAACGATTCCGCCGCGATCGCGGCATACAAGACGTCCTTGCGCGTCGACACGTCGCTGTTCGACGTGCGCCGGAACCCCTTCGCCGCGTACACGCGTCTCAAGGGGCGCGTCCTCCTCGAGACCCTCGAGGGGCGCCTGAATCGCGCCGCTCTCCCGGTGGCCGAGCAGATGGCGGAGGCCGACCTCGTGGGCTCATTCCAGAAGGGCCACGTCGCGGTTTCGGCCGTGCCCGGAGGACTCGCGCCCGGAGCGCCCGCGCCGGCAGGCGGCCCGGTGCCGGACGACCGCGCCGTGAGGCCGGGGCCGGGCGGAGCAGTCGTGACATCCGTGCCTCCCATGAGCACGAGCCGTCCCGCACCGCCTCCGAACGCGTCGTCCGCCCCCCCCACGCCCGCTTACACCCGCGCGAACGAATTGATCCCGTCGGACATACCCGAACAATCTCCAGCGGGCCCCGCGAAGAAGCGAGCTCCCACACCCGAGGCCGCCCCCGGGGCTCAGGAGGGCGCTCCCGCCGCGCCCGCTCCGGCGCCGCCGCGTCCGCCGGGGCCCGGGATCGGCTGAGCCGGGGGAAACGCCGTCAGGCCCCCTTCCATTTCGGAACGAAGAGGGTGGGCGCGCCCGCGCTCCCCGTGCCCGAAGGCACGAACCGGAGGTCGTCGCCGACGGCCGAAATGGACCGCAGAAACTCCGAGAGCCGGCCTTCGACGAGGGTCTCGGACACCGCCTCTGTCGCCCGGCCTTTCTCGATCCAGTAGCCCGCCGCATGCAGGCGAAAGCGGTCGCCCGGAAGGTCCACCTCCGGGCGCGAGAGGAGGACCGCGGCGTAGAAGCCGCGCGCCAGGGCGCGCAGAAGGTCCAGCGGCGGGACTCCGGCCGACGGGTCCACGAACAGGTTCGTGATGCCGATCGCGGGCGGTTCGGTGTACGCACGGCGCACCGCATTGCCGGTGGGCGGCTGTTCGAGGCGCACGGCAGCGGCCGCGTCCGAAAGCCTGCCGGCGGCGATCCCGCGTGAGACGAGGACGGTGCGCGCATGCGGCGTTCCCTCTCCGTCATGCGTCGCTTTCACGGGCCCGCCGGGGACCGCCGCGTCGTCGACGAGCGAGAAGAGAGGTGCGGCGAACGCGTCGCGTCCGTCGCGCGTGCGCGACGCGAGGAGCGCGTCGCCGTCGTCGCCGAAGAACGCGGAGGCGAGACGGCCCACGACCGGGGCGGCGACGTTCGGATCGAGGAGGAGGTCGCCTCGGGCCGGTGCGAGCGGCCGGCCGCGGAGCGGAAGGAGCACCCGGTCCACGGCATGGTGCGCGAGACGGGCGAGCGGGAGCTCTCCGGGCCGCGCGGCCGACGCGAGAAATCGCGCCGATACGCTGCCGGCCCCCGTCCTGCCCGTGACGGTTGCGACGAGCGTCGTGGTCCCGCTGCCGAAAACGACGTCGCGCCCGGCGGTCGTCGCGACGCGTTCGGTGCGGGCTCCGGTCGTGAGAATCGCCTCGGTGAGCGACACGGCGCCCTCGCCCGCCGCGAGGAGGTCGCTCCGGAACGAGGCGAGAAGCTCTCGGGCCGATTTCTCGTCCGGGGCGGGAGGCGGCGCGAGCGCGCAAGCGCCCCCGCCCGCGACCGGCCCCGCCGCGCGGACTCCGCGGCGCGTTCGTGACCGCCCGAGGAGGAGGCGCGCCGCGTCCGGAAGGCCGTCCACGGCTTCCGGCACCGACGCCGCGAACGCAGTGCGCCCCGAGCGGAAGAGTCGCAGCGCGAAACCGCGCTCAGTGACGACGGAGAGCCGCGAGCCCTCGGCGTCTTCGACGATTTCGATCGACGTTCCGCGCCGCTCGTAGGCCTCCGCGCTCTCGCCTGCCGCCGTGTCGCACCGCGCGCCCGCGAGGAGGCGCTCGAGGAGATCGTCCGTGCCGGCCCTCACGAGCGGCCCCGCACGGCGGTGAGGCCGCGAATGAGGATGGCGGGGGACGCTCCGCCCACGGCCACGCCCTCACCGCCCTTGACGCAGAGTCCGAGACCGCTCGCGGGATGCGTCACGTCGCCGCTCTCGGCGTGAAGGTGGCGCAGCGCGGTGAGGACGTCGGACGTGAGGACGAACGGGCCGAGGGGCGCGCCGAGCACGCCCCGCCGCACGAGGTCCGCGCTCTCGACGAAGAGCGTGAAGCGGCCCGACTCGGGGTCCGCGTGCCCGGCGGAGATCTCGCGCACGTAGAGCCCGTTGCCGCAAGCCTCGAGAAGCTCCTCTCGACTCGCGCGGCCCGGCGACACGACGAGGTTGGAGAGCCGCGGGCGCGGCGGGCGGCGGAAGTCGCCGCAGCGCGCGTGGCCGTTCGAGGCGCCCCCGGCCGCCCTTCGGTCCGTGACCTGGCCGTCCACGCAGCCGTCCGTCAGGAGGGCGACGGGGCGCGCGGGCGTGCCCTCGTCGTCCGCGAGATAGTGGCCCGGAAGGTCGCCGCGGGTCGGGTCCGCGGTCACGAAGACGCCCGGGGGCGCGACCGCGGCGCGCGGCACGCGCGTGAGGACGGAACCCCGCTCGCCCCATCCCGCTTCGAGCGGATGGCCGACCGCCTCGTGCCAGAACACGGACGCCGCGCCCGGGGAGAACACGACGTCCACCGGCCCTTCGGCGGCCAGGTGCGCGGGCACCGGCCGCGCCGCATCCGCAAGGGCGCGCGCGAGGGCGTCGAGCGCCGGTGCCCACGGGGCGGACGTCTGGAACGCGAAGGGCCGCGCCGTATGCGCCCGCCTGAGGAGGCCTGCCGCCTCGAGGCGCCGAACGGTTCCGCACGTCACGAGCTCGCGCGCCGTCACGACCGCGCGCGAGACGGTGACGCTGGCGACGCGGAGCGTGAGCGAGATCCCGCGCGGATCGGGGAGGGCCCGGTGAAGCGCCGCGCCCAGCTGAGCCGCGCGCTCTTGCTCGTCGCCTCTCGGCACCTCGGTCTCGGCGCGCGCGCTCTCGAGGCCGCGGGATTTGAGGAAGGGAGACCCGCCGCCGCGGCGGGAGGCCTCGCGCACGGCTTCCCGGAGCGCCTCGGGACCGTCTCCGTCGCGCGCGATGAGAAGGGACTCGCGGCCCCGGCGAAGACGCACGGCGGTGCCGCGTTCCTCCGCGAAGGCGGGTGCCAGGAGGCCGGCCTCGGTCGCGGTCCACGAGACGCGGCGCCGCCTTTCCCGGAAAGCCTCGCCGCCCTCGCCCCGGCGCAGCAGTCCGGAGACGATCCGGACGGCGTCCTCGGCGTCCTGGCGGAAAGTCTCGACGACGTCGCTCAACGGGGCGATTGTAGGAGCGCGCCGGAATCCCGGAGCGCCTCGCGGGCGCCGGGGTGCGATATCCTCTAGGGTTCATGGCCCTTTCGGACGCTCGTCTCCTGGCGCAGGCCGCCTTCGTCGCGCGTCGCCTCGTCGCCGAACGCCTCGTGAAAGCCGCCTCCACCGCCGACGTGCGGCATGCTCTCGAGGCCGCGCTCGCCGAGGACCGGGATCGCGAGCGGGCCCTCGATGAAGAGGTCAAGCGGCTTCTCGAGAAGAACGCGGCGGCGATTCGCGGGGCGGACGTCGACTACGCCGAGATGTTCCGGAAGGCGAAACGGATGCTCGCCGAGAAGAAGAAGATCCCCCTGTAGAGACAAGAGAGAGCCCCATGACACATTCGATCGAAGATCGTCTGCACGCCCTCGGAGCCCTTCGGGCGAAGGCCCGCGCCGGCGGCGGAGCCGATCGGCGCGAGAAACAGCACAAGGCGGGCAAGCTCACGGCGCGCGAGCGCGTCGAGCTGCTCGGCGACCCGGGATCGTTCGACGAGATCGACCCCTTCATCGTTCACCGTACGCGCGACTTCGGCATGGACGACGAGTCGAACGCCATCCCCGGCGACGGCGTCGTCGCGGGGGTCGTGCGCGTCGAGGGCCGTCCGGTCTTCGTGTTCGCGCAGGACTTCACGGTGTTCGGCGGGTCCTTGTCCGAGACGAACGCCGCGAAGATCTGCAAGCTCATGGATCTCGCGATGAAGGTGGGCGCGCCCGTCGTCGGTCTCAACGACTCGGGCGGCGCCCGCATCCAGGAGGGCGTCGTCTCGCTGGGCGGCTACGCCGACATCTTCCTGCGCAACACGCTCGCCTCGGGCGTCGTCCCGCAGATCTCGGCGATCCTCGGTCCCTGCGCGGGAGGCGCCGTGTATTCGCCCGCGATCACGGACTTCATCCTCATGGTGCGCGGCACGAGCTCGATGTTCGTGACGGGGCCGGACGTCATCAAGACGGTCACGCACGAGAACGTCACGAAGGAGGCGCTCGGCGGCGCGGATACGCACGCGGCCGTTTCGGGAGTCGCGCACATCGTGGCCGATTCCGACGCGGACTGTCTCCAGAGGATCCGCGCCCTCCTTTCGTTCTTCCCGTCGAACAACCGCGAGGATCCGCCGCGCCGCGAAAACGGCGATCCCGCCGACCGCGAGGACCCCGAGCTCGACCGGATCGTCCCGGCCTCGTCGAACCAGCCGTACGACATGACGGCGCTCATCCGCCGCGTCACGGACGACGGGGAGCTTTTCGAGATCCACGCGGACTTCGCGAAGAATCTCGTCGTCGGATTCGCGCGACTCGGCGGCAAGCCGGTCGGCATCGTGGCGAACCAGCCGGACCATCTCGCGGGCGTCCTCGACATCGACGCCTCCGTGAAGGGCGCACGCTTCGTCCGCTTCTGCGACGCCTTCAACATTCCTCTCGTGACGTTCGAGGACGTGCCGGGATTCCTTCCGGGCACGAAGCAGGAATTCGGCGGGATCATCAAGCACGGCGCGAAGCTGCTCTTCGCGTTCGCCGAGGCCACGGTTCCGAAGATCACCGTCATCACGCGCAAGGCCTATGGCGGCGCGTACTGCGTCATGTCGTCGAAACACATCCGGACGGACTTCAACTTCGCCTGGCCGACGGCGGAGATCGCGGTCATGGGCGCGGAAGGCGCGGTGAACATCCTCTATCGCCGGGAGATCGCGGCCGCGAAGGACCCGGCCGCGGCGCGCCGGGGGAAGATCGCCGAGTACGAGGAGGCCTTCGCGAACCCGTACGTCGCGGCGCGGCACGGCTACGTCGACGACGTCATCGCGCCGCGGACGACGCGCCCGAGGCTCATCCGCGCCCTCGACCTCCTGGGGAACAAGCGCGACGTCATGCCGCCGAAGAAGCATGGAAATATTCCCCTCTAACCGCGCTCCGCGCCTCCTCATCGCGAACCGCGGGGAGATCGCCGTGCGGATCATCCGGGCCTGCCGCGATCTCGGGATCTCGCCCGTCGCGGTCTATTCCGAGGCGGACCGCGGCGCGCTCCACGTGCGCCTCTCGGATTACGCCGTCGCGATCGGCCCCCCGCCCGCACGGGAAAGTTATCTCGTCGCGGACAGGATTCTCGCGGCGGCGAAGACGACCGGCGCGACGCTGGTGCATCCGGGATTCGGGTTCCTGTCGGAGAACGCCGACTTCGCGCGGAAGGTCCAGGAGGCGGGCCTCACGTGGGTCGGCCCCGCGCCGGCCGCAATCAAGGCGATGGGCAGCAAGACGGAGTCGCGCCAGAGGATGATCGCGGCGGGCGTGCCCGTCGTCCCCGGCATGACGACGCCGGCGGCGACCGCGGACGAGATCGCCGCGTTCGGCCGCGCCAACGGGTTCCCGCTCCTCCTGAAGGCGGCCGCGGGCGGCGGCGGCAAGGGGATGCGCGTCGTGCGCGGCGAGGCCGAAGTAGCCGAGGCGTTCGCGCGAACGCGCAGCGAGGCGAAATCCTACTTCGCCGACGAGAGCGTCTACGCCGAGCTCCTGGTCGAGGGCGCGCGGCACGTCGAGGTGCAGATTCTCGGCGACGCGACCGGGCGCGTGATCGCGCTCGGCGAGCGCGAATGCTCGCTCCAGCGCCGCCACCAGAAGGTGCTCGAGGAGTGTCCGTCCGCGGCGGTCTCGCCGGAGCTGCGCGCGAAGATGGAAGCGGTGGCCGTCGCGGCCGGGAAGGCCGTGGACTACGTCTCGGCCGGCACGGTGGAATTCCTGCTCGCGAAAGACGGGCGCTTTTTCTTCCTCGAGATGAACACTCGGATTCAGGTCGAGCATCCCGTGACCGAGATGGTCTATGGCGTCGACCTCGTCGTGGAGATGATCCGCATCGCGCGCGGCGAACCCATGTCGGTGCGCGAGAAGCCGGCGCCGCGCGGCCACGCCATCCAGTGCCGCATCTACGCGGAGGACCCCGCCCACGGTTTCGCCCCCTCTCCCGGGCGCATCCGGCGCCTCCGGAGGCCGCAGGGGCCGGGGATCCGCGTCGACTCGGGCGTCGAGGACGGCGACGTCGTGCCGCTCGACTACGACCCGATGGTCGCGAAGTTCATCGTGTGGGGCCAGGATCGCGACGAGGCCTTCCGGCGGATGCGGCGCGCCCTCTCCGAAGCGCGCGTCGAGGGCATCGAAACGTCGATCCCGTTCTTCCTGTCGCTTCTCGAGGATCCCGACGTCATCGCGAACCGCGTGTCCACGCAATTTCTCGACGACTGGAAATACGAGCCGACGCGGCCGCCCGAGGACGTCGTGGCGGCTTCCGTGATCGCCGCCGCCCTCGGGTCGATGGAGGGAGCGAAGAAGCGCCGGCCGGGGGCGGCCCCGACGGGCGGCGAGGCGGGGTACTCCGCGTGGCGAAACGCGCGGGCATCCTTCGGGGTGCGCGAGTGAAATTCCAGGTGCGGATGCCCGGCCAGAGCGAGGGCCGCGCGGTCGTCGTGACGGCCGGCGCGCCCGAGTTCGAGGCCACGCTCGAGGACGCCGTTCTGACGGGAGACGCCCTCGAGGTGCGCGACGGCGTGTGGTCGCTGGTGGGCCGGGACGGCCGCCAGATCGAGGTCAGCGTCGCCTTCCAGAAGGACGGTTCGGTGCGCGCCTCGGCGGAGGGAACCCTCTTCGGGTTCGAGCTCCTGGACGAGCTCACGGCGCGCGCGCTGCTGGCGACGGGCGGGCGCGCCGTGAAGAAGGTCCGGCACGTCGCCGCGGCCATGCCGGGCCGCGTCCTGCGCGTCCTCGTCGCGACGGGCGACCGCGTGACCCATGGTCAGTCGATTCTCGTGCTCGAGGCGATGAAGATGGAGAACGAGGTCAAGTCTCCGCGGGACGGCGTGGTCGCGTCGGTCGAGTGCGCCGCCGGGAAGGCCGTCTCGGCGGGCGATGTTCTCGTGCGCTTCGAAGAGGAAGGCGAATGAGGTTAATCTTCGCCTCATGAAGACACGCGTCACGGCCCTCGTCGTCGTCCTCGTCGCCACCGCCCTGGGATGCGAGGCGGCGTCTCCCGCTTCTCCCGCCGCCGTGCAGACCGCGGCTCCTAAACCCGCCGCGGCAGCTCCTAATTCCGCCGCGGCTCCGGCGCCGGCCCGGTCCTCCTCGAACGAAGCCCTCCTCGAATGGGTCGAGGCGTTCTTCGCCTGGGGCGACGGGAAAGTCACGATCGACACGATCACGCAGGTCAAGCTCGGAAGCGGCACGCGGCTCGCCATCGCGAAGAAGACCTTCACGGCTGATGCGCGGATGAACGATCAGGCGTACCTCGTCCTCGATGACGGCGCGAAGTCCGTGCTCGTCGGGGACGTCATCTACGACGAGGATCGCGCGAAACGGCCGCTTCCGATCCGTACGGAGGCCGACCTCGACGGACTCCGCGCCCGGCTCAAGCAGTACCTCATCGGGGCCTTCTCCGTGGTTCTCGATCCGGCCGGCGATCGGAAAGGCTGGAAAGCCGTGACCGTGAAAGCCGACACGGGGTACGGAAACTACCCGATGGCCGGCTGGGTGAAAGCGGACGACGGGGCGCTCCTCGTGCTCGGACGGTGGTGGGATCGGACGCGCGGTGTCGCCGAGCAGCGGAGGGAGTCCATCAAGCTCGCCGGGACGCCCGCCACGGGGCCCGCCGACGCGCGCGTGACCGTGGTCGAATATTCCGACATGCAGTGCGGCTTTTGCAAGAAGCGGACGTCCGACTTCGAGAACCTCGTCGAAAAGCTCGGCAAGGAGCTCAAGATCCGCCGCTACATCAAGTCGTTTCCGCTCACGGGCGCGCACCCCTGGGCCTTCCGGGCCTCTTCGGCCGGGCGCTGCTTCTTCGAGAGCCCGGGCGGCGCGGACCTCTTCTTCCGGTGGAAGTCGAACGTCTACGCGAAGCAGGACGAATTCTCGGTGCCGCAGGTCGACGCCTTCGCGATGGACTTCGCGGTCGCCAACGACATCGATGAGAAAGCGTTCCGGTCCTGCTACCTGCAGGCGAAGGCGAGCGAGAAAATCCACGCCGACCTCGCCGAGGGCTGGGCTATGCGCGTGCGTTCGACGCCGACCTACTTCATCGACGGTGTCTACGTCTCGTGGTTCGCCGATAACATCATGGAGGAGTTCCTGAGGAAGACGTATCTCGGAGGCAAGGGCCTCCCGCTTCCGACGCCGGTCGCGAAAACGCCGGCCGCATCAGGCCACTAGCGAGGGCGATCCGAAGACCCTCTGAGGAGAAGATCCATGCGCCGAACGACTTCCTCCCTCGCAGCCGCCCTGATGCTGACTGCCGCTTCCGCCTTCGCCGCGGGGAAGGCGGCGCCGCCCGCCCCCGGTTCGGACGCGCCCGTCCCGAAGATCGCCTTCGAGAAATACACGCTGCCGAATGGCCTGCAGGTCATCTTGCACGTCGACCGGAAGCTGCCGATCGTCCACGTGAACGAGTGGTTCCACGTCGGCTCGAAGAACGAGAAGCCGGGCCGCACGGGCTTCGCACACCTGTTCGAGCACCTCATGTTCGAAGGCTCGAAGGGCTCGCCGGAGAAGTACCTGAACGTCGCCGAGAAGCTGGGCGCCAACCTCCGCGAAAGGGGCGTCAACGGCACGACGAGCAACGATCGGACGAACTATTTCATCACCGTGCCGTTGGGGAGCTTTGAGCGGGTCCTGTGGCTCGAGTCGGACCGCCTCCTGACGCTGATGGACTTCCTGACGAAGGAGAACCTCGACCACCAGCGCGATGTCGTGAAGAACGAGCGGCGGCAGGGGCTCGAGAACCAGCCGTACGGGCGGGCGTTCAAATTGATCTTCGAGAACCTCTACCCGGCCCAGCACCCCTACTCCTGGCCCGTCATCGGGAGCCACGAGGACCTGTCGGCGGCCACGTTCGACGACGTGAAGGAGTTCTTCAAGACGTACTACACGCCCAACAACCTTTCGCTCGCGATCACCGGCGACTTCGACCCGGCAGAGGCGAAGAGGCTCGTCGAGAAGTACTTCGCGAGTATCCCGGCGGGCCCGGCGCTCGACCGCCCCGGCCGCTATCTCGCGGCGCTCGGCGGAGAGAAGGTCGTCGAGGTCAACGATCGGGTGCCCCAGGAGCGTGTCTACGTCGCCTGGCCCACGTCCGAGTTCTTCAGCGCCGACGAGGCGCCGCTGAACCTCACCTCGCGCCTCCTGACCGACGGACTCGCGTCGCGCCTGAACAAGGCACTCGTGTACGACAAGCCGCTCTGCACGAACGTCAACTCCTTCAACGACACAAACGAGATCGCCGGGGAGTTCATCGTCATCGCGACGGCGCGGCCCGGGGCCTCGCTCGCGGAGATCGAGAAGACGATCGGCGAGGAGATCGCGAAACTGGCCAAAGCGGGTCCGACGACCGAGGAGCTCTCCCGCGCGCAGGCGAAGCAGGAGTACGACTTCGTCACCGGCCTCGAAGGGATCGGCGGCTTCGGAGGGAAGGCCGATCTCCTGAATACGTACAACACGTTTCTCGGCGACCCGGGCAAGCTGGAGGCCGACGTCCTCCGCCACCGGCATGTCACCGCGGCGGACGTCCAGCGAGTCGCTGCGAAGTGGCTCGACAACCGCAACCGTCTCCTCGTGCGCTTCCATCCCGAGGCGTCGGGGCGCGTCGCCGAGGCGACGCTCGACCGGTCGAAGGCGCCCGCCGTCGGGTCCGACAAGCCGTTTCACACTCCTCTAGTGAAGAAGTCCAGGCTCGCGAATGGTCTCGAGATCCTCGTCGTCGAGCGGCCGGAACTGCCGAAGGTGGCCGTGACACTCGCGTCGAAGTGCGGATCGGCCGACGACCCGGCCGGCAAGGAGGGCGTCGCCTACCTCGCGACCCAGACAATGGATACCGGAACGAAGACGCGCAAGGACCTCGACATCGAGAACTCCCTTGGCAATCTCGGGACGGCCCTCACCGGCGACACCGGTCGCGAGTCGGCCCGAGTCAGCTTCGAGGTCCTCAAGCGCAATCTCGTCCCGGCCCTCGAAGTCTTCGCCGACGTCATTCAGAACCCGACCTACCCGGCCGCCGAGTTCGAGCGCGAGAAGAAGCGCCACCTCGACGCGCTCGCGCAGCAGGCGAAGGAGCCGAACGCCATTGCCCGCCGCGTGGGTCGTATCCTCGCGTTCGGCGCCAGGCATCCCTACGGCCGGCCTGCGCAGGGCACGCCGGGGACGGTCGGCTCGATCACTCGCGAGGAGGTCGCGAAGTTCCATGACGAGAGGTGGAAACCCGGTTCGAGCGCCCTCGTCTTCGTCGGCGACGTGACGGTCGCCGAGGCGGAGGCCCTCGCGAAGAAGGTCCTCGGCGGCTGGAGCGGCAGCGCCGCGCCGGCCGCGGCGATCCCGGCGCCGTCACCCGCCGCCGCCGGAAAGATCTACCTCATCGACCGGCAGGACGCCGCGCAGACCGCCGTCATTCAGATCCTCCCCGCGCCAAAGCGGAAGAGCGCCGAGTACGATGCCCTGCGACTCGCCGACGCGGTCTGGGGAGGCGGCTTCGGGACGCGGCTCAACATGAACCTGCGTGAGGACAAGGGCTACTCCTACGGCACCTTCTCGTTCCCCGAGCTCAACCACGAGGCGGGCGCGTGGTTCGCCGCCGGCGGCGTCCAGACGAACAAGACGAAGGAATCGGTCGTCGAGTTCGACAAGGAGCTGAAGGGCCTGGCCGGCGCGCGGCCGATCACGGCGAAGGAGCTGGACGACGCGAAGCTGAACCTGCTTCGGGGCTACGCGCAGCGGTTCGAGACACTTGGCCGCATCGCCGGCCAGGTCGCCGAGCTCTGGGGCGGCGACCTGCCGATGGAAGAGCTACAGCGCATCAGCGACGGCACGGCGAAGACGACGCTCGAGGAGACCCTCGCCACGGCGAAGAAGTGGGCCGATCCGTCGCACGCGAGCCTTCTCCTCGTCGGAGACCTCGGGAAGATCCGTCCGGGCGTCGAGCAGCTGAAGCTCGGTGAGATCGTGGTGCTCGACGTTGAGGGGAAGCCGGCTCCCTAGTTCTTGAATGGCACCTGCACGACGATCCAGGTCTTGACCCGGTGCCCGTCCTTCGTGGCGGGCTTCCAGCGCCACTGTTCGAGGGCGGCCTTGCTCGCGTCGCCGAGGCCGACCCTCGGCGACGTGTCGCGCAGGATCTCGACCTTAGCGGGCGCGCCATTCTCGTCCACGAGAACGCGGAGGAGAACGGTCCCCGTCACGCGACGCTGAATGGCGATGCGTGTCGCCTGCGGGCTCACCTGTCTCACCGAGATGGGAGGCGTGTCGACCAGGTCCACCTCCACGAGGTCGCCGTCCTTCACGGCCGCCGCCGCCGCCGCCGCGGCTTCCACCTGCTGCGCTTCGGATTTGCGGCGCGCGATGGCTTCGCGCGCGAGCCGCGTCGCCTCTTCGCGGTCCGCTTTGTCGCGCGAGGCGCGGGCGGTTTCCTCGCTGTCCTTCGATTTGCCGGCCTCTTCGGACGACTTGTCGATCTCGGCCATGCGTTTCTTCGTCGCGGTTTCCTGTTCACGCGCGGACTTCACCTCGCGCTTCTTGACCTCTTCCTGGAGTTTCTTCTCGACGGCCGCCTGGAAGAGCGGATCTTCCTTTCCGACGACGACGGGCGCGGGGGTCGGCACGGGAGTGGGCGGCGCGGGCGTGGACCGGGGCGCGGGCGTGGGCAGCGGCGCGGGCGCCGGGGCGGCCTTACGGAGCGCGAAGAACGCGCCGCCCAAGAGGAGCAGGACGGCACCGCCGGCGACGGCCCACAGCGGCGCGCCCGAGAGCGCCTTCTTCGGCATCTGCCCGGAGACTGACCGCACCGGGACCGGCTGCGGAGCCGAACGCGGCCGATTGGGAGGCCGGGCGGGCGGCGCGGGCAGCCGGCGCGAGCCGCTTCCCTCGGAGGTGGGACGACGGCCCCTGCCGGAGGCGTCGGGGGAGGGCGCGAATCCGGGAGGGATCGCCAGCGTCCGGGGGTCGATCTCCTCTTCCGCCGCCAGCTCGAGCTTCTCGCGCTGGATCGCCTTGTCGAAGCACTTCTGGAGGAAAAACGCGAGATTGAACGTCGAGGGCGCGTACGGCCCCCCATACAGGAGCGCCGAGAGGTCGCGCCGGAACGCCGGCACGTTCCGGTCCCTGACGCGCGGATCGGGGTGCAGGACCCGCCGCAGGAGGCGGCGGAGGTTCTCGGGCATCGGCGTCCCGTCGACGGCGAGGTTGGCGCTCTCGACGGACTCGAGTGCGACGCCCGGCGAAGGGGGGCGTCCCGTGAGGGCCTCGAAGAGGATGGCGCCGACGGAGTAGAGGTCTCCCGAGGTCGATGGTTTCCCAGCCGCGAGGACCTCCGGAGCGACGTACGGAGCGAAGGTCTGACGGGCGCGCGGGTGGCGCAGAGCTGGCAGCAGGCCAGCTCCGAGGCCGTGGCCGAAAACCTTCGCCTCCCCTTCGTTGGAAATGCACACGAAGGCCGGCACGAGGAATCCATGCGCCGCTCCCGTGAAGCGTTCCACCGGCGCCCCGGATTCGAGCGCCGCGAGCAGCCTCTCCGCGATGAGGAGGCCGTGCTCGACGGGCAGCGGCGTGCCGAGGAGGCGCACGGCGAGGAGGTGGTCGAGCGTGCGCCCCTCGACGTATGAGATGCCCACGAAAGGCGTGTCGTCGATGGCGCCCATCACGGTCCCCCGCGCGATGGCCGGGCCTTGGACGTCGTCCACGAGATGGACCGCCGTTTCCATCGCGGCGAGAAGCGCCGGCCGATCGATCGAAATGGCCGCGAAGGTGCGCACGAGGAGGAACGGTCTTAGCCGGGCAGCGCCCGCCGTGCCGGCGCGCCAGACCTCACCCAGAGCGTCCGAGCCAAGGGCACGGGTCAGTACGTAGGGCCCGAACGGCCGCGGGCTCGGTGCGGTTGCGCTCATGAGCTTTCCGGAAACGGGCGATTAAGTGTAGCAGGAGCGGACGCCGGTCAGGGCGCCTGAGCCCGCGCCGCCCGGCGTACCTCGTGGTAGCGCACCGCGTTGCGCTGCTGTCCGTCGTAGTCCGCGGAGAACCGGTGCGAGCCGTCGCCTGCCGCCACGAAATAGAGGAAGGGCACGTCTGCCGGGGTGATGGCCGCACGCAGCGACGCGATCCCCGGGTTACAGATCGGACCCGGCGGCAGGCCCGGCCTCACGTACGTGTTGTAAGGCTCGTCCACGGCCAGCTCGGAACGCGCGAGAGAGCCGCGCCAGATCCCGAGCCGCTTCAGCGCGTAGATCGTCGTCGGATCGCACTGAAGCAGCATTCCCTTGCGCAGGCGGTTCCGGTAGACGCCGGCCACGATCGGCCTCTCGTCGGGGACGGCCGTCTCCTTCTCGACGAGGGAGGCGAGGGTCGTCGCCTCGAGCACCGACAGGCCCTGCGCGCGGGCTTTCTGCTCGAAGCCTTCGGGCAACCGGCGGGTGAACTGGCGCGTCATGGCGCCGAGGATTTCCCGTGCACCCATCGAACGCGTGATCGTGAACGTATCGGGAAACAGGAAGCCTTCGAGCGTGGGCGCGTCCTTCGGGAGACCCTCGAGCTCGTCCGGTCTCTGAAACAGCGCCTGGTAGTCGCGCAGCGTGGAGAATCCCTGCGACGAGAAGAGCGTGAAGACTTCCTCGGCGGTGAAGCCCTCCGGGACGGTGATGCGGTAGGTCACGACGTCGCCCGCGACGAGCGAGAGGACGACCTGCTCGGGTGTCCGGGCGCCGGAAAATCGATATTCGCCCGCCTTGAGCGTCTTTCCCCGGTGAAAGATCTTGAGGGCGACCACGCCGAGGCGCGCGTCCCGGAGCACGCCCTTCGACTCGAGGAGCGTGAAGATCGTCATGGAAGGCGTGCGCGGCGCGATCGAGACGACGACGTCCTCGCCGGCGTAGCCCTGATAGGGCGCGCGCACGAGAAAGAGCACGAGCGAGAGGCCGACGGCGAGGAGGAGCACGACGAGGGCGCTCACCCACGCGAGCAGGGGGTAGACGTGGCGCTTGCGGTTCGTGGGACCGCTGTGCACGGGTGACTCCGGCACGCGCCTAGCGCGCGCCGCGCGCCTCGTCGCGCTCGAAGAAATAGTCGCGCAGCAGAAGGGCCGCCGCCTCCGCGTCGCGCGCGGCGCCGCGACGCCTTCTCGCGAGGCCGGAGTCGATGAGGTTCCGCTCGGCGGCGGCGGTCGTCAAGCCCTCGCCATGGAGGTCCACGGGGAGCCCGGAAGCCTCCTCGAGGCGCCGCGCGAAGTTCCGGACGCGCCGCGCCCAGTCGCCCTCGGTGCCGTCCGCGTTCACGGGGTGGCCCACGACGAGGCGGACCACCTCGCGTTCCTTCGCCGCGGCCGCGACGGCCGCCGCGGCCTGCGCGTCGCTCGTACGCGAGACGACGCCCACGGGGACGACGACCCGGCCGGTCTCGTCCGAGACGGCGAGACCGATCCGTTTCTCGCCGAAATCGACTGCGAGGACGCGCACGACCCCGAATCGTAGGAGGCCCCCTCGGTGAAGTCCAATCCGGCTACAATCGCTCCCTTCGCCGGTCCGCACGCGGAACCTCGACTTTCGGGAGACACAGCCGCCATGAACGACGTCTTCATCCTCTCCGCCGCCCGCACGCCGGTTGGCACGTTTCTCGGCGCCCTCGCGCCCCTCTCGGCCTCGCGCCTCGGCGCCGTGGCCATCAAGGCCGCGCTCGATCGTGCGGAAGTCCCCGCTTCCACGGTCGGTCAGGTCTGGATGGGCAACGTCCTGCAGGCCGGCCAGGGCCAGGCGCCCGCGCGGCAGGCGGCCCTCGCCGCGGACATCCCCGTCTCGACGGGCTGCATCACGGTCCACAAGGTCTGCGGGTCAGGCATGCGGTCGGTGATGGACGCCGCGAACGCCCTTCGGGCGGGCGAGTTCGAGATTGCGGTCGCGGGGGGCATGGAGTCCATGTCCAACGCGCCCTACCTTCTTCTCAAGGGCCGCTCCGGCATGCGCATGGGCCACGGCCAGCTTCTCGACTCGATGATCTCGGACGGCCTCTGGGACCCATACAAGAACGTCCACATGGGCACCTGCGCGGAGCTCTGCGCGGCGAAGTACTCGTTCACGCGCGAGGCGCAGGACGCGTACGCGCTCGAGAGCTACCAGCGCGCGCGCCGCGCGAACGAGGCGGGAGATTTCAACGCCGAGTTCGCGCCCGTGACGATCGAAGGCAAGAAGGGCCCCGTCACGGTGGATCGCGACGAGGAGCCGTTCGCGACGCCGCTCGAGAAGCTCGAGAAGATGGGAACTCTCAAACCGGCCTTCCAGAAGGACGGCACCGTGACGGCCGCCAACGCGTCGAAGATCAACGACGGCGCGTCGGCGCTCGTCCTCGTCGGCGAGGGGAACGTCGGAAGCTACAAGCCGATCGCCCGGATCCTCGCCCAGGCGTCGCACGCGCAGGAGCCCGAGTGGTTCACGACGGCGCCCGTCGCGGCGGCGCGGAAGGCCGCCGAGAAGGCGGGGATTCCGCTTTCCCAGATCGACCTCTTCGAGGTGAACGAGGCGTTCGCCGTCGTGGCGATGGCGTTCATCGCGGACCTCGGGCTCGACCCGAACAAAGTGAACGTGAACGGCGGGGCCGTGGCCCTCGGTCATCCGATCGGTTCGTCGGGGTCGCGCATCGTGACGACGCTCGTGCACGCCCTTCGAGCCCGCAAGAAGAAGTACGGCCTCGCCGCGATCTGCATCGGGGGCGGCGAAGCCACGGCCCTCGTCGTCGAAGCGCTCTAGAATCGGGCCTATGATCGACAAGGTCGTCCGCGGAGCCTCACCCCGGGACGCGGCGGCGCAAGCCGTCCGGGACATTCCCTCGGGCGCGACGCTCCTCGTGGGCGGATTCGGCCTTTGCGGCATTCCCGAGAACCTCATCGGGGCGCTCGCCGAGCGCGAAGTCTCCTCTCTCACGTGCGTCTCGAACAACTGCGGCGTGGACGACTGGGGCCTCGGGATCCTCCTCGGCCGGAAGATGATCCGGAAGATGATCTCGTCCTACGTCGGGGAGAACGCCGAGTTCGAGAGGCAGTACCTCGCGGGGGAGCTCGAGCTCGAGTTCTGTCCGCAGGGCACGCTCGCCGAGCGCATGCGCGCGGGCGGGGCGGGGATCGCCGGCTTCTACACGCCGACGGGCGCCGGCACGATCGTGGCGGAAGGAAAAGAAACCAGGGCTTTCGATGGCCGGGAGCACGTCCTCGAGCGCGCAATCACCGGCGACTTCGCGCTCGTCGCCGCATGGAAGGCCGACCGGCTCGGCAACCTCGTGTACCGCAAGACCGCGCGGAACTTCAACCCGATGGCCGCGACCGCGGGACGGATCACGATCGCGGAAGTCGAGGAGCTCGTGGAGCCGGGCGGGCTCGATCCCGACGAAATCGATACGCCGGGCATCTTCGTGAAACGCGTCGTCGTCGCGCCGCGCGTCAAGCGCATCGAGCGGCGCACGGTGCGGAAGGGCTGAGGACGGAGAATGGCGAAGCTCGACCGGGACGGCATCATCCGGCGCGCGGCCGCCGAGCTGCGCGATGGGATGTACGTGAACCTCGGCATCGGCATGCCGACGCTCGTCTCGAACTTCATCCCGAAGGGCATGGAGGTCATCCTCCAGTCCGAGAACGGCATCCTCGGCATGGGGCCCTATCCCTCCGAAGACGAGGTCGACGCCGACCTCATCAACGCGGGCAAGGAAACAGTCACGGTCATTCCCGGCGCCGCGTTCTTCTCGTCGGCGGACTCCTTCGCGATGATCCGGGGAGGCCACATCGACCTCTGCATCCTGGGCGCCATGCAGGTCGACGCCGAAGGGTCGATCGCGAACTGGATGATCCCGGGAAAGCTCGTCAAGGGGATGGGCGGCGCGATGGACCTCGTCGCGGCCGCGAAGCGCATCGTCGTCACGATGGAGCACGTCGCGAAGAACGGCGACAAGAAGATCCTGAACCGCTGCACGCTTCCCCTCACCGGGAAAGGCTGCGTCCACCGGATCGTCACCGACCTGGCCGTCCTCGACGTGAAAAAGGGCGGAGGTCTCGTTCTCGTCGAGCGCGCGCCCGGCGTGTCCGTGGACGAAATCCGCGCCGCCACCGAGCCGCCGCTCGAGGTTTCGGGCGACGTGCCCGAGATGCGGCTCTGACGGGCATTCCCTTGCGCTGGCCGCTGCTCGCGTGCGCTGCCGTCGCCCTCTGCGCGGGAGCAAATCTTTCCCTCTCGCAATCCTCCTTCGACACCGATCCTTTTTCGTCGCGCTTCAAAGAGAAGGGCGGATTCGAGCCGAAATTCCGCCTGCCCGACAAGGGCGGGACGATCCGCATCGCCATCGACAAGGGAGAACCGGGCGGACCGCAGGGCAAGCAGACGATCGTGGAAGAGGATCTCTTCACCGCGGACGCGCCGCCCGGCAAGTTCGTCACGATCGAATATCAGGACGTGAAGCTCACGGCGCGGAGCGTGCATGGCAGCCTCAAGAAGAAGACCGTCGTCGCCGAAGGCGACGTCACGTTCGAGCAGGGCGCCTCGCGCATGCAGGGCGTGCGGCTCGAGCTGGATCTCGCCGAGAAGACCGGCGTCCTCACGGACGGGCGCATGGACCTCGAAGGGGGCCTTCACCTGGAGGGCGCGACGCTCGCGAAGGTCGGGCCGCGCACGTTCACGCTCACGGACGGAATGGTGACGTCCTGCGAGGTCTGCGAGGGTCAGGATCCCTCCTGGAAATTCAAGGTAAAGAGCGCCCGGGTGACGCTCGAGGAATTCGCGCGCCTCAAGGGCGTGACGTTCTCGATGGGGGGCGTCCCGCTCCTCTGGACGCCCTACCTCATCTGGCCGGCGCTCCGGGACCGCGCCTCGGGTTTCCTGATTCCGGGCTTCGGGTACAACTCGAACCGCGGCGGCTATCTCGGGATGTCGTACTACTGGGCGATTTCGCGTTCGGCGGACGCGACGTTCTCGGGAGATTTCTACACGAAGAAATACTATGGCCTCGGCGCAGAGCTCCGGGCGCGGCCGTCCGAGGGAACGCGTTTCGAAGGCACGTACTACACGATTTACGACCCCACGGTTCAGCACTGGCAGTGGCAGACGATCGGGACGCTCGTTTCGAACGACCTCGGGCCGAAGCTGCGCGCCGTGGTCAAATGGCTCGACTTTTCGGACCCGACGTTCTTCCAGAGCTTCAACGCGAACTTCAACCTCTCCTCGGCGCGCACGATCGGAAGCGATGCCTTCGTCACATGGACCCCCGACCCGTTCGCCCTGAATCTCCGGATCACGCGCGACCAGGCGCTCGGGTACGGCACCGGCGACATCGTGACGGAGCGCCTGCCCGTGCTCGAGGCGAGCATGCGTCCCACGCCGTTCTTCGGGCAGTCGGTCTTCGTCGAGGCGTCGGGGCAGGCCGGCTTTCTGAGCACGGACCGGGGAAACGGTCTGCCGGCCGGCACATACGACCGACTCGATTTCTTCCCGAAGGTGAACGTACCGCTCTCACTGTTCCCCTGGCTGTCGCTCGAGGGGACCGCGGGCGTGAGGATCACGAACTACGGCAAGTCACTCGCGCCGGACGGCATCACCCTGGTGGACAAGGCCTACAACCGCGAGGCGCTGTCGACGGAAGTCTCGCTGACGGGCCCCTCCTTTTCGCGCCTGTTCGAGGGAAAGCTCGGGCCGTTCACGAAGTTCAAGCACGTGATCGAGCCGCGCATCATCTGGGACTATCTCGCGGGACGCGACGACTTCGCGCCGACGCCGCTTTTCGACGAGATCGATTCCCTCATCCCCACGAACGTGATCCGCTACTCCCTGCTCCAGCATTTCCTTGCCAAAGGGGATCAGGGCGGCTCGCGCGAGATCGCCTCCTTCGAGATCGCGCGCAGCTATTACATGCGGCTCCCGGGCGAAAGTACGGCCTTTCCGCTCGACGCCAGCGTCCAGAAGAGCTCTCCTCTGGATTTCATTCTCCGCGTCAACGCGACGTCGGCCCTGAACCTGGACATGAGGACGACCTGGGACCCCCACGCGAACCAGGTCACGTCGGCGAGCGTCACGGCGATGATGTCGAAGGCCGAGCGCTCTCTCTCGCTCTCGCTCTTCGACAGCCACCCGGTCATCGTCCCGGCCGAGCTCGACCCGGGCGCCTCGGCCCAGCTTCGCTTCGCGGGCGGGATGCCGATCCTCCCGAAGCGGCTCCGGTTCGACGTGGAAGCGAACTACGACCTATCCAAGGGACGCATGCTCGAATCCCGCACGCTCCTGACCCTCCAGGCGGCGTGCTTCAGGATTCTCGCGGAATACCGGGATTTGCGCACCGGGAACGTGCCGTCCCGGGACTTCCGCGTGGCCCTGACGCTAAAAAACGTCGGCAGCTTTCTGGACTTCACCGGGAGCCTGCCGTGATCCCGGACCCGGGGAGAGAGATTTCGTCCGGTCCCGACACTTCCACCGTGAGGCATTTTCCGGCCCGTTTCGCCCTCTTGGCCCTCCTTTTCCCCGTTTCCGTGCTGCGGGGCGAGGCGGCGGCCCCCGGCGCGGCCTGCGCGGACGCGGTCGTCGTCGACGCGGCGGCCCTGCCATGGTCGTCGGCGGGCGTGGACACCCGGGCCCTCGTGGGCGACGGGGCCACCCCCGTCTTCCCGTGCTATGTGAAAGGGCAGCTCGCGACCGGCGGCCAGGCGCCGCCTTCGCGTCTCGCCTGGTTCTCATTCACGCCCGAGGTCTCGGCCACCTACCGCATCGATACGATCGGGACGACGCCGGCCTCCGACTACGACACGATTCTCGGCCTGTACACGGGGTCGTGCGGGTCGCTCAGCGGCGTCTCTGGAATCTGCCGTCAGAACGGCTTTTATCCCGACGACGCCCCCGGGTCGCTCCAATCCTCGGTCACGCTCAACCTGAACGCGGGCACGACCTACACGATCGCCGTCGGCGGCATCGGCCAGCCGAACTCGTTCACGGGCGCCTTCGAACCCTCGAAGGGAGGCACGCTCCGGCTCAACGTCGCTCGGGTGGCGGTCAACTATCCGTACACGTACATCGTGCCGTCGGTTGCCCGGGCGGGCGGGTTCGTGAGCGACCTTTCGATCACGAACGTCGAAGAGTCGGACGGCCAGTTCATCGTTCAGTATCTGGGGCACGGCACCGACGGCGACCAGAACCTCCCGGCCCTCCAGCCCACCTCCAGCCCGCAGCGCATCAGCGCGACCGGGTCTCGCGAGATTCCGGACGTCCTCGCCGCCCTTTTCTCCGTGTCTTCGGATTACGGCGCGGTCCTCGTGCAGTCCACGGGCCGGCTCCTCGTCGGTGCGCGCACGGCCACGACGACGACGTCCGGCGGCGTGGGAACGTTCGGGCAGTACACCGAGGCCGTGGACGTCTCGTCGGGCGCGACGCCCTCGCTCGCGCTCGCGACCGGCGAGTTCGGGTGGTTCCCCGCGGTGCGCGAGGACGCGTCCGCGCGGACGAACCTCGTGTTCGTCAATCCCTCGTCGACGCCGTGCGTCCTTCTGTCGGCCCTGCGCGACGCGGGAGGGAACTTCCTCGGCGGCATCAAGACCTTCACGATTCCGCCGCGCACGATGATCCAGAAGAACCGCCTCAAGGACACGTACGGCGTCACGGCCGACATCCGCTCGGCAGCCGTCGAGGTGCTGAACACCACCGCGGGCTGCGCCGTCGCCGGAACTGCGTACGTCCTGGACGGGAACACGACGGCCGGCACGAACGACCCCTTCGCCGTGCCGCTGCGCAAGTAGCGGGCGCGCCCCGCCGTGTAGACTTCTCCATTCGTGCAGACGGTCATCCTCGGTGCCGGCGGAATGCTCGGGCGGGCGCTCGGACGGGAGTTCCCGGAGGCCGAGCGTTTCACGCGGGCGGCGCTCGACATCACGGACGTGGCCGCCCTGCGCGCGGCCCTCGCCCCGGACACGCGCCTCGTCCTGAACGCCGCCGCCGACACGCGCGTCGACGCCGCCGAGTCCGACCCGCACCACGTGCTCGTGAATGCCGTCGCCGTCGGAGCGCTCGCGGCGCTCTGCCGCAAGCTCGACGCGACGTTCGTGCACGTCTCGACGGATTACGTCTTCTCGGGCAAGGGGATCCGGCCCTACCGGGAGGACGATCCCGTGGACCCGGTCAACGCGTACGGCCGCGCCAAGCTCATGGGGGAACGCCGCACGTTCGAGGAAGGCCACGAGGTGCTCGTCGTGAGGTCCTCATGGGTCTTCGGCATGGGCGGCGTGAACTTCGTGGACACGATCCTGAAGAGAGTCGAAGGCGGCGCGCGGGATCTCTCGGTCGTGAACGACCAGGTCGGGCGCCCCACGTTCGCCGCCGACCTCGCGGCGGGGATCAGGCGGCTCGTCGAGAAGCGCGTCACGGGGGTCGTCCATTTCGCGAACGCGGGAGACGCCACCTGGTTCGAGGTCGCTTCGGAGGCCCTCGCGCGCGAGGGGCGCGCCGACGTCCTGGTGCGCCCGGTCCCGACGTCGGAGTTCCCGAGGCCGGCGCGGCGTCCCCACTGGTCGGTCCTCGACACGTCGCTTTACGAGCGCCTCACCGGCGACACGCCGCGTTCCTGGCGCGAGGCCCTCGGCGACTATCTCGCCGACCGCCGCGTCGCCGCGCCGGCGCGACCCGTTTCATGACGCTGACCCGCGCCGAAGCGGCGCGAAAGGCGCTGCATATCGGGATGGCGGGATTCGCGCTACTGCTGCCTTCGATTTCGTGGGGAGCGGCATTGGCGGCTGCGGGACTCGCCGCTCTCTTCAATGCGTTTTTATTGCCCCGGGTGGCGCCGTATTTTCTTAGAAGGGAAGAGGGGGAGAAGGGCTTTTCTCCTGGGATCGCGCTGTATCCGCTCGTCGTGCTCTTTCTCCTCATTCTTTTTCGCAGAAATCTCCCGGTCGCCGCCGCCGGCTGGGGCTACCTGGCGTTTGGCGACGGGTTCGCTTCGCTCTGTGGAATGACGGTGGGCGGACCGCGGCTTCCGTGGAATTCGCGAAAGACCTTCTCCGGCTTTTTCGGCTACCTCGTCTTTGGCTTCCTCGGAGCGTCCTTTCTCTATGGGTTCGTGTCTTCGGGCGTTCCGTCTCCCTCCGAGCTGATCTGTCTCTTTGCCGGAGCCCTCGCGGGCGCAGCACTCGAGAGCCTTCCTTCCGAGCTGGACGACAACGTCCTGCCCCCTCTCGTGGGAGCGGCGGTTCTCGCGTGTCTGCTCTGGACACGCGGAGGCTGGGCGGACGTTCTCGAGCCGGGCGCGCTCCGTGGCGCTCTCGTCGCGCTCTCGGTCAACGTCGTCGTGTCCGGGATCGCCCTTTCTCTCCGCCTCATCCGCCCCTCTGGCGCGCTGGCCGGCGCGCTTCTCGGGACGGTCATCCTCGCCTTCGGAACGGCGCCTCTCTATCTTCTGCTCTGGGTGTTCTTCGGCGTCGGCACGCTGGCGACGCGTTTTCGGAAGGCGCGCAAGGAGGCGATGGGGAAGGCGGAGGAAAAGGGCGGCCGGCGCGGCGCGGAGAACGTCCTCGCGAACGTCTCGGTGGCCGCGTTCTGCGCCCTCGTGGCGGGGCTCGGGCCGAACGGCGACGTGTATCGCCTCGCTGCCGCGGCGGCGCTCGCGACGGCGCTCATGGATACGGTCGGAACCGAGATCGGCCAGTCGATCGTCTCGCCGACGGTCCTCCTGCCCGATTTCCGTCACGTGCCGCCGGGCACGGACGGCGCCGTTTCCGTCGCGGGCACGTTGGCGGGATTCGCGGCGGCGGCCGTCCTCGCGGCCGCAGGCGTCGCCTCTCTCCTCCTCACGACCCGGGGCGCGGTCGCCGTCGTGCTCGCGGCTTGCGCCGGGACGGTGTTAGAGAGCCTTCTCGGGCGGGACGGCGCTCCCTGGCGCCTGTCGAACGGCCACGTCCTGAACTTTCTGAACACCCTGGCGGGAGCCGTTGCCGCTCCCGCCTTTCTCGCGGCCGCGGGAGCCTTCTCGTGAACCTGCGACTCGCGGCGCGCCTCTCGCGTCCGTTCACGCTCCTGCCGCCTCTTCTCGGTATTCTCTCGGGTGCGGTCTGCGCGTTTGGAAGCGTGCACAACCCGGACCCCGCCCGGCGCGTGACGCCGGAACTGCTCGGGGTCGTCGCGCTCGGGGCGCTCTGCGCGTCGCTTCTCAACGCGGCCTCGAACGTCCTCAACCAGATCACCGACCTCGAGGTGGACCGCGTCAACAAGCCCGACCGCCCGCTCGTCACGGGCGAGGTGTCCGTCGCCGCGGCGTGGCGTCTGACGTGGCTGCTCTACGTCCTCGCCCTCGTGCCCACGTGGGCGATCGTCGTGCCCGCGCGATCGGGGCTCCTCGCGCGGGTTGGCGCCCCCCTCCTCGACCACCAGTGCTTCTTCCTGTTTCTCGGCGGGCTCCTCGCGACGCTGATCTACTCCGTGCCGGCCTTCGGGCGCACGAAGCGTCTCGGGATGTGGGCGAACGTCACGATCGCGATTCCCCGCGGGTGCCTCCTCAAAGTGGCGGGCTGGACGCTCGTGGCCTCGGCGTTCTCCGCCGAGCCTTGGGCCATCGGATCGGTGTTCGGTCTGTTCCTGCTCGGAGCGTCCTCGACGAAGGATTTTTCGGATGCCGCGGGAGACCGCGCCGGAGGGTGCGCGACCCTCCCCGTGAAATACGGGAACCGCCGCGCTGTCGCGATCATCTCGCCCTTTTTTGTTCTGCCATGGCTACTCGTGCCGCTTCTCGCGCGGACGCCGGACCCCGCGGCGCCGGCCCAGCGCCTCCTGAGCGGGAACCCGGTGCTCCTCACGGCGCTCGGCCTCCTCCTGGCCGCCTGGGGCGCGTATACGGTCCACCTTTTGAGAAGGAATCCGGACGAGCTGGCTACGTCGGAGAACCATCCGTCCTGGACCCACATGTACCTGATGCTCATGGCGGCGCAGATCGGCTTCGCGGCGGCTTACCTTTTATGAAAGCGCCTTTTGTGAACCCGGCCCGCGAGGGTAGGATCGAAGCTATGGCCGATCCCGCTTACGCGATTCCGTCCCCGGATCTGCCGGCCCTCACTGTCCGCTGGGAGGGCCTCGTCGTCGCCATCGACGCGACGACGCTGAACACCATCGCCCGCAAGGCCACCCGCAACGTGCCCGAGGTCCGGGAGATCCTGATCGAGCCCGAGGACGGCCGGCTGGGCCTCACGGTGCGCATCAAGAAGGGGATTCCGGTGGCTTTCCGGGGACACATCGAATCCATGAGATTCAAGGACGGCTTCCTCGGTTTCACGATCACCGACCTCCGGGTCTTCGGGGTCGTGTCGATCCCGAACTGGGTCCTCACGAAGATCGTCGAGCGGCAGCCCGAAGGGCGCGCGTTCTTCTACCCCGAGGAGCGAATCGTCGTCGTGAACCTCAACGGCATCCTGCCGCCGGAGCTCTCCGTGCAGGTGAAGGACGTCGTCTGCGAGAACGGCGAGATGCGCTTCATCTTCGGCCCCAGCCAGTACCGGCTGGACAAGGTCATCGCGGAGATGGGCCGGGACCCGTTCGCCGACGAGTAGCGAACGACCGGGCGGTGGGGCGGTCCCACTTGACTCTCGTCCCACCGGCCGCTAGTCTGGGTGTCGTGAAAGCTGCGGGAAGCGTCGGCACCCTGGAGCTGGTTGACCGGGAGCTGAAGCCCGACACGAAAAAGCGCCTCTCCCTCGGCAAGGCGCTCGCGGGGCTGGACCCGGACGTGAGGTTCGACGTCTACCGGAACGAGGCGGGGCAGCTCGTCCTCGACCCCCGCGTCTCGGTCCCGGCCCGCGAGGCGTGGCTCTTCAGGAACCCTGAGGCTCTGGCCGCCGTCCGGCGCGGGCTCGACGAGGCCGCACGGGGAAAGACGAAGCCTCTGGGCTCGTTCGCGAAGCACGCCAAGGGCGAATGAACCGCGAGCTGCGGTTCACGCGGTCGGCCGAGGCGGCGCTCCGGAAGCTGGAGCGGGACGCGCATCGCGCCGGCCTCCTGAAGCAGGTCCACAAGACTCTGGGCCTCCTCGAGACCGACCTCCGCCACCCGTCGCTACGATCGTCGCCCTGACACCGCACCCCTGAGGCTCAGGGGCGATTCGAGAGATCCGAAATCCCACTCCTTCCGAACGGCGCGTCGCGCCGGCCCTGAACCCTTAGTCGATCCAGATCCTCACGTGCGCATCGGGCGCGGTGATCTCCACGAGGTCGCCGCGCTCCGCGTTCCGGAGCTGCGCGAGGAGGGCGTCGACGTCGAGATCGCGGTCCGAGGTCGATACGGCGTCCACGATGCGCCAGGGGAGCTTGAGCCTCACGACCTCGTCCGGGTGCTCCTTCTTGCGGACCTCCAGCGTCGCCGTGTCGCCGTCCTTGCGGACGTGAATCTCGGCGTCGTCGTGGACGCGCACGACGTCGGTGCCATCCGGCTTGTCCTTGAGCTCCTGCACGATCGTCCGGATGTCGCTCGCGTCGACGGACTGGTCGAAGTGGAGGTCCATCTCGCGCCGCACCTTTCCGAGCGAGGCGAAGCGCAGCGCGCCGGAGACGAAGGCGTAGGGAACGGAGAAGGAGACGTTCGAGGGCCCCCCGGCCCCGGTCCGGAGATCCTCCACCTTCATCCGGAGGAATCGGGGCCCCCGGGTGCTTCCGCGGGCGTGCCCCGGGACGAGTGCCGAATAGGCGAGGAGGAACAGGGCGAACAGGAAGACGGCGTTGACGACGGACTGGACTTCTTTTCCGACGGGCTGTTTCACGTGGGCCTCCGCCTCCAGAGACAGGAACGAGAGACGACGGCCAAAGGTTCCCGCCGCCCCCGGCATGGACATTCCCTGGCGCCGAGAAGCGCATCTCGCCGCTCGCGGGCGCCCTCGATTCTCCGGCGTTCGCGGGCTTCAAGAAGGATCTCGTGGCGATCTGGGGCTCCGAGGAAGAAGCGAAGGCCTACATCGGCGATCCCGATCGCGTCACGAAGGCGCTGCGCGATCACGTCTGGTCCCTCGGCAACGACTTCCTGACGAGGTCCGGGGGTCAGCGCGCGGCCGCGGTGGGAGTCGACGCGCGGCTGAACTCCGCCTCGAAAGTCCGGACCTGGGGTTTGCTCCAGTCGGCCGCCCCCACGAAATGCTGGAGGATCTCGCCGGAAGGCGCGATGAAAAACGTTTCGGGATACCCGGTCGCGCCGTAGCGGACGGCGATCGCGCCCTTCGGATCCAGGGCGACCGGCAGGCCCGAGATTCCGCGCTCCCTGAGCCACGCGTCGACGACCTTCCAGTCCTCGTCCACCGAGACGGCCAGGAATTCGACGTGCGGGTCGTCCTTCATGTCCCGGACGAATTTCACGAGCTCGGGCATCTCTTCGCGGCAAGGCCCGCACCACGTCGCCCAGAAGTGCAGGATCAGCCCTTTGCCGGTCTTCGAGGCGAGATCGCGGTGGGCGCCGTCCCTTCCGAGGACGAGGAGGGGTCCTGCGGGAACAGTGCGCTTCGCCGCGGCGGCCGATGACGACGAAGACGCGCCGGGCGCCGGCGCGGCCGGCGGGATCAGCGCATCCTTCGCGAAGAAGGCGGCCGCCGCGGCCGCGAGGGCCGCGGCCGCGAGGACGAAGGCGGGACGTTTCGAATCGCTCATGCTCGCGCCGCAATCCGGGTGGGAAGGGTCATGGGCTGCGACAGGATACCGAGGCGCGAGAGCGGCCAGTCGTAGACGACGGGGTCTTCGGGGTTCAGGAGGCGCAGCCAGCCCGTCGCCTCGCGCGACGCGGTGAGATCCGCGGTCTTGCGGCGCGTGAGGCCGATGCGGCGCGAGATGCGGTGCACGTGGACATCCATGGGGAGCAGGAGGCGCGCGGGCGTGAAGCGCCCGCCCGTCCAGAGGCCGAGGTCGAAGCCCTCCGTCCGGATCATCCAGCGCAGGAACAGGTGCGATCTCTTGCACGCGGACCCCCCGGCGGGGGAGGGCAGGAGGAAGCGCATGCCGCGCGAGAGAGCGTCTCTGCGCCGGGAAAGGGCGCGAAGATTTCCATGAAAGGAAGAAAGAGCAGCGACGTAATCCGAGCCCTCGTTCTCTTCGCGGAAATCCCGGTCCCCCGTCGCGAAGAGCGCGCCCAGCGAGCCGTGCGCGCGCCGCGCCCTCTTCACCATTCGAAGAAACTCTTCGACGTCCTCGCCCGTAACCCACCGGTGGACGAAGTGCGCGAGCTCCGGAATCGGCCGCTCGTCCCAGGAATCGAGGAACTCCGCGGGCCTCGGCCCGAGCACCGCGAGAACGCGCGCCACCGAGGCCTGGATCGACGCGACGCGGCCGAAAGCGAGGGAGGCGGCGAGGAAGGCCACGACCTCGCGATCCGCCGGATCCGCGAACTGATGGGCGAAGACGAGCGGGTCCGAATCGAGGTGGCAGGAGCGCCACTCCCTCCGCAAAGTCTCGAGGCGCTCGCCGAGGAGGGCGAGGTCCCGGGGGCCGCCCGTGCGCCGTCTCATGCGCGTACGCTAGCATCCCCGCAGTGAGCCCGCGACGCCCCGATAAGGAGGCTCCTCCTCCGCCCGAAAAGAAGCCCGACTCGAGCCGGACGATCCTCGTCGGCGTCTACGGGCGCGAGATTCCGAGGGAAATGGCCGAGGACCAGCTCGACGAGCTCGAGCGCCTCGTCGAGACGGCAGGCGGCCGGGTCGTCGCGCGCGCGCTCCAGGAGCGTCGCGGGCCTGACCCCGCCACGTACGTGGGCTCGGGCAAGGTCGAGGAGATCGCCGAGGCGGCGCGCGCCCAGAACGTCGGCTGGACGGTCTTCGACGACGAGCTCACGCCCACGCAGGCGCGGAATCTCGACAAGAAGCTGCCGACGCAGGTGCTCGACCGCGCGGGCGTCATCCTGCGCATCTTCGCGGCCCGCGCGCGTTCGCGGGAAGCCATGACGCAGGTCGAGCTCGCGCGGTTGCAGTACGAGCTTCCGCGCCTCGCGGGGCCCTCCCAAGGCCTGGCCCAGCAGCGTGGCGGCGGCGCGTTCCGGGGCGGCGCGGGCGAGCGGAAGATCGAGCTGGACCGTCGCCGCGTGCGTACGCGCATCGCGCGGCTCAAGGAAGAGCTCAAGGCGATCGAGACGCAGCGCGGCGTGAGGCGGAAAGGGCTCAAGCGGGTCGCGACGGTTTCGCTCGTCGGCTATACGAACGCGGGGAAGACGACGCTCTTCAACCGCCTCACGGCCTCGAAAGAGTTCGCCGAGGACCGCCTCTTCGCCACGCTCGACCCGCGGCACGCGCGGCTCCACGGCGTGGGCGGGCGCGCGATCGTGCTCGCCGACACGGTCGGCTTTCTCCGCAAGCTCCCGCACACGCTCGTAGCGTCGTTCAAGTCCACGCTCGCCGAGGTGAAGGACGCGGACCTGCTCGTCCACGTCGTGGACGCGTCTTCCCCGCAGGCCGCAGAGCAAAGGGCCGTCGCCGAGGAGGTGATCGCGGGCTTCGGCGTGGAGAAGCGGCGCATCCTCCTCGCGTACAACAAGACCGACCGCCCGCACGCGGGCGCGCTAGACGCCGGGGCCATCCGGATCTCGGCGGCCACGGGAGCGGGCCTCCCCGAGCTCCTCGAGGCGATCGTCGCACGGCTGACGGCTCTCGGCTCGCGGATGCCGTTCTACGGATCCGGGAATGTCGTAACTTCGTAATACGATCCGTAGAGTCTTGGAGGAAACGCCATGAGCCCACCCATCG
>OCZT010000464.1_pt1 | contig 39944 bp, 43 predicted proteins | sample 1539031 | NCBI WGS metagenome assembly OCZT01 (sample SAMEA3539308, study PRJEB22396) | soil metagenome | biome: tundra; feature: field; material: soil | place: USA | collected 2010-05 | depth 0.15 m
AATGAAGTCAAATACATTAATCAATTATTTGGCATAGTTTTATAATATTAGTACACTTTCCTTGAATATTTTGATTTTTATTCATTACCTATAAATTTACATATTTTTTAAATTTTTTGCAACGGAACCCTATTTATTCTTTTTTTTGTTTTATTTTTGAAATCATGGCGGCAAAAGTTCTTGCCGAAATTACATCTCCTATTTCCACTGTAGCCTTTGGTTTGTTAACGATCTTTGTGGGAATAATGACAGCATCATGGTCTGGTCCGTAGAGATATCCAGACTCAAATTCTTCCAGAGTGCAAAGCTTTCGGCCTACGCAATAAATTTTGAAGTTTTCCAGACCTTTAATTCCATCACTTGAAATCGGAACTTCCAGCCCAACCTCTGCCTCCATAAAGTTTTCAATATTTCCCCTGATGGCCTTAGCAGCTGCCAGAGTTGAGGAAAAGAGAAGAAAGTCCCTATGTTCTTTAAGTGTAAGAGGATGATCTTTTACCAATATGCAGATATAAAAACCAAGAGAATGTACCTGGATTCTTTAAAGCGACAGGTCCTTCAAAAGTTGAACAGCTCCCTGATAAATAGATGTTATCCCGTATTCCTCTTTCATGATCACAGAATAAGAGAGTTCTTCATGCCCAAACACATTCAAAGCATTTGCTATCTCCATAGTATCAAGGCCCAGGGAATGAACATGTTTAGCAATAATCTCTGTTAGAATAGCCTTTCTTATAACTCTGTTCTGGATGGATGTGAGTTCTACATGGATACGGAGTTCAGGGTTTAAGGACTTCAGTTTCTCAATAACTTGCACCGAACGTGCAACATGATCCTGATATGTGGACCCGTCCTCATACTTCTCCGTTATCAGCTGATAACCTGAAAGCATTGCTCCATCAATCGGGAAAATGGAATTAAGCTGTTCGTAGACTTCTCTTTTCATATCCAGGCGGAGCCATTTGGGATGAGAAGAAATAATCAAACGGTTATCTCTAGGCACTTTGAAATTTCTTCCATCACAGCTTACTTTAAGATTTTTGGAATATTCAAGGATCCAGTTGACTTTTGACTCGATATTAGGTTTGAAAGCTTCTAGCGGATGCTTTAAGCAGACTTTTCCATTTTCGACTTTTGGATGCAAGAGATTGTCAGTATCTACAAAATATTCTGCTTGCTCTTGAGAAAGCCAGGGGACATATACCACTACTTTTTTCAGCCCCAAGGAAGAAAGAAGATTAAAAATGATTCCGGCTTGGCCGCCCATGTGCGCAGAGTCAAACCCCAGATGCTCCTTCAGCCATTCGTGGATATCTGAGTTATAAGTTAGGGATTTCGGCAGCTTTTCCTTCTCGCATGGAAATAAGTAAGCGTGCCATGAAATCTATAGGGTCCTTTATTTCCCTAGGATATGTTTCAATCCTTTCCATAATTTCAGTCTCTTTAAAAAGTCCGATAAGCTTGGAAAGGTCTGCTTCAGTAAGGTGTTTGATAGCATCGATATTGCTGTTGTAAGCTACAAACATCCCGTCTAGATAAGGAATTGTTTATTTGACGTTATAAAAAGTTTCTATATTATGTTGTTTCCCATTTGTGTATATCCACTTAATAAACCCCCTTAAAATACATGTCCTAATCAAAAAATAATGAATCAGAATTAGGTGCAATCCAGATTCTTATTTTTTCGAATTAATTTTTGTTTGAGTCATCTTGATTGTATTTGGCATGAAAGTACATGAGATTATCTTCCTCATGTGCTCTTCGTATAATTTTTTTGTCATCTGTTTTTGTGTGTGTAAATGCTTTCATATCTCGTGCATTTTCAATTTTAAAAGATAGATGCTCTATCAATGAATCATAAATAAAAATTCAAAAGTCACTTGTTGATTCACATGAACAGCATTAGATAGGGAAAACTCATTTTTATCATTGGATCAAAACGGATATTTTTGCTAATTTTGATCAAATCATATCTTAATTGTAACAAAAAAGGGCACTATTCTGTAGAATATATCCTAAAATATGATATATTCATAAATTTTGTCAAATTAATTTGAGCTAAAAATAGGATAGATTTTCAATATCAATTAGAAGACACGGTCAACCTTAGGGTAAATATGTCTTCCTGCGCCTGAGACATCTCTATCAAAATTATGTTCAGCTCCACCTATTTTTTTTCAGCTTCATGTGTTCCAGATGTTATTTTAGATCCTTCTTCTGATAACCAAGAGGCTGCTGCTGACGCTGAAGTCATTGAAATTATACAAAATACTACCAGTAAAATAATTAGTGTCTTTTTGGTTCTGTTAAATGTTTGTTTTTCCATTATTTTTGCTCCCAATTTGTATTCAGTTTGATACAATTTTCAGTCTGTGATTTTATCCTCACTTTTTATTAGAGAAAATTTCGATATTTTCACAAGTTATTTATATGCAGCTTATGTGCATGTGACAAAATTTAGTGGTTTATTGAAATTCTCCTTAAGCCCAGTTTCTCTAGAGATTGTTGCCTACACAAACTCCTAAAAAATTACGTTGATGTTCTAGAAACTGTTGCTCTAAGGATTTAAAAAGTAATGGAAACTCTTCTTTTAGTTGTATGAGGAATTCTTCATCTAATTTTACATTATAAAGTGATCTTACTTTAGATAGCTGGCCAATTGATAAATTGAGAGCTCCCTCAAGGTTAGCTCCCTCAAGGTTAGCTCCTTCAAGGTTCGCTCCTTGAAGATTAGCTTTTCTAAGGTTGGCCCCTGCAAGGTTCGCTCCTTGGAAATTAGCTTTTTTAAGGTTAGCCATAAAAAGGTTAGCTTTTACAAGTTTAGTACCCACAAAGTTAGCCCTTTCAAGGTTAGTTCTTTCAAGGTTAGTTCTTTCAAGGTTAATTCTTTTAAGATTAGCCCCAAAAAGGTTAGTTTTTCTAAGATCAATCATACAATAACCTCTTTTTTTACCACGAAATACCTACTTTATTGGCTTTTTTATCAACTGTGAACTAAATCAACGGTAATTTAAGCGTAACCCAGTAAACAGTACACTAGATGTCGCTGGAAAATCTCTAAGCTACGGATGGACACAATCTAAACTAAAATACCGGTAGCAAAAAGCACATTAAACGAATAAGAATAAATATTGAAGAGTTATATTCCTTTTATTGTAAACCCAAATACCATTGCTCCGAAAATATATCTCTTAAGTATAAATGTATTCTAGGCAATTATTGACTTAGTTTTTGTATCTGTAACTGATTCTCTTTTATCTGTTCGCTTTAAAGTACAATGTACAATTACCCCTTATTTATTTTAAATTAATTATACAAAAAATAGTTTCTGAATAAAACTTACTTCCCCATAAAATATTTTAAAACCTAACAACAATTTAATATTAATTAAGTCTTTATTATATTAGGAGATTTTAGTCGTGCCCCATTAGCTGGTTGATATTTTCACCTTAGAATGTACTTTGATTCAAATGCGCTAATTTTTGAGCTTATCTGCATGCAGAGAATCGAAAATCACACTGCGCAGAAAATGAGATGTAGAGAGCAAGTATGTGACTTTTCTGGAGAAACATCAATTAATTATTGATAGACCACTCATTTAAGCGGTTTATAAATAACTTGTTGAAATGAGAAATTTATCGGAATACTCTTTAAAGTAAATATTTTTGTTTTTTTATAGGACTTATGCATTTGAAGTATGAAATCAGGTACAATCACCATTATAATTTAAACTTTAACTATAACTATTTAGCCTGAGTAAAACAATACTAATGATCATCTTTACTAGGATTCACTAAGCAAATTTCTATGGACTTATTTTTTATTACTGTAGGTTATTGATTGTGTTTTTTATTTTTTCGTTAGCTAGTAATCAGAAGTATCGATTTCATCAAAATAGATGCTCTCCAACTGATTTTTAGTAAGCTGAATAATTACCTTTAATTTTAGACATTTGTAAGTATAATGATATTTATTTCTTGGTTCAATCGCATATAGTACTAATGAAATTTCATAACAAGCTATCTACGGACAGGTGTGGGATTCCATTCAAATGACTCAGGCAAGAAGACCCCTTTTGCTCATTATCCTCGATGGGTGGGGAGGATACAGGGGAGACGAAGAAGGAAATGCTGTCCTGGCAGCCAGAACTCCAAATCTTGACTTTCTGATGAAAGGAATATCCCTTGTGTTTTTTAAAAGCGTCTGGAGAGGCTGTTGGTCTTCCAGAAGGTCAGATGGGAACTCCTGAAGCGGGGCATCTAAATATAGGAGCAGGGAGGATAGTGTACCAAGACCTTACCCGAATAAACCTCTCTATCAGAAGTGGAGATTTTTTCAAAAACCCAGTTTTTCTAAATGCAATTTTAAATAAAGGTCAACGACTCTAACCTGCACCTCATGGGGCTTGCCTCTTACGGAGGTGTACATAGCTATATGACTCACCTTTATGCGCTTATAAAACTTGCACATGAGAAAGGACTAAAAAAATATATATACACGTTTTTTTGGATGGAAGGGACGTACCCCCTAAAACTGCCCTTGGAGATATAAAAGAACTAGATGCATTTTGTAGGGAAAATGGGAATGCTCAAATCGCAACGGTCTCAGGGCGCTACTACGCAATGGACAGAGATAATCGTTGGGATAGGATAAAACTTGCCTTTGAAGCTATAACTAAGGGAGTTGCCACTTATACAGCCCCGGATGCAGAGACTGCAGTTTCTGAAGCTTATGGTAGGGGAGAGACTGATGAGTTTGTAAAATCAACTATAATCATTGATTCAGAAGGAAATCCAGAAACAATCATAAAAGATAATGATTCTGTAATCTTCTTCAATTTCAGGTCAGATAGGGCACGGCAGCTTACCTGGGCTTTTGTAAAAAAAGACTTTGAAGGGGCTTCACGAGGGAAAAACGTCCGAATGTTTACTATGTCTGTATGGTCCAATATGATGAAACCCTAGATTTGTCCATTGCTTTCCCTCAAGAAAAGTTGGTAAAGGTGCTTGGAAAAGTACTTAGTGAGCAGGGACTTATCCAGCTCCGAATTGTTGAAACCGAGAAATATGCACATGTAACTTATTTCCTTAACGGTGGACAGGAAAAATGTTATGCAGGAGAAGATCGTTGCCTGATCCCTTCTCCGAAGATTGCTACCTATGATCTCAAACCCGAAATGAGCGCATATGAAGTTACGGATGAGGTTATCAAGCGAATTCGGTTAGGAAAGTATGATGTCATTATCCTTAATTTCGCAAACATGGATATGGTTGGACACACCGGTATTTTTGAAGCTGCAGCAAAGGCAGTAGAAGCCGTGGATGACTGCATTGGTAGGATTGTAGCGGTTCTGAAAGAAACCAAAGGGATAGCGCTCATAACTGCAGATCACGGAAATGCTGAACAGATGATAAACCTGAAAACAGGTGAACCGTATACAGCACATACTTCAAATCCGGTAAAATGTATTTACGTAGGAAATGATGAGGTAAAAACTCTTAAAAATGGTAAACTGTGTGACCTTGCGCCAACTATTCTTGAACTCCTCAGAGTTTCGAAACCGCAGGAAATGAAAGGAAAATCACTTATCCAGGATTTGCGTATTTGAGGTACAAAATCAAATACTATGGACGTTGTAGTTTAACATGTGTTTTATATAGTTGGAGGTTTATACCATTGATTTTTCAGTTCAATTGCGTGAATTTTATTCACCATTCATAGTTTTTTGTAGCAAAAATGAGTTCTAAATTTCTAACCTTAAACCTGAAATCAATATTCTGCTCCAGCTTCACATCAATGAATACCTTGGAAAACTGTTGAGAAAATAGGGCAATTTATCATGAAGAGATTTTCAAGAAGAACATAAGCTTTTTGGGAAAAAGGTTTATACCTGAGACTAATGAAATACAATGAAGCAGATATTTTCTTTGATTGGAGATGGGGTAGACAAAGCCAGATCATTCAAAACTGATAGTAGTCTAACGGATTTTTGTCACAATTTATTTGCTTATTTCAACAAACTATATTTTTACACTGAAAAATGGACAGAATTCTTACCCTTAATAAGGGCGAGATTTATATGTTGTTGGTTTAGTTGATTCACTGTCTAAAGACACTCCCTCACAGTAAGAATCTGCATTTATACTGATTTCATTTGTTTTAGTTTCATTTATATCATTGACTAACTATAGCTCCCACCTCCATCAAAGAAAACTTAACCACATACTTTAATGTATTTCAGGACTATGTCCTACACTCGAATCATCTGCCCAAATAAATTTTTTATATAAATTGCTTCAATACATTAGAAGGTGATACAACATGGTAAAATTTGAGCTTGATGATTCTGGAGTGTATCAGAATACCAACGTTTTCGATCAACTTCTCAAATTTGTAAAAGAGAATTGGGGAAATGATAGAGCAATTCTCAAAAATTTCGAAGATTTAGCCGGTATTGATCTTATTGGGTGGTTCATGCAGGACAAAGATAATGAAATTTCGGTAGGTATCGAACTCAATGAATCTAGTGACCACAACTACGACGAAATCATTTTCTATGATAAAAACAAAGGAGATATCACCGTATTTTCAGTAATGAGAGAACCTTCCGCTTGATGTGTAACATATGTTCATTAGGCAACGCCTGGGCGATCATATAAGTTTGGACTTACGCAGTTGAACTGAGAAGTCAATAACATTAAATTTTTGATTGTATAAAAAATAAATTTGACAACAATGTATATTGAACTTGATTTTGTACCTCAAGTGCGTAAGTCTTATTGATAAATAGCCATAGGCATATGCTGAAATTTTAATGTCCTCAAAGATTAATCCTTTGAACTGTCTGTGATTGTATTAAGTACGAAACTATCTAAAAGTTTAAAATACAATAAATCCTTTTAGTATAACTATAATAGTCATTAACATTTTTCTAAAAACTCTCAATGAATGAAAATTAAATGAATTTTGGAATAAGCTCGATGAGATCTATTGATGGATTCCCGTCAACTTACTATTTAGATATTTTTCATTACCTTCCATTTCCTTTTCAGTTTCCAGAACTTTAAGAGTGATCTTCATAACCGAATCTGGGTTAAGTGAAATGGAATCTATCCCCAATTTTACAAGAAACTCCGCAATTTCAGGAAAGTCACTCGGAGCTTGTCCACAGATCCCGCTGTGCCTTCCATTTTGTTTTGCACCCAGCACAGCCATTGCCATTATTTTCATAACCCCCTGATCTCGCTCATCGAATTCTGCAGCAAGTAATTCGGAGTCTCTGTCAACTCCAAGAGTTAGCTGCGTCAAGTCATTTGAGCCTATGGAAAAGCCATCGAAGAATTCGCTGAATTCGTCAATAAGAAGAACATTATTTGGAATTTCACACATAACATAGACCTGTAGCCCATTTTCTCCTCTCTTTAGCCCGTTTTTCTCCATCTCGGCAATTACTTTTCGTGCTTCTTCAACGGTTCTACAGAAGGGAATCATAAGAATGAGATTTGTAAGTCCCATTTCATCTCTGACCTTTTTCATAGCCTTGCACTCAAGGGCAAAACCTTCCCTATAACGCTCATCACAGTAGCGAGAAGCTCCCCTAAAACCTATCATGGGATTGTTCTCCTCCATTTCGAAATAACTGCCCCCAAGAAGGCTTGCATACTCGTTAGTCTTGAAGTCACTCATGCGAGCTACAACCGGCTTTGGATAGAAAGCCGCAGCAATAGTCCCAAACCCTTGGGCAAGCTGCTCAACAAAATACTCTTGTTTATCATAACCTCTTGTAAGTTGTTCGATTTCCCGAAGGACTTTAGGGTCTTTGACCTTTTCAGGGTGTACGAGAGCCATTGGGTGGATCTTAATATAGCTTGTAATTATGAACTCCAGCCTCGCAAGCCCAATTCCATCGTTTGGGATCATGGAAGAGGCAAAAGCTTCCTCCGGATTTCCAAGATTCATCATAATCTCAGTTTTCGGGCGTTTTAGGTCTTTGAGATTCAGAGTATCTTTATGGAAAGGAAGAATACCATCATATACAAGCCCGTCCTCTCCTTCCGCACAGCTCACGGTGATTTCCCTACCTGTCTCAAGAACTTCGGTTGCATTGCCTGTTCCTACAATTGCAGGAATTCCTAATTCCCGGCTGACAATAGCAGCATGGCAGGTCCTTCCCCCTTTGTTTGTGACAATTGCAGCTGCTGTTTTCATGATAGGTTCCCAGTCAGGAGTCGTGTTGTGCGCAATCAGAATTTCTCCTGGTTTAAAAGAGGGCAGATCTGAAACATCTGGAATTAAATGAGCTTTTCCAGAAGCAATTTTATCTCCCACGCTTTTGCCTCTTACAAGAATTTCAGACCGTTTTTCAAGTACATAGGTTTCCAGAATGTCTTTGCTTTTTTGGGACTGGACAGTCTCGGGTCTTGCCTGCACTATAAAAAGTTCCCCTGTTATGCCGTCTTTTGCCCACTCGATATCCATAGGCCTGGGTTCTCTATACTGTTCAGAGTAATGATTTTCGATAGTTATTGCATACCCCGCAAGTTTGAGCACTTCTTCATCATCAATACAGAAACGAAGCCGATCAGCTTCAGGAACCTCCACGTTTTGGGTAAGTACTTTGGAGTTACCATGTCCGTAGATCATTTTGATCTCTTTGTCCCCTACTTTTTTCATGATAATTGGCTTATACCCTTCCCTGAAAGTCGGCTTAAAGACATAGAACTCATCTGGATTGACCTGGCCCAGCACGACATTTTCTCCAAGTCCGTATGCGCCTGTAATGAAAACCACGTCCTTGAATCCGGTTTCAGTATCCAAAGTAAAAATAACACCGCTAGAAGCTAGATCAGACCTTACCATCTTCATAATCCCAATCGAGAGCCCTACTTTGAAATGATCAAAGTTATTTGTTACACGGTAGGAAATCGCCCTGTCAGTGAAGAGTGAGGCAAAACAACGCGAGCAAGCGTCTCTAAGCCATGTACATCCTCTGATATTTAGGTAAGTTTCCTGCTGGCCAGCAAAAGAAGCGGTAGGGAGATCTTCAGCAGTTGCCGAACTCCGTACAGCTACATCCGTATCATCTCCATACTGCTCGCATAGACTATCATATCCAATTTTGATTTCTTCCCAGAGATCGTCAGGAATTCCTGCCCCAAGAATCAGATCCCTTGCGATCTTCCCCCTTTTTGCGAGGTCAGTGACATTTGCAATATCAAGACCTTCCATTGCTTTTTTAAGCTTCTCTACAATTCCTCCGGCTTTGAGGGTGTGCCAATAAGCTTCGGCAGTCACTGCAAAGCCGTTCGGGATCTTTATCCCCTTCGAAGTAAGCTCCCTGTACATTTCTCCAAGAGAAGCATTCTTTCCACCCACAAGCGGAACATCGTCAATTGTAGTGTCTTCAAACCAGCGGATGTACTTGCTCTTAATCTCAGACATTTTCCAAAATCCCCTTTAAAATTATTGTTGTGAATAAAAAGTTTGGCAATAAACTTAAAATTTCATGCATTAGTTGAAAAATTTTTCCAAATCAGTACAATATATTCTTGGATTAAGTAGGTTCCACTTGTAATTTATGCATTGATTTTTCATGAACTACATCTTTACGTTCAGATTTTAAGGCAATTTGGAACCTGCAATCATTCGGAGTTTATGGCATTATGTGGCTTCCCTTCAAGGAATTTTTCTACATTTTGAACACAGACATTTGTGCACTCCTCAAGGGATTCATGCGATAGAAAAGCAATGTGTGGCGTAAGCGCGACGTTTTCAAATTCCATCAGCGGGCTATCTAATGGAAGAGGTTCTTTATCAAAAACATCAAGACCTGCTCCACCAATCTGTTTTTCGCGAAGAGCTTTTATGAGAGCAACTTCATCGACTATCTTTCCTCTGGCTGTATTTATAAGAATTGCACTTGTCTTCATTCTTGCAAGCTCTTTTGTGCCTATCATATTTTTTGTGGATGAAGTGAGCGGTACGTGAAGGGTGATGATATCTGATTCTTTGAGTAATGTATCCAGATCAACAAATTTTACTCCAAGTCTTCTTGCTTTTTCTTCACTCGGATGGCCTGTAACTGAAATAACATTCATATTAAAACCGTGAGCTATCTGTATAACTCTAATTCCTATACTGCCGGTGCCTATTACCCCAATTGTTTTTCCCAGAAGTTGGTTCCCAATATAGTCTCTCCAATCAAAATTCCCCTTTCGTATCCCGATATCTGCGAGATGCACTTTTCGCAGGAGATTTAGGGATAAAGCAAACACCATTTCTGCAACTGAATCAAATGCATAGTCAGGAACATTAGATACGATTACACCTTTTTCAGTCGCTGCTTTAATATCTATATGGTCATAACCGGTTTGCCACACAGAAATCATCTTCAGATTTTTAGCGGCACTGAACGCTTTTTCAGAAAAACCATATCTTCCGACAATGACTATATCTACATCCCTAACTCTCGATATGAATTCTTCCATGGAAGATGGCATACTTTCAAAAATAGTGAGATTTCCAAGAACCTCAAGTCTTTTCCTGTATTCTTCTGGTAGAAACACAGGATCAGATACAACAATTTTCACTTTATCACCCTAAACAATACTTTATGTCTTTTCCCAATAAGGTTGAATTCCAAAATGTGTATATACCTTAGCTAATTCATCACGGGTTAAAGACCATTCTTCTTTATCAAAACCTTCCGTTTTTTCTAGAACAAATTTATCGATCCTCAGGATATAATCACCCCTACTTGACTCAAGAACTTCCCAAGGGATGGCAAATAATTTATTACCTATACCAAGTAAACCACCAAAAGAAAGTACTGCATATGCTATTTTTCCTTCTTCTGGATCGATCATCACCTCTTCAAGCATTCCAAGGTGTTCTCCATTGACATTGATAACTTTAGACCCCTTTATTGTAGTCGTTGGCAAAAAAGTTTTATTTTCCACAACCTGTGTCTCTTCAACTATTCCCATATCTCACAACTCCTCAATTATTCACCCGCACCGAATGCGACCTTAAGTTTTTCTTCCTCTTCTTTGGTAAGAGATGTTCTTATTATCGTTGCATTGAACTTGTTAAGTCGTTCTAGTGCCTTGTCTTCAGTCCAGGTCTCGATTAAGAGAAACAAAGCGGAGCCGCCTGGTTTAATTGTTGCACCCACTTCATTGATAAAATCATCATTGATTCCATAATCCATCAGTGAACCAGATATTGCACCAGCAATAGCACCAATGGCTAATCCTAGCCACGGTAACCAGAAAAACAGTCATATGAGCATGCCCCAGAACGCCCCGCCTACCATACCCGCGCCCACGAGATGTGTGGCTTGCTTCACTTTTATTTTCCCGTCGGGCTTACGAATGACGACTGCGGCATCCTTGAGAGTCATCAGTTCTTCTTTTTTAAGTTGATGGATAGTTTCATCCATCTTATACGTGCCTTCCTCAGTAGGAAACGCAAAAAAGATTAGTTCACTTATGTTCTCATTCTCCTTTATATTTTTTAGTTATGCAAAAGTCAGATGCTGATAGCCTATTCTTGTTGGGACTTACGTACTTGAGGTACAAAATCAAGTTCAATATACATTGTTGTCAAATTTATTTTTTATACAATCAAAAGTTTAATGTTATTGATTTTTACATTCAACCGCATAAAATTCTACTGATTACAAATTCGATCTCTTTGATATATGGCTTAATCATTCTTCTGTATGCGCTACAGAAGCCGCAAATGCTTTTTCACATTCGATGCACACAAGATCTTTCTGAGGTACAGAACATATGTTAGTTGCTTCACAATGCGGGCATTTACATTTCCATTCTGAAGGATACCAAAATGTTTCTTCCATAATCTCAACTCCTAGTTAGTGCAAGAAGTGCTATTCGAACACAGAACCCTTGCAAGATCAAGCTCTCAATTTTATGCTTTTGGCCTAGCTGAGCTACTCTTACGCACGATTTATGCTTCAACCAACTTAATCCAACTATGTAAAATAATGTATGGAGAATATATATTTTTAAAAGTAGTGAGATTTCCGCGAACCTCAAGTTTTTTCCGAAATTTCTTTTATAGAAAAAAGGAGAGTGCTGAGCGCTTAGACATTGGTTCAAAGTACATCATTGATTTTATCCCTGTTGATTGTTCATGTTGCATGTTTAACTACTCCTTTCACATATCTTCACAATACAGAATTTTAGATCGTGTTCTTGAATCATTGATCAAATCTGAAAACCGAGTATATCTCCAATTTTTGAGAAAATGCAGATTGAATCCTATGCTCACGATTTTCAACAACATATAGATACGCTCCATTCTATCCCATAAACGACTTGATTTTTTTTAATTATAAGATGTTTTAGAAGATATGTTAGAGAAGTTTGATAAACCTTAAATTTGGCTGGTTGTTTATATACTAATCATTTAAATCATATTAAATGATTTATAAAAAAAATGGTTTGAAACTAAAAAGTACTTTTACCCAAAATATTTTAGCATCAAACAACAATTTAATATTAATGATGTTTTTATTATTTTCGGCGATCTATATAAATTTAACATGGAGCTTTTTCTTAAAAAAGCAACATAGATTAATTTGATATAATATTCTTGATTCAATAGTGCTCTATTAGATGGTTAATATTTTCACCTTAGAATGCACTTTGCTCCAAATGCACTCGTTTTCTAAGCATAACTGCATAAAGAGAATCAAAAATTACACATAGTGGAAAATGATATGAAAAGAGTAAGTATGTGATTTATTATGGATAAATACCAATTCATTATTGATGGATTCCCTTATCCCAAAACCAACTTTATTTTCACATTAATAAGAGTTTCAGAATTCCTTTCATAACAGAAATTCGATTAGCTATTAGGAATTGAAATTCAGAGACACAATTTTGAATTCTAGTCTCATCTAGCATATTTATACTTTATTTTGCATTTCAAGTGCTTAAGTCTTATTAATGAAAACTTCCTGAGGACGGAGACTCTATATGGCATTATTCGGAACAAACGGCGTGCATGGTATCGTTAATGAATACATAACTCCAGAACTGGCAGTCAATTTAGCTAGAAGTCTTGGTACATACATGGGTTCGAAAGGCACGGTTGCTATAGGGTGTGACACTAGAATTTCGGGTCAGATGCTGAAATTTGCCGCAATTTCTGGAGCTCTTTCAACAGGTCCCACTGTTATTGATGTGGGAACTGTTCCTACCCCTTCTATCCAGTACTATGTGCGCGACCATGCCGATGCCGGGATAGTTCTTACTGCATCCCATAATCCAAGGCAATATAATGAAATTAAATTTATTGCAGGAGATGGCTCGGAATTTTCCAGGGATGGAGAAAAAGACCTAGAAAAAATTTATTATGCGGGGAAATATTCCATCGTATCTTGGGAGAAAACCGGCAACTCAGTAACGATCCTGGAGTCAATGAATACTACATAAAAAATATTATCAACTCAGTAAATGCCGAAGCCATCCGCAGTCGCAGATTCAAAGTAGTTGTAGATACAGGCTGTGGAGTAGGTTCTCTCACTCTTCCTTTTTTGCTCAGTAAACTGGGTTGCCAAGTATTGACTCTTGAAGCTCAGCCTGATGGAACTTTTCCCTGGCGAAACCCAGAACCTTTACCTGAAGCCCTAACTGAACTTACTAAACTCGTAAAAATTACAGGTGCTGACATGGGAGCAGCTCACGATGGGGATGCGGATAGAGTAGTCCTTATAGATGAAAATGGGGAATTCATAAATGCTGAAGTTCTGCTTGCCATGATGACAAAATATATACTTGAACATGAAAAAGGCTCTATAGTGACTCCTGTTAGCTTTTCTCAGCGCATGGCCGACATCGCAAAGGACGCAGACATCAAACTATACTGGACTGCTGTTGGCTCAATCAACGTTGCCCGAAAAATGATGGAAGTAAATGCAGTATTCGGGGGTGAAGGTAATGGGGGTCTTATCTTCCCCAAACATCAGTATTGTAGAAACGGAGCAATGGCCTGTGCTATGGTTCTTGAAATCCTGGCTAACGGGAAAAAGATTTCTGATCTTGCTAAAAGTGTGCCTGAATATTTCAACGCAAAGACAAAAGTCCCCTCTAAAAATATACAAGCCACAATGGAAATAGTGAAGCAAGAAGCTTCAGGATTTGGGTTCAAGATAGATACTACAGACGGAATCAAAATATGATACGAAGATGTCTGGGTTCTTATTCGTCCTTCTGGCACAGAACCGATTCTTCGGGTCTTTGCTGAAGCAAAAAAGCAGGATAGAACAGAGGAACTTATGCAAGAGGGCCTGAATATGGTCAAAAGAGCAGAAAAAGCCTCAACCTGCGAATGAACTTTCGAGCAGGCTAAGCAGCGAATGAATGTGAACTCTTTAATATAGCAACTTCTTGATAAAAATTTATCACCTTTATGCAGCTTTGATAATTCCATTAGACGATGACCATAAGGAATACAGTACTACAATTATTCTATAAAGTAGTTTTAGAAAAAAATGATGCGCTATATAAAATGGAAGTGTATCGAACGTTCTGTAAAAATGACTGTTATAGTTATCGGAGTGAAACAGGGCATTGAGATAGCTATTGTGCTTGTGATAATCGCTCACTTGCGTCACAGTCATCGCCCGTTTAATTTACTGCTTGTTCCAAAAACCGGAGGTGGTATGAGGACAATTTCACTCGCGGAACAGCAGCAAGCTGTTGAAGGTTTGCTTATCTATAGTTTTGGTTCAAATCTCTACTTTGCTAACGAAAATAGCTTCACAGAATAAATAATTGCACTTGCAAAAAATATTCATTCGCTTAAATGGTTTTGCATTTCTGCATCGAATATCGGCGATGTGGATTTCACCTTGGTAGAGGCACTCAAAAAGGTATATGCTCAACTGAAAAAATGGGATATTACTGTAGTACTAAGCGATGTAGTTATGCCTGTAATGAATGAACTGGATAGAGGTGGTATAATAAAAATAATTGGTAGGACTATATCTTCGAGTCAGTCCAAGATGTTATAGTGGCGTACAAGAGCTTGGCTGAAAGTTAAAACTAGCACTAAAAGTTTTGATTTTTTTCTAATGACTTTAAGCTATGAAATTTTTTTCGCAAAAATACTTTTGGAACTTACGCGATAAATTAAGAAAACAGTAACATAAAAATTAAAATTGCCGAAATCATAATTCTATGACAGACTTGTTATGCTTTGTTTTGCATCCAAGTGGTAAGTTCTAATGCTAATAAATTTCAGCCGCAAATTCAGATCGCGAATTCTTCTCAGCATCAAATCATTCCATCTTCAAAGTTCTTGCATTTATGGCTACTATCACGGTACTTAGACTCATAAAAACTGCACCCATTGCAGGACTTAGTAAAACTCCATATCCATAGAGCACCCCTGCTGCAAGAGGAATTGTAAAAACATTGTACCAGGTTGCCCAATGAAGGTTTTGATACATCTTGGAGTAAGTCCTCTTAGAAAGCCTGATGATATTCAGAACATCTCTTGGATCATTTTTAACCAGCACTATATCAGCGGTTTCGATTGCAACATCCGTACCGGCTCCAATAGCAATCCCTACATCCGCTTGAGCCATTGCTGGAGCATCATTGATTCCGTCTCCGACCATACCTGTAACATATTTCTTTTGGACCTCTTTGACTTTCTCTGCTTTTTCATGAGGAAGAACCTCTGCGAAGTAATTATCAAGCTCCAGTTCTTTGGCTACCCAGGCAGCAACATAACGATTATCTCCTGTAAGCATGAGACACTTTATTCCCATGCTTTTGAGTTTTGAGATTGCTTCCCTGGATTCCTTTCGGATAATATCAGCAAGTCCAAGAGCACCAAGCACCTTCTCTCCTTCAAGCAGGAATACAACAGTTTTTCCCTGTTCTTTTATTTCTTCAATTTTTTCCCTCTTCAGGACAATTCCCTTTTCTTCAAGGTAACCCGGACTCACAACAAGGAACTGATTTCCTTCCACCAATCCTTTTATACCCTTTCCGGGAATCGAACTGAATTCTTCCACTGATTGGATTTTCAATCTTTTTTCCCTAGCGCTTTCTATAATACCTGCTGCAATAGGGTGCTCTGAACTAGCTTCCAGAGAAGCTGCCAGGCTCAAGATCTTTTCGTTTTCTTCTCCTGAAAGAGAAACTATATCCGTGACTCCAAACCTTCCTTCAGTGAGAGTACCTGTTTTGTCAAAAATGAGGGCCTGAATATTACGGGCTTTCTCAAAGGCCTGTCTGTCCCTGATAAGAAGCCCAGATTTTGCAGCAATAGATGTTGAAACTGCAACCACCAGAGGAATGGCTAACCCAAGTGCATGCGGACAGGTAATAACCATCACAGTAACTGCCCTTTCAAGAGCAAAGACAAGTTCCTTGCCGAAGGAAATCCAGAAAATGAAAGTTAGAGTTCCCACAGTCAGAGATATAATTGTAAGATACATTGCAGCCCGGTTTGCCAGGTCCTGGGTTTTTGATTTGCTTTCCTGGGCTGTTCTAACGAGTTCGACAACTTGGTTCAGGTACGTGTCTTTCCCGGTTTTATCTACCTTCACCACAAAAGCTGCTTCCCCGTTAATGGAACCGCCTATAACTTCATTTCCCGGTTTTTTAGTGACAGGTTTTGACTCTCCTGTGAGCATTGATTCATTGATGCTGCTTGTTCCTTCCACAACAGTCCCATCTACAGGAACTTTTTCCCCAGGCTTGACCAGAACCTTATCCCCAATTTTTAGCTGGTCAACACCCACGTCAACAATTTCACCATCTGTTTTCAGGTGAGCAACCAACGGCAGAATCTTGATAAGTTCTTCGAGGGCTCTTAAAGCCCCCATCACCGAACGCATCTCTAACCAGTGCCCAAGAAGCATGATATCGATAAGGGTCACCAGTTCCCAGAAAAATACCTCTCCTTGAAGCCCGAAAACCACAGCAGAGCTGTAAAAATAAGACACACTGATTGCAACTGCTATTAGAGTCATCATTCCAGGAGACTTTTCAGAAAGTTCTTCTTTTATCCCCTTGAGAAATGGGTAGCCGCCGTAGTAATAAACGGCCGAGGAAAACAAAAAGGTTAGGAAATCCGTGCCAGGAAAACGAAGTTCAAAGCCGAAAAAACTCTGGATCATAGGAGAAAGAAGCAAAACCGGAAAGGTCAGTATAAAAGAAACTATAAATCTTTTTCTGAAATCTGCAAGCATATGAGCATGATGATCGCCATGATCTTTCCCTCTGGACGGCACATGACCCTCATGTTTCATTCCTTCATGCTGCTCATGTTTCGTCTCTTCGTGCTGCTCGTGGGCTGAATATTTATTTTCCTTATGCTGCCCATGTTTCATTTCTTCATACTGGTTATGATTCTGCTGTTCCCTCTCTCCATTATGCTCAGTACCTGGTTTCTCGCCAGCATGTGGCTCTTGATCTTCCATACGATTCTGATTTAGCATATTTATAGCAGGCTTAGATCCATTTTTTTCGTGAAATTCATGAAAATTTCTTGACATTTTCCCTTCGGAGTTATATTTTTTGTAGTGAGGGGAAGGCTCATTTATTTGAATTTTAGAACTATCAATGTCCATTTCCTTCTCTTCAGTCTGCATATCTCCATGCCCTTGATTTTAATTTTGTTTAAGATATTATAGTTTATTAATATTTAAAATAAAAGAATCAAATTCTACAACTGCCTTTTCAAGTGAAAAGTTTTCTGAAGCTGAAATCACGCCGTTTGTTTTATTAAGAACTTTTTCAATGTTTGCAGTACAGGATACACAACTCACACCCTGAAAATTGAGAGTTACCTTATCTGTCTCTACCTGATACCCTATGGATTCGGTTACTTCTTTAATTTAATATGAGAGATCAGAGAAGGCTCAAAACTAACTTTTGTCCTTCCGAGTTCAAGATTGCCAGCTACCGAGTCTACGTATTCTTTTTTAGCGTCTTCTCTATATTCAAGGCACAGGCTTAACAAGTCATGCAAGAGACTCTAAGGGTGATTTATTTTAGGCCGGCTTTCTGGCTTGAGATTTGAGCTACTTCTTTTTCGATCAGGAAATTATTTTCAACCCACACAAATTAGTGAATAGCCAGATTTTTACCTATGTTTTTGCTACCTCGATTATTCCATAACTTACAGGAATATACAAGTTTCTGCCGATTACATCCTAGTAAATGAAAAAAAATAGTAAGAAATATATAGACATTTTGGATTGATGTCTCTTGATCATTTTTTTCAATCACAATGAAGGTATGCTAAGCAATGTGCCAATTTTTCTGTAAAATCATAAATCAGACATCTTTCTATTATATCCTAGCGCTGACCACGTAGGTATTTATAAAACTTAAAATATTCAGAAAAATATTGCTTTTATCTTCAATGAAATGGAACGATATATATTAATAAGATATTAATCTTTTATTAATGTGATATATATGGTTCAAGCGATTATAAACATTGATGAACGGACCAATAGAATTTTGAATATTATCAAAGCTAAATATGGTTTAAAAGACAAAAGTACCGCTATTAATCAAATGACAATTGAATATGAAAAAGAAATTTTAGAGCCAGAGTTAAAACCTGAATATATTAAAAAATTGGAAGGAATAGAAAAACAAAAATCGATATATATTGGCACCATTGAATATTTAAGAAACATATACCGTCCTTGATTTTTATGTACAGTTTATAAATCAAACCTGAACTTGATAGTAAATTTGAAAAATTAGCAAAAAAGAATAAAAAACAATTTGAAATTATTATAAATAAAGTTAATGAGATCCTGGAAGATCCACATCGATACAAAAATCTAAGAGCACCAATGAATCATCTAAAAATAGTACACATTGATAAACATTTTGTGTTGATTTTTTCTATAAATGAAGAATTGGAAAGCGTTATGCTGGTAGATTATGATCATCATGATAATGTATATGGGTAGTAAGTTATTAGGCCTGTATGAGAGTTAGTTATCGATTCTTTTTTAGTATTTATTAACTGACAAACTATGTTCCATCGCATTTTAATACATTGGCACATTCAAATGAGAAGAATGTCCGGAGACTGTTTACACAGCCTGCGGTGATGTATCATGAAATTCACAATGTGAAATTTATGATTGGCATCGTCATTGTACCATGACAATCATGAATTCATGTTATTATGAAATTTCTATGTTTCCCTTTATGAAATGTGTCAGAATACAAAAAGAATGGTTCCGTTGCAAAAATATCATTTCTGCAATTTGACACTATAATTCTTACTTTTATGTGTCATTTTCTCCCTAATGAAGATTATTAACTTTCCGAATTGTGAAGTTTTTCACTGATTTTGTAAAAAAGCCAGATTTTTTGCAACGGAATCCTTATGAGTGTATTGATATGTACATTTTTAGGTGAATTAACTGTTTTTCGCACTGATTTAAATGTCTCAAGGTTATGCATTGATGTATAGCTCTATACCCGTACTACATCTAAGTAAAAAAGACTATAATTTAGTAAGGCTTTACTATAACTCTATGAAATCCTCGATAAGTGCAAAGATTCCCACAGAGCTTTATGAGGAAGTCCAGGCAGTTATAAAGGAAGAGAAATACACAAGTAATACAGAATGTATTAATTGAAGGCCTTAATTTATTACTGTATACTAAAGATCAAGAGGACTCAGAGTTTAGGATCTTACTACAGGAAAAGGAAAAAGAAATACAAAACCTGCAAAATGAAGTAAACAGGAGTAAGGCAGAGAGAGATAAAGAGGACCTTAAGACCACATATAATAACTATTTCCTGCAGGTTCAAACGCTCATAAACCAAAAGTCTATTGAAGCACCAGGATCTAAAAAAACCTTGGTGGCGATTTTGGTACTGTTTGCTATAATTATACTACATAATAAAATAAACAGGGAAGTATATTTTATTAAAAATAAGTTCGGTTAAAATAAAAATATTATATAATGGAAGACTTTTGATTTTCTCTACCCAATGCAAACTTCTCTAAAATTTCCCCCCTGATTTTGTCTTCGTCATTGACGATTAACTCGACGTTCTGATTCATATTTTCTGCAACAACATTTGTTTTCCTATATATCCGACGTCCAAAGTCTTCAGGGAATCTTCGCTCAAGAATCCAAATACAAACTTGACAATTTCCAGCATCTGCTGCTTTGTTTAAACGTTCCAGGAGAGCTTTTGCGGCATCAGCATTGCATTTATTGATATATTGTGCAAACTGATGATATTTCCTAGATTTGTCTGTCTTGCCCCTTTGAATCCATGAATTTAAAGTTTTGTATGTTATGCCTGCAGCTTCGGCAGCCAGAAAGTATGTGAGTCCCAAAGCAACATTATCGCCGATTCTCGGTTGCAGCTCAGGAGTTAATTTCGTAGGCCGCGCCATATTACCACCGTTTTTTATTTCTTAGAATTAATATTAGTGAATCTTGTATTTAATATTTAGTTAGTTTTGTTTTGCATGGAGACGGGTTTTAGGCTGGATTAATCAAATATGAGCTATTCAGCCGCTGTGAGTCATCTTTTGACTTGGGTAATGAAGATAGGACTTTAAATAAAAGTCTTCTAGTAGCCCCAGGATAAGTCATTTTTTGACCAAATTAATTTCCCATGATTTTATTACCAGAGCACGGTAAGTGTCTTCGAGATATTTTTCATATGGAGTTACCACTTAAAAATAATATAAATTAAGCAATTCATTTGTTGACATGGAAATGTTTATGGCTGTTATAATTCATGAGATTAGGACCATGTAATGTCAATAATAATGAGTTTAAATTAGTATAATATATATATATCTAAAAGTAGATATTTAATTAAATTAAATAATGATTAATAAATTTCCCTGTATATTATACTGGATATTCGATCGAGCTGTAGGCCTCCCCTTCGCCAGCAGCTCACAAGATCACCTTAGTTAATTAAATAAAGTAAAACAAGATCGATATTTGTTAAATGTCATTTATTTTTGCTTATTTGGTCTTTACTGTCAAAGTCAGGCCGGATCAATTAACTTCCAGTACCACTTTACCAGCCTAATATGGCAATATGTTATTGGTATTCTATAGCTACCGTATTTTCGTAATTCACTACAAAATTTATCCTTCATTGTTAGTGGATTTTTTGAAATATCGATAGTTTCGCTTTTATTCTCCTTAACTTACTTTGCAGATTTCTAGTCAAATTTAAGGGCCTATTTTGTGGGATTTCAAGAAAAGCAAAATTCTGTCCCACTACTACTTTGCAATAAACAAATTACCATTTGTAAAGCGATTTAAGCTTTTTTTGAGTAGAATATATGTACACCAAGAAAAAATTAGTTAATTTGTAATTCTGTTAGAAGAAAGTTCGTAATTTAATTGTGATACATATCCATTGAATAGTGAAGATTTTGACAAATACCAATGTATTCACTATATGAAGGATCGGTTATAATTTCATCCCATGATTTGTCAGGTCGATATGCTTTTAATAAAGCTTCAATTGCATTTATAACATTGTTACTGCATTCTATTGCGTTGATATGCCATTTGATTCTCTTTTCCATTCTAATGATATCCGTATCAATTCGATAAGTTGTATGCCATATTCTATGTTTTAGATTATGATTACCGCCATCTAGATTAGATGGTTTTGTGTTCCAACGACTCATTTCCAAGTAAAAGATGTCATAGTTTGCTATAAGCAATTCTTTTATACCAAACTTGCACGCACCAGATGAAACAAGATCTTCTATTTTTTCACTAATGACAGTTCTCAACTCATAGTCTGAATAACCTTTTTCAAAAAAAGAATGCCCAACAAAAAGCAACCAATTTCCAATATCTTCAGCAATATAATTTAAATCTTTGATTATAAGTACAATAAACATTGCCCTAGGGGTTCTATCTGCACATTCACCACAAGCTGCGTCACATTTTTGTAAACAACATTTCATAATTTTATCTCCTTGGTTAGCTTTTCTTTGCATTCCTTTAGTTGTTTTTTGCCTATTGCGGACTGTAATACATTGTCAAAATCCCATTAACCGTGCACACAGCACATAACCATAAGTATATTCTTAAAAGCTTGAACATGTGTTGTAAACGTAGCTCCAATCAATTTCCGTTTTAAATATTGCCATTTAACATCATCTCTTTTGTGTTCAGTATTTCTAATGTGAGTTGCACGAGCCACACTTTATTGTATTCATAAAAATCGCGAGTGATGAATGAAATTTGTGACAAGAAATAATTTCATTGTCAAACTCATTTTAATCACCTTTCACTTTCTGCCACCCATAACCGTCGCCTTCAACTTCTATTTTATTTACATTCCCTTCATTTACGAGCTTATAAAGCATGATTTTAGCAGTGGATCTGCTGCATCCTACTAAACTCATAATAGTTGTAGTGGACTTAATACTGTCAATTGATAGAGCATTCAGAAACATATCTTCTGTAAATTTTTGTTGAAATCTTGTTTTACCACCTTTCATATTATGCAATCTATCAGCTCGTCAATTTTCAAGAAACTACGCTACTATATACTATTTATTATTATTTATATTTTATCATCACTGGATAATAGTAATGGTAAAAAATAACATTTTTACACTTGAATAATTAGTTGTGGAGAAAATTTCGATGGAATAAATTTAAAGTGGGAAAATTTTGTAAATAGAACCGAAGAAAATGAGAAATATGAGCACAAAGGAGAAGATAAACAACAACTATAGACTAACTAATAACTAAATAACAATATAATCTCTCTTCTTGTTTGTCTTTTGTTTGGATTAGGAGAGTAGATGAGCTATTCTACAAAACCAAATTAAGAAAAAGGAATTAAAATAAAAGAGAATAATTCATTTTTCCCATGTATCACTCATTGTGACTTCGGCAATGCACAGAATATCTTTCAAAAATAGCGCTCCAGCTTTCTTCACCCTTCGGACCTTCGAAGCATACTAGATAGGATCCTGACAGTCTTCAGGAGCTGGATAATTTTATAGGTTCGGCATTAGCTGGAAAAAAATTCTTACCACTCTAAGACTAGACGGAATAAATAATTGAAAGCTTATTAATCTAAAGACATTTATTTTTCTTTTGAAAGCTACTGAGAAAACACAGAAGATGTGATATTCTAGGCTTTATGATTGTTCATTCATGTACACTTTTTATTACAAGTGTGTCTTACGTTATTTATATTCCTAATAATTCTCAATTATTCTCGCTATTTTCCCGTTATACTCCCATTTAAAATATAAAAAAACAATAACAAGGAATTTAAAATCATAAAATTTAATTAGTTGGTACAGTAAAGGAGTTGTTCTGCAGAGCTTAAATAGGCATGAAAAAGCAATAAAAACCATGTTCGAGACTATATCATGATAACATTAATCCGGTATTCGTGGACGACCAAGTATTTTATAAGATTTTCAACTTAATATTTACCTAATATTTATTACATATTATAACAAACAATACAATGTATGCTAAAAGCAATTATTTTCGATGTTGACGGGGTTCTTGTGGACTCCATGCGTTTTCAAGCCGATGCGTGGGCTACGGGTTTTGAGGAAGTCGGCATTCATATTACGCGGGAAGATATTTACGCACTTGAAGGATTAAACAATAAAGGAATTATTAAAGCAATTTTTCAGAAAGTTGGAAAAAAACTTGAACCCTGGCATTTAGAGTATTTAGTGAAAAGAAACATGAAGCATTAGACCTTAAAAATATAGTACCTTTTAAAGGTATTCAAAATTGTCTCAAGGAATTAAATCGAAGTTTCAAACTCGCTACAGTTTCTGGTTCCAGTATCTATATAGTTGAAAAACTTGTGAATGATTTTTTTTCCTAGATGCTTTGAAGTTATCATTACTGGAGACGACTTCGAACGTGGAAAACCTGAACCAGAACCTTACATTAAATGTTTCGAAAAACTTGGCGTTACTAAGAATGAATGCATAGTAGTGGAGAATGCCCCTCTTGGAATCACTGCTGCTAAAAGAGCTGGACTCTATTGTGTTGCAGTTGCAACAACGTTTGATCCAGTAGAATTGCAAAATGCAGACCATGTTTTCAAAGACCACAATGATCTTTTTGGTTATTTGAAGAGCCTATCGAAGAGTAAATTTTAATTGTTACACTTATTTTTACTGTGGTCTAAAACCCCCTGGGCAAGGATATTTTTAAGTAATTTCTTAACTGATTGAATTTCAGATATGAAAATAGTTAAGAAGCTCTTATAGCTGAAAAATAGAATTATTTTGAACAATACCATGAAATTTCTGGTTTCAAAATAATTTGTTATGATTATTCTAGGGTGATAAGTGGTTTAAGGGGGCCTTTACAATGGATATATATAAAGCAACTTTCTGGAAAAAAAATAAGACATTTAATTAAATCAGTTTTTATATATTTTATTTTTATTTTAATGTGTTTTCTGGTATTACGCGCTTTTTATGATATTAGTATGATACTAGCGATTATTGGAGTGTTTATAACAATATATGTAATTCTGTTGCAAAGTCCACAGCTTAATAAATTAACAGCTCTTGTGAGAGAAACAAAAGCTATAACAGAAATTCTCGGAACAAATGCTGAAAAGGAAAAAAATGTAAAAAACTTTTTCCCTCGGAATAATGAGGAGAATGATGAAAATAAGTATAAACTTTTTTACCCTGTAGATAATGAGGGAAAAACACTGTCCCTAGTCAATGAAACTGATTCTTATGCAATGCATGTCATAAGTGATTTACTCGGCGTAAATGATTTGGAATTAAAGCCAACTGCACGAAATACTGACAATAGTAAAGATTTAAAAAAATTGTTATTAGAATTAAGCAATGGTAAAGCAATCATATTATGTGATGGGAATCCCGCTTTGAGGCAATTTTATGACCATATTATACGTCCGGATACCCTACCATGTTGGTTTGAAAGCTATGAAAATGAATTTGATGTAAATAATAAATATAAAAATAGTAAAAGTATAAGAATTGCTGTAAAAGAAACATCAAAAATGAGGGCGAAAAAATCATTTCACATTCAGAAAAATATTATATAGAAGCAACTGATTACAAAAGCAAAGCATATAAACATGGGAAAAAAATTCAGGCTTATTATGGTATTTTGGCACGATTAAGCAATGACAATTATAAATACATTATTATTGCAGGAATACATGGATATAGCACATGGATTACTGCAAGTTTTTTAAACAATCTCTTATGGAAAGGAAATAAAAAATATCATGATTTGTTTTTTGGTAAAAAGGATTTCATTGCTATTATCAAGGGTGAGTTTGATACATAAAGTCTGTTCGCTGATATCTGAAGTATGAAAGTAATTGAGATATGACAGAATGATAATAGTGTATGGAAGAAAGTTTTGAATTAGAATTAGCGTTTATTATATTAAGAAAATATCATTCAACTGGTATGACTATCGTTTGTTTCAAATTGAAGAAAAATCCTAAAAAATTGAAGAAAAATCCTAAATCTTCTAAAATAATTTTTGAAAACGTCTAGCTACTACTATTACTATCCAATTTGAATTAACTGCAACCTATGATGAGGTATATAGATGAAGCGAAAAATAAATGGGTATTATTAGCCTTTATGGATTAGTTTGTAGTCAAGTTTTATGATCTATTATGAGGTGATTTAAGGCATTTTTTGAGTGGTATAGAGTGCATCAGAAATATAAAAGCCCGACTGAAAGGGCTGAAATTAAGCCTATATATTAACGAGAGGGAAAAAGATAAGTTGGATCACCTAAGCTAATAAAAAGAAGAAAATTAAATTTTTATCTACTCAAGCACTTTAATCTATGGCCATATAATGGCAGCTTATTTGGGTTCGCACACAATATTCTTCATCACCCATATTTTAATCGCAAATTTTTTACAGTTATTCTACTACCTAACTTTTTGGATATCTGCCCTGCTTTCTTTATTTTCGGGAAAATTTTCTGACATTTCAGTACCAATTTTTTTACTCCTTCTTCCAAAAATCAGCAAGTGTGACTTCTACCTAACAAGGCAAATCCTTCAGAAACAGATTCCCTGCTTTTTCCATTTGAGCTTTAATGATTCCTGCAACTTCTTCCGCTTCTTCTGCTTTGCACTCAAAAACAAGCTCATCGTGGACACAATTAACGAGTTTCACTCCTCTAGGCTCAAGGATTAAGAAAAGGTTACCCATTGCTATTTTCAACGAATCTCCCTTATCTATATCTAAATTTTTGATCCAACTGACAGGCAGAGGGACTAAAAAAGAATATCCAACTTTTTGAATTTTTCTTTTTCCGAAATTGAACTTCATTTTCATCACAATTAAAGAATATACCATGTATTTATTTAAGTATAGATATTGTTTTTTTTCAAAATAATACGGTATAGTATTTTTAAAAAATAATATCTGTCAATCAATAAAATGAATTAATACTTAATTTTTAATATGTTAGAATATATCTTATAGCATATGCGAAGAAATAAAGGAGATCATTTAAAGTGGAATGAAGTAAAAGCTGGAATAACTGAATTCATTATACGCAGTGAGGGAGCTGTTCCAGAGCCTAAAATAAGAAAATTTTTGGTGCGAGAATACGAGATAACAAATCCAGGGACAAGGAAGGAGCACCTGAAAGACTTGCAACATCGCTCTTACGCATGTATATAAATAATTCAAGGCAAGTCAGGAGTGGCTAATAGGTGGGACATAAAAAGAATTGAGCAATTAAAAAATGTCAGACTTAATTTTCCTGAGATAAGATTTAATAAATATGAAATGGCTTTAAATATAATCAGCAAAAAATGCAATTTTAATCAAAGCAATCCTAAAACCAAGAGGCTCCATACTCAGCTTCTTTTATCATCTTCCTTTTTTGATGTGTGCTTAAACAACAACATTGAAACTTTATATGTCAAAGCAGACGAAATTTGTACGTTGTCCAGAGGCGCTACTCCTTGGCAATACCTACCAACTCCCAAAAATTCAACGAATATACTTTACACCAAATTCATGAAAATTTTAACAAACCCAAATATTTGGCTGAAGATTTATAATGAATACATGAACTATTTGCTGAAATCGGAGCTTGGTCAAAAATCTCTAAAAGTATCCGTAGATGTTGAAATGTCGGAAGAAAGGTTTCAGGAAATAATCGAAGAAGCATTGCCAATACAATATGCAGAAATATCATATGAAGAACTATACAAAGTAATGGTAAGATATAGCTCCATTAAAATAGCATCTGAAATTATAACTCAGAAAATGTTTTAAGAGATGAATACAGAGCTAATGAAACAAAATAACGAAATACTAGTGGAACAATTGACAAATATCGTAAAAAAATGTCTTAAGAGATATTTGACAGAATCTTAGCGAAAGAATACTGTATAGAGATGTATCATGAACTGCTGCAAATAGTAAATTTCGAGCAAAAAGATAAATTGATAGGTCTTGAGCTACTTTTCGACCACTGCTTACAGAGAGATATTGTAGACGGTAGTATGTCCATCGAAAAAAAAGACTTTTTTTATGAAGAACAAAAATTTTTTAACATATTGAAAGTTGCGATGGAAAAAAACCTGATGCATGGATTAAAAGATTATGATGAAGAATGTGATAATTTTTTAACTTATTACTTCGAAAAATGTAGAGCAAAAATAGGGATTCCTTAAAAATATAATGCCTTATAAATTATATATAAATCATTTTCCAGCTTTAAGCATCATCTCCTTCAGCTTGGAGATTTCTTCTAGCTCTTTTTTTAAAGTATTTTTCATTTCTCTAATTTCGTCTAAATCTGCAAGCTGCACATAATCCGTTTTTATAGATTCTACAGTTGTTGAAGCTTCCTGCGTAAGTGGTAACCCACACTTAAAACAAAATAAAGCATTTTCTGGATTTATTTCCTTACAACGTGGACATTTGTTAACAGTGAATTTTTTGGTAGCTTCTTCAGTTTCGATTCCATGTAATTTAAGTATAGCATTATCCACATCTCGGCCTGACATATGCATATATATACTCGCCATATTACTTGATTTTGTCCAGCCTAAATATTCTTTCAAAAGTTGTTCCGGTAATTGTTCGGCTAAGTGGGTTGCTCTGGCATGTCTAAAAGCATGTGGGTAAACCTTTTTTTGTTGGATACCTGTTCTACTTGCTACTTTGTGTAGTTGATCTGCAAGTCCTACAAATGTGATAACTCCAAAAGGAGAATTAGTCGAACAGAATAAGTAAGCATCAAGATCATTTTTTAATGGATGGGTGTCAATCCATTGTTTAAGATAAGATGAAGCTAATACAAGCCTAACGCGTCGACTTCCTGTTTTCCCTTTTTGGATATTGAGGATTGCCCCATTCTCGTCAAAAGTCACATGTTTAAGTTGAACTGTTAGTAACTCCCCCCTTCTAGCTCCGCTTTCATAAAAAGTAGCAATTATAGCCCGATCTCTGTTACTTCGACATGAATCAATCAATTTTTCAATTTCTTCTCGAGTCAAAATATCTTCGGGGATTTTCCCATTTTTTAGCGTCCGCAACTTTATTACGGCTCCAAGATCACTATTAATAAAGGTCAAGAATTTTTTCAAAACAGTTCTAATTCGTTGCTGTGTACCAGGTGAGTATTTAACAGCCTTACTAGCTTTGATGTATGTATAGGCATTTATAAAATCCAGATAATCGTAAACATCGTCTGTAGTAAACTTCTTTAATTCTCGATTTCCACACCATTCTATGAACTTTATAAGTGTATATTCAGCAGTTGCAATTGTCTCTTCCGTCAATCCATCTGCTTGACACTTCCTTAAGTAATCTTCCAAGATCTTTGAATTACTCATACTAACTTAATAGAATTGATCCTAGATAAACAATATAGGTATTTATGTTAGTTTAGCTCCAACAAAAAGATATACATGATCACTATCACTACCAATTGCATCAAACTCAAAACAGTATCTTTCACTAATTTCAAAGCATATATTTTTCAAAAAGTTGATGAGTTCTGTCCCTAAAAAAAGATTTTTACGGTACTTCAAACAAAAAAATCATGTGGTATTTTATTTTATATACACAATGGTTTGCATGTCTTAGTTCCATTTACAGTACAAATGTAGCAAAAAATATAAATTTGTTATTTAACAATGGTTATCGGGGAAGTTTTCCATCCCTGCAGCAAGCTGCGGGGTATTCGACTGAAATAAAGATGATGAAATATGGGAAAAGAAAGAAAGTTATAGTGATATCACTATAGAGGCTTCAAGTTATCTTTTATTTTGTTCTTCGCTTGATTCCTGTCCAAGTCTTTTTCGCTCATTTCCGTATCTTGACATCATTTTTCCTTTCTTGTCAATTATTATTTGATTTTAAAAAAGTGTTTACCATCCTCAAAATACTTCTTTTATTCCCAAAGTCATCAAATAATTGAGATTATGACAAAAATCGTGAATAATGTATTTAGGGATTTTTGATAAGCCTCTGATTTCCACAAATCATTTGTATACCATTTATAAACATATGACTAAATTGAAGGATATATTGAAATCCTCTATATACTCATTCTTTGAATATATTTCAGTTACGACATAAACTCGTTCCAATATAGTTCTTTTTAGCTTATTATCTTGTTTCATAATATTTCGCTCATTCTCAAAGAATGTTATTTTAATGTTCCCTTCATTATTGCATAGTAACCTTTCAATTTTGCCACAAAGTGTCCTCTTGCCCTGTAAATGACTTCATTTTTTAGGTAAATCTATATCTAATCATGAAGTGATACAGTTATTGTTTTTGAATTTTCTAATAAGATCTAATTCCTGCCTATTATACTATGAAATTCACAATCAGAATGTAACTTATAACTTTTTTTATCCAGTTTTCATGTATGTTTCTCTTTTTTTTGCCTAATTTTGTCGATGTCCACTTGCTTTTGCATGTTGAATATTAACGGATAAAGGTAAAATCCTGAATCATTCCCTTTTTTATTTACAAACCAAGACAAACAATTTGGCTTTTCAACTGCCCTTTCATTTATTCTTCTTTTCAATTATTAATAATTCTTTTCGTAACGACTGATTTTGGTACTGTCTTGTATGTACTCAGGAAAATTAATAAATTCCCTGAAATAAATTTGATCAATACATTGTTTCTCAAGTTCAAAGTCTGAAAGATCATGGAATTGCTGTAAAACAAGCATTCTGAACGTAATGCTTAAGTCAGCTTCAGATCTGCAACTGAAATTGTTTTGTTGAAAAATATCGATTCAAAAATGATACCAAAAAATTACAATCAATTGAGGAATCAATTTCAGCAATTTTGTCTCCAACTGGCTGGCAAAATTTTTATTTGTGTTTAAGAGCAAAATCAGTGAGAGTTTTCATAAGTAAAAGTTGATACTATTAAATTTAAATTTTTGCAATGCTCAAATATATAGAATTTATTAAATTCCACCAAAAACACTTTTTATAGTCATACAATCAATAGGAAAAATTAAAAATCTCACAGAAAAAAGTAAGATATAAATTTGAATTGTATGAAGAAAACAGGGCTATTTAGCTTATTTATGAAATATAAAATTTATGGTTTCTTCAAATTTTGAGTATAATTTATACTTTAAATAACGGGACTTTTTGTGTAGAAACATGCCACCAATTTCTGGTAATTCGATTGTTATCATGAGTCTGATAAACCGACTTTCAGGCAATGGTTAATTACACAATCACCCATAGGCACCGAACACAGTTTTGAGAAGTACTGAAAGACATAGGATTCACATGCATAGTAAAATGAGTTAAGAAAAATTTAAAATTAGTTTTTCTAGATGGATTCTTTCATTGGCAGCGTCTTTAAGGAGAACATCTGTTTCGGAAATTTTGATAATAAGACGAGCAATATTTTCATCATTTTCTCCTGAATATACAAGTGCTTCAGCAAGTCCTTCAAGAATTTCAACTCCTAAAAATCCTTTTTCAACTATCATCTCATCAATAAGTTGGCGTCCTCTAGTAAAATTTCCTGTGAGAGCTGAATTGAGCAGTTCGTCTACAGTTTTATCCATAAACTGCATTATGGTTTCGTAAACCATCTCTTCAGTAATCTCAGAACCCTGTGTGAGCAGAGAAACAAACTGGAGAGTCTGGACAGCTTTTGCAACGTTTCCTTTCGCAAAATAAAGAATCGCATCAAAAGCTCCATCTGAAAGATGTACATTTTCAGCACAAGCAATCTTCTCAAGATGGGATTCCATAATAGAATCAGAAATATATGTGAAAAATATTTGAAGACACCTTGAACGAAGAGGAGAAATGAGTTTAGAAGGCTTCGTAGTGGAAAGGATAAATCTACATGTTGTACTGTATTTTTCCATAATTCGCCGGAGTGCGTTTTGTGCATCTGGACTCAGGGATTCAGCATTACCTATGTAGATCAACTTATAATCGGCATCAATGGAGGCCATTCCTGCATAATCACTGATAATTTCCTTAAATATATCTATTACACTTTTGTAAATTTTCTTAGGCTCGTCGATCCCCAGAAAACGAACAAAACGTTTATCTCGGATAAGATAACGTTTTCCCTGATCAAAAAAATCAGATGCATTGAAGTATGTAAAATTGTTTTTCCATGTACTACCATATATTTTCCGGGCAAGGGCAACAGAAGCAGTCGTTTTTCCGGAATCTTCTGGGCCGTAAAATATGAGGTGGGTGAGATTACCTGAACCAGCCAACTCGGAAAGCGTGGTTATTGAATGTTCGTTGCCGAGAAACTCTTCCAGGGTGCTTGGTCTATATTTCAAAGTCCAGAGATCCCGCATCTATTCCACCTTTCTTTTCAATTTTTGCCAGCAATATCAAAGACTACCATTTTCGTTTTTCCGGAATACTTAATCAGCTAAACCTTCATTTCCTCTAGCTACTTCCACTCTTTTTTCAATTTCTCCTTTTGCTTCAAGCAGTTCCTTTATAATCACACCGTAAACAGGTCTTGCAACAATTACACCAATGAATACTCCAATAATAGTAGTAATTGCAAAACCTTTCAGAGTTCCGAAACCCATTACGACCAGAGGAGCCATTGCAATAATATTCGTGGAAGCTGCACCTATAATTATCACGAAAGCTTTTCCTATTCTGGAAGAGAAGGCATTCTTTGTTGAAGGAATTGTGCCTTCATAAAGTACCTCATCTGTGATAATTATAAGGTGGTCAATTCCGGTACCTATGGAAGCGATGATACCTGCAATTGATGACAAATCAAGCTGCCATTTGATAAGTGCCGCAACTCCAAGGATCATGATGATTTCACTGATGGAAGTTCCTATCATAGGTATCAGAATTTCGGGTCTCTTGTACCTGAAATAAACCACTAAAGCTACAGCAATCAGAGAAATCAGGCCTGCAATCACAGCTTCGGTTTTGAACTGCGCTCCAAGGCCTGCATCCACATGGCCCGAGCTTTCAAGTTTTACATTGACAGGAAGAGCCCCTGCTCGAAGGTGAACCTCAAGGGCCTTTGCATCTTTTTTTGAATTGTCACCTGTGCCTGTGGAAGCTTCCCAGGAATATATAGGAGTTTCTCGCAATCTTGAGGCTGCGTCAGGATTCAATGGAGCTCCATATACTTTTACTTGATCCAGGTACATATTCAGATGATGTCCTTCCGGATGATCAACTGCCCCAGTTTCGAGTGCTGCTTTTTGGAGTGCTCGAGCTCCTGCTTCGGAAAGAGTGAAAGGAACATGCCATTGATTATCGTGATAGCCTATAGGTCTAACATCTTCGATAGAATCACCATTAACAACATGCTGAGTTTCATTTCCTGTAGTCTGGATCCTAATCTCGAACTTACCCTGTTTGTCAACAATTTCCTTGGCCGTTGCCAGATCAATGCCTGCGAAGTCGATCTGAATATAATCTTCTCCTACAGTTCTGACAGGAATATCTTTCAGGCCAAATGCATTGAGCTTATCATCAAGTATGTCTCGTGTAAGATCCCTTGTCTGAGTGCTGACTCCTTCTTTGTAAGTTGAAGCCCCATCCTGATTTTTGACAATAAAACCTCCCACTTTCTCCATAAGAGCCTCGAGATCCTTTTCAGAGATTGACTTTTTTATTTCGTAGCCAAGTACGTTCTTGTTACTCGTTTGAATTACCTCTGTATCAAGAGATTTTGCGAGATAAGTCCGAATAAGAAACTCTTTACTGGTAGAGTTTATGGTTACCTGAGTTGAGTCTCTGCTCGGCTTGTCCACGCTTACACTTCCCCCCAACCCTAATTTCTCAATTTGAGATACGTTAATCGGAACAGATGTGGTAAAGGTGATATATTTATTGTCAGATCCGCCGCCTAATAAATTATTATTTGTGATGTTAATAGGAGAGCCAATTGCAGGCTCGACTAATGCGATGACTATCTTACCGGGATCTGCATCTATCTGAGCAAGCGTTCCCTCCAGTTTAAGCTGAAGCCAAGATCCTCCTTCAAGGTCAAGCCCATAGTGCAGATGAGAAGTTGCCCCCTCGCTAGTATAACCAGGGTGGATGGCAAAGATAGCTCCAAGAACTGCTAGGATGAAGATGATTATTCTTGGATTTCTTAAAAGATTTTTTGCGTTATTCATCTGTTATACCTCCCTCCGAATTCTGGTTTCAGTACATACCAGCGCAGAATTCCAGTATTCAGGAGCCAGGTATTCATAATATCTGCAAACAGTCCTGCGATCAGCACTATCGAGATTTGTGAAAGTAGAGGAATCTGCGTGAAGGAAGGAATAATCAGATAAAGATAAGTAGAGACTAAGTACATGACTACAAGTGCTACAAGAGCCGTGCTGGTCATTGTAACTCCTGTCTGTATAGCCCGAGAAACTTTCTCTTCTACCGTCCCTCGGCGTTTAAGCACTCTATTTGTGAGCAAGATATCACTGTCTACTGAATAACCGATAAGCATTAGCAGGGCGGCAAGTGTGCCCAAAGAGAGTTCGACCCCAGCAATCCTCATGAAACCAAGGGCAATTGCGATGTCCGAAAAGGCAGAGAGTATTACTGCAAAGGAGGGTACTGGACTTCGGAAGAGCAAGAATACTACAATGGACATTCCTATAAAGGAGATCATAAGGGCCTTAAGAGCTTGTATCTGCAGAGATTGGCCGTAGACGGGCCCTATTTGGCTAATTTCTACATTTGAATATTGGCTCATGACGTCTTTTTCCAGCTGGCGTTGTTTTTCATTGTCCATGACCCCAAAATCCATGATGATCCTGCTACCAGCTTGCCGAGCATCGATGATGTGGTAAGAGGAATACGCTTCTTTAAGCGTAGCAGGGGAATTGATCGTTTCTACAGAAATCTGTGTGCCGCCCTGGAATTCCATTCCCAGAGTTACCGGCGACCCGCTGCTCAAAAAAGAAACCAGCAGTATAATTAGAGAAACTGCGAGTATCGCAAGAGGGAATGCCAGCAACTGGCGATTATCGTGATTTTTCACGAAATTATCTAAAAATTCGGTCAAACCTGTTGCCATAATTTAATACTCCGGATGCATGTATCTATATTTTATCAAACTTATCCGAATAGCTTTTAACATATTAAAAAGTGTTGATATGTATAGTCAGATTTGCTCAATTATTCAAGATTGATTTTGAATGATCATCGAATTCAAGTTTGGATATTAATCCTCTGATATCTTAATGCTATAAATAAGCTAATTTTTTTATATTATTGTAGTCACAGATTAATATCAAATTTTTCTTTGAAAGGTAATTCTTCTCTATACACCGTTATTTCATTCCACTTAAAATTAACTCTTGAAAATGCTACAAGTTCTAACGTCACAGCTATATATACCAGTTACTGTTCATTAAAAATAATGACAGAAAGACCTTCCCTTGACGAATATTTCCTTGAAATTGCTTTCGTGGTAGGAAAACGGGCCACATGCCTCCGAAATAATGTAGGGGCAGTTGTCGTTAGAGATAAGCGTATCCTTTCAACTGGATACAACGGGGCTCCGAGTGGTATGGAACACTGCCTTGAAATCGGGTGTATCCGGGATCTGGAGAAGATCCCTTCAGGGACTCAGCATGAGAAGTGTAGGGCAGTGCATGCGGAACAAAATGCCATTATTCAGGCTGCAATCCATGGGGTGAGTTTATCAGGGGCAACTATCTATTGCACACATAGACCTTGTATTCTCTGCACGAAAATGATTATCAATTCAAATATCAAAAGGGTTGTATATGCAACTCTTTATCCAGATACCGATTCACTTGATTTTTTCAAGGATGCATGTGTGAAAGTGGAACACGTAAATCTTAAAATTAAATAGGAAAATTAGGCAAATATTATACCTACAGGATTATAAATATCCTACTTACACCGACCTCCGCAGAAGAAGTTCTCCATAGGAGATACAGAATTAATTAATTTTATGATTTCTAGGACAAAGCTTAAAGCCATTGGGTCTTCAGCTGAGTGGTAGTCCATGGCATGTCTAAACTGAAATTCCGCAGATTTACGCAGGTGTATTAATTTATTTGTCTATTTGCACACCATTTGCAAACCTATTATTCATCGAAAGCCAAATTAATTTTTAAGCTACTGTAATATTGAGAAAATAGATGGTATTTTTGCATACATCTGCAGGAGTAGATTTAATTTTAATTATTCAAAATCATTCGTTTGATAAGATTTATTACAAAATCCCCAAGTATAATTTATATTTATTAAGAAATTTAAATTTTTTCTTTTATAGAAAATCTAGATAAACCCCTTAATTAATCATATACTTATAAAGCGTACATAAATGACTTTTGAAAATCAGAGGTTTGTCGAAATTTGCTATATCCAATTTGGGATTATTTCGTCATCTTACAGGAGACTTACTTTTGGGAACAATTAGCGAAAAAATATTTTCCCGGGTATCGGGTACAGAGGCAAAGGCAAATAATTTCGTGATGGCAAATGTGGACTACGCGATGGCGCATGACGGTACGTCGGTTCTTGCAGTGAATGCTTTTAAGGAGATGGGGAGGGAAAAAGTATGGGACCCTTCTAGGGTCATAATCCCTTTTGATCATATTTCACCTGCGAACAATGAGACATCAGCTACCTTGCAGAAGGAGATTCGGGAATGGGTGAATGAACAAGGTATCATAAATTTTTATGATGTCGGAGAGGGAATTTGCCATCAAATACTTCCTGAAAAAGGCTTTGCGCTCCCAGGAAAACTTATCGTAGGGGCTGACTCTCATTCTTGCACTTATGGAGCTTTCGGGGCTCTTGCTACAGGAGTTGGAGCTACTGATATGGCTGAGATTTTTGCTACTGGTAGGCTCTGGTTCAAAGTACCAGAAAGTTTAAGGATTACTGTTGAAGGTAGTCTTAAAGTTGGGGTTTATGCAAAAGACCTTATTCTTTACATCATCGGGAAGACCGGAATCGATGGTGCCACCTATAAAGCTGTTGAGTTCTATGGACAAGCAATTAGCGAACTTTCAGTTGCTGGAAGGATGACACTCTGTAATATGGTAATCGAGATGGGCGCAAAGTTAGGAATTGTCGCACCAGACGAAAAAATATTCGACTTTTTAAAAAATAGAGCTATTACTTTTTATGAACCTGTGTATGCCGATCAAGATGCTGACTATGTAGAAAAATTCACTTATCATGCTGATTATATTGAACCTCAGGTAGCTTGTCCGCATCAGGTAGACAAAGTAAAACCTATTTGGGAGGTCGAAGGAACTCGTATCGATCAGGTGTTTATCGGGACATGCACTAATGGAAGGCTTGAAGATCTTGAGGTAGTAGCAGCTATCCTAAAAGGGAAGAAGATTGCAGTTAGGACTATTGTAATTCCTGCATCCCGCATTACTCTCCTTGACGCAATCAAAAACGGAACTATAGAAACTTTGCTGAAAGCAGGCGTGACTCTTGTAACTCCTGGATGCGGGCCTTGTCTTGGTGCCCATCAAGGAGTACTAGGGGAAGGAGAGGTCTGCATTTCAACAGCAAATCGAAATTTCAAAGGTAGAATGGGAAAAAATGGTTTCATTTATCTAGCATCCCCTGCAACTGCAGCAGCTTCCGCGTTAACAGGCAAAATTACTGACCCAAGAAAAATTTAATAGGAGACCTTTTGTTCGAAGGTCTTTTAATCTGAGATATGTTGCAAGGCTTTATTTACCATGTAAAAGTTTGATTTAAATCCAGCGGAAATTTATAGCATGAATTGCATATACCTGAACAGGAGGGACTAACTATGACTGAAAAATGTAGTCATGAAAATTTATCACATTTGATTGAACATTGGATTGAACATAATGAAAGCCATATCAAAAATTTTAAAGAATGGGCTCAAAAAGCCAAAACAGATGGTTTTCTTGAAGCTTCTGAAGATATCCTTGAAGCTGCCGATAAAATAGAAGAAGCAAGTGAGTACCTTAAAAAAGCAAAAGAAGGGCTTTTTCACCTTCATTGAGATATACCCAATTCGATTATTAATAATCAAGTATTTCATCTCATGTGCCGGGATTCTCTGGCACTATCTTTTGTTTTTCGTTTGTTTATATGAATCCTATTCTCAGGATACTCCTCATACCAGTGATTTCCTTTAATTTTTTAAATTTGGGTAAAATTTATAGTGGGCTATTATATGCTTGATTTTTAGACTCATTTTATGAAGTGGGATAGAAAACATGAAGATTCGTGTCATCGGAACATTCTAAAAGTCAAGTTTTATGCCTAACTCTTTCTTTTCGTTAACTCTATATTAACAGGGGTCTCTGCAATAAGTTATCAAATGCCCAGGATTTTCTTCCACCAAGGCTTACTTTTTGCAGGACTAGGTTTGATTGGGCTAGGAGTTTGAATATAAGTGTTGAAGCTATGAGTAGTAACAGACGTTGATATTGGAGTTGGTTTTTGACTAGGTTTAGGAGTTAATGTAGTAGGTTGTGATGGTTTCGTATTCCATGTACTATCTTCTTTAACTGTATGTTGAACATGAGTTTGACTAGGAGTTTCTACAAAACTTTGAGATGGAGCAAATGAATTACGATTATTATTACTCACACTTGCATAATCTCCTTTCACGGTATGTTGTACATAAATTTGACTAGGAGTTTCTACAGGACTTTGAAATGGAGCAGGTGAATTTATAGTATTCAAGGGATTGGTTGTGGTTCTGTACTAGGCTGATTTACAAGTAATTTGAGAGCAGATGATTTACTGGATTTAAAGTTATTATCTCCGCTATATTGAGCTGTGATCGAATGTGAGCCAACTGAAAATGCTGAAGTAGTAAAAATTACTTGTCCCGAAATAATATCTCCCCTTCTTATGAATGTGATCCCATCCATGAAATAAATTGTGCATGAGGATTTTTTTATTCCATCATACTTTGCATTAACTGTGGCAGTGAGTATTGATTGGCTGACCAAATATACATTGATTTTTTGAAAAAGAAGTTAAAGTAGTCATGGTGCCTGGCATAGATGTAGAATTTTTTTGGGAAATAGAAGGTCCTATGGCAATTTGTTTTGGTGTGCCTATTACGTTCAACTTGATCGTGGTAGTAAGAGCATTTGTGGCTGTATCAATTACAGAGACATTTCCTGGATCCTCGAATCCCGTAAAAAAGTTTATTGTTACATATACTTTTGTTCCATCTGGGCTGACTGTAACTCCGTTAGGGTTTCTCTCTACTGATATGTTGGTTATAACAGTGTTTGTTGTTGTGTTAATTACAGATACATTGTTTCTATTGATGACATATACCTTTGTTCCATCCGGTGTGACTGCAACTTCAATAGGATGATTTCCTACCTCTACAATGGTTGTAATGCTGTTTGTAGCTGTGTCAATTACATAGATATTATTGTCTTGGTGGTTCGTCACGTATATATATTGTCCCTTGAAGTAGGTACTTTGTGCAGATGAAGAGGTAATTAAAAACAAAAAAAATGCTGTTAAAGCTAAAATTATTAGATATGATTTTTCTTTTTTTTTCATTATCTTTCATCCTTATATTGATTTGAATATTCTGTCGAGTCACAATCATCGGTTTAATCGGTTCCGTTGCAAAAATCCTTTCTAATGATATAATAGAATAAAAAGAAAATCAAAGATAGTAACATGCTATCTAATTCCTTTAAATGGAAGCATTATGAAGGGGAAATTATCCTATTGAATGTAAGATGGTACTTAAAATATCCATTGAGCTATAGAAATTTAAAGGAAATGATGATAGAAAGAGGAATTCAAGTTGATCACAGTACTATAATGAGATGGGTACATCAATATTCCCCTGAAATAGAAAATAAGATAAGAAGACATTTGAGACTGACAAATTATTCGTGGAAAGTTGATGAAACCTATATCAAAGTAAAAGGTAAATGGAAATATTTTTACAGAGCAGTTGACTCAAATGGAGATACAGTCGATTTCATGTTAAGTGCAAAGCGGAATTTAAAAGCAGCGAAGAGATTCTTTAAGAAAGCTTTGAGTTCTAATCATAATCAAATTCCAAGAGTAATAACAGTTGATAAGAATCCAGCTTATCCACCTGCTATAGATAAACTGAAAAATGATAAAATACTACCTAAAAACGTAGGCATTAGACAAATCAAGTATTTGAATAACATTATAGAACAAGATCATAGATCTATAAAGCGAATCATTAATCCGATGTTAGGATTTCAGTCTTTTCTATCTGCTAATAAGACTTTAAAAGGAATTGAAGCTATGAATATGATCAAAAAAGGACAAGTAAATGATCTAAATTACTCTGTTCTTAATGAAGTCAAATACATTAATCAATTATTTGGCATAGTTTTATAATATTAGTACATTTTCCTTGAATATTTTGATTTTTATTCATTACTTATAGATTTACAT
>OCZT010000465.1_pt1 | contig 39837 bp, 28 predicted proteins | sample 1539031 | NCBI WGS metagenome assembly OCZT01 (sample SAMEA3539308, study PRJEB22396) | soil metagenome | biome: tundra; feature: field; material: soil | place: USA | collected 2010-05 | depth 0.15 m
AGCACGGGCTCGCCGACCAGCACATCAAAACGATCTATATCACGCCCGCCAGCCCGTGAGAAAACGGCTTTGTCGAAAGCTTCCACAGTCGCTTCCGCGACGAGTGTCTCAACCGCGAGCAGCTTTGGACGCTGACCGAAGCTCGCGTCGTCATCGAGGACTTCCGCCAGGACTACAACAAAGCCCGACCCCACAGCTCGCTGGGCTACCAGTCGCCGCAGCGCTTCGCCGCGCAGCTCACTCCCTCAATCCAGCGCTCCGGTCGGCCTACGGCCTCCCTCCGCGATGGATTGCCAACTCCACACCCGTCCGCCATATCAACCAACCTCCCGGACTAACACCGACCCCGGCCCGAATCCCGCGTCCCCGTCACGTGGCTGGCCTGGTTCATGCCCGACTCACACTGGATCACGGTCTTCCACAACACCCTGCGGCGCACGCACGGCCGCCCCATCTCGCTCCTCGTGGAAAAACTCCACCCCGAGATTCCGGCCCAGGGGCCGGCCTTCCAGCCTTTCCTGCACATGCCCGATCTGGGCATGATGTGCTCGGTCCGCGAACTGGCGGGCGAGCGGGTGAAGCTCTTTTTGATGGGCAACAAGGCCAACAGCGACCACTCGCACGAGGACAAGGGCAACTTCGTGTTCGAATTTGCCGGCGACAGCTTTGCGATGGATTTCGGCGTGATCGACTATGCCAATCCGATTTGTCTGCTCCTCAAGCGGGCGCAGCGCCACAATATGCTGGTGCCGGTGGCGGCCGGCGAGCGGCCGCGGCCGAAGAACCCCATTCCCGCGGATATCAAGCACCGGGGAGACGGCGACGCCACGCGCTTCCATGCGGAGGTGGATGTCACCCCCGGCTGGGAGGGTTGGTACCGCCGCTGGCACCGCACCTGGGATTCGCCGACCCCCGCGGAACTGACGGTCACGGATGATTGGGAGCTCGAACGGGGCGACGGCGTCGCGTTCTACTGGACCACACCGCTGCCGATGACGCTCGACCCCGGGACGCGGAGCGTGGTCATCGAAGGCCGCCGGGGCCGCGCCGTGCTGAGCTACCCGGAAGATTGCACGGCCAGCATCGATTACCTGCCGCTGATGAGCGCCCAGTAGCGCCTCATCGACCGCCAGCGCGCGGATATGGAAGTCTTCGTTTATCCGCATGACGACACCCAGCCGCGTCTGACGATCACGCAGCGCGGGAAGAAAGGCACGCTGGTGGTGCGGGTTGCACTGAAAGGCAAGGCTTGACCCGGCTTCGCGCCCGGACCCGCCTGGCGGCAAGTGAAGCGTGAGACGCGGCGGATCACGACCGCACCGCGCCGGTTCCAACGTCAACGCCGCTGCTTCAACCGGTCCAGCAAGACCGCGGTGAGGAGAATGCAGCCGCGGGCGACATATTGGTAGAAGGGCGGGATGTTGAGCAGGTTCATGGCGTTCTGCACGAGGCCCATGATCAGTACCCCGGCGATCACCGCGCCGATGCGGGCCACTCCGCCGCTGAGGGAGACACCGCCGAGCACGCAGGCGGAGATCACCTCGAGTTCGAGCCCCTGCGAGGTGTTCGGCTGGCCGCTGGTCATGCGCGAGGCGAGCACCAGCCCCGCCCCGGCCGCGACCAATCCCTGCAGGGTGAAGATCACGATTTTCACGCGCACCACGGGCACGCCGGCGAGGTGCGCGGCTTCCTTGTTGCCGCCGATGGCGAGCGCGTTGCGCCCGAAGATGGTCAGGTTCAGGAGCACCCCGAAGAGCACGAAGCACGCCGCGGTCAGCCAGACGGGCACCGGTACGCCGATCCAAGCGGTGTTGCCGAGTTCGAAAAACCGGTCGGTGCGGATGCCGATCGCCCGGCCGTCCGAGGTGATGAAACCCAGTCCGCGCACGATCTGCATCGAGGCGAGCGTGGTAATCAGTGCATTGATGCCCAGGCGGGCGACGAACACGCCGTTGACGAACCCGATGAGCGCCCCGCAGGCGAGGGCGGCCGCACTGCCGGCCAGGACGCTGCCGGTCGCGTTCATTACCGCGGCGCCGAGGACGCCGGAGAACGCCACGACCGAGCCGACCGAGAGGTCGAAATCGCCGGCCGCAAGGCAGAACATCATCGTGCACGCGATCATCCCGATGGTGGACACGGCCAGCGCGAGCCCGCGGAGATTGGTGGCCGTCAGGAAATTATCGACGCCGAATGAGCAGACCAGGAACAGCGCCAGCAACACGAGGAGCATCCCCGCGGTGTCCCAGACGCGGGCGAAGGCGGGTGATGACGGGGCGGGTTTAGGTTTCATGGAAGATCACCGGGCGGCACCGGCGACCGGCAGCGCGGCGTGCAACACGGCCTCGGGCGTCGCTGCGGCGCGCGTGAATTCCGCCGCGATCGCGCCCTCGCGCATGACGAAGACGCGGTCAGCGATGCCGAGCACCTCGGGCAGCTCGCTCGAGACGATGACGACACTGGCTCCGGCCGCCGCCAGCTCGTGGAGGAGGGCGTAAATCTCGCTTTTCGCGCCGATGTCGATGCCACGCGTCGGTTCGTCGAGCACGACGACCCGCACCTGTTCCGAGAGCCAGCGGGCAAGGATCGCCTTTTGCTGGTTGCCACCGGAGAGCAAGCGGATGGGCGTCGTGGGCGAGGCCGGGCGCACACCCAGCCGGGCGATTTGGTCCGCGGCGTTGTGGCGCTCCCAGTTGGCCTGCAGGAAAAAGCCCGCGCGCAACCGGGTGCGCCGGGCGCTGAGGTTGATGTTCTCGGCCACGGAGCCGTCGGGAATGATCCCCTCCTTCTTGCGATCCTCGGGGCAAAACACGAGTCCGGCCCGGATGGCGGCGCGCGGCGAACTGCCCGGCACCACGGATCCGTGCACCCGCACCTCGCCGCCGGCGGGTTGCTGCGTGCCACACACTAGGCGCATGAGTTCCGTGCGGCCCGCCCCGACGAGACCGAAAAAGCCCGCGATCTCACCGCGCGCCACCCGGAATGACGCTGGCGAGCGCAGGCCCGGCCCGGTGAGATTGCTTACGGCCAGCCCGTCAGGGCCGTGCGGTCGCGGCCGGTAGTTGAAGATATTCGTCAGCTCGCGGCCCACCATGCTCTTCACGAGCTGGGCGGGCGACACGTCGGCGAGCTGGCCGTACGTCACGACGTGCCGGCCGTCGCGCAGCACAGTAACGGTATCGCAGAGCGCGTAAATTTCGTCCATGCGGTGGGTGACATACAGGATGGCATGGCCGCGGGCTCGCAGGTCGCGGATGATGGCAAATAACCGCCCCGCCTCCCGTTCGGACAGGCTGCTGGTCGGTTCGTCAAATGCGACCAGTTGGGCGCCGCGGCCGAGGGCCTTGGCGATCTCGACCATCTGCCGCTGGGCCAGCGACAGCCGGCTGAGCCGCGCGTCGGGTGATATTTCCTCGCCGACAAGCTGCAGGAGCCGGGTGGCCTCGGTGCGCAGGGCCGCGCGATCAAGGAAAGCGCCGCGCCGCGGGTAGCGGCCGAGCAGAAGATTCTCGGCCACGCTCATCTCTGGCACGAGATGGAGTTCCTGATAGATGACCGCCACGCCGGCGGCGATCGCCTCGGCGGTCGACGGAAAGACCGTCGGACGGCCCGCGAGGCGCACGCAGCCGGCAGTGGGCTGGTAGGCGCCACTGAGGATCTTGAGCAGCGTGGACTTGCCCGCGCCGTTCTCGCCCACCAGGCCATGGACGCTGCCGCCGCGCACGCCGAAGGACACGGCGTCGAGTGCGCGCACCCCGGGAAACTCCATGGTGATCCCGTCGAAGCTGAGCGCGCAGTCAGAGGCGGGAACGGCCATCGCAGAGGGTGGGGTGGTTGAAAGCGGACCCGGCTAGAGGATACCCTCCGCCTTGAGCACCTGCTCGAAGTTTTCTCGGGTGATCAACTGGCCGTCGGTCCGGGTGTCGGGCGGCGGTGGAACAGCGTTCTTCACCCAGAGGTAGAGCATCTCGGTGGTGCGGAACCCCTCCTGCGGGGCGGAGGCGTAGATCGAGCCGTGGAAACCGGTCGGGGCGGGTTTGCGAAGTTCGTCGACGCAGTCCGTGCCGTTGATGCCGACGCCGATGACATTGGCCGCCGAGTAGCCCTGGCCCTCGGTCGCGCGGACGGCGCCGAGGGTGCCGCTGTCGTTCATCCCGGCGACGAGCCAGTGCTTGATGCCGGATTTCTGGGCGAGCAGGGCATTGGCGGCGTCGAGTCCGCCGGGAATGTCAGTGGTCCGCTGCGGCGTCTTGAAGATGCGGTCGGCAGGAAAGCCGGACTCCTTGAGCGCGGCGATGATGCCGTCGGTGCGTTCGCGGCAGGTGGCGAGTTCCTCGAAGGTGACGATGCACGCGGCCGTGTCGGCGGTGGCCCAGCCGCGGTGCTGCATCTCGGCCGCCAGAGTGCGGCCGGACATGCGGCCAATCTTGGTCGCCGACATGCCCAAGTACGGGACCTCGGTGATGAAGTTGCCGTCGGCGCCAAGGAAGCGGTCGTCCACGGTGACGACCTTGAGGCCGGCCGCCCGGGCCTTTGCGACGATGGCGGGACCGAGGCGCACATCGGGCGTGCAGATGACGAAACCCTGGGCGCCGTTGGCCGCGAGGCTGTCGATCGCGGCAAGGGTTTTTTCGCCGTCGGGCACGGCGATCTTGATGAGTTCGGCGCCGTATTTGGCGGCGGCCGCATCGGCCCCCTTCCATTCGTATTGGAACCACGGCTCCTCCGGCTGTTTGACGAGGAAACCCAGCTTGATTCTTGCCGGGGCCGCGGGAGCGCCCCCCGTCGGGGCCGGCTGTTTGGAACAGCCGGCAAGAAAGCCGATGATCAGGGGCAGGCAGAACCGGGGCAGGCGGGGAAACGTCATGGGAAGAACTTGATGATACTGATTTGGGGCCGTTCGTCGTGCAAATTCACGTGCGGCGCGGCTGGCCGGTGCCCTCCAGCAGCTCGATTTGCAGGATCAGGCTGCGCGGGAGGTGAAACGGGTCTTTCACGGGCAACGCGATCACGCTCTGAAGCGGGGTCAAGGATCGATCCAGTTTCTGCCGCCATTCTCCGTTCTCCCAATCGACGTAGTGATCCAAGCACAGGCGCCAAAGTCGTTCATACCAATCGAGGAAGACCGGGCGCCCGGTCTGCACCGCACCCAAGAGTGTTACGTAGAGGGCCTCGGTTTGTGGCCACCACAACTTTGTGTCGGCGAAATTCCACCTCACGGGAGTCCGGCCATCGGCATCGATCGCCAGGAGGAGGCCGCCCCCATGAGCGGCATCCCAGCCGACGTCCAAGTGACGCAGGGCCAGGCGGAGCATCTCCTCGCGCCCGGGCGACTGGCGGCCCGTCAGCTCCGCCACGCGGATTTCGAACCACATGTCCTCGACCACATGGCCGGGGACAACGGCGGTTCCCGGCAGGCCAGGAAAAGGGCTCCCATCGGTCCGGACGAGTTCGAAGCAGAGGTCGCGGTCGCGCCGATAGAAGTCGCGGAAGATTTCTGCGGACAGCGACGTGGCGGCTGCGAGATAGCGCTCATCCTTCAAGGCCTGCCCCAGTTCCGCCAAAGCGAGCGACCACATCATGGGGATGCCGTGGGGTTTGGCCCCGCTGGGAATCGGGTAGGGGAAATGGGGGATGGCATCGCGCGGGCCGGCCAGTTTTCGCAGGGCGGCATCGGCGGTTTTGCAGGCCAGTTGGCGCACCGCGGCATCACCGGTAGCCCGGTAAAGCTCCGTGAGCCCGTAGACCGCGAAACCGTCCGTGTAGATGCTCTCGTCCCCAAGTACCGCTCGCTGCGCGCACCTCGAGAGTCTTGCTCACTTCCATCACGATGTCCGCCTCGCGATTATGTGAAGCTACGGAGCCCCCGAAAACGCGCAATCTCACTCGTGCGCGGCGACTGCCGCCATGAGGAAGTTAACATCTCTCTCCGCGTCTCATACCATTGTTTATGGAACGCTTCCCATAAACAATGGGAAAACGCGCGGAAGTAGAACACCCCCTCTCCCGTGAATCGGTCGGGCCACGTTATCGCGGCCCCGCGCCCTGTGCGCGCTTGACGCGCCCGCAAGGGCATCATGCAAACAGAAACAATCCTCGCGACGCTGCTCACGGCGGCAGCCTTCCTTAAAAAGCCGGTTCAAGACATGGTGACGGACTCAATACGGGCCGCCTATGATGCGACCAAGGCGCACCTGCGGAAACGATTTGGCGAGAGTTCGGAGGCGACCAATGCGTTGGATATGGCGACGGCGAAGCCGGAATCCCTCATCCGTAGGGCGCTCTTGGTTGAGGAAAGTGCGTCTTCCGGCCTGAGCACCGATGCAGTCCTGCATGGGCTCATCGAACGGCTCTCCACGCTCCTTCTGGCTTCGGTGCAAGTCACCGGTCCCTGTGTGCGGGTGAACGGTTCCGGTAACAACGTTCAGGTCGCCGGACGCGACCTCATTCACACCGCGAAGCACATTCAGCGAAATGCGATCACACCCGACGAACGTCATCTGTCGGTCGAGCAGCGCGAGCAAATCCAGTCGGTGATTAGCGAGCTGGCTGCGAGGCTCGCGGGAGACGACGGCGCGCCGAATTTTGCTGGCGCGCACAGGATGCTGCAACGGCGCTTCAACGTCGCCTCCTACCTCTTGCTCCCGCGCGAGAAGTTCGCGGAGGCACCGGCCTTCCTGAAACAGCAGCGGGCGATCCACCGGTCGCGACTGCAACGGAGAAATCCGGCGGCCTACCGGAACGATTTCTTCCGCGCTATCTTCGCGGGTGCCCGCGAACTCGGATGGGAAGGCGAACGGGTTTACCAGTTCGCATCGGAAGCCCTCGGGCTTGGTCGGGCGGTTGTGTCGCTGAAAGAACTCGGGCCAGTCCAGTTGAAATCCCTCGCAGGTGCGGTCCAGCGCCGAGCCGCTTGTGCCCGCTCGGGCGGTGCCCGATGAACGCGACTGCACCTATTTCCGAGGCAGGGGGCGGTTGCCCCAACCGGCGGCCGGCGCGGAGTCATGGGGATGCGACGAGCGAAGCCGAGCCGAGAGCCGCAGCATGCTCGCCAGGTGGCGGCCAGCGGAGGCGGACGGCTGGCGAAAGCGAGGAGCGTCCCCATGTCTCCGCGCTCGTGCCGCACGCTCCGCGGGCTCCACGATGGCACGCCGAAACAGCGCTGCGCGCGGCGTGTCTTCGTGGAGGTCGGAAACCGGGCCTCTGCCCTCCGGGCGGCTGCCCGTTTTCCTCGGGAGCGCAGGTCTGCGCCGGTTGACGCTTCGCGTTATCCGTCACGTGTCGGGCCGCACTTATGCAAATCCTAACCTTACGCTTTTGCGTAAGGAGTAAGGTGTCTCACCCAAAAAGTAACGTGGCTACGTTACTTAAATCATTACCGCCAAGTCGGCTGTTACCCTTATGATTCAATCTCGCATCCAGTTCAATCTGAGCAATGCCCGGCAGTATTTCCGGGAGCATTTGAGTGCCGGCGACTACTATTCCCAAGGGGAGAAAGTCGCTGGAGAATGGTTCGGACAAGGTGCCGATAAGCTGGGACTGACAGGGAAGATAACGGAGAACTCCTTCCTTGCCTTGTGTGAAGGCAAGCATCCGGCAACTGGACTGAAACTCGGCCAGCGGATGAATACGGTCCGCAGGTCTGGCGACGACGAGATGAAGGCCAACCGGCGCATCTTTTACGACTTCGCGATTGCACCTCCGAAGTCGGTGTCGGTGGTCACACTCTACCAGGATGATCGTATTTTGCATCTGCACAATTGGGCGGTTAGGAAGGCCATGTTTGAGCTGGAGAAATTTGCCGAGGCTCGCGTTCGCAAGGGTGGCCAGCGAAGTGAACGAGTAACGGGCAATCTCGTGGCTGCGACGTTCCGGCATGACACGAGCCGGGAACTCGATCCACATCTCCACACGCATTGCGTCGTGTTCAACGCGACCTTCGATCCGACCGAATCCAAGTGGAAGGCGCTCGAAGTGCAGAGCATGTATCGGGCGCAGAATTTCGCCACGAACTTCTACCGGCATGAACTCTGCAAGGGCCTCCGATCGTTCGGTTATGAAATCGAGAACTCGGCCCGAGGCTTTGAAATCAAGGGGGTCCCGGCGTCGGTCATCGCCCGGTTTTCCAAACGAAACCAGCAAATCAATGAGGAGACCAATCGGCGTTTGGAAATAGGATCACCTATCACCAACTTGGGGGAGTTGCGTATGCGCATCGCGCACGGAAACCGGCGGCGAAAACTCAAGGACTCGACGGCCGCCCGGTTGCGCCCGGCGTGGGAGAAACAGTTGACGACGGACGAAGCGAAGGCGCTCGGAGCGTTGCGCTCCGTTCAACCAAAGCAGGCGAAACCGGCCGACGTGGCGGGCATCACCGCATGGGCTGATGAGCACCTCTTTGAACGACGCTCCATCGTGAACGACTATGAATTGATGTCGGCCGCCCTGGCACGCGGTCGCGGCGAGGATTTTGACCTGGCCGCTTTGCGTGAGGCCATCGAGAAGCGGGCCTACATCCGGGAAGACGGCACGCGTAAGGTCACGTCGCGAGCGGTGCTGAGTTGCGAACTCGGGATCGTGGTGGCGGCGCGTGACGGTCGTAACTGCCACTGGGCACTTAGCCCGGATTATCAGGCTGCGTCGGCCCTGTCAGTTGAGCAATCGGTGGCCGTGAGGCATATACTTAAAAGTCGGGATTTTATCACCCTGTTTCGCGGCAGCGCCGGCACGGGTAAAAGTTTTACCCTGCGCGAAGTAACGCTTGGGCTTCGGGCCGCCGGCCATCCAGTGGTGGTGCTGGCTCCGCAGCGCCAGCAAGTCACCGATCTTTGTGCCGACGGCCTCCCCGCCGAGACGCTTGCACACCGCCTTGCAATGAAATCGTTGCCGTCTGGTGCGGTGGTCCTGGTGGATGAATCCGGCCAGATTGGCGGGAAGCAATTGGGCGAACTGGTGGCTTTGGCGAAAGCGCATGGTGGCCGATTGATCCTTTCGGGTGACACCCGGCAGCATGGTGCTGTGCAGGCTTCGGATGCGCTGCGCGCCATCGAAAAGTTCAGCGGGTTGAAGGCGGCGGTGCTGCGGGAGATTCGCCGCCAAGACCCGGCGCGGGCCAAATCAGCGGCGGAGCGCGCATTCGTGGCGGCTTACCGCCGGGCGGTAAAGGCGGCGGCATTGGGCTACATGGCCGAGTCTTTTGACGGCTTGGACCGGCTCGGATGCATTCGGGAAGTCGCGCCCGATGATCGCCGCGCCACGCTCGCTCGGGAATACCTCGCCAGCGTTGACCGCCACGAACGCGCGCTCGTCGTGGCCCAAACTTGGAACGAGGTGAACGCAATGAACGAAGCGATTCGGGCAGAACTCAAATCGGCTGGGAGAATCGGCCCCGGCGTCGCGTTGAAGACCTACCAGACGGTTGATTTCAACGAAGCGCAGAAGCGGGATGGTCGGTTTTATCAGCCGGGCCAATTCGCCTACGTGCTCAAACGCTATGGTCGTTATGCCAAAGGAGATCTCTGCCCTATCGCCGGGACGAATAAACGCGGCTTGGTGCTCATCAAGGACGGCCGGCACTCGACCATGAGTTACCGCCACACCCACCGGCTGGCCATTGCGGTCGAACGGGAAACCAGCGTCGCCTCCGGCGACCGCCTGCAACTGAAGTTCAACGGCAAATCCACGGAAGGCCATGCCATCGCCAACGGCGAACTCGTGACGGTGCGCCATATCGCAGCCGACGGTTCACTGACGATTGAAGACGACCGCCTCACGGTGAAGACGCTTTCGCCACAACAGCGGTTGTTCAATCGCGGCTATGCCGTCACGTCTTACGCTTCGCAGGGCAAGACCGTTGATACCGTGTTGGTGGCGGATGCGGGCTGCCGCTCCGCAACGAATCGCAACCAGTGGTATGTCTCCATCTCGCGCGGCCGGAAACTGGTCATTGTTTTCACGGACAACAAAGCCGAGCTTCGCGCGAGCATCGAGCAAAGCGGCGACCGTGGCCTCGCATTGGAGATGAATCTCTCTGCACCGGAACAATCGAACCGTCACAGGTTGCGCCAACGCCTGCCGGAATGGACGCGTCGGTCGTTGGCTGCGTCGGAACGCACGCGTCAGCATGAGACCTTCACGCAACTTATTAGCCGCAACGCGGTGGGGCACAAAATCACTCTATGAGCACGCTGCAAGAAACCCTCCAACAGCGCCGGACGGCAGAGCCACCGCATGGTCGCTCGTGCGATTCGGCGGAAGCGCCGGTGCGCTCGCTGCAAATTCATTCGGGGAACGGCGAAAAATGGGTGCTTCCGTGGTCACATTTTACTGCCGCGCGTCATCAGGGCACCGGCGAAAACGAGCAACTGGTGCTCTCGTTCGCCAATCATGAAGTCGTCCTGGATGGCGCTCGGCTCGCATTACTGCTGCCTGAGATTGCCAGCTTCCGTCTCGATTGCCTGCGCGACATGCCGCCTGAACCTCATTTGCGGATGAGTCAAAACGAGCCGTTTATCAGTCATATCTCTGTGCGGTGCACGTCGAGTTTGCCTAAAACCGGCGTGCAAACGTCCTGAAAAAAGCCGGGATCGTCCAAGAAAATGTCGGGTGCTTTCGGGCATGATGGATGAGGGACGGTTTGCCATCGGCGGGCCGCCCTCGTCGCCATGCTAGCAAATCTTATCCTCTCGGTGGGCAGCGCCTGTGCTGCCTTGGCATTCTGGACCCACGCGGGAATCACCCGTCCGGTCGCCTATAGCCTTGGACTGCTAACCGCGGCACGCGTGCGTCACAATACTCCGACTGGAGTAATACTGTCTCGCAGGGATTGCGCCCGCGGCGATGTAGTAGTTGCTAGACCCATGCCCTCCCCTGTCCGATCGCGTACCGGCGCGCTCGCCTCCTTGGATCTCCGCTCTCCAGTGTTGGCCAATCACCTGCTACGGTTGCATGCGACTTTGACCGTACGGGAGATGTGGGCCCGCCTTCGACCCCTATTGCGCGACAATCTTAAACCCGCGTCCTGTTGCCTTGAGATTGGACAGGAAGGTGATGGCAGCCGGCATAAGGTCTACCGGCACGCTCACCCGACGCCGCCGCCGGAATGGTGGCGCGGACACCCCGCCGCCTCCTGGCTCGAAGAGCACTCGGGCGCACCGGTATGTCGGTTGTCCGACGTAATCGCGCCGGAAGCGCTTAGGCACACTTCATTTTATAAGCGCGTTATGGAACGCGAGGGCTGGGACCGCCGGCTCTCGATCCTTTCATGGCGCGGACGCACCCTGCAGGGTGCTCTCCATTTTTATAATCACATCGGCGGACCCAACTTCACAGCCCGCGACGTACGATTGGCGGAGGGACTCCAGCCCCATTTTCACGTCGCACTCAGCCGCGTGCTCGCCCACGAGGCGAGCATGGTGCGAGCCGAACAATTCGCGGCTATGATCGAGGAGGTTCCCTTCGGTCTCCTGCTTCTGGACTGGGACGGGAGGCCGCTTTGGGGTAACTCTGAGGCGGCCCATGCCTGCGCAGTTTGGAACCACGGCGAACGACGCGCCGCCGCGCAAAAGACCCGGCGAGTGTTGCTTGTCCCGCTCACGCTCAGCCGGGCAGTTGCCGAACTGCGGCAGGAATGGGAGCAAAGTCGGCGAGACGGCAGCGAGTCTACTCCTAAGGCACGCATAGTCAGTGAATACGACCTCGGCCTCCACGCTCAGATCGTGTTGCGTGTGCCGGGATCGAATCCGCTCCTGCGGCCGACGTTTCAGATCCAGCTTGATTATAGGCGCCCTCGCGGAGATCGAAACCGCCCCGTCTCGCCTGGCACCCTTGCGCTCGCGGCCCGACTGTCAGGCCGCGAACTTGAGGTGGCAATGCGGATGCGCGAGGGCCTGAGCAACCGCGAAATTGCTGCAGAGCTTTGCCGCAGTCCGCTCACGATCAAGACGCAGCTAGTCGCAGTCTATGATAAACTCGGCGTCAAAGGACGAATGCGCGCGGTGGCGCTCCTAAATCGCTAGGGCCTTCTTTTTCCCCTTTCGTCGCCTAACGAAATACCGGAGATCAAGCCAAAGGCTTGGGTGCCGAGTCAGCCGATTCTTGGCTGGGCTTTGTTTCGGAAGCCGCGTGTTTATGATGAGTGTGGTGCGCGCTTCTTTCGAGCCTTGGGCGTCGGCACTAATGCCATGTTCAGAGGTACACGACAGGGCTTGCGGGTGGGTTTATTGATAGACTTGGTGAATCCGAGCGCCTATTTATTTTTTAAATGATGGGAAGTGAAATCTTTAGGGCATTGACGATTTGGGATCCAATCCGACCAATTTTGATCAATTTCATTACTTTGGCGTGCGTGGCGTCGTTGAGGCTACCCTCGTTATGCTCGCAAGCATTGTGGTGACCTAATACGCCTGTCTCGGCTGGACTTGGCGTCCGCTCGCTGGATGACTTCTCCCGCGTATTTTTCGGCGCCAAAGACCGCGACTTGGGTGAACTGACTTATTACTTCGACGATGTCGTAACGACGCTGAACAGCGTGCAGCCCTACGACCCGGCTGAATTTCTTCGATAGCACCTTGTGTGCACCGGCCAGCATACGCCACTCGAGGTGAACTCAAAAATTGTCTCGACATCGGGGGAAAGGAATCCGATTCGAACGGCCGCCGCGGGCCCGACCCCTCCCCGCACCGCGATGAACATATCGACGATAGCATCCGAAGAGTCTCCACGGCCCGACCAAACCCGCTGGTTTACCGAGGAGGTTCATTCCCACGACGGGCAATTGAAGGCGTATTTGCGCGTCTCGTTTCCGTCGGTGCGCGACGTGGAGGACATCGTCCAAGAGTCTTACGTCCGTATTTGGCACCGCCACCTCGCCACCCCGATCACCTCCGCCAAAGCCTTTCTTTTCCGCATCGCCCGCAATATCGCCATCGACAACATCCGCACCCAGATCAAGAGCCCGATGGCCGGAGCAGGGGATATAGGTTCCCTCCCGATTATAGCAGAGGACACCGGCGCAGAGGACGCTGCGGCCCAAGAGAAAAAATTTTTCATCGTCTCCAACGCCATGGCCGTCCTTCCACCCCGCGGCCGGGAAGTCTTTATTCTTCGCAAGATAGAAGGGTATTCCCAAAAGGGTACCGCCGCCAAACTCGGCATTTCCGAGAAGACCGTCGACGAACACCTTTCCCGTGCCCTCAAAAAGCTCGGCGCCCACGTGAAAAAACTTGGCCTCGATCAAGCGTTTGACCCATGAAACCGCTGTCCCGTTCCGACGAAGATACCGGCGAAGTCGTGGCCGACTGGCTGCTTCGCTCTGGCAAGGCGCCATATCTTCGCGGAGCCATCCGGGATGCCACCCGCCGCCGGCATAGTCGCCGGCTGGCGGCAGGCGCCTTGGCGTTACTGGTCGTTGTCGGCGTGGCCATGAGGCCATGGGATTCGCGCATTCAACCGGCGCCGGTCACCGATTCGTTAGTCCCAAAGCCGACGGTTATTTCGGCGCCCGAACGGCAGACATTGCCCGATGGAACGGTCGTGGAACTCAAGCCCGGATCCAGAATTGAGGAGCATTTCACGGCCGATTTCCGTCGCGTTACCCTGGTTCGGGGTGCGGCGTTGTTTCAAGTCACCCATAATGCCGCCCGGCCTTTTATCGTTTCTGCCCGCGAAGTAGAGGCACGGGACGTTGGCACTGTCTTTGCAGTGCAAATCAAGCCGTCTGTCGTCGAAGTCTTGGTGACCGAGGGCAGTGTGTCGGTCGACAAACCATCGGACAACGACCTTGCGGCCCCGACCAATCATACGATGCAACAGCCTCCGGTCGTTGTTCTCGCGGGGAACAGGATTACGATGGGATTGGGTCGGCAAGCAGCCATATCGAATACCGAGGCGCTCTCGCTCACCGTCATTGCCGAGGAGTTGTCCTGGCGAATCCCGATGCTCAACCTTTCCGGAACCACCCTGGCAGAAGTCGTCCCCATTCTGAATCAGTACGGCCACGCCAACATCGAGCTCGGCGATCCCACCGTCGGCAGCTTACGGCTCTCCGGTTCCCTCCGCGCCGACAACCTCAGCTCGTTTCTCGGCCTCCTGGACTGGCAACTCGGCGTGCAGGTCGACCATTCAGGCGACAAAATCATCCTTCGGCGAAAATAGTTCAGATTTAAGCCGCTGGATGTAGGGGATTGGGCCCCAAATCTCGTTATTCTCATATGACGAGACACCAAGCCTCCGCCGGTTTTCGCTGCGTCCGATTTTCTGCTCTTTGTCTGGCGCTTCTCATCGTGCCGCTCCTTCGTGCGTCCGATTCTCCCACCAAGCCGAAGACCTTCGATTTGCGTGCCGACATTGCGGAGAATTCGCTCAAGGCGTTTTCGACACAGTCGGGAAATGAAGTGATCTTCTCGACCGCTGATGTTGGGAAGACGCGGACCAATGCCGTAAAGGGAGATTATAGCCCTGCCGACGCGCTGCGACAGTTACTGGATGGAAGCGGGTTAGTTGCAAAGGAGGATGCAAAGACCGGTGCATTCATGGTGGGCAACGACCCAAACGTCCAACGGGCGCAAGCGAAGCCAAGCGGCCGCCCGGACCAAAACGGTAAGACGGAGGCCGAAAACGATAAAGTCGTGCAGCTTTCGGTATTTCGGGTGACCTCCAGCCAAGGCAAAGGCTATATCGCCGATGCGGCCACGCCCTTTAAGACGAAGCAGCAGATTATGGATATCCCGCAGTCAATCACCGTGATTACGCGCGACCTGCTGGATGATATCGGAGGAACCAATACTTCGGATATCATCATCTATGCCGGAGCCATTCCGAAGTACCGCAGCGAGGCCTTTTCGATGCGTGGCAGCAATGCCGGGGTGACTTACCCGCTGGTCGACGGTCAAATCGACCGCACGATCTTCATGGACGGTTTCTTTGTCGATTCGTACGAGGTGATCAAGGGTCCTGCGGCGTTACTTTATCCCAACTCGGCGCTGTCAGGGGTGATCAACAAGGTCACGAAAAAGCCTTTGCCGTTTGCCCAGACGACCCTGCGGGGCAGTGTGACCAGCTTGGGCCTTTACCGGACGGAATTGGACTCGACCGGTCCCGTGGGCCAGTTGGGCGATTGGAAAGTGAGTTACCGCTTGCTGGCCGCCTACCAAGATGGCGACGCCTACTGGCGGAACGCCAAGGACAAGCGGATTCTGGTCCACCCTTCCCTGCAATTCGACTACAAGGATACGAGCCTCTTCATCGGCTATGATTTTCAGGACATTACGCGTCCTTCGAATGGCAGTGGTATCATCCAGCTCGATGGCAAGCCGTTTATCGGCGCGGGTCGCAACGAACTGAACCTTCCGCCGGGAGCCAGCGAACGGCACAAGCATAACGCAATTCGCGCCCAGCTCGTGCAGACGTTTTCCAAAAACTGGGAGGCGAAAATTGCCGGTGACATCAACGAACTGGATCGCAAGGGCAGCATCGTCCTTCCGCTCGGTGGGGTGAACTGGGACAATAATACGATCTCGTTCGGAAATCGCCGCAACGATATCGTCTCGGATCAGTACAATTTCTCGATCGATGTTAACGGGCACTATGAAGTTTTTGGCATCAAGACCCAGAGCACGTTCGGTGTGGCCGCCACCGTAATGGAGACCAGGCAGAATCTGTGGACCAACACGGATTTTACCGACTCAAACGGTGTGCCCAACCGGATCATCCGGCCCCTCTTTGCCCCCAATGTCGATACGCTCCCGGTCAAGCCCTACGATGCCTATGTGATGCCCGCCAATCCCGGGACGAAAATCCGTGCTGATCTGGCTAATTTCTACTTCCAGCAGAACATCGATATCATTCCTGACTGGCTGTCGCTGGTCGGCGGTCTGGCCCGCTACAGCAATGAGACTTCGACTGTCGCGAATATCGCCCTTCGTCCCGTGACCGCGTCGATTCTGCGGGCGAACGCCACGATTCACCGGTTGGGCGTCGTGGTACACGTCACCAAGGAAGTCACGCTCTACGCCATGGATGGCACCAACCAACTGCCACCGACCACCTCCGTGCTGCAGAACGGCAACATCGTTGCTCCTGCCGAAGGCAAGGGTCAGGAGGTCGGCCTGAAGTGGAACCTGTGGGGTGGGAAAGTCTCCGGTCAGGTCGCGGCTTTCAAGCTGGTCACGAGCGGGCTGACCGTCTTCGGCGGCACTTTGCCCCCCTCGCTTGGCGGTGGGCCTTACGTCCTGCCGGTCGGCGAACTGACGCAAAAGGGGTTTGACGGAGATATTGCGCTGCGCCTCACGCCGCAGTGGCAATTGGTCGGCTCGTTTTACTCCGGCACCGTGAAGAATCAGGACGGCCTGCCCATTGATGATTCTTACACCGGCTCATGGAGCGTTTTCACCAAATACGACGTCAGTTCCATCAAGGGCCTGTCGTTTGGCGGCGGTGTTTCGCGGGTCACTGGGCGCGTGGTCAGCACGGGCAGTATCACGTATCCAACGGGTGTGCCCAAGCCCCTGTTCATCAACGTGCAGCCGGGCACGCCGGTGGAACTGTTCGTGAACTATAATCCGAACAAGAACTGGAGCTATCGTCTGCAGGTGGACAACGCCTTCAACAGCCTTTATGCGGTCGGTCTCAACGCCGCCTACCTGATCGATACCAGCCTGCCGCGGAGCGTCAGTCTGTCCGTCAAGTACAAGTTCTAACGAGGGGTGGCGGCCAGCCCTGCCAATTCATCGTCGCGTCCCCGGCGCGCTGCATTCCCGTGCGGTCCGCAACGTGTCGGGGATTGTTTTTACGGCCTTCGCAGCAAGATTACGCCCTTCCTCCCTTCCGTGACCCAGCGTCCGCACTGATGCCGTTCCTCGTGATCACCCAATCCGTCTCCATGCGATTCGCGATAGAGCGGAGCTGCGTTTCCCGGCTTCGTCGGCCACGCTGCCGGCCGGAGGATCAACCGTGAAAGCTGAAGGATGCCCGGATGACGGCCGGCGCGAATTCCTGCGCCAGGCTGCGCTGCTGGCCGGCCTGGCGAGCCTGCCCCCTGCGGCGTCCGCGGCACGATCGGAGAAACCGGCGCCCGGGGCCGAGCCGCCACCGGCCGGCTATCTGTCCTTCAGCCCGGACGAGGTGGCCTTCGTGGAGGCGCTGGTGGATGTGATGTGCCCGGGCGACGCGCTCACGCCGCGTGGGGTCGAGTGCGGCCTCGCGCTCTTCATCGACCGGCAACTGGCCGGCGCGTTTGGCAAGGGAGAGCGCCTCTACCGGCGCGGACCCTGGCGTCCCGGACCGCGGGAGAATGGCTATCAGCTGCCCCTGACACCCGAGCAGTTTTTCAAGGTAGGCCTGGAAGCCGCCGATCGCGGGGCGATGCGGCAGCACGGGCAACGGTTCGCGGAGCTGGCCGCGGCCGACGCGGATGCCTTTCTGGGCGTGGTGGCCTCGGGGCAGCTCGACAACGCGCGGGTGCCGCTGGCGGAGTGGTTCAACGAGCTCGTGTACCCGCTGTTTACCCAGGCCTGCTTTGCCGACCCGATCTACGGCGGAAACCGCAGCAAGGTGTTCTGGCAGATGCTGGGTTATCCCGGGCTGCCGGCCGTCAACGGCCTCAACATGGTCAAATACCGCGGCAAGCCGTTTCCCGGTGCGGGGACCCCGAAATCGATCGAGGACTTCAGCTGACCTGATCCCTGCCGCCATGAAGATTCTTCCGGAGCGCGCAGTGGTGATCGTGGGAGGCGGGCTCGCGGCCGGGTTGATTGCGCGGCAGCTGGTCCGCCAGCACGTCGACACCGTCGTGCTGGAGCGGGGCGGGGATCATCGCCAAGGGGCCGAGGGGCGCATCCCCACGCAGCGCGACGAGTTGCGCTGGGACGTGAGGAGCGGCCTGATCCAGGATGCGGCGAATGAAACCTACACTCTTCGCCGCTCGGGCACGGAGCAATCGCGCCCGATGCGGCGGCTCAGCGCCTTCCTGCCCGGCACCGGGGTGGGCGGCGCTGGCAGCCACTGGGGCGGGCAGACCTGGCGCTGGGCCGGCTACAACCTGGCGTTGCGGTCGCGGCTCGAGCAGCGGTACGGGCGGGCGGCCATTCCGGCAGACATGCCGCTGCAGGATTGGGGTGTGACCTACGACGAGCTCGAGCCGTACCACGACCTGTTCGAAAAGCTGTTCGGGATCTCGGGGAAGGCGGGCAACCTGCGCGGAAAAATCCAGCCCGGGGGCAACCCGTTCGAGTCGCCGCGGGCCAACGAATATCCCCAGCCGCCGCTGGAAATCACCGAGGCGGGCGTGATCTTCAAGGCCGCCGTCGAGCGCGAGTTTGGCTACCGGCCTTTTCCCTCGCCCGCGGCGAATTCCCCCGGGGCCTATGTGAACCCGGACGGGATGCGGCTCGGCGCCTGCCAGTACTGCGGGCATTGCGAGCGATTCATCTGCGAGGCCAACGCCAAGGGGGCGCCCGATGTGCTGCTCTATCCCTGGCTGGAGCAGCAGCCCGGATTCGAGCTGCGCCCGCGCTGCCATGTGACCGGCCTCGACCACGACCGCCGCACCGGCCGGGTGCTCGGGGTTCGGTATCTCGACCTCGTGACGGGTGAGGAAACCTTCCAGCCGGCCGGCGCCGTGGTTCTCGCTGCGTTCACGATGACGAACACGCGGCTGCTGCTGGCCGGCGGCCTCGGCCGGCCGTACAGCCCGGAGACGGGCGAGGGGGTCGTCGGCAAGAATTTCTGCTACCAAGCCAATTCTGGCCTCAATCTTTTTTTCCGCGAGCGCTGGATGAACCCATTCCTGGCGGCGGGGGGCACCGGGACGATCATCGACGAGTACAACGACGACAATTTCGACCACACCGGCCTCGGCTTCCTCGGCGGCGGCTATATCGGGGTCAACGTCTCTTCGGGGCGTCCCATCAACCAGCGCCGCGTGCCGCCCGGCACGCCGCGGTGGGGCACGGCCTGGAAGCAGGCCAATGCCGACTGGTATGCGCATTCTTGCTCGATCGGCGCCCAAGGCAGCTGTTATCCCCACCGCGAGAACTATCTCGACCTCGATCCCGACTACACCGACGCCTTCGGCCAGCCGCTGCTCCGCATGAATTTTGATTTTCGGGAGAACGAGCGCCGGGTCTCGGCCTTTTGCACGGACCAAGCCCTGAAGATCGCCCGGGCCATGGGTGCGACGCTGCTCGGTCCGGCCGTGCCGCGCGCCGCGCCTTTCGACACGCGGGTCTACCAGGGTTCTCATGTCACGGGCGGCACGATCATGGGCGTGGAGCCGGCCACCAGTGTGGTGTCGCCGCGGCTGCAGCACTGGGACGCCGAGAATCTCTTCGTGGCCGGCGCGTCAGTCTTCGCGCACAACGCCGGGCACAACCCCACCGGCCCGGTGGCGGCACTGGCGCTGCGCCTGGGCGACGACCTCGTGCGCTATGTGGCCAAGCCGGCGCGGCTATGACGGACTCCACCGCGATGAAACATTCCTGGCTTCTCGCCCTTCCCCTGTTCCTGGCGGTGCCCCACGGTTTGCCTGGGGCCGAGGTCGCGGATCCCGTGCGGGGCCAGCGGATTTTTTCCGCCTGCGCCGCCTGCCACACACCCGGCGATCCGGCGAAAACCGGGCCCGATCTGCGCGGGGTGGTGGGGCGCCGGGCCGGGACTCTCGCGGGATTCCGGTACAGCCGCGCGCTTCGTACCGCCCGTTTCGTATGGAACGACTCGACCTTGGACTCCTACTTCGCCGAACCGCAGGCGGCCGTACCCGGCAACACGATGCCTTATCCTGGCCTGCCGGATGCCGGGCAGCGGCTCGATCTCATCGCGTACCTCAAAACCCTCAAATGATGTTTTCCCATGAACCGAAAAACCTTTCTCGCGACCCTTGGGGTTGGTGCGATGAGCCTTGACGCCCTCGCCGCGGTTTCCGCCACGAAATCCGCTCTGCCGCCGCCCAATCCCCGGCTGCAGGACCTGCTCTGCGTCGACGACGTCGAGGCGCTGGCGCGCACCCTGATGCCGTCGTCAGTCACGGCCTTCGTCAGTGGCGGCGCGGCCGACGAACTTACGGTCCGCTGGAACCGCGAGAAATACCGCGAGCTACGGCTGCAGCCCAGGGTGCTCATTGATACGTCCCACGTTGATTGTGCGACCACGCTCTTCGGGCAAAAAATGTCGTCCCCGATCCTGCTGGCACCGACTTCCAGCCACCGTTTCGTGCACCCGGAAGGCGAATTGGCGACCGCGCGGGGCGCGGGTCTGGCCGGGGCCACGCTGGTGCTGAGCAGCGGGGCGAACACCAGCATCGAGGACGTTATGCAGGTCGCGACCCAGCCGGTCTGGTTCCAACTTTATGTCGCGAAGGACCGGGGCCTCGCACGGGCGGTGGTGGAGCGCGTGCAGGAGGCGGGCGCCAAGGCCTTGGTCGTGACCGTGGACAACCCGGTGGACGGATCGCGCAACCGCCAGTTCCGGGATCCCATGGTGACCCCGCCGGGCGTGACCTTTCCCCACTATGTCGGCATCACCGAGCCGGCGTCGACGGTTACCCTCGACGAAGTGCGGCCCGCGCGCCTGGAGTGGCGCGACACCGAGTGGATCCGGTCGTTCACCAAGGTGCCGATGCTGCTCAAGGGCATCACGACGCCGCACGATGCCGAGCTGGCCCTCAAGGTCGGGGCCGACGGGGTGGTGGTTTCCAACCATGGCGGCCGCTGCCTCGACACGCAGCTCGCGACCATCGAATCCCTGCCCAAGGTGGTGGCGCAGGTCCGCGGCCGGGTACCGGTGCTGGTGGACGGCGGCATTCGCCGCGGCACCGACGTGGTCAAGGCGCTGGCGCTGGGGGCGTCGGCGGTCCTGATCGGACGCCCTTATGTTTACGGGCTCGCCGTGGGTGGCGCGGAAGGCGTCGCGCACGTCGTAAAAATCCTGCGGCAGGAGCTGCTCCTCGCGATGTCCCTGCTCGGCCGCCCCGACCTCGCCTCGGTTGACCGCACGGTCCTGTGGGACTGAGCGCGCATGATCCGCCCGTTTTCCGTTCTGACTCACCCTCAACATCTAGCTCTCGAAACATGAAAAAAATCCGTTTTGGAATCACCGGTTCAGGTTACATGGGGCGCACCCACGCCGAAGCGATCAAGGCCAACAACTCTACTGCCGAGCTCGTGGCGATCTGGGGCGGCACGCGGGCGCCCGGCCTCGCGGAGCGGTATGGCGCGGCCTATGAGCCCACGCTCGAAGGGCTCATGCGCCGCAAGGACATCGATGCGATCGTCATTTCGACCCCGCATCAGAACCACGTGCAGGAAGTCATGCTGGCGGTCGAGGGCGGCAAGCACGTCCTGATCGAGAAGCCGATGGCGACGAAGGTGGAAGACTGCGACCAAATGCTCGCGGCGGCCGCGCAACGGAAGCTCCTGGTCGGCGTGGCGCACAACCTGCGGTTCCGGGTCAACCTGCCGCGGGTGAAGGAGCTGATCGCCGCCAACGCGATCGGGCGCGTGCAGAGCATGCACTACTCGATGATCCGGCAGCTCGCGAACGCGGGGAATTTCGGCGGGAACAAGATGGGCTGGGTGAACACCCCCGAGGCCATTGGCTTCGTGATCGACGGCCTGCCGCACGGCCTCGACGCCATCCGCTGGGTCACCGGCGCCGAGATCACGCGCGTCGCGGGATTCTGCCGCACCTACACGCCGGAGCGCCCGATCGAGGACACCACCGTCGGCATCCTCGAGTTTTCGAACGGGGCCATCTGCTCCGTCAACACCACCATCGCCTCGCATGGCGACTACCACGGCGAAATGGCGCACCTGAGCATTGTGGGGAGCGCGGGCAGCCTCGACATGGACGGTTTCGGCGCCCTCCATCTCACGGATCGCGCGAAGGGCTGGCGGCTAGTCTCGACACAGCCTCCCGTCATGGCGGACGACCCCGAGTCGGCTTACAAGATCGGTCGCATGAAGGCATTTAACGACCAGATCCAGTCATTTATCGACGGTATCCATGGCAAGCCCATGCAAGTCGCAACGGGCGCGGACGGGCGCGCCGGGCTGGCAGCATGCCTTGCGATGCTTACGTCGTCTCGGGAACACCGGTTCGTCAACCTTACCTGATGCCACGATCGTATGGCTACTCCCACACAGGGTACAACGATGAGTTCCCGTAACTCACCAGGATTCACTCGTCGCATCCTTTTCAACGACGACATTCCTTACCGGCTGACCGAGACGGAGAGAGCTGGCTTGGTGGAGGCTTGCCCCGGACTCGAGATCCACGGCGGCGATGGAAAGCCCGCGTCCGCGGGGCTCGACGTCTCGGGGGTGGATATTTTGGTCACCGACCTGGAGGTCCCTGCGGAACCAAACCATTGGTCGAAGTTGCAGTGGATTCAGTTGGTCTCGGCGGGCGCAAACCAAGTCGTGAATCATCCCATCGCGTGCAGCGAGATTCGCGTGACGACGTCGAGCGGATTACACGGCGTCCCGATCGCGCAGTTCGTGACGGGCGCGCTCTTGATGCTCGTGCATAACTTTCCCCAGCTCGCGGCGATTCAGGCGACGCGCCGCTGGCCCGCAGCCCGCTGGGATCTGCGCGGTTCGCTGTTGCGCGGTGGCACCGTGGGCATTGTCGGTTACGGCAGCATCGGCCGCGAATGCGCCCGTCAGCTGCACGCATTGGGGATGCGGGTGGTGGCGCTGGATCCTGCAGGAAAGCGTGATGAGGGCTACAATGTCTGGCCGGGAACGGGTGACCCGGAGGGGACTTTGCCGGAACGCTGGTTCACGCCGTCGCAAGTTGCCGAGTTTCTGCCGCTGTGCGATGTGGTGGTGGTCGCGGTGCCGCTCACGCCGAAAACCGTGGGCATGATCGGCGCGCGCGAACTCGCCCGCGCCAAGGCGGGCGTTCGCTTCGTCATCATCTCCCGCGGTGGCATCGTGGAGGAAACTGCGCTGGCCGCGGCGCTGCGGGAGGGACGCGTGGCGGGAGCGGCGGTTGATTGTTTTGTTCAGGAGCCGCCCCCATCGGACCATCCGTTCTACGATGCGCCAAACGTAATCCTTACACCGCACATGGCGGGGGCGTTTGAGGGCTTCTGGCCCGCGATGATCGTGCTCCTGACTGAAAACTTGCGAAGGTTTTCTGCCGGCCGGCCGCTGCTGAACCAGGCAAACAAGCAACTCGGATTCTAGCCCACCCACCCTCATCGCCGTGAACACCCGTTCAGCGTCTTCCTCGTTTCCCGCCAATCCCGCAGCCGCGATGCCAGCGCGGGCCTGGCTGACCGTCGCGATGCTGGCACTGGCGGGCTGCTCGAACTACCTGACCCGGACCATGCTGACCACAATGCATGGCTCGATTGTCCAGGCGATCCCAATGACGGAAACGCAGTTCGGGCTGCTCACTTCGGCGTTCCTGTGGATCTATGCCTTCGTGAGCCCGGTGGGTGGATTCCTCGCCGACCGGTATAGCCGGCGGCGCGTGATCGTCATAAGCATTTTCTCCTGGTCGATCATCACGTGGATCACGTCTTACGCCACGACGTTCCGCGAGTTGCTGGTGTTGCGTGCGCTGCTGGGCATGAGCGAGGCGTGCTATATTCCGGCGGCGCTCGCATTGATCACCGACTATCACCGGGGACCGACGCGTTCGTTGGCCACCGGTCTGCACATGAGCGGGCTCGTGTTTGGCTCGATCATCGGCGGTCTCGGTGGCTGGCTGGCCGAAAATCACAGTTGGAGTTACGCCTACACGGTCATTGGGCTGCCGAACGTCGCCTTCAGTTTCCTGCTGGTGTTTCTCCTGCGTGATGCCCCGCGCGAAATCAGCCCGGAAGTGCCCGGTAGTGCGGCGATGCCGGTAGTGAGCTTCGGCGCCGGGCTGCTCAGCTTATTCCGGAGCGTGCCTTACTACTTTGTGATCGTCGCGTGGTGCCTCCAGGGTGCAGTGGGCTGGCTGATCATCGGGTGGATGCCGACGTTCATGCGCGAACAGTTTGGCTTGGGTCAGGGTGCGGCGGGTTTTTCTGCGCTCGGGTATGTCTACACCGCGCAAATGTTCGGACTGCTCGCCGGCGGTGTCTGGTCGGACCGTTGGAGTCGGACCAATCCGCGCTCCCGCATACTAATTCCCGTGATTGGTCTGGCGGTCTCAGCCCCGGCTTTTTGGCTGGCGGGGCATGCTCCGGTGCTTGCCTTCACAATCCTGAGCTTGGTGCTCTGGGGTTTGGCCGCGGGATTTCTCGGGGCGAACATGACGCCCATCATCTGCCTCGTGACTGATGTGCGCTACCGCGCGACGGCCCTTGGCGTCCTTAACTGTTTTACCGCCTGCTTCGGCGGGCTCGCGATCTACGGGGTCGGGGCTTTGCGGGACCTGCGAATCGACACCACCCGGATCCTAAGTTTTGCCGCAGTCGGCGTGATCATGTGCGCCGTTTTGATTTATTTGGTGAAGCCGGTGCCATCCGGCTCCCCAGCCACCCCGCCTGTCACCTGAACTATTCCCGATGCCTTCCACCAATCTGTTTTCCTGGGTTGAACGAGCCTCCTATCCGCTGCCCCGCGCAGGCTGTGCCGCCGGAGTATTGGGCGGTAAAATCATGATCGCCGGCGGCACCTATTGGCGCGAAGGGCAAAAATTTTGGTGCGATCAAGTGGACATCTTTGATCCGCAGGTTGATCACTGGACCCCGGCCGTACCTTTGCCCTGCGCGCGTGGGGACGCCGCTTCGGTGACCTGCGGTGATCGGTTTTACATCATCGGAGGCGGTGCGGACGGACTGCCCACTTCGGAGGTATGGTCCTATCACGCGCAAGGCTGGAGCCTGGAGCCGGCGATGAAACTGCCGGCACCGCGGCGGACTGCGGTCGCGACGGTGCTGGATGGTACCCTTTATTTTCTGGGCGGACTGGCGGGCACAGGGACGGATTTTGCCTCCGCGACGCCGACTTTCTGGGCGGCAAAGCCAGGAGAGCCGTGGCGGGTGCTTGCGCCGATGCCGGGACCCGTTCGGTTTAATACCGCGGTGGGCGGTCTGGACGGCAGGATTCTCGTCGCGGGCGGGTGCACCGTGGAGCAGGGGGTGATCCGCAATCTTGACGACATCCTGGCCTATGATCCGCGCACCGATGAATGGACGCAGTGGGGCCGCCTGCCGGGCGCGATCCGTGGCGCCTGCGGCTTGGTGCACGAGGGGCGTCTGCTGGTGATCGGGGGGTATACCGACAAATTTGAAACCTCGGTCTTGAGCGTGAACCCGCAGACGGCGGAAGTCTTGTCCGTGGGGCGGCTGCCCCATGGCCTGGCGGACACGCGGTTTTTTGCGCTGGGCTCGCGCCTGATTGGCGTCACCGGCGAGAGCGGGATCAAGCAGCGCGCGCCCTGGACTCTGGAGGCCGCCCCATCTTTGCCCTGAGCATGTTTTCCCCACCGTTTATTTCCACCACTTCCCAGCCCCATGAAAATCACCGCCGTCAAAACCTTCCTGCTGAAGCATCCCATGACCCGTGCCACCGGTCCGTCGAATTTTTTGTACCGCGTGCGGACCACACTCATCATCAAGATTGAAACCGACGCCGGCCTGGTGGGCTGGGGCGAGACGGTGGCGTTGGGCGGGGTGCGCAGCATCATCGAGGAAAACTACGGTCCGCTGCTGATCGGCCGCGATCCGCTGGAGCAGCGCAAGCTCTGGCGCGAGTTGTGGGGGCAGAATTTCGGCAACGGCATGGCGATTGGCGGGGTCAGCATCGCGCTGGATGATTTGCGCGGCAAAGCACTGAATCTGCCGGTCGCGGAGCTCTACGGCGGCCGGCTGCGGGACCGCGTGCCGGCTTATGCCTCGGCGATGAACTATATCGAGGGGGAGGATCCGGCCGTGCAGTATCCGCGGGAAGCCACGGAACTCGTGGCCCAGGGGTTTCACGCGCTCAAGATGCGCATCGGCGGCCAGTCTTTTCGGAAGGACCTGGCCGCCGTCACGGCGGTGCGGAATGCCGTCGGGCCCGACATCAAGCTCATGGCGGACGGCAACGGCGCCTATTCCTTGGGTACGGCGATACAAATGGGCCGGGAGCTCGAGCGACTTGGCTACTATTGGTTTGAGGAACCCTTGCCGCAAAACGCGCCGCTGTATGCCGGCTACGAGGTGCTGACCGGTAAGTTGGACATCCCGATTGCGGCGTGCGAGGGGCTGACTCACCGCGGCTTGTTCAAGGAGGCGATCTCCCGCCGGGCGATGGACATTGTCCAGCCGGATGTCTGCCTGGCCGGTGGCATCGGGGAGTGCCTGTTTGTGGCGGAAATGGCGCGGCTCTGGGGCATCCAGTGCATGCCCCACTGCTGGGCGGGCGGCCCGGTGATCGCGGCGTCCGTGCATCTGCTCTCGTTGCTGCCGGATGCCTCCTGGGCCCGGCATACGGAGACCCCGATGCTGGAACTCGACCGGGTGGAAAATCCCTTCCGCGATGCTTTGCTCGCCACGCCACTGGAGATCAGCGGGGGCTGTGTCACGGTGCCCACGGTGCCCGGCCTCGGGGTGGATGTGGATGAAGAAAAGCTGATGTATTATGCAAGATAATGAACCGTTCACACCTCCTTCCCGCTCCCGGGGATTGGTCCTGCTCCTGGCCTTTGCCCCTATGACTAACTCGGGCGCGACCCATGCCTCCGAGTCCGCTCCGGTCGTGACGAATGAATGGAAAATGCTCGCACCGTTGCCGGACCCGGTGGGATATGCGGGAATGTTCGCGGGGGTGCTGCAAGGGCGTCTCGTGGCCGGCGGCGGTTCCCAATGGGACAAGCCCGCCTGGGTGAATGGTACCAAGCGCTATAGCGACCGGATGTTCGCGCTCGCCACCTCGGCGGGAAACTGGGTGGAGCTCCCGGTAAAAGTCCCGTACAAGGGAGGTTATTTTGCGAGTGCGGCGACAGGGGAGGCGATCTACGTCGCGGGGGGCATTGACCCCGCGGGTTGCCAGCGATCTGTTTTCAAGCTCCACGTGCAAGGGGATGGACTCGTTTTCGAGCACCTGCCCGATCTGCCGCACCCGGTTGGTTATGGCGCCGCCGCGGTTGCCGCCGGCCGGCTTTATGTCGTGGGGGGAATGAATTTGCCCGACGCCAAGGCGGCGCGGGCGGAGACTTGGTCACTCGCGCTGACGGGTTCGTCCAAGGGGGAAGGTTGGCGCCGCGAGGCGGACCTGCCCGGCACGGGGGTATTTGTGGCGTGTGCCGCCGCTGAGGCGGGCCAGGTTTACGTGTTTGGCGGCATGGAGTTTACGGCCGCCGGGAAGTACGCGTCGTCCGCGCACGCCTACCGGCTGAATACCGCGACCGGGAAATGGGAACAGCTGCCCGATCTCCCGGAACCGCGGGTGGGCGCGTCAAACCCTGGCCGGGCGTCTCGAGTGGAACGTTTGAACTGAAGCACAGCGCCAAAGCAGCCCGGGTCTGGGTCGTCGAGAGCGGCAAGATATTCGGCTCCCATCATGCGGTGCAAACCGGTGACCGTTGGAGTTACCATGGCAGGAGCGGCAGCGATGCGGCTTTTGGCGGACCGTCGACCGACTTCGGCGTGACGCTGGACACCAAGGAAGGCAAGTGGAGCTTCTATGCCTACGGCAAACTGCTGCAGCCCTATGACTACACGTTCTGGTTGTCGTCGCGGGAGTTGGTGGGAGGGCTTTGGAAAGAGGTCAACACGGTGAATACCGAACCGAAAACCGAGTCCGCGCACTTCTCCACCCATGGCGATCTTCCGGCCGGCCCGCCCGGACCGATTCGCGGTGTGTGGGACGTCACGCATGGCTCCTTGGCGACGGGAAAATCCGACTACCACGCCACCGTGCTGCTCGTACCGGAATACAAAGACCTTGAACTCGTGGTGGAGATCGAAGGCGTGGCGGCCGGCGGGAAGACCGTCGCCTACGAAAAATGGATTCCGCGCGGCACGCTTAATGGCGGAGCCGGCTCGCGTCTCAAGATCAAGGCCCGCCTGCAGGCCGAGGACGGCGGCGCGGTCAGAGCCAAGGTCGATGTTTTTACCTTCGCGCTTATCAACACGTCGCGCGAGCCGGGAGTGTGCATGAATTATCCTCAGGTGTCCGCTGCGACCGCGGAAAAATCCTCCGCGCCCGATCTGAAATTCCTGCCCACGGGAGGGACAGATGCCGACCGCCAGGAGTTGGAGATGCCGCCCGACTTGGGCGACCCCGACCACCCGCACGCCGAGGCGCAGGTTGACTGTTTCGATTTCGGGGGGTGGTCCGATCTGTGGGTCACCGCTGAGCTGGCCGACGGCCGGTCGATCACCGGGCATCTGAAGGGCGGCACGACCGCGATCATGATGCCACTGCCGAAACGCTCGGGCGGTTCCTACATCGCCGACGCATGGAAAGCAGAACAGGGAGTCACGGCAGGAGATGAAGACGACTCGGAAAAACTTCCTTCAGCCGGCAAGGTGCCGGGCGATGGTTTCACGCTCTACGAGGAATATCGCGGCTTCGTCGAAAACGGCCGACACCTCCGATGCGATCCGAAGAAGATCGATTTCTTCGTCCGCAATTACATCGGTGGCGACGCGCAGGCTGGCATCGATCTCTTCACTGCCCTCACCGACGCCGCGGTGCACAGCCGGTTGCGCGACACCGAGTTCGATCCGGAAAAACGGGTGATGAATGCCAACCACGACCGGGGCGCTCATCGCGTGGACCAGCACGGCGTGTATCTTCGCACCAAGGCCGGCCTCGATGGCGCGGAAGCGAAGTTCACCACTGCGCAGGTGCGGGGCCGGCCGCGCCTGTGCCAGGAAATCGTGGTTCAGCCGCGCGGAGCCGCGACTTCCGTCACCACGAGCGAAAACGTGCCCGTGTCGGATCTGGTTTTCGCCTATGATCGGGCGATCGCGCACGAATTGCTCCACGCGGTCGGCGTCGAGCATCATGGCCAGCGAGACTATCACGAGACGTTCCAACTCACGTTCTTCGACAGCCCGACGAACAAGACCGGAAAGGCTTTCTTCGAATCGTTGCCGGCGGGAACTGCCGCGACCATCACCGACGAAGCGACCGGTCGCGATCTGGCGGTGATGCTCGAACCTGACCTCCTCCTCGCTCGCGAGGCGCTCCGCCCGCTGCTGTTTGATTCCATGGTGGCCGAGGCGCGAAAGACCACCGAGGGCCGGGGAGGGCCCCACGCCGCGGAGGATTTTGCCGAGACTATTTTCAACTTGGTTTTGGGAACGTGCTACTTGTACGTCGGCGCCGAACACGGCGAATGCTCCGGCGACGAGATCTGCGTTTCCCGCTACTATTTCGCCCGGCTGTACCAGAAGAAGGGCGTCCCTCACGCCTACTACTACATCACCAACAAACGAACCGAGCACGCGGGCCTCGGTCTTTGTCACTCGCGCGTCGGCTCCGGCATCAATGCGTCCAGACACAAGCCGCAGCCGCGCTACGGCGACTCCAATCCCGGCTGGGGTGAATGCGCCAACTGGATCGTGTTCAATGACGCCGCGCCTAACGAATCCGCACCGAAACCATGAAACGCTCAGTGTTCGTTCTTCTTTTTGCATCCGCTGTGGCGGTGCTCGCACCGGCGCAGCCCGCCGCGCCGATCGTCACCCTTCGCATCAACGGTCATGCCGCCGCCCCCGCACCGAGCGAACTCTGGCGCGGCGAACCGGTGATCGCCGAAGTCGTGTTGCGCCAGTCCGACCGGGCCGCGCAGGAGCCGATCTCCCTCGATCCACCCGGCAGCGGCTGGGCCACCCGCGTGAAGATCGCGGTCACGGATGCGGGCGGCGCTACGGCGACGTGGCCGTTCGTCGTCGCGGGAAATCCCTCGGGCGGGGCGCTCGCCCTGCGACCTGACGCGGTCACGACTCTCGTGCTCCGGCTCGATGCGTTGGCTTCTGCGGCGTTCGCCCCGGGACGCTATCACCTCGCAGCCCGTCTCGATCTCGTTGATGGCCGCGGCTGGCGAGGTGTCGTGGAGAGCGAACCCGTGGATGTCGAACTGGTGGCGCCCCCCGCCGCGCCTACCGGAGCTGCCCTCGGGCAGCGGCAGCTTTTCCGTGTGCGCGATGCCCTGCTCGCCAACGATATACCTCGCGCCGAGGCCGCGGCAAACGAGATGCTGCGCGCCGACTACCAGAGGTCGGAGGGCTTTGTGGCGAAGGCGCTTGTCTCCGAGGCCAAAGGCGAACGCCGGCTCGCGCTCGTTTTTATCGATCTCGCGACGGCGCGCGCCGCTGGCGTCGCGGACATGAAATCTGTGCCGGGAGCGGAAACGCCCAAACCCAACCCGGTGCCTCTCGAGTATTACGACCTGCGCCGCCGTTTCGAGACGATGCCGTTGAACGAGCCGGAGCCGGAACCGCTTCCCGGATATCCGGACAACGTGGCTGCTCAGGAAAACGCGACTCCACCTCCGCCGTCGGCGCCGTCCTTCAAAACCGTTGCGCCCGCGGCCGTGGCGCCGGTCGCGACCGGCGCTACCGCTTTCGCTGCCGCCAGTTCGGGAGATACCAAATTTTTGGGCGACTCACGCGGCCAGTGGGCCGCTGGGGCCGAGGCCAGCTCCGTACACGGCACTCCGAAATACGGCGCGCAGCAGGCAACCGGTTCGCCCAATATCACAAGTTACGCCGATCATCCAGAAGCCTGGGTGAGCCAGTCCGCCGATCGCGGTGAAGAATGGCTGAAGCTGACGTTCGCCGCGCCGGTGCGCGCCTCGGCGGTGCGCGTGCGTCAGACGTTGAATCCCGGTACGATCGTGAAGATCGAGGCGTTCGCCGCCGACGGACGCTCGGCTGTCGTCTGGTCGGGACGCGACACCAACGTTTACCCGAAAAACCAGATCGCGTGGTTCATCGCGACCTTTGAACCGCCGCCTTTTCCCGTGCAAACGATCAAGCTCACGCTCAATAGCACCTTGGTGAGAGGCTGGAACGCAATCGATGCCGTCCAGCTCGTCGGCGATCCGTGACTTTGCCTCCGGGCCGCGAGGCTTCGCCACGGTGGCCCGTTTCACTCGGAACATGCCTTGATTTTTCAGGGGCGATAGGCGCGGCCATCTACCGGGCTGTCGATGCCGACTTCGCGCTGCTTGGCAGCTGCGGCCCGGGTAAGAGACTGTGCCGCTTATCAGGCCGGGCATCTGTTCCGCACGCCGCTTGTTCGGTGGAAGCGATGCGCTGGCCGTGGTCGCCATCTGTGCCGATGGTTTCCAGCTGCGCCTGCCTGACGAGACTGTCCGCGCCCTGCAGACATGCAGCTCTGTCCGCGGCGTGGAATTCTATGCTACCGTGTCCTCAACTGGGGAAACGGATTTGGAAGCCAATTGCCTTCTGGAGTCTCTTGAATCTGTTCGGCACGGAGTCCGTGCAGCTTCCGTCGACAGCGAGCAATCGCCGCGACCGCGGTCGAACTCTGACCGAGCAGTGAAACCCTGATGGCAGTCGAATATTCCCGGTGCGGGATGGCTAAGAATCGCGCTGCAGGGTCGGTGGCCTCGGTATATTCGAGGAGGTCAATCCGGTAGGATCCTTTGTCGTTTTTCCGGGAAAGGAACAAGGTGCGGATGCCGTCGTCGTCATGATTCGATGAGCTCATAAGGGTATGAGCTGCCTCCCATCGGCGCCGTCAAGTTCTAGGGCAAAAAATCGACTATCCCCATTTCTCCTGAGGACGTTTCAGCGATTGTCCCGCGCGCGGGGCGTCGCGCGGTCTGCCGAATAGAAGAGGCTTCTTTTTGGATGCCCACACCGAGGGCGGAGCGGGGGTAACGGCCGGCGCGCGTTTCGGGCCGGATCTGCGCTCTCACCGTAAAGTTCCAGAAAACGGAGCAATCACTGGTGCGGGTGGTATCAGACCCACGCTCAGAAAGGTTGCCCAAATGTTGCCCAAAAATCTGTTTTTGCCTTCACTTTTCTGCACGACACTTCATCTTCTTTCATGTTTTAAAACATTAACCATCAACTAAGTCCGCGTTAGTTGAGTAACTTAGCTTCAAGGCGCTTAACGGTTCGAATCCCCGTGGGGACGCCAACGCTATTGTTGCTGAGCGACTTGCTAAACTTTTCTGCGCCCCCGTGGGGGCCCGATGAAAGAAACGAGAGGAACCTGGGTGCATTCCGATGCAATCAAGGACTGGGTGGAAGAGCACCCCGAGATCAAATCGAAGATCGAAGAGCGCATCCGCAACGTGCCGGAGGCGAACCGTGAACGGGCATTCATCAACGCCGCGAAGACGGAAGCCATGAACCAGACGGTGCGGCCCGTTGGTAACGGTGTTCGTCCGTAGTTGCAGGGATTCCTAGGCGACGGGGTGCTTCGGCGGCCGCCGTCTTTGTCTTTCAGCGAGCGGAAAGTGCAAATTCGCAGTGCCGATATCTATACCGACCACATCTTCAGAGGGCGGCCTATTTGCATAGGCTTTGTGTGGACAAGAACGACGTCGCTCTCGCTACATTGGGAACAAGCTTTGTCGATCGCCCTTTCCACTTGCCTTTTGGCTAGGCCATGAAACCCAGGTTGGGTTGGGCGAAGCGGCCGAGGTTCGGGAGAATCAGCGGCAGGTCGGTCGGCTTAACGCCAAACCAAGTTGCCAGTGTCGCGCTGTATTCGTCCACGCTCGTCGTCGGAATCCAGCGGCCGCGGCCGGTGTCATCGGGGCCGTTGAGCGCAAAATCCGGCATCTTCCCGTAGATGTCACCGCCCCTCACCGCGCCGCCCATGATCAGGTGATGCGAGCCCCAGCCGTGGTCGGAGCCGTCGCCATTGGTCGTCCACGTGCGCCCGAAATCGGACGCGGTGAAAGTCGTCACCTGGTCGCTGATCCCCAGCTCGGCGGTGGCCTGCGCAAATGCACCGAGACTCTGGCTGACATCGGCCAGCAACTTGGCGTGCGCACCGGTGGCCGCGGCGCCGGCGACGACCTGGTGATCGTGCAAATCCCAGCCGCCGATCCGCGCAAAGAAAATCTGCCGGCGTAGCCCGAGACGCGGCGCCACGGCTGCGAGGCGCGCGATCATCCGCAGTTGCAGGCCGAGATTTGACTTGGGAAACTCCGCCTTGAAGGGAATCTCCTGCGTGAGGATGGACGACAACAGGGCGCTGTCGGTGACCGCGACAGTCGTGAGACCCGCGAAGGCCGTCTTGAAAAGGCTCTCGTCGTCCGTGCCGAGCAGTTCGCGCCGCGCCTTGGAGCGAATCGCCCCGAGGTTGCCGCCGGTGGCATTGGGCTGGATCACGCCATTGGGGCTGACCGCATACTGGGTGACCTGCCTGCCGACTTGAAAGGAGTTTTGTCCCGCCAGGCTGATCGACATCGAGATTGTGTTGTTTTCATTGAGGGCCTCAGTGAGGTCCGCGAGCCGGCCGCCCCAGCCGGTGGTGAACAGCTTGCTGTCGGACAGGCTGGCCTGCCACTGGACCTGCTGGTCATTGTGCGAAAACAACGCGTTGGGTAGCGGAACCGACTTGCCTTGGAACTGGGCCTTGGTCGTCGGCGCGACCAGCGTGCCGACGTTGGCCAAAATCGCGAGCCGGCCGCCGGCAAAGAGATCGCGCAGCTCCGGCGTGGACGGATGCAGGCCGAACCCGCGGCCATCCGACTGACGCGGCGTCAGGCCAAGCAGGCGGTCCCGCGGCAGCGCAAGCGCGCCGCGCCCTCGGGCGTAGGCGGCGTAGGTGGCGGCGTCGAGGGGGACGACGAGGTTGTTCGCATCATTGCCGCCGGCGAGAAAAAGGCAGACCAGCGCCCGGTAGTCCGGCTGGCCGGGCGTGGCGGCCGCCGGCAGCGATGAGTCGGCGAGGGCGCCGATCAAGCGCATTTGCGCGAGGGCGGAAAGCAGGCCCAGGGTGCCAACCCCGGCGCAACACTGGCCGATGAATTTGCGGCGGGAGATTTCGGCGGAGAGCATCGGGTTCATGGCGCAGTAGATCAGTGCTGGATGGCCGCCTCGGGCGAGGTAATGACCAGATCGAGCACGCCGCGGACGCGCTCGAGGTCACTCGTGGCGAGCGGAAAATGGGCGAGGGTGTTCAGGGCGATGGCCCGGGATTTTTCCGACATGCCGCCGGCGAAGAAGACGAGATCAAGGTAATCGACGAGTTGATCGGGGGTCTTCGTCAGGGCCAGCAGCGGATCTAGTTTCAGCACGAGGGCGTTGTTCGCGGGTTTGGGGGGCGTGTGAATGAAGTTCCGGAGCTGGTTGGGGATGGAGATCGCGGTCGTGTCGGTGAAGATCTGGTATTCAGGCGCATGGAGGCCGGCCGCCGCCAACGGGCCGGGCAACACGTAGTCCGGCTCGAAGAAATTGAAGACGGTGGGCGAGCGCAACACGGCCTGCCCGAGCGCGCTCTCGGGATTGGGCAGGTAATAGCGCCCGCTGGCGGACTTGGCATCAAACGCACGCAGCAGCGCGGTAGCCTGCAGCAGCGGCTCCTTCATCTTGCCGTAGCCGATATTGCGCAGCACGTCTGGCGAACGCGCCTCATAGTCGAGCAGGATGGCTCGCACCACCGCACCCAGGTCGCCGCGCTCTCCGTGGCCGTTGTGGGCAAACACCTCGGAAACACGGTAGATGTAACCGGGACTGGGGTTGCTGGTGACCAGCCGCTGGATCAACTGGCGGCAAATGAACGGGCCCGTGTTGGGATGACGAAAGAGTGCATCCAGAGTGAGGCGGAGGTCGGCGGCGCCACCCTGCTTGGCCGGCAGCTTGACCTCTCCGACGACGGTCTTCGGGCCGTCGTCGTGCTGCTCGGGATAGAGCATCATAGGTTGGTAATAATTTTGCCGTGCGCCGAAGAAATTGGGCTTGGGCTCGGGTGAATAGAATCCCCAGCCGGTGAAAACCTTGGCCGTTTCCACGATCGTATTCTGATCATAGGTAGCGATGGGCAAACCATCGCGGCCGAGGCGGTAGGTGCCGTCAGGTTGGAGTTCGCTCAACCCTATAGTGAAAAGCTGCATGACTTCGCGGGCGTAGTTCTCATCGGCGCTCGTCCCACGTTTTTCGTCGGCCTTGGGACTTTTCAAATGGCTGAGGTAGGCGCCCATGATCGGGCATAGCGTCACGTCTTGAAGGAGTTGGCGGAAATTGCCGAAGGCTTCGCGCGCCAGTAAATCATAGTAAGCCGCGGCCGCCTCGGGATTGTTGGCGAGAACATCATTTACATCGGAAACGACGAAGATCTCGCTGAGCGCGAAGGCCACGCGCTGGCGCAGTTGATCGGGAGCGGTAACGGCGATCTGCCACCAGGCGACCTCGCGGTTGGCGTTGTTGGTGCGCGGACGCGGATTGTTCGGCGGAAACGCACGATAGTCCGCGCGCATTGTTTCCAGGTGCGAGCTGGCCGGGATGGACATCTGCTCATTGATCCAGCCGTTGAAATTCTGCGGTTTGGGCGGCGGCTCGTTGGGGCGGGGAGTCGGATGAACGAATTCATCGATTTCCGTCTTGGTTGGCCCAAAGGTCGCTTGGGTGAGGAAGCGGGCCACGTCGCGCGCTGTCGGCGGCGTGTTGGCCAGTTTGGGCGGGGCGGCGGGGGGCTGGAACTTCACGGAACCGGTGGCGTGGATGAAATTGCCGCGCAATTCGCCTGTCGGATGGTTCTTGGTGTCGAGTGCAGCGTAGATCTGCCCGCGATCGAGCGCGGCCCACAGGGCTTCCGCCGTGAATTGCCCGGTCGGTTGCATCGGCCACTCGAAGGTGGCGCGTTGATCCGCGGGGAAATTGATCAAGTAAGCGCCTTCATGACCCGGGTCGCCGAGTTTGAGATGGGCCACGACGAGCGGGGATGAGAGGTTGGCGTGAGACACCGTCACCCGGGCCCGCGAATGATCGGGTGCCAGTAACAGCACGGCGGTGCCGTAAGCCGTCGATTCGGGTGCTTCGGCGGACGGCCGCAGCGAGGCGACGAACAGTTCCGGTGGCGTGTCGGTGATCGTAATGGTCGCGCTGCCGGGCCGGCCCACCTGGTAGCCGGGGTCGGTCCGCAACTCGCAGACCACGGTGCGCGCGGGCTCCTTTTCAAAGTCGGCGCTGGCCGTGATCGCAATCATCGCGGTGGCTGCGCCAGCCGGGAGAGTTACGGTGTTCGGAATCTCGTGGTAGTCCACGCCAGCCTTGGCGGTGCCGGATAGGTCGAAGCTGACGTTGAGTGCGGCGGACAGATCGCCCAACCGGGTGACGGTGATAAGCCCCGGTTTCACCCCCGTCTCGTCGGTGGTTGCGACGGTGGCGGAGAGCATGACCAGCGGTTTGGGTGACTCGGCAGCACCGGAGGATGGAAGACCGAGCTGGAATAATCCCAGAAAGAGCAGGGCGAGTCTGAAAAGTAAGCGCATAGGGGCGACCCTCCGGCGAATCGTGTTCGTGACGACAGACCGCAGATGGGGGTTACTGCTCCCGCAAATTGCGCAGCTTCCGCCTCAATTCGACGATCGGGAGGGGGCGCGGGCAAAGGTTCCCCTTCAATTATTTTTTATCAGAATTGAGCGCCAACTTTAATAACTGCGGAAGCGCGGAATAGGGAAAGTGCCTACGGTTTCCAACTTATGCCGATGCTGAACTCAGGGCCGCGCGACTCGAATTCCTTCAGGCGTGAAGGATCTCCCGAATACGCCCACGAAGGCACGCTGAGCAAGTTGGTGACGCCGGCAAAGATCCGGGTGTGTTTCGTGAGTTTGTAATCGACGTTCAGCGTGAGGTCCTCTTGTGCTTCCTCGTAGCGGTCGCGTTGGTAGGCGACCACTTCTTCGAGCATGGCGGTGTGATACGTGAACGTCACTTCGGCTGAGAAAGGGCCGCGCTCGCCGTGCAGCCCAATGCTGAACTGATGTTTCGCCTGCAACGGCAACGGAAGTGTTTCCTCAGGGCGATCAGGCAGGTGCGAGGCGCTTCGCGTAAAGGTGTAGGTTAGGGCAAGCGTTGCGGTGGCGAGTTTGTCAGGCAGAATCCAAGGATTGCTTTTCCAGCTCGTCTCCACGCCGCCGGCTTGGGCCGCGTCGCCATTAATCCGCTGCGATTCAACAAACTGGCCGAGGCTTCCGATGGTGACCAAACGCTCGGAGCTCACTTGAAAATCGTGGATCGATTTGAAGAAAAATCCTGCGCTGAACAACCCGAACGATTCGCGATAATAGTCGGTGGTGAAATCCGTGTTCGTCGTCAGATAGGGTTTCAAGTTTGGATTGCCGATCCGGGCGCGAAACTGGTCGAAATTGATATCAAGATAAGGCGCGAGATCGCCGTAACTCGGTCGAATGAGCGAACGATAGACCGAGGCGCGAAAAATCAGTCCGGGCTGCGGATCGTAGCGCAGATGCAGTCCGGGCAGGACTTCGAGGTAGCTCCGACCGGCGTGGGCGGGCTCGAAACCGAGTAGGGAGCCATTGTCGGCGAACAATGGCTGGTTGGCGGTCGCGGTGAACTGTGTGCCCTCGAGTCGCACACCGCCGAGCAAGGACCATTGTCCCCACGCCAGCCGGCCCATGACGTAGGCTGCCCAGATGGTTTGATGCACCTCGGCATCCGCTGCGGGACCCAGGGCGGTATCAGTGGCATCGAGCGGAAAACTCGCGGGGTTCGCCGCAACAAGTTCCGCAACGCGCTCGGGATCGGGTACGGGGCCATATTGGTATCCGCCGTTCTTAAACGTGACGAGCGGCGTCCGCACGAGGCCGGCGGCCGTGGTCGCAGGGAGGGTGGAGCTTGGATCGTAGACGAGGCGGGTCTGGGTCACGGAGCGCCGGAACTGCTGCACCTTGGCGCCGAACTTGAGATAGGTCGGCTGCGGGGTGTCATCGAGGTCGAGTTTGAAATCAACCTGGCCCGTGGTGTTGAGATCGACGCCGCGTCCGTCAGTGACGGTGAGATGAGCGAAACGGTAGGCGGCCGGATCATTGATAATCGCAGCGGTGCCTGCGGGATTGACATCATCCGTGAACGATAGGGTGGGCAGAACGTCATCGGCATGCATGGTGTAGGCGACGGTGAACGGATCCGCGCTGGAGAAGAGCGCGTCGAGGGTATGTGGCTCGTGATCCTCGGTGCGGGTGACACCGACAGATGCGTTTACATGGGCGCGCTCCCAGTCGGTCTTTTCGCCGAGGGTGACAGTCGCGATCGCGCGCCTCGCATCCTGTTTCACACCGTGCAAGTCGAGATGGACTCCGGAAAAGGTGCCACTATTGGGCGTCAGCGAACTGACAATGCCCTGGGCGGGATCGAAATCCTCCTGGCTGCGTGTGCGCAGCCGGGCGTCCCGCGTTAGATTCGATTTAAAGAAGAACGACGTGCGGCCGATCCGGGTATCGCCGTTGAGGAGGAGCGAGCCGCGTTCGCGGCGGTCGAGCGTGTATTCGAGATTGGCATGCGTGAATGCCGGTACGAGTGCTCCCGTGAAAGGCGTCGGACCGGGCGAAAGGAGCAGCGGCCAGTCGTCGAAAGTTTCCAGGTTTTCCCGCAAGCGCGTGATATCGTCGTAGGTAACTGTCGCCACAAGGCCGGAGTCGTTGGGCCCGGAGTTCGACCAGAGGCGAAACGGTGCGCCGACACTGAGGTTGCCGCGGGTGCCGGCGCGGTCGGCCGCGGAGTCGACGACCACCTGCTCCTTGCCCTGAACAAAGGCGCGCTTGAGACCCGAGGCTTCGGACGTGGTCAAGTTGATGACGCCTCCGATCGCATCGGCGTCCATGTCGGGCGTAAGGGATTTGGTCACCTCGATGGATTTGAGGATTTCCGGCGGCACACTGTCCAGTGCGGATCCGGAGGAAAACCGGCCGGAGTTGCTCTGACTCTGGCCGTCGACACTGATGCGGTTGAACTGTGGCGCGAGCCCGCGGATGGAGACGTTGGTCGCGCCATTGGCGGCGCGCGTGACGTTAACGCCGGCAACGCCCTTGAGCGCATCACTGGCGTTTTGGATCGACGGCATGTCCAGCGCGGCCTCTGAAACAACGTCCTGCCCGGTCTCGGTCAGGGCTTTGTCAGCGAAGGCATCGCTGGCACGGGTGGCAGTGTCAGTTACTACCACGCGGTCGAGTCGGACAATCTCCGAGCCGAGCGAAATGGGCGGCAGGACGTTGTCGCCCGCAAGGAGCACAACTGGGATTTCGCGTGATCCATGACTGTCGGATGAGACCGTCAACGTGTGCTTGCCGGGCTCGATATGATTGAAGGCGAAGCCGCCGTGCGCATCGGTGAAGGATGTTTGTTGGTCAAGTTTGATCCAAGCGCCGGCCAGTAGCGAGCCCGTGGCTTGGTCGACGACCGTCCCGTGCAGCGAAGCAGCGGGCGTGGCGGCGAACGTCGGTACGATAAAAGCCGCAGACAGGATCAAGACTGAGAAAAGCCGGCCAAACGATGGTAAGAGCATGTCGAGTTGGAAGGAAGCGTCGGGCCTATTCTCATGCCGGAGATTGTCACCGCCCTGAGTCGGGACTTCGATTCCAACTTCTTTTGGAGTAAGACTGTGCGTGCTCCCGTGGCGCAAACACCAATATGCCGACCATCAAAATTGGGGAACAATTCTGCGCGCTGACAACGAATCAGCCATCGAACGACCGGTAATAAGTCGCGGCCTCGCCTCAGTGCGCGTGGACTCCACCTTGGCCATTGATCTCGATCTCGGAATTTTCGGCAGAGGCGATGGTGTACTGCTCGTGGCTGGAAAATGAGGCGCGCATGATGGATTGGCTCAACTCTTCTTCGGTATCACCTCGACAATAACGCAACCTTGAGAGTCTAGGCCCTGTGGCAAACTTGGGATAGCGATCCACTGCTGTCCGGTTATATATCTTTGAAGACGAGTTGATTGAGCGTCCCATCAA
>OCZT010000466.1_pt1 | contig 39796 bp, 31 predicted proteins | sample 1539031 | NCBI WGS metagenome assembly OCZT01 (sample SAMEA3539308, study PRJEB22396) | soil metagenome | biome: tundra; feature: field; material: soil | place: USA | collected 2010-05 | depth 0.15 m
TCGCCTGGTAGATCGTCTCATGCGACACCGACAGCCCGGATGATGCTTCGACGCCGCCTTCCATGCGCTTCCTCCTACCCGCGATCTGCTCCGGCGACCACCGCTTCCGCAGCAGACACGCCACGGCTTCGAAGAGCGGTTCGCCCGGCGACAGTCGGTTCCGCCGACCGCCGCGCGGCGCATTCTCCATCCGAATATGAGCCGCGCCTGCATCGTAGGTGTCGCGTCCGCCGTTGCGGGCGATCTCCTTGGACATGGTCCCCTTCGGTCGCCCAAGCTCGGCAGCGATGGCCGTCAGGGACAGCCCATCACGTAGTCCAAGCTCGATCTTCACCCGCTCCACAGCCGTCAGTCGTATGCAATCTCCTGCCATCGCACCATCCTTTCCAATGTGGTGAGATGGTGTTTCCTTTCAAACTTGAATCCGCCGGTCCTTTGACCCTAACATGAATGATGGCAGAAGGTATAGCTCTGCGGGCCATTACGCGGTTGACTGGCATTAGCCGGACCACGCTGCATAAGATTTTAGAGGACGCCGGGCAGGCTTTCTCGGAGTATCAGGACCGCGTGCTGGTGAACTTGCCGTGCAAGCGCGTACAGGTCGATGAGGCATGGGCATTTTGCTACGCGAAGCAAAAGAACGTTCCGACCGCGAAGGCCGCCCCGGAAGGCGCTGGCGATATTTGGACGTGGGTAGGGCTAGATGCCGACACGAAGCTTGTTGTGTCTTGGTACGTCGGAGGCCGCGACAGCGAAGCTGCCATGACGTTCATGGATGATCTGGCGCCGCGCCTTGCCTCCCGCGTTCAACTCACCAGCGACGGACACAAGCCGTATTTGGAAGCGATTGAAGGCGCGTTCGGTGGCGATATTGACTATGCGATGCTAGTGAAGGTTTACGGCGCAGCCCCGGAAGGTCAGCGCCGTTACAGCCCAGCCGTCTGCACTGGCGCGCACAAGTACCGCGTCGAAGGCAATCCCGATCCCAAGCATGTCAGCACGTCGTTTGTAGAGCGCAGCAATCTTTCGATCAGGATGGGCAACCGGCGCATGACGAGGCTCACCAATGCTTTCTAAAAGAAGGCAGAAAACCACGCTCATATGATGGCGATTTACTTCATGCACTACAATTTCGTGCGCATTCATCAAACGCTGAAGATTGCGCCGGCAATGGCCGCTGGCGTTACGACAAAGCTTTGAGAAATGTCCGACATGGTGCAAGTACTGGAAGATTGGGAAGGACAACAAGACAGGAAGCCGTCAATCCACGCAGAATAGCAAGCTAAATGAAACGAATTTCCGTCGTCGAAGCGTTGCGCGCGTTGGCATCTATAAGTGTCGCGCTGTTTCATTTCTGCAATCAACTCAATTCAATAGGCGCTCAGTTAATCGCGGCCTACGGCTGGCTCGGTGTCGATGTATTCTTCGTGATTTCCGGATTCGTAATTCCGCTATCGCTCTATGGGACCGGATACGGATTTAAGAACTTCCCTTTCTTCCTTTTTCGCCGCCTCGTTCGGCTGGAGCCGCCCTATCTCGTAAGCATCGCGTTGATAATAGTACTGTGGCACGCATCCAGCATGGCTCCCGGCTTCGCTGGCACCGCGCCGAATTACTCGGTCCCGCAGATCGCATCGCATCTATTCTATTTGGTGCCTTTGACAGGTTACAGTTGGCTTAACCCGGTCTATTGGTCGCTTGCCTATGAGTTTGTATTTTACATCATCGTTGGAATTTCTTTTAGCTATCTTATCCAGCGAAATGTAGTCGCGACGGTCGCGGTTGCTCTTTGCGCCATCGCCATCGCGTATTTTATCCGTAAGTTTGCTGATGTTCGAGTTATCGAATTTTTGGTCGGCGCGCTGATTATGCGCTCGGTGATTGTCAAAGATATTCACGCTAAAGCTTGGCTGCTTATTTCCCTCGCCGCCGTGTTTATCTTCGGCGGAATTGCTACAGGAACGGCTGTGGCAATCGGCGCTGGCGGGATTTACTTTTTCCGTAAAGTTGATTTCGGCCGGTGGGCGTTGCTGTTTGGGGGCCTGTCATATTCGCTGTACTTGGTACACGTGCCGGTCGGAGGTCGCGTGATAAATCTCGCAAAAAGATTCGGTCACGGAGGACTGTATGAAGCTTTTGCGGTGGTCTGTGCGCTTGCGGCCTCTGTCGCGGTTGCGGCTCTTTTGCATCGATGGGTAGAGCGACCCGCCATGGCTGCCTCCCGTAAAATCATGGCCATGCGGCATCGCCCAATGCCCGGTTACTAGAATCCAACGTCAGATGGGCAATTTTCAAACTGTACCACTACCCTGACGCGACACGCAAACCCACAGACGGTCAGGCTTGACTACTAACTGCCGGCCGCCTGACTAGATGCGCATCAGGGTCGAGACGTAAGGCCATGACCGGACCTTCGCGGCTTGCTATTCGCCGGAAGGTGGCAAAGTCGATTTAGGCCGGCGGCTTTGAGCCAATAATTTTGGCTTCGTTTCGCAAAATCGCATCCGCCTGCCGCCACGCGGCCTCGGCGAGGATAGCCGTAAATTTCACAGCGGTACTGATTGCTCGGCCCGCCATCTAGCGCTTTGAGGGCTTTGCGCGCGGGCGTTTGCGGAGGCGTAATCCGGGGCCGCCGCCGTTCTCGTCGATGAATTCTACGCCGGCCAACTCCAAGGCACGCCGGATCGCCAAATCGTTAGCCGCCGTCTTGGACGTCTCGCCGTCCGCTAGCTCGGCGCGGCGGATACAACTGCTCGCGGCAGTACCTCGTTAACTTTTTCCAGTCCATAAAATCTCTATAGTAAGAGCGCCATGGGTGAAAGTTGCTCGATAAATCAATATCCATCTCCTAAAAGCCTTCGATCCATGAACACATGTTACAGCCGCTTCTGTTGACGGTCGCTCGTTTTCGCCAACAACCGAGATCCCTCCGAAGACATCGCACGCTCAGTACTTCAAGCGATAATAGAGATACTTGAGGATCTCGTTCTGAAACGCGATCACTCCATCCTCGGTCTTCCACCAATCGGCGCGGGTGTAGCCTGTCGTCGGATCAAATGATGGGACCTCGATGCGGACGGCTTTCCCGGCAAACTCGCGGCGCAACGTCCAGCGCACGCGACGAGCCGGGAAGATTTCGGTTGGGATAATGAGAACCGAGACTACATTCCGGTCCGCCCAATCCTTCAGAGCAACGGCTTCTTCCCAGGTATTCTTGTTGGCGGTTCCGAATGTTTCGATGGCGGAGCCCGGCACGCCCAATCTCAAAAGAACCTTTCGGTTCTCCTCAGTATGTCGCGCAAGTGCGCCGATGCTAACTGATGGCCCGTCTTCAACCTCAGAGAGGAGAACCTTTTTCACCAGACCTTTTGCGTAGAGGTTGGCCGCGATGAACGGCCTTACATCCAGCCCGCCACCGAGCACGACGACAGCATCCGCAGGTGTGATTGGATCGGACACGATCCAAAGGTCGGCCGAGCCGCGAAGCAAGGCCTCTCGCTCGATCCACGCAGCCGCGCACAGGGTAGTCAATACGAGCACAATTGGAAAATAGCGGCGCAATCGGGAAGCCCGCTCACCCTGACCTTTTGTCCTGGCAAGGACCTGACTTTGATTAGCGTTAATTGAGGTGTCTCCCATGCCACGAATGCAAATATAGACCGTGAGGCTCAGCCATTCCCCGTCTGTCGCTCAATGAATGCCTCGCCCATCACCAGCAGGTCCATCTGGGTCCGCAGGAAGCAATCGAGCGCCTCTTTCGGCTCGCACACCACCGGCTCATTCTCATTAAACGAGGTGTTGAGCACCATCGGAACATCCGTGAGCTCGCGGAATGCCTCGATCAGCCTGTGATAGCGCGGATTGGTGCGTCGCGACACGGTTTGCAGCCGTCCTGATCCGTCTACGTGGGTAACAGCGGGAATGACGTTCCGCTTCTCCTCCCGGATCTGAAACACCTGCATCATAAAGGGAACGGCATCATCCTCTTCGAACCAGTCCGCCACCGTCTCTTCGAGCACGGAGGGCGCGAAAGGGCGAAAGGATTCTCGCCGTTTGATCTTGGCATTCAGGATGGCCTTCATGTCGGCGCGGCGCGGATCGCAGACGATCGAACGATTGCCGAGCGCCCGCGGCCCCCATTCCATACGCCCCTGGAACCAGCCGACAACCTTGCCATCGGCGACCGCAGCCGCCGTTCGCCGGCACAGCTCACCCTCGTCCGTAATGCTCTCAACCGAACAGCCGGCCTCATCGAGTTCGGATGAGCGCGATGCTAGCAGCGCCTGGATCTCACCTGAGCTGAATTGCGGCCCCCAATAAGCATGGTCCATAACGAAGGACCGTTCGCCACCGAGCTTGTGCCAGACCGCAAAGGCAGCTCCGATCGCTCCCCCTGCGTCGCCCGCGGCGGCCTGTACATAAACACGCTGGAAGGGGGTTGTCCGCCGAACCTTTCCGTTGGCGACGGAATTCATGGCGCAGCCGCCGGCTAACGCAAGATTTTTCAAGCCGTATGTCCGGTGGGCGCTCTCAATAAGATGAAAGAACGCCTCTTCATACATCGCCTGCGCCGAACGCGCGATGTCACGATGCCGATCCTCGAGCGGATCAGCGGCCATGCGCCTGGGCCCTAAAAGGTCTTCCAGGGCCGGCGCGAACAGATCGCCGAATTCCGGCGAACCGTTCGACCATTGGTACGACACGTTCATCTGGTGATGGAGGAAGTAACCGAGATTGAGCTTGAACGAGCCATCGGGCATCAAACGAACGATCTTCCGCATGGCGTCCAGGTAGACCGGCCGGCCATAGGGGGCGAGGCCCATTACCTTGTATTCGTCGCCGTAGTGCGGAAATCCGAGATATTGGGTCAGCGCCTGATAGAAAATTCCGAGCGAATGCGGGAAGTACACGCAGCTGTCGACCGAGAGAGCGTGCCCTCGTCCCGCGCCCCAGGCTGCACTGGAGAAGTCGCCGAAGCCGTCGATCGAAACGACGACCGCCTCATCGAAGGGAGAGACGTGAAAGGCCGATGAAAGGTGCGCCAGGTGATGTTCGATATTGTGGAACGCGCCCTGAAAGCCGTGCCCCGGCATGGCCTTTGCCAGCAGTTCGGGAATGCTCTCGCGCTTGCGACGATTTCTGATCTTCTCAAGCACCAGCGTGAAATTCGGCCTATGGATGAGGAGATAGCCGACCTTCCGCAGCAGATTGGCCCGGCTGTCCTGATTGATCGCGACATGTTGGACATCGGACAGCGCGAGACCCGCTTCCCGCAAGCAATAGGCGATGGCCTGCGATGGAAAGCCAGCCCAATGCTTGACCCGGCGGAAGCGTTCCTCTTCCGCAGCTGCCACAAGCTTGCCATTACAAATAATCGCCGCTGCAGAATCGCCGTGGAAGGCATTCAGGCCGAGTATGATCATCCGATCACGTGCTGGGCGTAAACGGACCTTGTTTTCTTCCGGTCACCATGCTGCTTTTTGTGCCAGCGCCATGCGTCCGTGATGATGGTCGAAAGGTCAGAACGCTCGGCTAACCAACCGAGCTGCGTGCGCGCCAACGTAGCATCAGCCACCAAAACCGCAGGATCGCCGGGCCGACGCGCGGTGTTGCATACGTTGATTTTGCGCTTGGTGACTGCTCGTGCAATTGCGACCACTTCACTCACCGAGGCGCCCCGCCCGCTCGCCAAGTTAACAGCTATGGTATCGCCACCACTGAGCAGATGATCGAGCGCCAAAACGTGAGCCCTGGCAAGATCGGACACATGCACATAGTCGCGAATCGCAGTGCCATCAGGCGTCGGATAGTCCGTTCCAAATACCTCAATGGCTGGCCTTAAATCCAAAGCAGTGTCGAGTATTAGCGGGATAAGATGAGTCTCAGGCTCGTGGTTCTCCCCGATCTCAGCAGTGAGGTCCGCGCCAGCGGCATTGAAATAGCGAAGCCGCGCCGACTTGAGCCCGTACGCCTGTCCGAAATCGTCCATCATTCTTTCGCAGACAAGTTTGGTAAAGCCATATGGATTGATCGGACGAGTCTGCGTGCTTTCCCGAATCGGCATGCAATCGGGCTCGCCATAAATCGCGCAACTTGACGAGAACACTATTGCCGGTACTCGAGAGCGAACCATGGCATCGAGCAGAACTCTTGTCCCATGGACATTGACGTCGTAATAGCGACCGGGTGCCGTCACCGACTCACCGACGTAGGCCAATGCTGCAAAATGCATCACTGCAGCGATCCGGTACGCGTGAAAGGCTGAATCAAGGGCCGTTGCATCACGAATATCGCCCTCTATTAGCGGCCCCCATCGCACAAACTCCCGGTCGCCAGAGGCTAAATTATCGAACACGATTGCCTCATGTCCGGCTGCGGAGAGCGCCTTGGCACAATGGCTTCCGACATACCCAGCACCACCAGTAATGAGGATTCGTGCCATGTGTTACCTTGTTGGATGCGATGGCTTCAAGATCGGAAGCCGCGACGGAACCGCTGATCTATAATTTCGAGTGCGATTAAGGTTTCAGCGAAAAGCCGTTGAAGGGCATAATACCAGCCATGCCAGCCATCGAGGAGACAGCGTTTCACAATGAACACGTACAGAAACACTACCATTGGCGCCGGCCACCCCATGCGACGGATGCGGTCCGAAAGCGAAAGAGAGTGCGGGGCGGCGTTCAAGAGATAGTCAGCTTCCAGATGCGCATAGCGCTCCTGCGATGCCAGCCAGCGCGACAACGGTTTGCGGTCGTCGTGATAGATTACGCCGCGCAGGGAATGGACCTCGCCAGATCTAATCACAACGCGGTGTCCGTGCCCTTCATTCTCGTAATGTGCGTCTTGAACACGATATAACACGGTCCTCGGTGGATAAAGTGTTCCGCGTAACGCTTGGCCATTGATGCGATAGACAAATGAGGCACGATAGGCCGCCACTCCCTCCGCTTCCTGAAGTTCATGTAGCTCCTGCACCAACTCATCGCTTAATTCGTAATCGGCATCGAGCGACAGCACCCAATCCGTTCGCAATCGGGTCAGCCCGAAATTGCATTGGTCCGCGAAGCTGTCGAACGGCCGATGAACGATCTCAACCTGCGGATAATCCGCCAATATCCCAAGCGTACCGTCGGTACTGCCGCTATCGACTATCAATATCCGTGCCGCCCAGCGAAGCTTCTCCACGGCGCGCCTGATGTTGGCCACCTCGTTGAAAGTCAGAACCATCGGTGTAATGGCATGCAACATGCACTGACCTGGCATAGAAAAGGCTCCCGGACCTTAGTTCGCGAATCTCCAGCCCCTCAGTGCGCTTCCGCTATCGCTTAGTGGAAACGATGTAGACGCTGTCGGAAAGGCGAACTAATGGACGGATGAAAACGGAAAGCTTCTTTAACAACATGGAAACTGCAATCAACACCGTGGCCTTCGTTGATACATATTTTTGATCTTCGGCCAAAAGACCGAGCCCACCGAAAGCTTCAGCCATCAAGGTGGATGGACCTATCTTCTTTTCGAACACATCGCGCATTGCTGTCAATGACCAATATCGAACTCGAAAGGGGCCGCCATTCAGATAATCGCGACGAGTGCGTGAATAAGTTGACCTCAGTCCGCCTTTGTGGGCCATTTGAATTTTAGCAAAACCCCCTCGGCGCAGGACTCTGCCTAGCTCTCCGACGGCAATCTCTGCGTCAGTTTCCGAAAAATGCTGGATCACGGAATAAGAGAACACACACTGAAATATGTGCGCCTTGAAGGGCATGAACCTTGCGTCACCACAGACAAAGGCTAACTCTAAACCTAACCCCGAAAAGGCCCTCTTCGCTGCCAAAATCGCGCCGAGAGACGGATCGATTCCAACTACTTTCCAGCCTTTTCGCGCCGCGGACACTGACCAGCGCCCCCAATTTGACCCAACATCGAGAAAAAGTTCACCGTCGGCAGGTCCGATCGGAATCTCGGGGATAGGATAGCTCTCCAACCGGCCAATAGAGTTCACATAGCCCCATCCGGAGGTTGCGCCGACGAGGTAAGAAATGGCGGCATCAATCTTGCTTCCCGCAACCCAATCGCGTTCAATTCCACGTTTTTCCTCTTCCGAAATGCCTAGCGTATCTATGTAAAGCGGACTGCCGTTTGCGCTTTCGGCAGCCTTCAAAGACTCCGTCGCAATGCCAATTGTTTGTTCCTTTTCGACAAGCAAAAAAACTGGCACACCGCTCAAGATCGGATATCTGTGTCCCTGCGCACAACAAAGATGACCACTTTCGACACGAAGCTCCGAGTGGTCTCGCGGGCACTCAAGAAGGCTCAGAAGCCAGATATCGATGTTTTCAGGGGATGTCATGACTACCAACTGCGCGCATTGTCCCGACGGTAACCAGGCGAAAGTTCATCAGAACTGCCTCTTTGTCCTTAGCCGATCTACCACTCGACGATAAGCGGCCTCCATGTTGTCGGCGATGCCGTCCCACGAATATAAATCGAGCACTGTTTTCCTGCCAATGTCAGACATTCGCTTGCGGCGTTCGGGATCAGCGAGCAACGAGTTGATCGCCCGCCCTATCTCCTCCGGGATTCCCTGAACGATGACGCCTGCCCCCAATTTCTCGATGTCTTTGGCGACGCCGACTTCGGGCGTCATAATCACCGGACAGCCACAGCAAAGAGCCTCAAGCAACACGACCCCGAAGCTCTCTGAATGGGACGGCAATACGAACAGTTCGGCACCTCGCAAGAGGGCGAATTTGTCCATCCCATAGACTGCGCCAGTGAAGGCCACCCGATCTTGCAAACCGTGCTCACGCACGAGGCTCATTAATTGAGACGTGTAATTCTCATCATCGTTTCCGGCGATCACCAAATTAGCGGATGGAACGAATGACATAGCTTGAATTAATCGATCTAGGCCCTTCTTCCAGCTCACCCGCCCCAGGACAATCACATATGGTCGGTGCAGGCCGACAAAACGCCTCCTTCGCACCTCATCCTTCTCCTCGGTCTCTTGCTCAGGTATGTCCACACCGTTTGGAATGACTTCGATGGACCGGGGCCGAAGACCCAAGTTTTTGATTTCCTGTGCCTCGATTTCCGAGGTGGCGTGAACGAACGCCGCGCTTCTGCAGTTCGCAACTTCAAAACATTGGATCCAAGCAGACTTTATCAAATAGTTCTTTTTCTTGATAAGCGTATCTACCAGCATTCCTCGTGGAGAGTACACGAACGGAATGCCTGATCGAGATGCGGCGTGGCGCGCAGCGATCGTCGGATAAAGAAACGCCCCTTGCGCATGCACCAGGTCGAACTGGCCGGCATTCTCTCGTAGACCTCTAATCATCGACAGCGACCAGTAGATCCTCTCGATGACATTTGGAAAGTAGCGAACAGTGACGCCGTCAATGATGCTTGTATAGGCAGCGGACACGTCGGAAGTTTGATCGCCATCGACGTTGGTCGTGTACACGACGACTCTATGGCCTCGCTTGGCGAGCGTTCGCGCGAGCGAATGCACCGTATAGGTCGGCCCTCCATAACGCACTGCGGGATAATAGCTTGCAGTTACAAAAAGTATGTTCATGGCGCTCGCTTGAAGCTGCGAGCGGTTGTCTCGCTTAAGTGTCGAGTTTGGCTGATCCGTACTCAGGGGCTGGCGCGCAAGGTGTTCAGAGAGCCGCACAGCAAGAGCGACTGCCGGCAAAGTGGGACCGGCCTGGCCAGACGTCGGAAAGACGGAAGATCCGGCGATGTAAAGATTCTCGAAATCGAAAACTCGGCAATCCCGATCGACAACGCCGGTTGCCGGACTGTTCGACATTCGTGTCGACCCGATCTGATGCAGCCCGTCCGGCATGGTTTCCGGCAAGGAGTCACCAGCATCCACGCCTGTGTGATAGATCAATTCTCCAAGGCCCAGGCTCCGGAGCGAGCGGTCGAAGACCTGGTGCGCTTTTTTTATCTGCGCAAGTTCTTGCGAGGCAAATGTGAACTCGACGGCCACGCGGCCCATTCCCAGCCAATCACGCTGACCCGCCAAGCGGACGCGATTGGCACGATCCGGCGCCTGTTCAGAGTGAAAATGCAGCGGGTAAATCCCTGACGGGTTGGTCACAAAGACACGAGGCAGCCGGCGCCCATACAAACAACGCTGTTGGATGACTTGGGCTGTGCCGGCTATCGCGCCTCCAAAGTCTTTAATCAGATTTCTGAAATGCGACCGGAATTCTACATGCTTACTCGTCTGCTGCGCCCGGATCGCTTCGGCGACGAAATGTGGGCTGAGGTTTGGGGCGTTCAGCAAAAGGAAGGCCAAGGATAGAAATCCACTTTTATGATTGGAGTCGAAAAGAGGAGCATTCTCGGGCCAAAAGGCCACGTTCGGAAGCTGACTCTCTAATTGTGCTTCGGCGCTGAGCGTCATTCTGCGGCGGGCAAATGATCTTTTCCCTTTCAAATTCAAGAAATACGCAATCTGATCCGGATCGTAGAATTGGATGTTGGCAAACGAGCCCGATATATGTCCCATGTAGTAACGGCCCAGAGCTCCTGACGCTCCGCCGAACAATTGAGGATGCCCGCACTGAACATTCAGTAACAGCCGGGCTGTCTCGATCCCGCCGAGTGCCAGGACATAATCGCGCGCGCCGTTGAACTCTGCCGTTCGTCCCTCTCTCGCCACCCTTACGCCTTTGATGGCACGCGCCTCGGCCTCGATGCTGATGCCGACGACCGTCGCGTTCAGCAAAATCACAATCTGGTCGCTTGACTTGAGCTCCGGCTGTTGTTGGACGATCCGCGTCTCGTTCACCCATCGCTCCAGCTTGCTGAAATTGACTTCCGTCCTGCCGTAATTGGCCAGATCATCGGTCGTGAAGCCTCCGTCATCGCAACCAATCAATTCGGCAGCACGTCTCTCATATCGCGCAATATCATCATAGGTGATCGGCCAACCACTATTTGGCATAAAGCTTCGCTTCACGAAGTCAATTTCATCAAGGGGAACGCATCGCCCGCCCCACAATCTCGACGTTCCGCCGAGCGATCGACCAACGGCGACCGACATCGGATGGTGATGTTGTGGTGATACGATCACGGCGTCGCTGAGCGACTGAAAATGCCGATCCGGCTTGGCCAATCCCGATTCGAGGACGAGCACCGAAAGTCCTCGATATGCCAGGTCGATCGCGAGACACGAGCCGACCGGGCCGCTGCCGACAACGCAGACGTCGAATCTGCGATTCTCCAGAATGCTAAAATCCGTGGTAATCATCGCGTTGTTACCGGTGAACGGATCACGCGACCAGCGTTGCCAGTGCGCATTGCGGAAGCAACCACGTCAGCGAGTTGTATTGCGTATTCCTCAGACATCCTGGGATGCGTCGGGAGATAAATCATGGATCTCACTAAATTGGCTACGTTCTCCGACCGGCCGGCGATGTTCGTGAATCCCGGCATTTCGTGCACATTCGGATAGAGCGACAAGCCAATATCCATCCCTTGAGCAAGCACGTCTTTATATATCTCCGTGCGACGTTCGGGCTCAACCTTGATCGGGTAATTCACCCAACACGATCCGGCCCGAATCTCGGGCGACGTTTCCTTTCCCACCAGGAAGCTTCCCAACCGGCGATCGTAGATGGCGGCGATCGTCCTACGATGGCGCACGAAGTCCGATACCGAGCCCAATTTACGGTTCCATTCGGCGAAGGCGTCGCGGGATGGTCGACTCAAGATCGTTTTGTCGATTTCTGTGGATTCGATGCGGACTAACGGTAGAATTTCGTTGTCGTCGCCTTTGAGGGCCGCCCTTCGTAACAGAGGAAAAGTCAGCGTCGAAAAAATCGAATCGCGAGTCGCCAAGTCGTATTTAAGAACTTTCAAGACTTGGTCGCGATAGTGCATTCGCTCCAAACGCGGCCATTGGGCGACTTCCTCGCTTACCCGCCGATCGACGTCGGCAGACCGCGTCGTTATCGCTCCGCCCCAGAAGAAATTCAAAGGCTTGAAACCGGAAAAACTGAAGACGCTCGCATCTGCCGTCGATCCGATACAACCGCCGGGCTCGGTGGCCCCCAGCGCAAGGGCGCAGTCATCGACGAGCATGACATTCTTGGAGGCGCAAATGGCACGAATCGCATTCATATTCTGATTGAGGTGGTAATGAGTCACGACGACGGAACACACGGTTTCGTCGATGAGATCGACGAGCTGATCCAAATTCAGGTTGGTTGAGTCTCTTAGACAATCGACGAACACAGGCTCTGCCCCCGCGAACTTGATCATGTTCACCACGTCGGGGATCGTGTACGGCGACATAATGATCCGCCGCTTGCGATCGCGAACAGCGAGCTTCGCGAGAAGGTAAAGGCCTGCGCGCGCGCGACCAATAGCTTGCACGGATGTGCGGCCACCGAGAAAAGCGGATAGATTCGAGGCAAAGTCCTCTTCCGCGCTGTCATTCGACCTGAATGGCGAGTTAATATACCGAATTGGATAGATGATCTGTTTCGATCGAGTCATTGCCGTCCAAATTCTCTAAAGTGCGACCCTATATTTGAGTTTTGATTAGTCACATTTTTCTCGGATGGGAGCCCATTGCTCAGACGGCTTTAGATCAGCCTATCACGGCGATGTCAGGCTAAGCATTAAGCGTAGCCTTGATTAACTCCATCGTTTGCCTAACCCGTTGCCCGCCCACCGGGCGAACGCATGTCCAGGAAATTCAAGTGCAAGCGCAAAAATAAATGCGAATATAAGGACGAAGCTCATCTGGCACGCCCAATTAATGAAGAATCCGAGGTTAGGTATCGGGACGTGTTTAAAAATGGTGTTTGCGAGAATATGAGATAGATAGAGCGAATAGCTCCACCGTCCCGCCCATTCTGCTAACCGAAATGGTGGAACCGACTGAAAATGATGAATTTCGCGTACGAGCCACACTGCGACAAACATTCCGAAGAGATTTAAGGTCCAGGGATAGCCGATGGGCGAATGAAATCGAAGGGCACAACAAACGAAGGCAAGAAACCACACGGCAGCCCGCCATCTCCAAATGGCTGAATTTGATGTGCGATCAGAACTGTTTCGGATTTGCTCGGCAACCTCGCACCCGGCCAACCAACATGGCAAACCCAGCAACCAATTCAGCGCGAAACCATACGACGGATAGTCACCGGCAGTAGGGTCAGTAGCAGCGACGGCCAATGCAATGACGAACGCACCGGCAATGAGCGGAATCCAACTCGTTAGCCGCTGGCGCAAAGCTAGCAATAGCGGATAGAGTGAGTAGTAAATCAACTCAGCCAACAAGCTCCACAATATTGTCTCGTTGAATAAATTCAAATGAATCCCGAGAAGCACGCTCACTACAATGGCGGGGACCAAGGGAACCAGGATTCTAATATATCGCCGGGCGAAATATGACGGGAGCGAACCGATTACCTTTTTACCCGTTTGTGGGTAGTGGATACAAAATCCCGAAATGACAAAGAAGACAATGACTGCAGCAGGCCCAGAAATGGCATTATTCCAAATACCATTGATTAGCCACCCGAGAACGCTTGACTTGTCGATACCTGCCGTAATGGGTGGATCACCAATGTGGTCCATTACAACCCAGGAAGCACACAGAAAACGAATAGAATCCAGGCCGCGCGCGACATGCGGTGCGGAATTAATTTGAAGAGTGGCCGTCCTCGTGCGAACTCGACCTGACGGGAGTTTGACGAAGTTGGCTACTCGGCTAAGCATCTCTTCCAATTTACGCTTTTCGATTGGCGCTCCACTAACCATACACGTTGAACTCAGATGGCTTTAGAGCACTGACAACCATCGACTTCGCGAGCGGTGGAATTCGCCCGACCCGCACTACTCGGATTTCCCGAAATCCCACGCTGCGCAATAGTTCAGTTATCGTTTTGATGGAAAAAAATTGAACACTGCGGCCAGACCATAAAGTAGAAAAATGTCGGTCCATGCGTCCGGTGATCGCGATCGCAAGATTCTTCAGATATCCATGATACGGCGTGGACAAGATCAATACGCCTCCAGGACGAAGGCTTTCCCAGAGTTTTTCCATTTCTGAGAAGGGGTCGTAGCAATGCGCGATTACTTCGACGCAAAGCACCAAATCGAAAGGTTCCAATTTTGCTAAGTTTTCTTTAGACGCGTCAGCGGAGAACGGAATCGATGAAAACGAGCGTTTCGTAAGAGCGATTCCGCTTTCGGAAATGTCTACACCCACGGCGTCGAATCCCTTGTGCGACAGCCAGTTCGTCAGAGATCCATTGCCGCATCCGAAGTCGAGCACACGAGCCGCTTTCGGCCAGGTCCTTCTGGATATTATCGTCTCAATAGACGGACTTAGATACGCGTGAGTGTGCGATAGATCGGTGTTGACGTAAGCATACGAACGACCAGTTGCTTGCATCTAATTTCCTTGAGAGGGTGCCCCTTGTCCGGAAGCCTCATTTACGCATGGCCGGAAACACGTTTGGCGCCGCATATGAGATTAACAGCCAGGCCACGAGGACCGACACGATTATGGCGCCAAACATGATCGCCGCGCTGTTCCCGAGATCAGAGGCCGTTTCCATGATCACCGCGGTACTTAGGCCCATACCAAAAATCCCGTGGGAATTCCGATGCAGCATCAGCCAGCGATAAATTAGGCCAAGTAGTAGCCCCAATGCAAATATAGGCACCATCATGCCAAACATTCCGAAATCGATGTAGCTTTCCCCCATGTAGCCAATGGTGATTGTTGTCGCCTGCTCCATACCTGCAACGTGAAAGCCAATATATTTATTGGTCAGTGTCGAATCGTCAATGATTTCCTTCTCGGGAAAAAAGAGCCGCGGCATGAATGGCCGGATGATTGCATCAAGCCAGAGAGCGCCGTCTTCGTGCGGAACGATACTCGGAACATACGTCAGAACCGCCGCAAAGTAATCCACATACGTGATGCGCTCAATCAAATCAGTTGCAGCCTTGTCCATTTTTTCGTCGTCCAACGTCGATACAAGGTCGATGATTTTTTCGACGCTTTGACTGTAGTCCACGACAACCGCCTGTGAAACCTGTCCGCCACTTACGAACGACCGGTATTCCACCTTGACGGCCGTCCACACTAAGCCGAACGTAATAAGCACCGTACCGAAGAAGGCGAGAACTAAAGTTTTTCGCACTGTTAATCTGATGTGTGCCGCAACAAGCGCAGTCAATGTAAATAGAAACACAAATTTGAAACTTGAGTAATATCCGCCAAAGGACATAGCCAGCTCAATCAGGAACGCCGCACACCACAGGATACGACTGCTGTCGCGACGGACGAACGTGGCAAAGGTTAAAATGAAAAAGGCTGCCCACTTCAAATCTGCGAGCGCCAGAAGAGGTTGCCGCAAACCGGGTAGCGCGAATGCAGACGCCTGCGCAACTGTGGCAATGACCAGCGCCGCCACATAAAGCAAAATGAATCTGCTTTGCGGCTGCTCTTGAGCTGTGCGGCGTGCGAGCTCTACTTCCCCGGAGAATGAGCGGCCCGCACCGAGGCGCATACCGGCAGCCAAAGAAAACAATCCGGCTAAACATAAGACGACGGCGAGTTGCGTGTTGCCTCCGAATATAAACAACTGATCGATATTCAATCCGCGCCAGTTTGCATAAAACAGGCCCAGCGAGGCTTGCAGCCATTGATATACGAAAATGAAGGGCAATATCGGCGTCTCACCTGGCCTCCACAGCAGTGCGCACCCCAACAAGAGCACGACGATGGCAACGAGTGCCAACAAGGCGTTGTCGCCAAGGCCAAACAAAAGATAACAAACCGCAACTGTCGGGAGCATAAAGGGCGGCAGTATTTTGCGTCTCGGGCCGACGTTTGCTGGAATGCGTCCGGGTAAGGGAACGCCGGAGTATTTGCTCATCCAAGGCTTAGCGCTTTTCACTGGTCGTCCCTGAATGCATTTGAAATCTTCAAATGACTTGTTGCCGAATAGACCTCAAGCCAGCGCCTCTTGAAATCAGGTATGCCCAATCTCTTCAGGGACGCAAATGCAGCCTTGCCATGACGCTGAACAAGAGTTGCGTCGTCAAGATAGCTTCGCAGCGCCGCAGCGAGGGCCGGCACCGTAGCTTCATGGCAAATGAGGCCATCCACTCCGTGGTCGATCAATTCCGGCAAGCCGCCACGAGGAAATACAACAGAGGGCTTGGAAGCCAGCTTGGCTTCCATCACGACATTCGGCGATGGGTCGTTGAACAACGAGGGCGTAACATGAATCTCGCTGCGCGCCAGCAGAATTGGAACATCTTCAACGTAGCCCAGGAATGCCACTCGTTCGCGGATAATCGGATCGCTGGCAACACGGTCTTTCAAGCGCTGTCCCCAAGCGTCGCCGCTCCAATCTGAGATACGGCCGGCAACCAACAGCCGCGCATCAGGATAATCGCGCGCCAAGCTTCGAAAAGCATCAACCAGGACATGCACGCCTTTGTGTTCACTGATCTGGCCAATGAAAACAATAGCACGCGCATTGGATGGGAGATTGAGGGAGAGCGGCCGGTCTCCGCCTCCGACCCGTCCCGGAGGCGCATTGTATATGACTGTGACGCGATCTCGGGCAACGTGATGTGAACAGAGCGATCGCGCGACGAACTGAGAATTCGCAACAAATCGATCCACGCGACGTACGACGAAGCGCCATACCGCGCGCCAAACCCAGTTGTGGATCGTCGGCTCATCGCCGGCGCGATAGATCATCGGCGTGCGCACTAACATCAGAGCAATCAGAAAGTTCAGCACATAGAGTTGGTTGAATGCATGAATGTGAGTCGGCTTGAACTCCTGCACAATTTTCATGAAACGCCAATTCGCCCACAGGAAAGCAATTGGATTTCGGAACAACACCCAGCGCAGGCGGCCGGGCATCCAGTGCTCGATGTACGGCACTTTGCTCCATGCGAGGCCCCGCGCTTCAAGAGTCGCGGGGATAAGGGTGCACCATGCCTCGTCCCGCACGAGGCAGAGAACCTTGCAGCCCTGTTCCCTCAATGCGGCCAGGGCTTCAATGTTGCCCCGCTCCTGTCCGAATACGACGGCGCTCCCGAATAAAGCTAGGATTCTTGGGCGGTCCGTCATCGAATAGTTTTTTTTCGTCCGGCAACGACTTCAATCCCGGATAGCACGCCGTCCACAGCCGCTGAAATGCTGTAGCGTGCGGCCTTGGCGGCAATTACATCACGCGACGGTGGATGTTCGATCATCTCTTTCAATGCCGCCGCCAGGCTCGGGATATCACCGACAGGAAAGACGCGCCCTGCCATTTCGTCGACAGCGAGGTCTGGGGCACAACCGCATGCATCCGAAATGACGATCGGAATACCGGATGCCAAGGCCTCGTTTGCAACAAGTCCCCAAGTCTCACGACCGTCTGATGGCAACACGAGCATGTCTGCGGCTGCGTAAGCAGCAGGCATCTCGGTCTGATTGCAGAAGCCAAGCTGGACCAGCGGCACTTCGGCGGCTCTCGCGGCCGCGGTCACTTGCTCGCCAAGAGGACCGGAACCCGCGGTGAGGACTGTTACATCGCAGCCTGCGGAGATTAAGACTTTCGTTGCCGATATCAGATCGAGCGGACGTTTGAAAGGCAAAAACTTACCAGCAAACAGTGCAACTTTGGTGCCGGGGGAAATCCCGTACGCTGCGCGCAACTTCTCACGCGGCTCGCAGCCCGCCCGCGCCGCAAACCAGTCGTTATCGACACAATGCGGCGAGAATACTAGCCGGTGCGAAGGAAAGCTGTAGTGCTGCCAGTAGCGGCGGGACCGCTCGCCGACGTAGAGGGCCACATCGAACACGCGCAGCACCATCGGGTAAATGAGGGCCTTGCCGGACCGCTTCAGTGGGCTGCGCGGTGTTTCGAGATGGCTGTCGCCGCGCACCATCACGGGAATTCCCCGACGCTTTGCCGCCAAGATAGCTTGCCAGAAGCACTTCAAGTGCCAGCCCATGACAAGCAACGCGTCAAAATTACCATCCCGCAATCGATCTTCAATCTCCGGCGTGTCACACCTCCAAAAGCGATCGACGCCTGGATCGGTGGCGACGTTCTTGAGAAAATAGTGATCATAGCCTGACAACAAATCCACGTCCCATTCGAATCCTACCCCGAACCCCGCCGCAGCCTGGTCGGCTTGCGTGGCACGATGGGCGAATAGGACAGTAAGATCGAGCCGGCGGGACAAATCCCGGAAAAGCGGCGCCTGATACTGAATTGGGTGCGAGGTCAGAACGGCGAGATGCATCAGTGTCGCTTCGCACGAGCCTTGTGGAGCTCATTGAAAATCTTAGCGTATTGGAATGCGATTGCCCGGGCTTCATACGGGGCATACGCGGCGGGATCGACTCTCGCCAGGGATTCGGGTGATATCACAAGCTGCACGAGGCCGTCACAAACATGGTTTACCAATTCTGCCAGTTCCACTGGCGAGGAGAACCCCAGCGCGATACCCCCCCCAGCTCGCAACAGGATCGCGTGGGCGCTGCTGACGTGATGAAACAGCGACAGGTAAGGCCGTCCCGACATCAGCCCCGGATATATTTTCGATGCAGTATAGTGTGGCTCGTCGGACCCGATCAGCAGAAGGCCATTGGATTGCGTAAGGCATTCGAGCGCCGTTAAGTAAGGAACCCTCTCCGGAACCTCCAAAACCGCATCAGCAACGCCTTCCGCTTCGGCAAGGGGGCGAACGCGATAGGTCGTAGTATCGTTGGGCTGATTGCTTGTCCCGATGAAATTCAACCTGACGGATGCGGCAGCGCGGGGTCGTTGGTTTCGGAACTGTGCGAATCCTTTCAGAAGGACTTTCATCAAGGTCTCGGAGCGGGGCATGAACGTCCCGACATAGCTCAGGTTGACGCACTCCGACGATAGGTAACCGCCGACTTGGTGCCCAGGCACTTTTCGCAGCGCCCCGTAATCATCCGGATCGCCGCCGATAGGAATAGCGGCCATTCGGCTCCGGTCCAGCCATTCATATCGCACCGCCATTTCGGCGTTCTGAATCTCAGAGACGGAAGTTATAAAGTCCGCTGCCCGGACTGCGCGTGGCTCGAGCAAAGTGGCGAGACGATGCGAAATCCCCGTCTTTGACAATGGTGCCTGCCGGGCGCCCCATGCAGACACCCAAGGATCCTGGAAATCGAGTATCACAGGTACTCCAAACCGGCGTTTGATCTCAGACGCGAGCAGCATCGGATAGTACGGCGACCCGGTGATGAACACCGCGCCGATTTGCCGAGTGGACAGCAGCCGAAAGAGCGCGCTCCGTAGTTGGCTGCACGCGCGGAGTGAGATCTCGCCAACGCCGAACAGTCGTGTAAGCGGAGCCGGTAGTGCCTTCACCTTCACTATTTCCACCGAGCGCGGCACGAGAGAGAACAGGCCGGGGTCGAGACCTTCTTCGTAATACGCCTCGTTCACGCAAAGGACGATCGGTTGCCAGCCTGCGGCCGGCAGATGCTTGGCCAGATGACGCGCGCGATGCACGCCAGCCAGCGTCGACGGCGGAAAGTACGGCGAAACAATAATGCACGTGCGGCTCATGTGACCGATCGAGCAACCGCTCGAATTTGGCAAATGTCCCTTGACGAAACTAACGCAGGATCGACGTCAAGCCGCTCGATTCGATAGCCTTCGCTTATAAGAAAATCCGTGCACTGTTCAAGCAGCGCTGCGGAATGAATCTCGGCAAAGATCTCAGGACGATGGGCGCGCAGCGTCGCCCGCGCGCCTTGAAGTACAAGCAGCTCGGCACCTTCGACATCGATCTTCACTAACGATGGAGGCGGCACCTCTCCTGCACGCAGGATCGAGTCGAGGCTCCTGACCCGGACTCGCATTTTTTGCTGCGATGTCGCGTCCTGCTGGAAACCGCTCGCCTCCAGCTTGGCCATGCTCGTTTCTGGCATTACCAAGAGGTTCATCTCGGTATCGGATTCGCCCACTGCGATAGTGTGTAGGGTGATCGACTTGGTGGGATTGAACTCGATCAGTTTCCGAATGCGTTCCGCGTTGAGCGGAAGCGGCTCAAAAACGTGCACTTCTCTCGCGCCATTCGCAGCCATGACGCCAGCAAAAAAGCCGTGCCAGCCGCCAATGTCGTATCCGATGACACCGGGGCGAACCGCAACCGCGACGCGGGTCGCAAAGTCGAGCTCGTATGTACCCGTCCAGATCCCTTTGTCTTCCGGCAGCCGGATGAGGAACGAAATTCCCTTGGCCGGGCCTGCATCGACCATGTGCGTAAATTCGCGGCCGTCGAGTAGCGTTGACACGAGCTTGCGCTGAAGCTGCGCAATTCCGGGAATTTGCTTGATGTGGCGACGAACGGACAAGGGAACGAGGTTGAGCACTTGGCCCACTAATCCGGAAACGCTCATGACGCGATCGTCGAATTTAGCACGGTCGGTAGTATCGCAGCCCGCAGGGCGCTGACAATGTTGCCAATCTCGCGATCAAGATTGGCTTCTTCCATCGCGAAGTGGCGAGCATTCGCTTGAAGCTCACTGAGCAGACTGGGGGAGGATTTGAGTTGCCAAATGGTCTCGGCGAGTGACACCGGATCGCCAGCCCGGAAAAGTAGCCCACCTTTTGAGCGGCCAATTACCCGAGCTAAGCTCGGAAGATCGCTGGAGACGACTGCTAGCGCGCCCATGTGATAGTCGAACATCTTGTTCGACACTGTCAGCTCGTGGTTCTTGGGTCCACGACGCTCAAGGCATAGGCCCACGTCATGTATCGCCGCCTGCCTTACCGCGTCCTCAGGTACATACGGCGGAAGAACAATGACGCGCTCGCGGAGCCCCAGCTCATTTAATCGCTCTGATAAGCTGAAACCGCCGTCGGGTGGGAGGCGGCCTTGTAGGAACAATCGCACATCCGCCGGAAGTCGCACCATCGCTTGAAGCATATCCTCGAGTCCCCGTTGCCCGAAGCCAAGCGTGCTGTTGCGCCAATATAGATTGAGGCCGCCACCCCGCCTTTCCGGCAGCGTTATCTCCGTCGCTGGCACGTTGTAGGCCGCAAGCGGTCTACGAATGCAGTATTCTGTAGCGAGCACATCCGCAAGATCATCACTGCTCGCGATCACCAGAGCGCAAGCCGGCAGCAGGCGGGCCTCGAGTCGGCGCGCTGCGCTGCCCTCCAGAGTGGACTGGCTGTCCCCCATATCGGAATAGTATTCCATGCAATCGAAGATGAGCCTGGCGCCATGTCGCCGCGCTGCACGGGCGGCCGGAAGTAGTGTCTCGACATTGTGTGCGATGTAGAGCGTGGCGGGTGTTGACATCAGCGCACGGGTCAGGCCTTGAGCCCGGTCGCCAAACAGTCCCTCCGAGATATATCCCGTGGCGGCGAAGCCGATGCGTCCGAGGCGTGTGATGGCTTTACGCGTGGCGAGGCTAAAAATACTGGCGGCACGCGTCGGAAACTCGACACTCAATCGCCGGATGCCTTCGGATCGGAGGATTTGAGGATCCGGCGGGCGCTCCTGACCATGAGCAATGAGGTCGATAAAAATCACTTCCGCATCGGGGAAGGCACGTTTTGCGGCCACTGCATGCCGAGGCGCCCGTGGCTCCGCGGCGGCCGGGAGCGACGTCACAACGCAGATCCTCATGCCTGATCCACCCCGCTCATCGTGCATCAAGCCCTTTTCGATCGTGCCACTCACGCGGCCCGATGACGCGCTATCAGACTATCCGCAATGCGCCGCGATGCCTGACCGTCCCCGAATGGATTGCGCACGTTCGCCATGCTTGCGTATACAGCGGGGTCATCGAGAAGACGCGTTGCAGCAGCCATGATCCGCTCGGCAGACGCCCCAACAAGCTGGGCTGCCCCCGCAGCCACTGCTTCCGGCCTCTCGGTCGCGTCGCGCGTGATGAGAACCGGCTTTGCGAGCGTCGGTGCCTCCTCCTGGATTCCCCCCGAATCCGTTACGATGATATGCGCCCGCATCATCAGCGCGACGAACGAGAGGTAATCGAGCGGCGCGATCATATGCACGTTCGGTGCGCCCTTTAGTTTGCTGTTGAGGATAAGAAGAACCTTCGGGTTCGGATGAACCGGCCAAACGATCTCGGTATCTCCCCGCTTAGCAAGCCAATTCAGCGCCGTGCACATCTCAGCGAGCCCGCCGCCGAAATTCTCGCGGCGATGCCCGGTCACGAGGATTAGCCTCCGTCCCGGGTCCAGCTGAGGCAGCTTCGTCCATATCTGCGCCCGTAGCTCGGCGTCGTTATCAATTCTTGCCATCGCGAGAGTAAGCGCATCGATCACTGTGTTTCCAGTGACGAAGACATTTTCGTGGGGTACACCTTCACGCCGCAACGCTTCGGCCGCGCCGTCGGTGGGCGCCCACAAAAGGTCAGCTACCACATCGACAACGCGCCGATTAAACTCTTCGGGCCACGGGGCGCGGAGATTGCCGGTTCGCATACCGGCCTCGATATGGCCGACAGGCACGCCCGCGTAAAACGCGGCCATTGATGCGGCAAGCGCCGTCGTGGTGTCCCCCTGCACGAGGAGGCGGTCTGGGCAAAGATCATGAATCAGCGGCGCCAACCTCTGGAGAACGGCAGTCGTCGTTTCGCCGAGTGTCTGGCCGGGACGCATAATGTCCAGATCGTGGTCCGGCCGGATAGCAAAGACATTCAGCGCGTCGTCCAACATAGCCCGGTGCTGACCGGTCACGCAGACGATCGTCTTAATTTCCGGACGCCGGCGCATTTCGAGCACCACCGGTGCCATCTTGATGGCCTCTGGCCGCGTGCCGAACACGAACAGGACCTTGATCGTCATTCTAAATTGCGCAACTTCGCTACGCCATGCAAGGAATGCCAGGAGTGCCCGCAGTATCGATCACGCAGGTTCGCCCAACTGTTTTGCTCTAAGAGCGGCATCCCGAGTTTCCAAAAGCGAATGACACCAAGCGGGGAGAAACGCACCAACAGAAACGAAACTCTCGATAATGCCGCCCGAACCGCCTCAGCGGAGCGGCACAGTCAACCAATTACTCTCTATGCACATTCCAACCATTCAAAACTCTGCCTGAGCGCAGGCACCGAGTTCTTGATCGCGAACAAATTGCGCTGCTGCGCAACATTTTTCCTGAATGCCAGCAGCTGCCTCGGTATGATTCATAATTCTTGACGATATCGTTACGATGAAACGCTCCAGTTGCCGTTTACATTGTATGGCTGCGGGTCGAATGCATATACCCTTCCCTTTGGTCCGATCGCGCGGCTGGCCACGAGCGCATGATGTCCAACGTGGGCACCGATGTCGAATACGATATCTCCTGGGTTTAGCAGTTTTTCGAAGAGCTTAAGAGTTGCGGGCTCAGTCGAACCGGCTACCAAAATTGTCAGCTGTCCCCACTCTGCCCCGTCGAGATCCATAAGAAGACCACCTGGCACTGTACAGGCCGGGGTAAAAAACTCTTCGATATGGCATCTATCAGCCTATCGCGGCCACGAAATCTCGGCGCACCATAAAGGTGTCTTAGCATCGCATTTCGCAAAGTCATTTCGATCCACTCATTCTGAGATGTATTGTCAGCCGCTCCGAGGAATGACTCAGATCGTACTTCGCGAAGCGCTGCACTGTTACAGGTTGGAACGCACTCTAAACCAGAGACTCTGCGCTATGCCGCTCGCTAGAAATGGCAGCCGTTCTGCTTCGTCAGGCCTCTGCTTCTGAATATAATAGCCGGGCCAAAGGATCTCATGCCCCGCTCCCTGGAGAAAAAGTTGCAAGAGGTATTGCTCACCCCAGCTAGGGCATCTCTTATAGAACGGCTCTGGATAGTCGAATGGCAAAAATACATCATGAACATGGACGACGACACCATCTACGAGGGCTGGAAGCGTGACGCAGAACAGCCGCGCAACATCGTTGCCAACATTTACCTCGTGGCTCGAATCGATGAACAGGATATCGCTCGGACCAAGCTGGGCGATGATTGGCTCCGCATCCGCATGTTCAAATCGACTAAACAGCATGCGGTCTACTAATCCCGCTATGTCGGAGCGTGGTGCCGGATCGATGGCGACATGCTCGACCAAGAGGCCGCCGTCGGCTATCGCCTGACGGATTATCCGTGTGCTATTGCCGCTGCCTACCTCAACGATTCGACGCGGTGTAAGCGTCCGTATCATCAAATAGAGAATCTCGGCATCGGGAGACTTAAAGAAATTGTTGATGGGATCGTAACCACCGGGTTTGGCTCCGCCGCGCATTAAAACTTCGAGTTCAGGGCCATACTTATCGAGCGCTGCGGTAAGATTATCCACGTTGAACTCCGCAAAACCACGGAGAAGCGGGAACACTGGGTGCTCGAAGTAACTTCGCTCGCGCAGCGTTTCGAGCCGAGCCCTTTCTTGCTTCTCACCGGTCAGCGTATCGACCTTCAGACCCAGCCGCCGTATGACCTGGTTTACGATTTGTTTCAGTTCGGTCGTAATCGCCACATCTCGTCCTGGAGTTTTACTTAGGATTCGTTGTCGATCTGGAGCGCCGTTCAAATAGATTGCGGCGCTTAATTCAAAAGGTTCGCGGAGTGAGCGCTAGTAGCGTGCGCAATCGAATTCTCCCGGCATCAGCTCGATCAGTTCGTGTTTCAGCTGTCCGCCCAGCTTCGGATGAATAATCCGGTGGCAATAGTTGCTCCGCCGGGCACCACCTCGAGGAGCTCCCGCAGCGGGCCCAGGAAGCCGACGCGCATGACCGCGAGATAGCCGACCGAGAACACGACCCCGTCAATGAGCAGCCGCACCGAGACGTCGTCGCTCGTGCCAAATACCTTGCGAACCACGAACACCGCGCCGATCGCCGCCAGTGCCGCCGCTGCCGCCGGTAGCAAGGCGGTTAGGACCGCCTTGGCCGTGATACCTTGCGTAGCGGTGAGGACTGCCAGAGTTACACCAAGCATGAGGCCGCCGTTCGCTATCAGTGCTGTGAGATAGATGCTCGGACCGGCCGGGACTAGCCAGAGCGCGAGACCGATGCCAATTCCGGCGTAGATGAGATCGAGCGCCAGGCACGCGCGGATCTGGTCGTTCGCCAGCAGCAGGTTGTTAGCGGCCGACCCGATGCCGCCGAGCGCTACTGATGCCGCTGCGAGCGGCAGCAACGGAATCACCGAATCCCACTTGGCGCCGTAGAGCAGATTGACCATGTCGTGCGCGCTTACGGCGAGATAGACGCCCGCCGGGATCGTCGTCCAAACGACGCCCCTCAATGTGAGGTCGGCGTAACGGCGGAACTGCTCGGAGCCGCGTTCGGCACGCGTGATAACAGGATAAAGAGAGCCCATCGTGACCGAGCCGATCCGCCCGGTGGCGAGCGTGGCAAGACCGACAGAGCGCGTGAAGATGCCGAGAGTGGCGAAGTCGTAGACGCCGGCAAGTGTTGCCTGCTCTGTTACCTGCCGGGCGTTCAAAAGTATCGCGGAGCCCATCCGGGTGAACCCGAATCGCGCGGTGTCGCGGTAACGTGCCCAGCTCCACGTCCAGTCGGGCCGCCACCGTGCGCCTACAAATAGATCGATTGCCCCTGGAACGCCGAACAGCGGAACCTGGACAACAAGTGCCCACACCCCACCCCCCAACAGAGCGACAACCAGGCCAGTAGCCAACGCTAATAGCGTGCCAGCAAGCACCAACAGCCGAAAACGCTTCCAATCGTGCTGCACCTCGAGCATGCGATGGCGCAATGTCCCGGGAATTTCTACGAGGAAAACAACGGATAGCCCCGCAAGCGGCAGGACAGCGTTGCCGTACCGCACACTGAACGATAACCCCCAGGCAATGATGAGGGTGACGCAGAATAGGAACGTGTTTATAACGACCGCGGCGGTGAAGTGAGCCTGCCAGTCGACCTCGGTTGGGTCGCGGAACTGCAAAGCATGGACGACAAAAGTTCCAAATGAGAACACTGCAACAAGACCTAAAACCGATTGAGCCAATGCAGCGCTGCCGTAATCGGCAGGCGTGAGCAGGCGGACGAGGACCAGCATGGTAGCGAACTGCGCGATATCGCGCACAAGCGTAAAGCCGCCACTCCATAGAAGTGAGGCTCGTGCCGATGCGCCGAGTCCCCGGGCTGAGGATTTGTCACCATCAATTGCGCTCATGACCTCCTCGGCATGCGGGTCGAACGCTTGGAAAGCCAAAGGGAAGCAGTGTAAAGGCGGATGAACAAAGTAGCGGCATGCTTAGCCCACTCGTTGTTGGTCCAGGCCTGACGCTCTCGACCAACCATTTCAAACAACAACTCTGCTTGGTCAGCCGGCAGGGTCTCCCGCCAGGACCTTAATCTTTGGCTTTTCTCGATAACGCGCGGGTAGTAGGGCCAGGATCCTGCCGTTGCGATCGAAAGCGAGTTGTTTTCAAACGGCTGGCCACTTCCCTTGCCCAAAAACTTACGCTTCAGACTTGCGAAGACGAAGGCGACGACACGCTCAATTTCGTTCGCTCCCACCGGGGCGCCGAAGTTGTTGTTTGGAACTTTGCTAGCCGCCTTTCCGCAAATTTGACTCACTGCCATTCCGAACGGAACGCCGTTCAATTTTTCGCTCGCATCTATTGAACCGAATAATGACAAAACATCGTTGTCAGACATAAAGAAATCAGACGGAAATTTTCTCTGTAAGAAGAGGCGACCTGATGCGTCTGGCTCTCGAACGATCGGCGAGAGACGAAGGAATTCGACGAATGAGGGATTGTCATTATATTTGTCCTTCGCAACCCCAAATAGATTTGTCATTCTCTTCATAACCCTTTCGCCGTATTGTCCGGGCAAAGGGTAGTAATCGTGATGCCACTGATATGAAAATTCTGAGAAATTGTAGATCGGAAGATCACGACCGAGGAATGTTTTTGCGCGTCGGTTAAACGCTATTCCCTTAAGCAGATAATCCGCATAGCACCCAGTGAGCACGACTCCTGGAGAGTCAGCGAGAACAGAATTTAGAGCCCCACCGTAATGCGCAGATGCCACGGTCCACATACCGCCGCTTACCCTGACCGCCTCCGTCGCGTTCTCAATGTAATACTCGATGCTCCGCTGAATGGCGACGTGCCGCGCACCCGCAACGCTTGCCAGTCGTTGTGCTCCTCTCAATTCTTCGTTCGGCTCATCGTAAAGCGTATAGCACGTCACGTTGCCCGGATCGCACGCACCAAACAGCGCCGTACGCGAATCGGCACCCGAGCTAAGCATGACCGCAACCTTACCGAGAAGCGGCTGTGTGCGCCTGCGAACCGCGGTTGAGAGCGCGTCGGCAAGCCGCGCTACAATCTCTCGACGGTCACTTATCGGAGGTGAGTCAAAATAGGCGGGAAGCCAATAGGTACTACCCTCACAAAATCTCGCATCGGAACCAAATATAAATCGATAAGAGCTGCCGGCATTGAGATGTTTTATCTCTTTCCAATAAGTATGGGGATGGGTCGCGGTGCCGGTCTGCAAGAACTCAGCCATCGTGGTCGAATCGAAGTGGCAGACTTTCCCGCACGAATCGAGCACATCGGCCGCTACGTCCTGGTGCGTACAAAAAACGAATCCTTCTCCGGTCCAAACAAACGCTGGGATGAATCCCATGCGGTCCGTCCAGACGTGCATTTCATGCGCTGCCTCGTCGATCACCACAGCAAGAGCGGCGCCGTTCAGTTGTTCTACACCGCGACTGCCACCATTCAACCATCGAGACAATATGAGACGAGCCGCTAGACCCCCTTCGTACGGTAATTTTTTGGTCGAATCCCATTCCGATGGATCGAATGCTGCACGTCCAGCCAATAGAACACGAGTCCGCGACACAGGATCCCAAGCTGGACCCCATAACGCAGGATCATCTACGCGGGCGACTGCCCAGACCAGACCTTCACAGTGGCCGCACCAAGTGCGGGTATGCGGTTGCCAACGGAGACATGAAGCCGCATCAGCAGGATCGACCGGAAGCCCCGCCGAGACGAATACATCACTCATGTGTCATTCGCTTCTAGAAAATCGCTCACTTGGGAATACAGTGCTTGGGGCTAGATTTTTCTCAGGACCGCCAGAGAGTCTTGCTGGTCGATAATCTCAAAACGGCGATCATTGCGGATATGCGCGCGAAAATATTGGTGGCTGCCGAACTCGGCCGCTTTGGGCTTGCCCGCTGTCAATAGAACATCGTGCAGCGCGATGATTCCGTCCGGCTGGAGCCGGTTGCTCCAGAACACCCAATCGGCGGTAATCGCATCAAGCGCGTGGTCGCCATCGATAAAAACGTAATCGACCGATAGGGGTACCGCATTCGCGACCTGTGTGCTGAATGTACGTATGAGCTTGAGCTTTCCGCTGCGCAGAAATTGATGATTGTAAGTCTTTGCGATCATGAGGCCCCAAGATACGCCAACGCGCCCTCTAAAGAACGGATCGACACCATAGACGACCGCATCAGGGTCCGACGATTCCGCCAAGAGGCGCGTCGTGAATCCTTCGAATGCGCCGATCTCGATGATCCGCTTGCAGCCCGGCAAATGCGATACGAGTAATGCGCGCTCAGTGCTCGTCGTTTGCGTCTGCGGAAGCTCGCGGCCGGAGAGAACGTACAAGTAATGCAGGGCAGTCCGACCTATCATCAGATACTCTCTTGCCGATGGCCAAGCTCGGCCTCGACCATGCACCGTACCACGTCCCGCATCGTACTCTCGGCACGCCATCCGAGCAGACTTTGCGCCTTCGCGGCGTTGCCGGCGCTGTACATAATGTCTGATGGCCTACGCAAAGTTTCGTCGACCTCGACATGCTGACACCAATCGAGGCCGACCTCGGCAAACGCTGCCGCCACAAAATCTTCCAGGCTGCTCGTCCGCCCCGTCGCAATGACCAGATCAGTCGGAGTGTCCAGCTGTATCATCCGCCACATCGCATCAACATATTCCGGAGCGAAGCCCCAGTCGCGATTAATCGCTATGTTACCGAGGCGAAGCTTCTGTTTGGAACCTTTAGCAATCGCGCAGGCTGTCGTGATGATCTTTTTCGTGACGAACCGGTGCGGGCGCAGTGGGGAATCATGATTGAAGAGGATGCCGTTCAAGGCATGAATGCCGTAAGCTTCCCGATAATTCACCACAGTCCAGTGAGCCGTCGCCTTAGCGACGGCATAAGGGCTGCGCGGATAAAACGGCGTCGCCTCGTCGGCAACGCGACCTGAGGTATCGCCAAAGCACTCGCTTGAACTTGCGTTGTAAAGCCGGATATCACGGCCGAGAAAGCGAATCGCTTCGAGAAGGTTCAGGCAGCCCGTGCCGATGCTCGCCATCGTTTCGACGGGCTGCTGAAACGACAGGGCGACCGAGGATTGGCCGGAAAGATTGTACATCGGGCTGAACCTTGGCCAGCACCTGAAGTGTGCTGCGAAAATCCGTTAGTACCATAGATAAAAGTTCAACCTGGTCGCGGATTCCCAACCGCGAAAGATTCTCGAACGAGGCGATCTGGGCGTCGCGGGACGTGCCAGTCACGTGGTAATTCTTCGATAGCAGCAATTGGGCCAGATACGACCCGTCCTGCCCGGAAATTCCACAAATGAGTACGCGTTTGGGCAATTTCGATCCGGTCTAAATGTTAACGACGCGACGGAGCGCGACATGCAATCGGCTGGCAAATTGCTCAAAGGAGAAGTAATCGAGCGCTGCCGGCACTTGTTTCGGCCGCCGCAGGGCATCGACGATGGCGGTCAACAGCGCAGTTGAATCCTTTGGATCGACCACGGCGCCTAGTGCGCCGTCGCGGACAGCTTCCCGGGTGCCATCTACGGTGCTCGCCACCACAGGTATACCGCACGCAAGGGCCTCGAGCACGACAAAGCCGAAGCCCTCGCCAGAGCTTGGCATGACGTAGGCGTCGGCGAGGCGGTAATAATCGGACTTTTGCGCCTCGGGAACGTGGCCGGCAAAGAGAACGCGCTCGCCAACTCCGAGCTCCTGCGCCTTGGCCTCCAGCCGCGGACGGTCGTCGCCATCGCCGGCAGCGATATAAACGATTTCCGGCTCCAGCCCGCTGAGCCGCGGCATGACCTCAATAACCTCGTCAAAACCCTTGTAACGTTCGTCAGACGACATGCGGCCCAGCGTCAAGAGTACCTTTCGACCCTGGATACCGAGCCGTTGCACCAACGCCTGATCCTTTGCGCCAAGACCGTAGCATTCGGCCCTGATCGCGTTTGGCAGCACCGCGGTAGCACGCTCATCATCCCCGCTCCAGGAGCGAAATCGATCGAGCGTGATCTGGCTGATCGAGATCACCAATTCCGCCCGAGCGGCAAGCTTGGCGACAACGCGTCGGGGCGGACGCCACCACGCATCGATCCCGTAGATCGCAAGTAAGAGCGGCACGCGTCGAACGTAGGAGATGGCCGCGGCGACTGGTAACAGATTGATATGGGCGCAGTAGATGAGATCGTAACTGCCACCCGTGAACGCGTGCGCTGTACTCCGCCACAGGAAGCTCCCCAGTCCCGCGGCGCCTGCGAGATCATATCGCACTTTTTTTGGAGTGCTGAACCCAGGTTCACGCACGATTCTCGGTAGAACAACCACCTCGCGGACTCGGTCGAATCCGGCCATCGCCTCGAGGATATCGCGATTATATTGCGAGATTCCACCAAAACCGCCATGCGCATCGGTTGCCAACATCAGGATTCGAACGCCGGTGTCACTCCGTCTCGTAACCATCGCTGGAGACCTAGCCGAAGGCCTCCAGGATAGCTTCACCGGCCGGCGGTCGACCGGTGAAATTGCGGGCGGCGAGATAGCGCGCCCAGCTACGAGCGTGCACGAATGCCGATTGCGCGACTGCCGAGTGCTGCCGCGAAATCCAATGTCCCATTGGTAGGCCGAAACCGGTCTTTTCGCGACGAATGACCGAATCTGGCAACGGCTGCACCGGCGCTCGCGCAAGCATCGTTTTGGAAGGGATCCCTGCGCGAGGCAACCTAACGGCCGTTATTTTTTTCAAGAGAACCGAGTCGACCAAAGGCGTACGAACTTCGAGTGAATGGGCCATACTTGCCCAATCGGTATCGCGCAGGAGTTGGTTGCGCATGTAAAGCGATGCTTCAAGTGCGGCTACCCTGGCCCGCGGCGAACGCGGAACGGGCTTCAGCTGCGCGTCTATGGAAGCTAATGGCGCGAGGCGGCCCAACCCTGCGCGCACCACTCCGGGATCGAGGAGTTGGTCAAGCTCCCAAGGCATGAACAGGCCACGGCGCAACATATAGGCGCCGCAATACGTACCCCCTAATTCCAGCATACCGGCCGCTTTAGGATTGATGTTCAAGGCACTGCCGATCCGCTGGCCGACGATACGCGACAGTTTCCCGAGAAGAGGCACACGCGAGGGGACAGCGAGCAGGCGCACCCATCTTGGAATATCCTCGAATGAGGGATACCCGCCGAACAGTTCATCTCCGCCAAGACCCGATATAGCAACTTTGAGTCCCAGTTCGTGGGCAGCCTTGGAGACGAACCAGGTATTGATGCCATCAATCGAAGGCTGGTCCATCGCTTCAAGAATCCGGGGCAGATCGGCAGCGAACTCGCTCTCTGTGACCACTCGCGTCGTATGACGTGTGCCATAGAGCCTCGCCACTTCGCCCGCGAGTGGCGCTTCATCTTCGGCACGCCCACGAAATTCTTCGAAAGACAGCGTCACGGTCTGGATATCATGCTGGCTCGCGTCACGCATCAAACCAACGAGCGCACCGGAATCGATACCTGCGGACAAGAATGCACCTACCGGGACGTCGGCGACGAGATGATGTCGTACGCTATCGAGCAATGCTTCGCGGATCTCCGCGTGGCTCTGCTCTTCACTCGCTAGATTCCGGCCATGGACTTGCGCTTCGGCATCGCAATAAATCTGCGCAATCGAATGATATCGGCGGACTTCATGCGTGCCGGCGCGATCAACGGTGAGAGTGGATCCGGCCGGCAGCGCATGTATCTCGCGATAGGAGGTGAATGGCTCGGGGACGCTACCGAACAGGTAGAAACCCACCTGCCCTGCAGGGTCGGGATCGTGCGAGACGGCGCCACCTGCGAGCAGCGCCCGAACCTGTGAGGCAAACCGGAACGTCCGGCCGTCGTCGGAGTAATATAGTGGTTTGATTCCGTACGGATCGCGCGCGACAAACAAGGAGCCGTGTTCCGCGTCCCATATCGCGAAAGCAAACATGCCACGGAGCTCGTGCACCATAGCCGCACCTTTCTCGGCGTACAGGTGCAGCAAAATCTCGGTGTCCGAATGGCTTAAGAAGACACGGCCCTTGACTTCGAGGTTTCGACGGAGGTCACGGTAGTTATAGATTTCACCATTAAACGTCACGACGAATCGGCCGTCGGCAATTGTCATGGGCTGGGCGCCGGTCGCCGAGAGGTCGATGATGGACAAGCGTCGATGACCGAGGCCCGCACTGTTGTCTGGCGAGACCCAAATTCCCACGCCATCGGGTCCCCGCACTGCCATGTGATCACGCGTGCGGGTAAGCTCATTGATATCAATTGCATTGGCCGTACGGTGGTAGGCGAAAATGCCGTTGACGCCGCACACGATGCTGTCTTTCCGTGTTTTCCGATTAAATCCGTTGACCGATAATATTGCGGTAACGCGCTGTTTGGACGCGCTGCTGACAATAATCAAAGTTGCGAATGAAAAGTGTGTTCTGCGATGCCATCTCGGAGTTCCGATCAACAGTGACGCATAGTCGTCGAGCAAATGGGTCGTACGATGATCGCCGAAAGCCTAAATCCTCAAGTCTGGCTCTCACGCTCTCATCGACAGTTTCCATTTGGATGGCCAGCAAAGACGGGTTGCGCAACGTCGCAGTCGCGCCCGCAATTACTTCGGCCTCATAACCTTCAACATCCATCTTGATGAGCACGGCATTCAGGCTTTGGAGGCACTCATCGAGAGTCCTTACCTGAACCACGCGGGTTCCTATTTCGTGTTCGCCCGCCACTCGGTTTGTTGTGTCGTATCCTACGGTGAACCGAGCTGTTCCAGCCGCGGAGCCAAGCGCGGCTTCAACGACCGTAACACGATTTTCGATTTCGTTACTTTCAATATTCCGTCTCAGAGCACGCACAGTATCCGGGTCAGGCTCCACCGAAAGCTATTCAGACAACCCCAGCCAACTCTAGCACTTCACGCACGAATGAGATTGCCTCATTGAGAATGCACGGGCGGCGTTCTGAAGAACCGCTTCAGCCGTAGAAAATGCTTCTCATAAAGATGATAGCTCGCCCAACCAGCAACAAATGTTGCTGCGATAGATATTGCATAGAAGAGCATCTGCCCGCCAAGGACTCCGATAGGAAGGTCATGCCAACGTGTGTACGGTAGCAAGAGGTCGCGGATCGCGGCACGAATTGGCAAGTGAAAAAGGTACATTGCGTAGCTGTAGAAACCAAAAGTACGCAGTATTCTATTTTCGAGCATTGCCCCAGTTGCTTTGTTAATCAGCGCACTGAGTATGAGGCCGCCTGAGAAGATTGCAATGATAGGGAAGCCGACGATTAGTATAACGGCGTCTTCCGACCTTAGACCGCCGCGAGTAGCAAAGAGTCCGATCAGCAGAGCACTCGTGATCAACATCGTAAACCAAACTAGAATCTGCAGGCCATTTATTGGAAACTGCGACCTGATAAGGATTGCCACTGCCGCCCCAACAATGATCGGATCTAAATGCGTCGGTGTAAGCACATAAATTGGAATAGGATCAACACCGTTAGTAATGAGGACGATCCGCAGGAGTACAGTGCCCGCAAACAGCAATGCAAGCGTTATGACCAAAGAGCGACGGCTCAGAAACGCAATAAGGAACGGCCAGAGAAGATAAAATTGCTCCTCGATCGCGAGTGACCATGTCACATCTACAATACCGTGTCGAAAACCATTGGCCTTAGCGATACTGATGTTCGAGAGGAATAGCCAATAATACCACTCGTCTTCGGCGACCCGGCCGAAGTTTGCCAACTTTGGGTGCGGCACATGCGGCAGAACCGCAAAGCTGATGAATAGGACGGCGTAGTAAAGAGGCACAATACGAAGTACTCGCCGTATCCAGAAGTTGCTGAAATATCCATCGGTACCTTTACTGTCCAAAAGGATACCCGTAATTAGAAAACTCGACAGAACAAAAAAGACATCGACTCCGATCCATCCCGACGCGCCGGCGTCGGCAATCAAGCCATATTCTCGGCCGGCAGCCTGAATGAAGGTCATATGATGCACCATCACCAGCAGGATCGCGATCCCCCGTACGCCGTCCAACGCCTTGACGTGCTCAGCTGCACTGAAACGGACTGAGTAGGTTGCCGTCATGTCGCCGTACGGCTTTGTCGCTGCTTCGATGGTCACTTCTGAAAATCCATTTGTATCCGACATTTCCCAGATGAACTCTGGAACGGGGTCGATGATAGCATACAGCGGAGTTCCCCTGAAGCCATAGGCGGGCTGCGCAGTGCTTCCGGCGTTCCGGCGCGATTGTCGTCTGATGACCAGAGCCCCGCCCCATCGGGCCCACGACGCCTCTGCAGGTCATTCAGGCGCAGCACCACCGCCGGGTTTATAGGCTGGGAATTTGATTGAAATGCGAATGCGCCAGCAATCCCACACATAACGAAAGCTATGATAAGAAATTTGTTGCGGGCGCGAAAACCGAAATAAACAAAGCTTGGGATTGTCTCAGTGCGACGCCGACGGGTTACTGACGCCACGAACAACCTGAGGCGGCACGCGCATTAGACATTCACCCACTGTAGTATTTTTTATAGTCGGTGCTGCCATAATACGCATTTGCATGTTTTCCATATTTCCGTGCCAGTCGCTCATTGACCTGATTGAAAACGATCCCAGCGACCTTCCGATGCCCGGGAAGTCGCTGCACCGATTGCTGAACCTGCTCACGCGCCGTCGACGCCCAGCGGACAACAAAGATGACCTTATCGACCAGGTTTGAAATAACGACTGAATCGATAACCGGCCCTATTGGTGCGCTATCGATCACGACGACATCGAATGATTGTTTAGAGACTGAAATAAATGCTTTCATGCGCTCGGAGGCCAGAATATCCGCTGGATTCTGAGTCTTGCCACCCGCCGAAAGCGCCCAGAGTTTTGAATTCTCATTGTACTTGATGGCATCTCGCATTTCGATGCGCCCGGACAGCATATCAACGAGACCCGGCTCCTTTTGCAGTCCGAGAAAGCGGGATGCCGATGGATGGCGCAAGTCCGCATCGACAAACAATACCTTGAGGCCCGAGGCCGCTGCCGATACCGCGAGTGATAATGCGATGGTCGTCTTCCCTTCCGAGGGCACCCCCGACGTCACCTGGATCACCTTCGGCGGATCATCCACGTCGGTCATCAGGATCCCACTTCGCAGCATGCGCATGGCTTCACTGAAACGCGACAATGGCATTGCTGCGGGAAAGAAGGGCAACTTGGTGGCTTTGCCATTAATGATCAGATCACTGCTTGCCATCGAGGCGACTGAAGCCAAGAGCGGAAGACCCAACATTTCTTCGATCTGTCGCGGCGTCACGAAGCCTGTCATCAGCTTTTCCTTACCCAGCGCACCGCCGACGCCAAGAAGCAGGCCAATAAAGAGTGCCGTTAATATTTCACGCTGCTTATTGGGAAAGCTGGGCGCACCCGGCGGCTGGGCGGGCGTGATGACGCGAGCCTCCTGTGCATCGAAGGTGGACTGTTCTTGCGTGATTTTCGCCTTTTGAAGAAAGTTCTCGAACAGAGTTTTGTTAACAGCGGCCGTTCGCTCTAGTTCGCGCAGCGTGATGGCCGTTTTGTCTTCGGCACCGGTTTGTCCTGTCGCCTCTCGCAAGGACTGCTCGAGCGCATCGACCCTGGATTTGGCCAACTCATACTCGTTTTGGACATTGGCGCCCAATTGTTGCATTTCGGCGGCGATTGCGCGTTGGATATCACGGCGTTCTGCCCGGATATTGACAACGAGCGGATGGCGATCGCTGTAACGCGCCACGAGGTCTGCCTCTTTTTGTGAGGCTGCGGCATCTTGCGTATGAAGGGCTTGCAGCGCAGACGAACTAGGCAAGTTCGGTAAGCTTTGAATATTGCCGCCCTTCTCCTTGATCGAGCGAAGGAGATCCACGCGTGCCTTTTTCTGCGCCAAATCGTTTCGCGCCTCGATGAGCTTCGCATTGAAGTCTGAAAGCTGTTGCTGATTGAGCGTAATATTTGAGCCGCCTTGCACAAGGCCGTGATCGGAGCGAAATTGTGCCACTGCCTCTTCCGACTGCCGCAATTGCTTTCGTAGGTCTACCAGGCGATCGCTGAGCCACGCCGAGGCATTTTTGGCAGCGTCAAAGCGGGCATCAAGCTTTTCAACCACATAACCGGACGCAACAGCGTTCGCGAGCATCGTCGCGCGCGCCGGATCAACCGACGTGACTGAGATAGAGAAGATCGACCCCAATCCTACTCTATTGACCGTTATCGCTTCGTGCAGCGCATTAACCGAAGCCATCACATGAGGAGGGATAACGTTGCTAGCGGGCGATGAATTTTGCGGACCTTGCGGCGCTGTTGAACCAAATTCGGGATCCGATAGGAGATTTATTCTTTCAACCACACGCTTAAGAAATGCGGTCGATCGGATGATGGCGATCTGATTAACGATAACGGCATCAGTAACGCTAGAGGTACTTTGTTCAGAGCCTGGGCCCGGCGCTGTTTGCTTTTGTGGTTCAAGCAGAACCAGTGCGGTCGCCGTATAGCGCGGCGTTTGTGTCAAAGTGACGATGATCCCGATCAAGAGTGCAATCCCGGCGGCCGAAGCAATGATTTTCCACTGTCGCCAAACAAAGCTTATGTATTCGTGCAGGTCAAAGCCTTGAACGGCTTGTGGGCCGAATGCCTGATCGGTCTCCTGCGTCGTATCTGTCGGCGACATTTTGTTCAGCATCGGAGCCCCACTTGAGGCTTTGGCCGCCAGCGCGAGTTGTCAGTTAGACAATCGCAAGCACTGCAATGAAGTCTAATCGACATCATTTGCGACTCTGCGATACGCGTAATTTTCACCGATCTCGCACATAATTTTAGACTATAATCCAATCTGGGCGAAGTTGCCCTTAGGGAACCCTTGGGCTTGCAGAGCCAAACGGATGGCTTGCCGGACCTGTTCTGTTTTTTCCGACAGAGTGGTTTTCAGCCACGCCAGATTTCGGCCTGAGAGACGCCTTGCCGCTAAATCAGCGACGGCACGGGTTCGGTTTTCCGGTGACAACGCTTCCCACTGCCAGATGCCGAACATTCCCCGTTGCGAAACCATGTAGCCTTCATTGGCCCCCGTCAGAACAGACAGTTCCAACACCGCAGACGCCTTGGCGGGAGCCTCATTGGCGTCGACACGACTTTCGGCCAGCTGTAGCCAGTAATACGATGACAACGGGCGTATGGCCAGAATGTCCACCAGTTCATCGCGTCGCTTGCGGATCGTCTTGTCGTCGCTCGAATCATTGGTCGATGTCAGTGCAAATTGGCGAGCAAAAAAGGCTAGTCCCGAGACATCAGCCCAAGGAAGGGCGCCTTCAGGTTTATCGCCAATCATGGAATAGCGGATCAGTTCAAAACCTTTCCACACAGGCCGGACGCAAATCCCGACAACCACCAGCGCCGTTAGCAACCAAATAATTCGGGAGCGCATCAAGACTGCCAATTATCACGTTTCATCGTGGGGCTGGGCGAATGTGGCAGACCAGAAGTAGCTCGCAATACTTTCGGACGCTGCGAACCAACCTCGGGATTAGAGACGAGAGGCCCCTGTTGCAACCGGTCGCTGACGATCTGCCAGGAATTTTTGGCTTGCGCTGCGCCCGCGCCCAAAATGGCTGCAAAGATCAAGGTCACGGCCTGTATCTGCAAGCTGAAGTCCGCCAGCGCATGAACGCCGACGAGAAAGGCAACGCCGGTGGCAACAGCCGGGACCATCACGCCCTCACGACGCACATTCGTTCCCTTGAAACATTTGATGACAAGAAGAATGACGCAGGCCACAAGCGCCAACCCAAAGACCAGACCTAGATCTTGGAAAACTTCCAAATAGGTATTGTGGGCTTGGTCCAATGCGCCCTCGATGCTGATCGATCGGTCGCGGAACATCGGAAAGACGTCGATGAAAGTGCCGTAGCCATATCCAAGCAGCGGCGCATCAAAGATCGATCGCAGGACGATAGCGTAGACGGCCAAGCGCCTATCGTCTGAGAGGCCGCCCTCTGTCATCCTACCAACAAACATATCGCCGAACGCCAGAAAAACCACGACACCCAGAAGACCAACGAAAATAAGAATCTCACGCCGTCCGATAAAGCCCCTATCGCGCCCTCCTAACAACAGGACGGCAAGAACAAGCAAACCTAGGCCGGTTGACAGGATCGCACCGCGTGAGGCGCTGCCGAGCAGTGCGACAAAGATGAGGAAGGCGGCGCCGATGAGTATCGCCCCCTGTTGCGCAGAGGCTTCGATAATGGAGGCAATCCTGAACCGAAGGGATCCACCGCGTGTCGTTAGATCGCTTCGATAGAGCTTCAATATTAGGCCGCAGACCACCACAAGCCCGATGCCGGCATAGGTCCCAAAATGAGTGCGATTAACAAATGTCGAGTTCACCGCGCCGAGCGACCAGGTCGTCCCCATCCAGTGAACAAGTTTAGCATTCAAGGCGACGGCGATAATCCCATAGGCGGAATATCCGCAAACGATGACGACAATGGCCGCCATGAGGCGTTTTGCCCGCGTGCCGTCTCGGCACAATTGAAGTGCAAGCCAGAAAACAGAGGCAGAGGTGATCAGCCGCACAAGGGCCACGGTAGTTAGGTTGCGATTGACGCTGATACTTCCCTCGATTGGCCTGTTGAGCGCGTCCGACGTCAACGCCCATATCGGATGATGCCAAGAGGTCGGCGTCCAGGTCGCGTTCTGGACGATGATCCAAAGCACGACGGCGGCAAATAGCGCTGCAGAGATCCAAACTTCCTTGATACCCACCGGATGGCTTTTGCCCTGCACGACAACCGCGACCTCATAGATCACGACCAGCCCGCAAAACAGCACCGCATTGACGCCCCAAGCGAAGTAATCGTTGCCACCATACCAATAGGGCGCCCAGGCCAGTCCGGCGACGAACATCCAAAATAGTGCGCGCTCAACGACCTCGCTGTCCCCTCGCGCCCGTTCAGCAGTCCGCGCGCCAGAAACCTCAGCGCGGCTCGATCTCCGCGGCGCGGAGACTGGTGAATTCAACTTGGCCGGCATCAACGCTGAACGGTCCGGAGCACTAAGAATTTAATCCTTAAGTCGGTTCACAGCAGACGAATGTTTGTGACAATCAGACAATTTGGCACGCTACCGCCATTCGGGTGAAAGACACTACTTTCACACGTACAATACAAACTACACACGTCTCCGCGCCAACAAAGGCGCTGCAACCACTTAGATACTGGCAAGATTAAGTGCCATAGCAATGGGGACATGCTTATGTCATTGGGGCATGCTTATGGCATAGAGGCCGCAGCCATCGATAACGTATTAAGATTAAATGGGCGGATTCAAGTTCCGAAGGAAACACCAGAGCCGTTTCCAGCATGTTCCGCGTTGGCCGCTTTGTCCAGCAGGGCGTCGAAAACCTCGTCGGGCGTTGCGTA
>OCZT010000467.1_pt1 | contig 39768 bp, 36 predicted proteins | sample 1539031 | NCBI WGS metagenome assembly OCZT01 (sample SAMEA3539308, study PRJEB22396) | soil metagenome | biome: tundra; feature: field; material: soil | place: USA | collected 2010-05 | depth 0.15 m
CACAAGGAATTTACGAGTTTTTTGAACCTTAGAATTCTCGTTTATATCTTGTGAAGCGCATTCATCCCCCACTAAAGTAGGGGGCCTTCTGCTAAGGACGTAGTAAAAGAACATCCAAAACCTCGGACAGCGATTTTCTCTATTCTCTTCACAAAGCAGCCATGAAAGATTATGTGGCCCAAGCATATGGATGGGACGAAGATTTCCAAAAGAAGTTTTTTTAGAGCACTTTAAACCTGAAACTGTTAAAATTTTGAGCGTAGATGGTAAAGACGCGGGTGCTTTTAACGTTGACAGAACTGATCCTAACAGGATATATATCACTGATCTAGAAATACTTCCTGAGTACCAGGGAAAAGGTATCGGAACACAGTTGATAAAAAGGGGGGGGTGAAGAATCTACCGACCACAAACTTCCTCTTGAGTTACAGGTCTTCAAAGTCAATCCTGCCAAGAGGTTGTACGAAAGGCTTGGGTTTCGAGTTTATGATGAGACTGATAAACACTTTTTGATGAGATTAGTTAATAAGTAACGTTTCTGTCTTGTCGAGAACCAGTCCCACATTTCTGATCCCTTCTGCCCAATCAAAAGTTCGTAAATCGTCAACTACAGCCAGCCAGTACACACAGTATGAAGAAGTCCATATACAATGACAATTATTATGCCGGAAGGTATAGTAAAATGATGAAAGGTAAATTTAAAGGATTTGCAAGAATTGATGTACTGATTACTCTTGTGATAATCGGTTTAATAGCTGAGGCTGGAATTTTCATCTATCACATGAACACCGTAAATAATATCTCATCTACAACTATGTCAACAGGTGGATTCGATAGTAATAGTGGAGCAATGGTTGGTGTCGTTCTGGTTCCGCTTATTATTTCTCTTGTTATAGCAATACTTTTGATAGCAGCAATGTGGAAAGTAAACACCAAGGCTGGGCAACCTGGCTGGGCAACAATTGTCCCGATTTATAATGTTGTAGTACTTTGTCGAATTGCTGGTAAGCCGGGTTGGTGGGTGGTTCTGACTTTCATTCCTGTTGTAAATTTTGTTATTCTAATTATTCTTTACAATGGAATTTCAAGTTCCTTTGGACACGGTTTAGGCTTTACTGCCGGTTTGCTTCTATTACCATTTATTTTCTTTCCCATTTTGGCTTTTGGTAATTCTCAATACGTAGGTTTTGCTCAGAATAATTATACCGGATAAAAATTTTAGGAACTAAATTGGTTATCTCTTGTTTTAGTTAAAAACTTTATAAAGAAAAAAATCAAAAATCGAAAAGTAGTTAGTGAATTTCAAAACGCTATACTTAAAAAGGAGAACAAATGGCAGATAAAATAGTAGTAAGAATCAAGAGCGAATTATCAGGAAAACAAATATGGGTTGCACCTAAGCAAGATAAGGTAGTTGATGAAAAGGCAATTTATTTGACGGGAATGAGCTTGGAAGATCTTATTGATACTTTAGTGGAGGCTAAAAAGTTTTTTACAGATGCTTCCGTCGAAGAAGGTTGGGATAGTGGGGAGGATTATTATCAAACTTACTGTGTGTCTGGCAATCGATTTTTAACTGATAGCGAAAAAATCTCTAGAGACGAAAAAGTTGTTATAGAGAGAGCAAAGCTCCGGGCAGAAAAATTGGAAAATAAAAAACTTCGAGCAGCATCGGTCGAAAAATTAGAGAAAGAGCTTGAAGCGGCTCGTGCAGCACGAACAGAATTGGAACAATCAGGGTTGGATTAGCGGTCTTACTCTGATTGAACCAAAATTGAAGCTCGATTAGAAACCTTAATTTTTCGAAAAATTCCTTTCTCTTTCTTAACTATAGAGTCTTCCTTGGCCTTTGAGGAACGAGATTTCCGGTGCGTTATTCCATTCTTCACCTTCTCGTGTAGAGATAAAAAATAATCTCGTTTTTCTAAATCTCCTTCGGCTTCTAAAAGTTGGGCTTTTTCAATCATAAAATCAGATAAATTTTCATAAGCCTCACCCCATTGTTCCATATCAGTAATTGAGTCAGTAAGTTCTTTAGGGTTATCCTGATAGAGTGTTGTATCAGGATCGGTGGTCATTTTTTTCTCCTTTTCGAGTTTTGATAAACAACTAAAAAGCGAGCAATAGATTCTAACGTCTAATATTCTTTAGATTGATTATCTTATATATCTCACAAGAAATACTCTTTTGGGTGTCACAATAAACATCATATAAATCTCTTTGTATAACAGTTGTATAAATTTTGTTACTAAACATTTAAATAGTTTGCGACGATAGCTCAGCGGTAGAGCGACGTTTTCATACGACGTTGGCCACTAGTTCGATTCTAGTTCGTCGCACCAAGCTTAACCGGGAGTGATCTAAAGGTAATGATGGATGTTTTCCAAACAGCCTGTAGGAGTTCGAATTCTCCTAACCCGGTCCGGTTTCTTTCCTAAAAAAGCAGAGAGTGTCCGGCCTGACAAAAGGGATTCATGACCCTGCTGTAGAAGGTTCAATCCCTTCCTCTGCACTCCTGTTCTATGGTTCTTTTTCGAATACATAATGTTCGCTTTTCGGTATATAATTACTAAGTGACTTAGGCCAGTAACTCAGTGGTAGAGTGCCGCTCTTATAAAGCGGTTGTCGAAAGTTCGATCCTTTCCTGGCCTACCAACTTCATTTGTCGCCTTAGCTCAGTGGATTAGAGCACCTCTTTCCTAAAGAGGGTTGGCGGGGGTTCGAGTCCCTCAGGCGACACCAGCTTTTATAACTTCTTTTGAAGTATCTTCTTTTTGCCGATGTAGTTTAATGACAGAACACTCTCTTCGTACGGGATTGATGGGGGTTTGATTCCCTTCGTCGGCTCCACATACTGCAAGTGACGAATACTTTTGTTATGGTATAGAAATGAAAAAATGTCTAGTGTGTCAAGAAAAATTTCCGGTACATATAATTATTGAAGGCCAATTACGAAATCTTAATAGTAGAAAATATTGCTTGAGCTGTTCTCCGTTTGGTAAGCATAATACGTCACCTATTTTATCTAAGAAAGAAGCTGTTTATCATAAGTGTTTGTTTTGTGCAAAATTATTACCTTTTGGGCGTAGAGCTTATTGTAGCGATAATTGTAAGCAAAAAATGGCCACTAAACGTAGTCGTTTAGCTCGGAAAAAGAAAGCGATTGAATATAAAGGTGGAGGTTGTCAGGTTTGTGGTTATAATCGTGCACTTGGGGTTTTACAATTTCACCATTTTGGCGAAAAAAAGTATTCGATTTCTCGAATTATGTACTGGAAATGGGAACGTCTAAAAAAAGAATTAGATCAATGTGTTTTGTTGTGTGCTAATCATCATGCAGAAGAACATGACGAGATGTTTAGCAAACGACTTAAATCTAATAGTCTTCTGCTACATTTAGAGAAGCAAAGTAAAGCAGCAATAAATAAAAGACGATGCCCTTATTGTAATAAAAAGTTGTTGGGAATAATAAAAAGTCGAAAATATTGTGATGCCATATGTAAAAACCGTATGGGAATTGTAAGATTCAGACGTAATCGCAAAAAAGTTGCTGTTAGATTAAAAGGCGGTAAATGTATTCTATGTGGTTATAGCAAATCAGATTGGGCATTACACTTTCATCATTTAGAAAATAAAATCTTTGAGATAGGACATGGATACAGATGGGATAATGAGCATTTTCTGGATGAGCTTAAAAAATGTGTGTTATTGTGTGGCAATTGCCATGGTGAAGTTCATGAAGGCTTTGTTACTAAAGATCAAGTTTGTAAAGCGGCTAAGACCATTGTGCAACTGTAGGGAAATATAATAAATTTCCTCATTTTTTAGATTGACTCTGGGGCGGAGATGTTGGGTTATCTTTTTGCATAGAAAACACCCATTATCAATTATTTATCTAGAGTAATATGCCAGCGAGTCCTGGGGATACGACGGCCTCCAAAACCGTTACGTCGTGGGTTCAAATCCTACCGCTGGTGCCAGTTTGCAGAGGATCCGGACATGGCGTTATCTCATTGCTGCGCAGCACGAGGCGTCATACAGGTTCAACTCCTGTCTCTGCACCCAGCTTATAGGTCAATAGCTAAGACCTTCGGTGAAGTAGTATGTATCACGCTGAGCCCGACGCGATACCCAGTGCGATATCTGGGACTATGCGCTCGTAGCCCAACGGCAGGAGGCGTCTCCCTTAAGAGGAGAACAGTGTCGGTTCGAATCCGACCGAGCGTACCAGTTATGGCCTCGTAGTCAAGTGGTTCAAGACGGCGGTCTGCAAAACCGCTATATGTCGCCAGTTCGAATCTGGCCGAGGCCTCCAAGATATGCGCTAGTACCTCAGTGGATAGAGGGCCACGCTACGAACGTGTTGAAGTCGGGGGTTCGAATCCCTCCTAGCGTACCAACTTTCCGGCATTAGTCCAGCGGTTAAGATAGTTGCTTCCCAAGCAATAGACAGGAGTTCGACTCTCCTATGCCGGTCCAAATTATAAATGCAGCCTTGGTCTAGTCTGGCCTAAGATACCGCCGTGCCATGGCGGGGACAGGAGTTCAAATCTCCTAGGTTGCTCCAACAGAATTTTATGCTAAACTAAAAAGACGTTCCCAGGTAGCACAATGGTAGTGCGACACTCTGTTAAAGTGAAGGTTACAAGTTCGAGTCTTGTCCTGGGAGCCATTTCTCTAAATGTATATTCGATTCATCCAAATTATAAGAGAGCAATTCATGAAATTCCGGTAAAGAATCCAGTATATAAACTTTTATTTTCAAGAACAATGGCCGGATAGCTCAGTTGGTTAGAGTGCTACGTTGACATCGTAGAGGTTCACAGGTTCGAGTCCTGTTTCGGCTACCAGTTCTGTTCAATTCTTTTGATCAGGTAGCTCAGCGGTAGAGCGTTACGTTCACATCGTAAATGTCAGAGGTTCAATCCCTCTCCTGATCACCATCGTTCCGATGTCGATTAAAGGTAGGTCCTGCGGTTGTTACCCGTAAGATCCAGGTTCGAATCCTGGTGTCGGAGCCAACTCAAACACTTGAAGAGTTTTTTTGCTAAACTACCGTGATGGACGAGAAGTTAGTTAAGAAACTTGCAAAGATTGCTGCTGATAAAATTCCGGCAGACGATCCTTCGCATGACGCGAATCATGTTCAAGCTGTGCTTCGAAATTCAATACGAATTGCTGTGGCGATGGATGCGGATCTAGATGTCGTAGTTCCCGCCGCACTATTTCATGATGTTATACATTATTCCAAAAATGATAAGCGTTATGCTCGGGCTCAAGCCGATAGTGCAAAAATAGCCCAAGAAGTATTGAACAAAATTTTGGAATATCCTAAAGAAAAAATACCAACTGTAATGAGTGCAATTACTACATGCTCGTTCTCTCAAAACCTTCCTGTCGAAAGCCTGGAGGCCATAGTTCTCCAGGATGCTGATTTGTTGGAATCTGCTGGGGCGATTTCAATAATGAGAACTTTTGCTTCTTCTGGAATAATGAATCGTCCCTTCTATCATCCAACCGATCCATTTGCTCAAAATAGAGAACCAGACGCCGATATGTATGGAGTAGACTTATTTTATACAAGACTTTTAAAGGTAGAAGAAAGAATTCAAACAAGTGTGGCTAAAGAAATGGTAAAATCTAGAATAGAGTTCTTGAAAATCTTCTTAGAGCAACTCAAAAGTGAGTTGAAGTGACCAAATACGGCCCTGTGGTGTAGCGGTTAACATACCAGCTTGTCAAGCTGCGAGATCGTGGGTTCAAATCCCATCAGGGTCGCCAATTCTTTCTAGATCTTTTATTTTGGTCTAAAAACTTATCGGGGGTTAGTGTAGCCCGGTCAACATCCGCCGTTCGGATCGGCGTGAGCGCCAGTTCGAATCTGGCACCCCCGACCAATATTACGAATAGCATCGAACTATGTCATAACGCTAATATCTGAGAGTGGCGCAATCCGGTAGCGCGCTTGCTTTGGGGGCAAGAAGTTGAAGGTTCAAATCCTTTCTCTCAGACCAATTCTTTTAGAAAAAATAAAAAATATTCCCAAGTAAATCTCTATGCCTCTGTGGTCAAATTTGGTAAAGGCGCTTGGCTCAAACCCAAGAGATTTTCTCGATTCGACTCCGAGCAGAGGTACCAAGTTCATGGGTGGTTGGCAGAGCGGTAATGCAGCGGTCCCGAAAACCGTACAGGGGACATCTCCTGCAGGGGTTCAAATCCTCTACCACCCGCCATTTTAATAATACTAATGGCATTAAAATAAAGTATAATTAATACAGGCGAGGTTGGTGTAACGGTAGCCACAGTAGACTCAAAATCTGCCGAGCGCAAGCTCGTGAGGGTTCGACTCCCTCACCTCGCACCACTTATTTTTATAGAACTTTGACACGTAGCTCAGGGGTAGAGCACTAAGCTGATAACTTAGTGGTCGTTGGTTCGATTCCAACCGTGTCAACCAGATTAAACACTCTCGTCAAATACGTCGAGAAATCGATTAAATCTTGAGGTTCAAGGAAAAGATAAGCTAAAAGAAAACCTTGTACTAGACTAGTTTTGATAAATAGAACATAGATAAACTAGTTACCATAATGCTTCCGTAGCTCAGCGGTAGAGCACTCGCCTCTTAAGCGATTGGTCGTCAGTTCGAACCTGACCGGGAGCACCAGTTTGGGAATTCTAGATTCCTCCGGTAATTGTTTGTTGCAACAATCAATTATTGAATCCGGCGTCCGGGCCGACGATACGGCCTAAAATTTACTTGCGTCTGTGGTGGAATGGGATACACGTCAGCCTTAGGAGCTGATGCCTGAAAGGGATTGGGGGTTCGACTCCCTTCAGACGTACCAGATTTTCTAAAGTTAATATAAGCGTTCGTGGCGGAATGGTATACGCGCCAGCCTAAGGAGCTGGTGCTTGTAAAAGCGTGAGGGTTCGACTCCCTCCGAACGCACCAATTAATATGCGGGTATAGTGGAATGGTCAACACACCAGTTTCTCAAACTGTGAGAGTAGGGGTTCAAATCCCCTTACCCGTACCAGGTTTCTATTGAAGAAATATGTTATTTTAGAGAGCACGCAGGGATCGCATAATGGCAGTTGCACGGGTTGTAACCCCACGCTTTATAGCTTCTGGGTTCGAGTCCCGCTTCCTGTACCAACTTCGTTATCACAGCGTTGATAAAATTTGATAAACTATTCAATAGCATTGGAGCGTGGCCAAATGGTAAGGCACCTGTCTTTGGAACAGGCGATTGTAGGTTCGACCCCTACCGCTCCAGCCAAATCTAGTTTTTGGCACTAGAGTTCATAAATTCCAATAGATGGTTCATCCCCCTATAGCACAACGGCTAGTGCAGGGGTCTTTTAAACCTTTGATGGGGGTTCGATTCCCTCTGGGGGGACCATTATTATCTGTAACGTTTACTTGCTTAAGCGAGATATTTAGCAAATAAACTTGAATACTGAATAAAAACTACTAGAAGTATATGGGTCGGTTGAAGAGCTACAACCTCCAAGAAAACCTTGTGGCAAATTCGGTAAATTTTGGAGCGATTGCGGATGATATGACCCAATACCCCAAAAAGGATTGGTAGGGAAGCCGGTTGAGTTGGTTACAATTTTTGGGCGATCTTTGCTTTTGCTGACTGGCTGAGGACAAATATAATCTATATCTAAATTTCGTGTCTTGTCTACTGCCTGGGTAAGCCATACCGGAGAATTAGCGCTAAAAGGTTGAGAGCAATAAGCTGAGGGGTTACTTAAATCAGCACCTGCCATCCAATCAGGAATATCTTGCTCTGGTGGGCTCCAGTTTTTCCCTGCAATTTGTGTCCATAGGTTTTGGGCTGAGTAGATACCCACGGTTGCCAGTTCTTGTTGTTGGAAGTAATCTATCGCTCCTCTTATTGTCCAGCGGTTTAGCTCAACGCTATCTGACCAACTGTTAGCGGTTTCTACGTCAAGCCACCAAGAGCTAAGAATACGATTTTCGACAATATTCTTGACTATACTTGAAGAGACCTGAGCTTCGCTACATCCAATTTTCCAGGCAATAATATATTCTGGAGGCGCTGTTCCTACGTTATGATTAGCGCAAAAGGGGGTAATTTTACTGGCATAAGAACGGTCGTACCCAACGTTGAAATAATAAGAAGTGAGAACGTTTGAGGGTGTGGCGTTTATTTGGTCTAGGAGACATCCGTTTTGAGTAAATGGACGACCATTATTGACTCCTGCTGCCCAAAAGGTTCCGTCACTTGGAAGTGATGTGCCGCATTGAGGATAACTGATGTCGTATCCCTGCGAGTGTGCCGGATATGGGTTGTCTTGAGCCAGGGCGCTACTTCCTAAAGCAGTAACCGACAAAGCGCTTAGAACGGCTATAATACCTTTAGCAGACATGCGCGTTTTAATAATTGCTCATAAATGGGGCCATCATCTATTCTCCCTGATTTCTGGCCAAATCCGTTTGCTAACCTATACTGCAAATTCTTGCCAGAGTAGATAAGTATACCAGCCATTAGGGGTAGATCCCACTTTGGTAATTTATGAACTTAGTGCGGGCCTGTAGTCCAATGGGAGGACGTTGCTGTCGCATAGCAAAGATATCGGTTCGACTCCGTTCAGGTCCACCAATAAGAAAGGTGTTACTTAAAGGTAAGGGTTTGAAAAACAAGTGCGCGCCCTCTAAAGCTGTTTCCTTTATGGTTTCTGCAAAAAAGAACTAGCATCTACTGTTAATTTCTGAGATAATAAGAGTCGGAGATAACATCCGGCTCTTATTTGTATGCTAACCAATGCCGACTTAGCTCAATGACAGAGCAGTAGTTTTGTAAACTATCGATAAGAGTCTGATTCTCTTAGTCGGCTCCAATTCAAAGGAAATGTTTTGAAATTTCAAATTGCCATAGAGAGGACGTTTTCTAGATCGAAAAATAGAATCGCTATAAGCTCACCTAACGTTCCAGAAATAGCATAAAATAGTAATCACAGGCCTCCTTAGCTCAGAGGATAGAGCAGCACTCTTCTAAAGTGAAGGTCGCACGTTCGAATCGTGCAGGAGGCGCCATTTCTTCATTTTCCGCAAGAACCGGAAAATATTATATCGAAAGAATAAATCAACGATTAATTTGCGATGTATTTAGATATTGGGGCTTCTCCAAATAATCAACCTAAAAATAAAATAAATACGCCTAGTGTCAACATCGAGGGATAAAGGATATTATATATGCACATGATATTGCTATTAACCGCTTTGATAACCTCGCCATTACCTTCTGCTTCCCCTGGAAAGAAGGCTACGGGCCCTCCGGATATTCAACCAGCACTTTCGCCGGACTATTTACTTCATACTACAAACGGTAAAATTCTCTTAGGGCTTGTGGTATTAGCGGTGTTGACTATTATATTTTTAGTAATTCTAGGAAGAGGACATGGTGAAACAGAAGAGCTAGGAAATGATGAAGATGACGAAGATGAGGCTATTCAACCAGAGATGACTCATTCTATGGAAGAGTTTTCTACTCCCACAGAAATCTATACTCCTCACCCAAGCTCGCTTTATACTCCTCCTGAAATCAAGGCGGAAGGCCCTGAAAGGTCGCAGTCTTATTCGTCATCGTCGAAATTTCAAATTCAAGGACTGCCGGATTTTTCACCCGACCCTAGTTATCAAGAAGAACCGCCAGAACAAAAAAGTGACATTCCTGTGGAACCATTCGTTTCTCCACCACCAATCTCATCCTTCCCTCCTGAAAACAGACAGGGACCTTCTGACTCTAATCTCAAACCGAATCCTGAAGAGGTGGTTTCTTTTCCTAGTTGGACTCCCAAGCCTGTAGAAAACTCTGAAGTAACTGATTCTTCTGGCATTCCTAAAATATTTGATGAGCCAGCAGTAGAACGAGAGAATGGAGCTGAACGGACTGTGAGCCCAGAAGAAACAGAAATGCCAGTTGTAAACTTAGATGGAGAAAGTCCTTTCTCATCTAAGTTTTATTCATCAGAAAATGAATCTCGAAAAGAAGACGAAGACAAAAAAGAAGACGAAGATTCTTCGTTTGGATTCTTTGCTTCTAGAGTTGAAGAAGAAAATGTAGCCCCTCAACACTCCGAGGTGGTTAGTTCAGAACCCTCGATGGTTAAAGCGGACAAAACAAGCGAAGAAGCAAATTTGCCTATTAGTACACCAGCAGCACCTATTATCGAAGTGAAGCAAATCTCTCCAAAAGAGAACAGCGACCAAAAATGTATTCTCATAATAGAAGATGATGAACGCATTGCGAAGTTTTATACGATTCTCTTTACCTCAAAGGGGTATAGAGTTGAACATGCGGAGGATGGTTTGGAAGGGGTGGACATGGCTTCAGAATTGTTGCCGGATCTTATCCTTCTGGATGTAATGATGCCAAAAATGAACGGGCTAATGGTTTTACAAACACTTAAAGCCAATACGGAAACTCAAGACACCCCTGTTGTGGTGCTTTCAAATTACATAGAGCCGCCTATAATTCAAAGAGCTCTTCAATTAGGGGCTATAGAATATGTAGTCAAATCGCAAGCCAGACCAGAACAGTTAAGCGAAGCTTTACCGTTTTGGCTGGAAGGGAAACCTGCGCTTCACTAACCACTTTGCAAGTTTGTTCAGTGCAGTGGTACAAACTTGTCTTGGGATAAATTTTGAGATATGCCTCTTGGCGTCATCCTAAACCTGTATACTAACTATTATTACAAAACTGGGATTATTACTGATGATGAATAAAAGTCAAACTTTGGCTACTATTGCAGTTGGCATGCAAACGGTTGCGGCACTTATAATATCTAGAGGAGTGCAATTTGGGAATGCGTTGCCAGAAACTACTCGATTACTGTTGGGGAGGACCATGGAAATGGGAAATTCTCTTCCAGATGTTACTCGTGTTTTGCCACCAGAAGCTGGGATTGCAACTGGTGGATTTGTCGCAGTAATGGTTGTAGGGGCAGAAGTGTATTCGCGAAGTAAAAGCAAACAAAAAACAAATAAAAAACGCTCTATTGAAACGGACGGTTTGGAAATTTAATTACTGACCGCTAAATTCGAATTAAACCCTATCTTTCAATCGCCTTTTATGCTTAGGAGTTATACTCGGCTGCAGAGAGGGTTGCGGTTGTTTAGAAAGTCCCCATTTAGACTTGGTTAACCAATTTGATGTTTCCAAAGCCGAGATTGGAGGGCTTAGAATATAGCCTTGGGCTATATCGCAATCGTATTTTCTTAACATTTCCCAGCTCTTGTCGTTTTCGACCCCTTCAGCTACAACAATACGATTTAGATTGTGTGCTAGTTCTATAGTTGGACGAACGATAGCAGCATCATCTGGATTTTGATCTAAGTTTTGAATGAAGGATTTATCTATTTTTATTTCGCTAAAAGGAAGTTCCTTTATGTGAGAAAGGGATGTGTAACCTGTTCCAAAGTCATCAATAGAAAGAGTGATTCCCATTTCTGCAAATCTTCTTAAATTTACTTCAGAACCCGGAATCATAACATCGCTTTCGGTAATCTCTAAAGTTAATAATGCTGCGGGGATAGACCACATTGATAACATCTGCTCAAGCAACTTGGGAAGCTTATGGTCTTGCAGGTTTCGGGCAGAAATATTGACAGAAATTTTAAGAGATAATCCTAGATCCAACCATGTTCGTAGTTGTCGAAGCGCATCATTGATGACCCATCTTGTTAACGGTTTTATTTGATCTGAATGTTCGGCCCAGGGGATAAAATTTTCGGGGTATAACAAACCTTGTTTTGGGTGATTCCATCTAACTAGAGCTTCTACTCCTATAGTTCGGCGGCTTTTAAAATCAATCTTGGGTTGATAGTGTAAAATCAACTGGTTGTTTCCGATAGCATGTCGTAATTCGCCCATTAAGTTTAGTCTGATCACACTATTTTCTTCTTGGACAGGAGCGTAAATTGCAAAACCTGACTCATTTTTTTTAGCGATATACATTGCAATATCTGACCTTCGTAAAAGAGTTTCGGAATCAAGCCCATGTTCTGGAAAGAGAGCTATTCCTATACTGGCTCCAACGTTAATGGATTGTTCCTTGACTAGAAATGGTTTCTCAAGCGCCCGCAGCATTTTTTTAGCTGCTGTAATAGCCTCTATTTGGCTTTGGGGACCATCTAGAAAAACGGCAAATTCGTCACCACCTAGACGTGCAACACAATCAGATTCCCTAAAAATATTAGAGATTCGGCTAGACATTTGTTGCAAAATCATATCTCCAGTTTCATGGCCAAGAGCATCATTTATTTCTTTAAAATCATCCAGATCCATTACTAATAAAGCCATTGAGGCTGTTTTATTGGGAGCTGTTAGGGCATCTTGTAATAAGTCTCGTAAATAGTTACGGTTTGGAAGACCAGTCAAAGAATCATGTTGAGCCTGATAAGCAAGGGCTTCGTTATGAGCTTGTTGTTGAGCGAGACTTCGTAGAATACCAATTATGAGTTGTTGTTCCCCAATCTGAGCTGAGCTAAAACGAATTTCGAGAGGAAAGTTACTACCGTCTAGATGTATACCAACTGTTTGTAAGGAAATCAATGCTAAAGATGAGTTGTTGGAGAGGCTATTGCTGAAATACTCTTGGAATTCAGCAATAGAACTTGGTGTTATAAAAATACTGATGTGCTTGTTTAAAATCTGATCATCAGAATATCCGAAAATGTCTTTTATCATTGGGTTATATGATTCGATAATTCCGTCGGTAGAAGTTGTTATAATTCCTTCACCGGCACTATTTAAGACTGCTTGCATTCTGTCTAAACTGGCAAGGAGTTCTTTTTTCCCTTCTCGCAATCTAATAAGCTGACCGATTTGGTTAACCAAATCTTCCAAGGCCTGTACAGATTCTTTTTCGAATTTTGCTTTAGAATTTAAGAAAAATTCGAAAACGCCAATAAAGTGCTTGTCTACTATTATAGGAATTCCTATAATAGTTTGTATCTCTTTTTTTAGTATTGATTCTTCTTTAGTAAGATATTTGTGAGACTCGTTAAGATTTATAATCATTGTCTGATTTTCGTTCCAGCATACTCCTGCAACTCCGCGTCCTAAAGTGAATTTCATTCGTTCAAGCTGGTTTGCTAATTCTTTCCTATCTGGATCTGTCCAAGAAGATTCATAAGTTAAGTTGTTAAATTCTAAATCTCTTCTAAAAAAAGCTCCACCAATCCAATTAAATTGCTTACAAATAGTTTCGAAAATAGGCAGCAAACTGCTTGAAGAAAAATCGTGACCAGAAAGAATCTTACTAACCTCTGAGCGTAAATTGTAAAACAGATAGGCCATGTTTTGCTGTTGTGTATTATTTATTGTAAAGAAGATGGTAAAGCCTTTTGAACCAAGAGTTAGTATTGTTATCTCTAACGGGAGTTGATTCCCATCCTTGTGTAGAACTGAAAGCTCACAAGAACAGTATCTTGTTTTAGAGTTATCGCTTTTTAATAAAGTTAAGTTTTGATTATAAATTTTCTGTTGGGGTTTTAGATTCACGAGATCTAAAAAAAGATTTCCCAGAACTTCTTCTTTTGTCCATCCCAGTAAAGTTGTGCAAACTTCATTCCAGTCTTTGATATAACCGTCTTTGTCTAAATGAGCAAGGGCGTGCAGAGATGTTTGTGTCAATAGTTTTGGATTGGATTTAGAAATACCTGTTTGGTGATTTTTCTTTGAGTTTTGAAGTTTGACAATATCTTCTTGTTTGGGCGAGTGGTGTGAAAGGTTAGTCATGTCGTCAATTAAAGTTAGCACCGAAGTTTATAAATAACTACTGTTTAGGTTGAACTGGAAAATCATCCAGGGAGTGTCATTTTAGATGAAAATTTAAAATGGGGTTATCTAACCCACAGATATTCCGTCGTTGGTCGCCAATTCCCGGGTTGGTCGCTAGAGGAGCTGGACAATTAGTTTCGTAGATAGATGGTTATCATTTCGCCCATAAGCGAGATACAGAACCCGGCTTATAGTTCACCGTATAAAATACTGTCCGTTTGGTGTCCATTTAAAAATTTTACTATAAGGTAATGCAAGCACTTGACTTTCAGTCACCTTTTTCTTCTAACCAATTTGAATCTGCCGTTTTGATAGGATTTTCATCTGAGACCAAGGCTGAATTTGCCAATAACTTTGTTCAGTTTGTACTGTCAGGGTTTCATAAAAAATATCTAACAAACGAATTTTATTTGCAACTTTCCAACGTATTTCCTGCAGTTGCTCGTAGAGATAAAGAGGCTTTTTTGAGTTTAGAGCTTTTTGAAAAAGAGTACTTAAATACAATGGTAGGAAAGAGATGCTTGATAGAGTCCTTAGCGAAATATAGCTTACAAGATCTGGGGAATCGTGCTAAATGGCGTTATCTGGGGGATCTTTATACATCACTTCGAGAATGGATCGACGAGAATATGATGTTGGAAGCGTTTGGATGTGTGACAGGCAATAAGATAAAGGAAGTAGTAGAGCTAAAAGAACGCCAAGAATTAAAAATGCTTTTCGCTAAATTTCATTTCATAGAAGAATTGCTTCTTGCCCCTCGTCAAGAAAGAGAGCGTCTAGAAATTTTAGTTGAAAAATTCGGTCTTCCACAAATAATTTCTCAAGAAAATGCAAGTAAATTTCCAATTGCTGCTTAATTTTCTTGGGAAATTATTATTGCTCTCAAAGAAACTATTGTTTTCAAGTGGCGGATTATTGAAGATGACGATAAACTTGTTTAATGAAACAACTGTCAATTTCTTCAAGAATGCAGCTAAGGCTTTTGGAGAGAAGAGATACCTTCGAACTCTTTACTCTTCTTCAGGAGAATAGAGAGCATTTATGTAAATGGTTTAACTGGGTGGAAGATTTAGATACTCGTCTCAAAGTTTTTTATTATCTCCATGGTGTTAAATTTTTAGAAAGAGGGATGGAGGGTTTGCAATATGGAATTTTATATAACAATAAGCTAATTGGGGTTGTTGCATATAATCATTTAGAGAGGTTTTCTAATAAAGCGCAATTAGGGTATTGGATTGCAAATTCTTATGAAGGGCAGGGGATAGCTAGGGAAGCTTGTGAAAAACTTATTGATTTTGGGTTTAAGGAAATGGGCCTTAATCGTATAGAGATTCAGTGTTCTATTGATAATAAGAGGAGTGCCAAATTGGCAGAAAGACTTGGATTTACAAAAGAAGCCGTTTTGAAAGAATCGGAATTTATAAATAGGGTTTATGTAGATATGGTTTTGTATAGATTGACTCATGGCGAATGGCGCCGGAGTAAAAAAGAAACGATGGATAATTATTCAATTAAAAACTAGAAATGATATACTTTGGCACTGTTAATTGCATGGGAAAATTATGATAAAGAAAATAGGACTCGGACCCAAAAGTTTCCTTGTTCTTTTATTAGGACTGTTGGCGTCTTCTTGTTCACAAGCTGGTCCTTCGGGTCCTCAAGTGGTTTTGACTCCAACGCAAGCTTCTAAAATAGTTGCACAGGAATGGGCTAGTAATGAAAGTATTGCTATTAATCGTTCGCTAGACAAGTGGAGTCAAATTGAAGGTGGTGATGCCTTGGAAGTCGACAAGACAAATATGCAGACGCAAATAGCTAATAATGTAACTCCGCCAGTTGTTGCTAGAAAATTAAAGCAAGTAGAGGTATATGTTCCTCGTCAGTATCAATATCCTGCTCAATTTTTATCAGTGATTGAAGTCGATCCAAGAGTAATACCATCACCAGCCCCGGGAGCATCTCCTGCTCCGGCTGTTTCTCCTACACCAACAGAACAACCTTTTATTAGCGCGGAATTGTTTTATAAAGTTTCTAAATCTGATTCTTGGAAAGTTTATCTTTATGCCACACTGGTTGCGAATGAGAAACTTCCGTTGTTTGTGCTAGATCAGGATGGTTTTGCTTCATTTAATAATTTGAGATCTGCTTCGACATCTTCAAGAATCATAACGCCAACGCCTGCACCTTCAGGTTTATTGAATAAAACGGATCTTTTAGCTCAGATCTCTCAACTTTCGACAGAATATTCTAACTATAGAACGGCATATGTTAAAACAGGTACTGTTGGAAGTTCTAATTTTACAGTGGGGCCTCTTACCTCATCGATAAGTTCTAAAGATCATGAGAGTTTTATTTCCTTGCTACAAAGCAAATTAAATTTAGATCTGAAATATTCTCCGAGCTTAGCTTTAAACTCGGGAGCGTTTAAACTTAAAAATGGCGGACTTTTTAGTTTGTTTTCGGTGGACTTTATGGGGACGGTAACCCCTCAAGATTCTCAAGGGTGTGTTGTGAGTTCGTCTTCGGGAACTGGGCAGCAGGTTTTTCCTCCTGGGAAATACGCTAGTGGCGTTAAAAAGGGGGTTCTTATGCTTGCGGGATCTGTTTTATTACCTAAAGTTAAAGGAACAAATTTAATTTCGATAGATATCCCTGCTGGTGTTCAGGCCATATTGACTACCGAAACAACTCCTTGTCCTAATGCGACTCCCTAGAGGTATAATCAATAAAGGTTTAAGCCCGGGTGGTGAAATGGCAGACACGCCAGCTTTAGGAGCTGGTCCTGGATAAGGGTGGAGGTTCGAGTCCTCTCTCGGGCACCAAGAAAATAAACGAGGATGTAGCTCAGTTGGGAGAGCATCGTCTTTGCATGGCGAGGGGCAGCGGTTCGAGTCCGCTTAGCTCCGCAATTTCTTGAGAAAATTTTATTCGACGAGTGATAGAGTTTTATCTTCTAGAGATAAATTTTCCGGAATAGTTCCAGAAGGCATTTCGATAACCATTTTAGAGCCAAATACAACAGGACTTATTCGCCAGGGTTTTAGGTTTCGTATTACCTTCAAAACTTTCCCATCTTTGTTTAGAAAAACAACATCTAGAGCAAATTTCATAAAAAACATGTGAATAGAATTACAGGGAGAGAGCAATAAACCGGTATTGTTTGCCAGTTTTTTCCTACCCATGAGACCAAGAAAACGGGCGCCAGGGTTATTGGCAATCTCTAAGTTTTCTAATAGTACGGTATTGCTTTCAGCTTCTATGACTTTCATTATCAAGGTTACCTTTTGAAAAGTTTGAGTTTTGTTTTTCAATAGCTTCTTCGTTAGATTGTATTGTAGAATTAGATTTGATTCTTTTGTCAATTGAGAATTTTAATAAGTATTGTTGAACTATAGAAAAGAGGTTGTTTACTAAATAATATAGAACTACAGCCTGTGTGGTTATTGGTAAAAAACAAATGTATAAAATGAATAATGGCATAAGATACGGAGCCATTTTTTGTATATCGGCTACTGCGTCTCTAACTACTGGTTTCTTTGGATCTTTTTCTGAACTAGGGGCTGCGAATAAGCGGGTTTGAACAAAAAGAGTGGCTACTACAATGAACGGAAGAGGCCAGGTATGTAAATTGGTAAGGTGCGCAGGATGAGTTAAGTCTATAGTTAGAAAATTGGCGTTTGCGTGTAGGGTCTGAAAAAACTGGTGATCATTGCTGGCGAAATATAACCCTACAAAAACGGGAACTTGAATGATGGCAGGAAGACATCCTAGAAAAGGAGAAAGCGGGGCAACTCCGTGTTCTAGATATACCTCTTTGATTTTGCCTGTTAATTCGTTTCCTTTATAGGTTTTGCGCAATTCTGTAATCTGAGGAGCGATTTTGGCCATCTCTCTTTGAGTTTTTTGGCCGATCTTAAGTTGAGCATGAAAAACTGGTAGCAGAACAATTTTAGCTAATAGTACCAAGGCAATAATGGCCAATCCATAGGAACCTATATTAGCGGTTCCTGGAATTGCATTTATCCAGTGATATAAAATACCCATGACAAACTCCAACGGAACTTTTAAAAATCCCAGAAAATTTACCAATGTGCTTTCCTTTGAGTGAGACGAACTGATGGAAGTATATCCTAAATTCCAAAGTTATGAAATTTTATAAACTTTCTTTTCATCTTTACAAAAAACGGGGACAACCTAGTAGAATCAATACGAATGAACAAAACCGTTGAACTCCTAAAGGATATATAAATTATGGTTATAGGTCTTGTTTTCGGAGCATTGGCGTTTGCTGCGATTATGTTGCTCGTATCTGGAGCGTTATCTGATGGTTCGGAGTATGAAGCAGTGGGTGATGAAGATTTTGAATATAGTTCGGTAGGAAGTTCGGTAGTATCTAAAAATGCTTTTTCCGAAGCTTTGGATTCCTTTAATAAAATCGTTACTGCTCGTCCCCGAGGGTCTAAGATTGCTGAACGTTTAGCCAGAGCAGATCTTAAATTAAAACCATCGGAATATTATTTAGCAACTGCAGGGGTAATGGTTGGGGTTTTTCTGCTTGTTTACGTTATTAATCGTAGTTTTATACCAGCACTTATTTTGAGTCTAGGCTCATATTTTCTCCCCGGAGTATATGTTCGTTATCGTCAAGGAAAACGTCTTAGACTTTTAGGAACTCAATTTGGAGATACTATTCTGCTGATGAGTAACGCCTTGAAAGCTGGGTATTCGTTTGCTCAAGCTATGACTACGATAGCGCGTTCCTCACCACCGCCGATGGGAGAAGAATTTAATAGAGCCGTAAGAGAAATGAATTTAGGTATCGATGTTGATACCACTTTGGACCATATGAACAAAAGAATCAATTCTGAGGATTTTGATTTGATGGTGACGGCTGTGCAAATACATCGAATTGTAGGAGGAAATTTAGCCGAAATTTTGGATACGATTGCATTTACGATTCGAGAAAGAATTCGTATACACGGAGAAATTAGAACATTGACGGCACAGGCAAGAGCTTCTGGATATATAATCACGGGGCTACCCTTTGCTTTAGCTCTTATTTTGTATGTGGTTAGTCCTTCGTATATCGTTCCTCTTTTTACTAATTTTTTGGGATGGATAATGCTTACTGTGGCGGCAGTAATGATGCTAATTGGTTATTATATTATCAGGCGAATATCTTCAATCGAGGTTTAAAATGGCGATATTATTTGGGGCTCTAGCTTTTTTAGCAGTACTATTCTTTTTCATTGGAATAGGCATGAACTATAAAGAGGATCTTTTGGAAAGCAGACTCGCAAACTTTGATGCGGCTCCTGTAACTCTTGAAGAATTAGAATTGCAACAGCCGTTTTCAGAAAGGTTTTTACGGCCGGGGCTTGAGAGGATAGGCGCTTTTTTGAACTCTCGAATTGGTAGAAATCGACAACAGGAAATACAAAAACGTCTTGCGGTTGCCGGAAAACCTGGAGATTTGACAGTTAATGCTTTTATTACTATCAAACTGATTGCGGCAATTGCTTTCGGATTATTATTTTTCTTTTTGTTTAGTTTTGGTCAATTTATTCTATTTCCTTTTTTGCCTGGGTTGGTGAATGCTGCACTTCTTGCAGCCCTTTGTACTATTGGAGGTTATTTCTTGCCCGACCTTTGGCTTAAGAGTAAAGTTCAAAGGAGACAAAAAGAAATTCGATTGGCTCTTCCAAATGCATTGGATTTGCTTACGATTTCAGTAGAAGCAGGGTTGGGATTTGATGCTGCAATTGCTAGGGTTACCGAAAAATATCAAAACGCTTTATCTCAAGAGTTTACTCAGGTATTAAATGAGGTTCGCTTAGGAAGACCTAGATTAGAAGCTTTGGAGGATATGGGAAACCGAAGTGGGGTTGAAGAATTAATTAATTTTATCCAATCACTCATTCAATCTGAGCAATTGGGGGTTGGAATTGCTAAAATTTTACGTATTCAATCAGCGGAAATGCGAAGAAAAAGAAGGCAGCGGGCAGAAGAGCAAGCGGCCCAAGCTAGTTTGAAAATGTTGTTTCCCATGCTTATTTTTATCTTTCCAACTCTTTTTATAGTATTGATGGGACCGGCGGTTATTGAAGTTCTCAAATCTTTTACTCATTAATATTTCTTTCAACTGTCCGTAAATTGTCCGTTTTCTAGAACTATGCTCTAGCCATGAGTATTCATCAAGAAATGGCTAGAGAAAAGAAATATTTCAGTTTGATATCGAATTTGCAAAAACAACCGATTGGAAATTTAGAGCTAGCTTTTCTGTATGCACCGGTTAAAGTTTGGGTCGCTAAAATAAAAAATACTGAAGATGGAAAATGGAAGGCAGGATTTGTTTTAGAGGCTACAAAGGATATTAACTCTCAAGAGCCTTTCTTTAAGATAGGGTTCCCCGGCACTAATTTTGAAGAGAATATTATCAAAGGAGATACTATTGCTACATGGCATCACTATACTAATATTCGTCCGTTTGAAGACGCTTGCGTAGAATTGGACGAATTCTCAAATGCAATGAATTCATTGGTTAGAAATGCGATAATTAATTGTTCTCCGGGAGATTCAGTACAAAGAGCTAAAAGAGCCTGGGATGCCTGGTTTGCTCTTTGCGAAAAAGGTCTGCCAGGCAAAGCCCCTTCGAGTTATGTCCATTCCCCTTTGCGGTTAAACGAATGGGGGCTTACGATGGATAGAAATAAAGTAAGTAAAGAGATAGACTGGTTTAATTAAAAGTACTTGGCAGGGTAAAGGAGAATTTACTTCCTTTTTCAAATACGCTTTTAACAGTAATTTGGCCCCCTTGAATCTCGACTAAGCCTTTCGCGATATATAAGCCTAGACCAGTGCCGGGGATATGTTTTGCCAAAGGGGTGCTAATTCGATGAAATTTACCGAATAATTTAGGAAGATCTTCTTGTGCAATACCAAAACCATGATCTATAACAGATGTTTTTACGTATTTTCCTTGAGGATTCATCTTGATTTCGATAGGCGAATTCTCGGGAGAATACTTTAAGGCGTTTGTAATTAGGTTGGTTAGAATTTGTGAAAGTTTCATTTCGTCTACTTGTACTTCGGGAAGATTAGGTGGCTCTGAGACTGTAATTTCTCTGTCTTCTTTTATCGAGCTTTTGAGCTCTTTTAATACTGAATACACTACATTTGGTAAATTGACTGGAGCGATTTCCAGAAATAACTTTCCGGTATCAATTTGATGGGCATCCAAAATTTCTTTTATCAGGATCTCTAATCTTTCTGCTTGGGTGTATATATCTTCAACTAATTCGTGTTGTTGTGTATGCGGAAGTTCATAATTGATTATCAATTCACTAGTGGCTTTTATTGCGGTTAATGGAGTTTTAAGTTCATGACTAGCGATACCTAGGAGGGCGTCGTTGTTCTCCATAATTTCATGAATTTCTTCTAATGAAGTTATGGAGAGTAGGAGTTTAGAGTCTATAGGTTGGATATTTATTTTTGCCCATTTTGGCAAGGATTTATTGAGTGATATCTGAATTCCTATTGCCGGAGTTTCCCATTTTTCTTTTTGTAAAAGAGATTTGTATAGAGGAGCTTCATCGATGCTTGAAAATAAAGGCGATGAAAGGATATCTACTACTTCGCTAAATCGTCTATTGAGAAGTTTTTCTGAAGTGCAGTCGAAAAAAAGACAAATTTTAGGATTAACCTTTTCGATAACAAGATCGGATGATAATAAAAGATAGCTTTCGTCGAGGTCAGAAAATAACTTTTCAAAAAAGGAGGACCAATCTAGATCGGGCAATTATTCTCTCCGTTGAACGGCTTGCTTTCTAGAACATCATCATACAACTGTTTCCCTGCGGATAGATCTTGAAAATCAGCAAAGGTTCCAGAATGAGGTGGCTTGTGTTAAGCTATAGGCTTCAGCGATGTTCAGGTAGGTTAGTGTGGTTGATGACGAAGTAAAGTCGGCAAAAATAGAAGATAGTCCAATTAGGCCCTGGATGGATAATGCTCGTCTAGAACGGTATACCGGAATTCTTACGGTTCAAAACGAAGAGCAAGAAGCTAAACTCTATATTCTCTTTGGACATCTGTTCCATGCGGTTAATGGACAAAAGAAAGGGCAAGAAGTTGTGTTTGACGTTCTTGGCTGGACTAATGGAGAATATAGTTTTGACTATAAAGCTAAACTGCCAGCTGAGGATTCTATAAAAGAAGGAACGAAGGACCTCCTTGAAGCTTATGATAAACTTCAAGGAACGAGTTTGGCGACAGATAATGACAATCAAACAGAGTCTAAGGCTCAAATTGAAACTGTTGTTCCAGAAGAGGATGTTTTGGACAATTCAGCAACAAAGCCTGAGCCTGAGTCTAGTTATAATAGCTTCAATGATTTTGCTGCTGTATCAGAAAAAAAAGAAAACAAAATCTCGTCTGTTCCACCAGAAAACGTTGAAGTTTATCCTTTTCCTATGGGAACCTATATTTATGAAGCTTTAGCAACTAGTTTTATAGATTTTCCCAAGCTTCTTCGTAATTTAAAAAAAGAAAACCGTAATGGTTATATTGAATTGAAAACAACTGGGTTCGAAAGCCAAATCTTACTTGTTGACGGGGTTTCTGTAGAAACTTTTTGTACTGTTGATGGAGAAACAAAGAGAGGAAAAGAAGCTTATGAACTTTTTGTTCAAAAAGTAGATGAAGGTGAGGGGAATATTGATGTTATCGAGTTGGATTCAGCAACTATAACGGCCATACACCACATTTTTACGGGTTCAGTTCTGTATGGAGATTTATACGGAAGATTTATTAAATTAGATGGTTTGTTAGAGTTTTTAAAAAAGAAAGGAACAAGTGGTTGTCTACTTATAAGATCTGGAGAAACAAAAGGAGTGGCCCTTTTACGAGTCGGGAAACTTATTGGAGCATATACTACAAAAAGCCGTAAGTTGAATCCTAAATTTGATGTCTTATTAACTTTAGCGGAGGACCCGGAAGCAGAAATAGAAGTTCGAGAAGGATTCCTTGAAGATAATGATACGGAAGATGTAGAGCCTGTAGTCTCTTCTCCAACAAAAAAAACGCAACCTGTACCGCCACTTCCGCCTGAAGATTTAAAAGATGAGGATGAGGAGCCAGTTGAAGAAGTTGTCATAACTAAAGATGCTGTGCTAACAGAGCATCTTCAAGAAAATTCTGAGGAGATTCCTGAGCCAGAGTCCATATCTTTGCAAGATGAGGGAAAAACTCCAGAAACTACATCCGGAGCCGTGGATTGGCCATTAGCTATTGCTATGATGACAGATAAGGCCGACCAGGTTCTGGGGTCCCGTGCCAAGAAAGTCAAAGAGCTTTTATTGAGTACCGGTTCAAGTAAGTTGGAAATAGAGAAGACAATTGATGCAATTCCTAAACTGTCAATAATGTTTGTGGATCCTTCTAAGTTACGGTCTCTCGCCAATGAACTTAGAACAATTGCTGGAGTTTAAAAGAAAAACTTTTCTTAATAGCGCAATAAAAAGTAGTATGGTTTTAACGATTCTTCGGGAAAGGGTTTGCTATCTGGTCCTACAGGGACTTTTTGTGGGGTTGGAGTTTGTTCTGGCTCAGAAGTTATTTCCTCAGGTGATTCTAGGGGCTCGGCGAATAGAGGAGTAACGTTTGGTGCTGGAACTTCTACGAATTTTATGGTTTCGCCTATTTGCATGGACTGTCTCCTAAATGATTATCTATATAATAACCTATCTTTCAGAAAAAACCATCTTTACCTTTTATAAAGATGGGGAATATTTAATTGAATGGTAGCGCAGAAATTGTAATCTTGATAAGCTATGGAAACTGGGAGATGCTAATAATAAATGATTAAAGCTGTAGGGATTGATTTAGGAACGACGAACAGCGTAGTAGCCGTAATCGAAGGAGGCGAAGCTGTAGTTATTGCTAATTCTGAAGGAGGTCGAACAACTCCTTCAGTTGTTGCGATTGACAAAGATGGAGAAAGACTGGTTGGACAACACGCTCGACGTCAAGCTGCAGTTAATCCTGAAAATACCATTAGCTCTATAAAGAGATTTATGGGTCGCAAGCTTAAAGAGGTGAAGGGTGAGAGTCAGCATATTCCGTACCACCTGATCGAAGGTCGTGAAGGACGAGCGGAAATCCAAATTGCAGAAGAAAATTTTACTCCAGAAGCAATATCTGCCATGATTCTACAAAAAATCAAAGCTGATGCAGAAATTTATTTGGGCCACGAAGTGCTGGAGGCCGTAATTACCGTTCCGGCTTATTTTGACGATGCGCAACGTCAGGCAACAAAAAACGCTGGTGAGATAGCTGGTCTTAAAATTTTACGAATTATTAATGAACCAACTGCAGCTTCCTTGGCTTATGGATTAGATCGAAGAGATAACGAAAAGATTTTAGTTTTTGATCTAGGTGGAGGTACTTTTGACGTTTCGGTTTTAGAGGTCGGAGATGGCGTTTTTGAAGTAAAGGCTACTAGTGGAGACACACATTTAGGTGGAGATGATTATGACCGAAGAATTGTTAACTGGGTTGCTGAACAATTTGGAAAAGAGCATTATATTGATTTGCGCAACGAGAAACAGGCTTTACAAAGGTTGATTGATGCATCCGAAAAAGCAAAAATCGAACTGAGCTTAAAACAGGAAACCGAAATAAATCTTCCGTTTGTTATTGCCGATGACAAAGGTCCAAAACATCTGGCGGTAAAAATAACTAGAGCAAAATTTGAACAACTTACTGAAGATTTAACACTACGTTGTGAAGAGCCTGTTTTGAAGGCTCTTCAAGAAGCTGGGCTCGAAGCTACTGAACTAGATGAAGTAATATTGGTTGGTGGTTCTACTCGAATGCCGGTGATTAATGAATTGGTGGCTAGGCTAATTGGTAAAACTCCGAATAGAAGCGTTAATCCCGATGAAGTGGTCGCGATGGGTGCGGCTATTCAGGCGGGAGTGCTACAAGGGCAGGTAAAAGATGTCTTATTATTGGATGTCACGCCTCTAAGCCTTGGAATTCTTACAGAAGGAGGTAAAAATACCGTAATGATTCCTCGCAACGCTACCATTCCTATAAATCGGACAGAGACTTTCTCTACCGCTAATGATAATCAACATAGTGTAGAAATCGCGGTTTTTCAAGGAGAGCATTCTATGGCTGTTGATAACATAAAACTAGGTAGTTTCATGCTTGAAGGGTTATCTCCGGCACCACGCGGTGTTCCACAAATTGATGTAACTTTTGATATTGATGTCAATGGAATTATTAATGTTTCAGCCAAGGATCGCGCGACTAATAAAGCTCAAAAGGTTACCATCACTGGTTCTACAACTTTAGAAAAAACCGAAGTAAAACGAATGATTGAGGACGCTGAAAAGAGCGTAGCTTTGGATGAAGATAAAAAGAAAGAAATTCTAGAGGCAAATAAATTAGAGAAACTTCTTTATCAAGTAGAAAAAATAAGTAAAAAGTCTACTCTTGTAATTCCTGATGAAACAAGAAGTAAGATGAATGAGGAACTTGTAGGAGCAAAAAACGCTTTAGAGGAAAGAGATGTCCAAAAGGTAAGGAATTCTTTTTTATCTCTGTCGACTACTTATAAATTAATTAAAGAAGGTGTTGCTCCTGTTAAGGAGCAATAACTTCTTTTGAGATGCTGATGGTTAAAGATTGTATAATAAATAAGATCTTATTCTAAATATTTAAGGGAAAAACAAATGCTTCAATGGAATCCAAAACGTCTGGTTCGTTATGCAGGTATGCTTATTGGTCTGATATTGGGGCTAGAGTATTCTCTTTTTATTGTCATCGAAATCAGACCCTCTCGTTCTATTGCCAGTGCTATTGTTTTATTTTGTATGTTAGGGGGGGCTGTGTTTGGTTATCTGGGGCTTAGCTATATTACTTTACGTCCTTTTGGATGGATTGAAAGACGTATTCGTCAAACGCCAGTTATTGATCTAATTTCGGCCGTGGCAGGGTTAACGATAGGGTTATTTATAGCCGCTGTGGTTTCGATTTTTGTTCAAAAATTTCCGTTTGAATATAATATTTTGCTTAGGGTAGGAATAGCCTTATTTATGGGATATACCGGCATGACCTTGGGGCTAGAAAGGCGGGCAGAGATATTAAGCTTGGTGAAAGGTAAACCAGAAAACCCGGGACGTAAAATTCTCCTAGATCCGAGTGTAATTTTAGATGGAAGATTATTTGAAATTTGTCGTATAGGATTTATACGTGGGATCTTGGTTGTTCCACATTTTGTTTTGGTAGAAATTCAAGATGCGGCAGATTCTGAAAAGGCGACCATACGAGATCGAGGTAAAAAAGCACTTATTTCTTTAGAAGAATTGCAACAGGTTGAAGGCATTCAAGTTCTTTTCCCAGAAGACGAACACCCAGAAGTGAGTGATGTTGGCCTAAAACTTATTCAAAAAGCTAAAGAACTTCCTGCAACTATATTTACTGCACAGGAAATACTGATTCAGCAAGCTCTTTTGTATGATGTACCTGTAATATCTCTGAAAGAAGTTACTGAATCTTTGCGACCCGTTGCTGTCCCTGGCGTTGAATTACAGGTGGCTATAATCAAAAATGGAAAAGATAGAAATCAAGCTATTGGATATTTAGATGACGGGACTATGGTGGTGGTTGAAGAGGCTAGAGAGATGGTTGGTAAGCCTCCAGTAAGAGTTAGGGTTACTAGCTCGATTCAAAGAGCTGCTGGCAGAATGATATTTGCTAAGTTGACATAAGCTAAGCTTAAAGAATGGATAATGAAAATATTTATGATCGAAAATGGCTGAAAGAAGGTTGGGCAAAGCGATGGGAGTTCAATAAAGAAGCCTATTTTTATTTAGCCGATCAACCCTATTCCAAAAAGGAGCCTAAAACTAACGCTCCTGTCAATAATCGACCTAAGAAAAACTTACAATGGGATATAGCAAGCGTTGTATTTTTACATCAATTGATAATGGGAGAACTTACATTGTCGCCTAATCACCTAAGAGCGCCAGGAATACTAGAGTCAGCATTATATAAACCTCAAATGGCGCAACATTATTCTGGAGCGGATCTTATCTTGCAAATTACTTTGCTCACTTTTGGGGTTGCTCAATCCCAGGCTTTTGTGGACGGTAATAAGCGTACGGCGTTTGCAGTAGCAGACATGACTTTATGGACACAGGGAGAATCTTCTTTTTTTCCACCTTTAGCGTTCGCTATTAAATTAGAGGAACTTGGTTCTCCGGAAGTCAAAGAGAAAGCAAAAATAAAAGAACTAGAGAGATGGATGCGGGTTCATCTTGATGTTTCGAAAGATCTTAATAGCTAATTGGTCCAAAATCATATATAATTGAGGAATAGAGAATCATCTTTAAAATTAGAGCTTGAGAACAGAAAGGGCGATAAATGACTGATAGTAATAAAAAAGAGGAATATAACGCGAGTCAGATTCAAGTACTTGAGGGGCTTGAAGCGGTCCGTAAAAGACCTGGAATGTATATTGGTTCAACTGATGTACGAGGTCTTCATCACTTGGTTTGGGAAGTTGTTGACAATTGTATAGATGAGGCGATGGGAGGATATGCTGATACGATTACGGTAACCTTGCATGCAGATAATTCAGTTTCGGTTGAAGATAACGGTCGAGGGATCCCTGTAGATATACACGCCAAATATAAAATTTCGGCGTTGGAAGTAGTTATGACAATTCTTCATGCTGGAGGCAAATTCGGCGGTGGTGGTTATAAGGTTAGTGGAGGGTTGCATGGTGTAGGCGCTTCGGTGGTAAATGCGTTATCTTCCAAAACTGAAGTTTGGGTAAAACGAGATAAAGAGGTTCATTATCAAGAGTATCAAAGAGGAAAAGCCGTTGATAGAGTGAAAGCTATTGGTAAAGCTAGCGAAACGGGAACCGTAGTGCGTTTTTATCCCGACGAACAAATTTTTGAAACGTTAGTTTTTAACTGGGAAACAATTGCACATCGTATGAGAGAACTGGCCTTTTTGAATAAGGGGATTAATATTCGTTTGCTGGACGAAAGAGGAAACGAAGGGAAAAAGGATTATGTATTCTATTTCGAAGGTGGACTTCAAAGTTTTGTACGTTATCTTAATAAAGGTTTGGGAGCTATCCATTTCCCGGTCCACGTGGATAAGGAAATTGAAGGAAATATTGTCGAAGTGGCTTTGCAATATAACAATACCTTTGGCGAAAATATCCTTAGTTTTGTAAATAATATTAATACGATTGAAGGTGGTACGCATCTTAGTGGTTTTAGAACGGCTCTCACCTCAGTTCTGAATAAGTATGCCCGTCAAACAAATATTCTTAAAGAAGCCGATCCTAACTTGACAGGAGAGGATGTTAAGGAAGGTTTAACTGCAGTTGTTTCAGTTAAGATTACAGAACCTCAATTTGAAGGGCAAACCAAGGGGAAGCTTGGGAACTCAGAGGTTGCAGGGCAGGTGCAAACAGCCTTTTCAGAAGGCCTTATGGAATATCTTCAAGAACATCCTCAAGAGGGAAAGCGTATTATAGAAAAATCTCTCACTGCAGCTCGTGCAAGGGAAGCCGCTCGCAAGGCCCGAGATTTAGTTCAAAGAAAATCTCTCTTAGAATCCGCAACTCTTCCAGGAAAACTTGCTGATTGTGCAGAGAGAGACCCTACCAAATCAGAAGTTTTCATTGTTGAAGGAGATAGCGCGGGTGGTTCTGCCAAACAAGGCAGAGATCGTAAATTTCAAGCGATTTTACCACTTCGGGGAAAAATCCTAAATGTTCATAAAGCCAGAGAAGATAAGACCTTGAATTCAGAAGAAATTAGGAATCTGATCACCGCTCTTGGTTGTGGGGTCAGCGGAAAATATGATGTTACAAAGCTTCGCTATCATAGAGTTATTATTGCGACTGATGCAGACGTGGATGGTTCTCATATTCGAACTTTGTTATTAACCTTTTTCTGGCGCTACATGCGTGAATTGATAGAAAGAGGACATGTTTACATTGCTCAACCGCCTTTGTATAAAATCACTAAAGGAAAAGCCGTTGAATATGCTTATGGAGAAGCTGAAAAGGACAAAATTGTTGGCCGAAATCCAAACGATAAAATTAATGTTCAAAGATACAAAGGACTTGGAGAGATGAATCCTGATCAACTGTGGGAGACTACGATGAATCCGGCTCAGAGGATTCTTCTTAGAGTAGATTCTGCAGATGGTGCTTCTGCAGAAAAATTATTTGAAGTTCTTATGGGAAGCGATGTGGATCCTCGTAAACAGTTTATCAAAACACATGCTAAAAACGTTCGAAACTTGGACATTTAATTTTTGATGCCAGTTAAATTTGTCGAAGGGGATTTATTTGTAAGCACTGAAATTAAAGCATATGCACACGGATGTAATTGTGCTGGTGCTATGGGAAGAGGCATTGCTTTAGAATTTAAAGCACATTGGCCTAAGATGTACGAAGAATATAAAACAAGATGTTCCCGGGGAGAATTTACTTTAGGTGATGTGTTTGTTTGGGAAGAAGAGGGGCAAACTATTTTCAACTTAGGAACTCAACCTGATTGGAAACGTTCAGCAAGGCTGACGGCCATTTCGTCTTCGGTTAATAAAATGCTTGAGGAAGCGGAAAAAAGGAATATTGAAGAAATCGCGTTGCCGCAAATTGGGGCGGGATTAGGAGGGCTTAAATGGCAAGACGTAAAGAAAACGTTAGAAGAATCGGGAAGGCTTACTAATATTCAGCTTCTTGTCGTTGAAAATTATAAACCAGGAATTGCCATTTTGTCCGAGGTCAAAATTTGGAATAAAGTAGTGCATTGCCAAAAAGAACCTTACGATATTTATATTGGACGCGGAATATCAAATTATGGCTTACCTCAAAGTAAATGGGGGAATCCATTTAAACTAGGTCGCGATGGCAATAGGAAAGAAGTGTTGGAGAAATATAACCAATGGGTTCGTTCACATCCTGAATTGATGGAATCTATTGTCGAACTTCGTAATAAAACTTTAGGCTGTTGGTGTGCTCCTCTAAGTTGTCACGGAGATGTTTTATCTCGTTTGGTACAAGAAGTGTATGGAAAAGAGGAAGTTGTACCAATAAAACCGCAACTTTCTTTCTTTGATGACTTCTGAAAACAAGTTGTATAAATAGCCCTTGCTTTCGATGGGAGCACTCGGGCACAATAGAGATGTGCTATCTATAGCTAGAGTTTGGAAATGAAAATGTCAACTTCTTTGAGTGATAACTTATCTGACGATTCGTCTTTAATAAAGCCGGATTTTTTTATAGAAAACACCTTAACGATGGCCATAGTGGCTTCTCAAGATGGAATGATTTTGGATTGGAATTCTAAAACAGAACTCACCTTTGAGTGGGATAAGACTAGAGAGTTAGGTCAAAAATTGGTTTCGGTTTTGTCAACGGATTTCGATGCTCAAGAGAAATTACAAAACTTTTTATTTAATACAGATGAGAAGCAGCCTCCATTATTAGAGATGTTCTTGCAGTGGAAGCCGGAGAAGGAAATTTTTGTAGAAATTGGAAAATTTCAAACTAAACAGAGTAATGGCGAGACGCAAGTGTTGGTGTTTATTAATGATATTACTAATCGCAAAAAAAGAGAGCGCCTTCAATTAGCGCAGTTTGTAGTAACAAGAACGCTGACTGAAGAAAATAGTATTCAGAAAGCTATCCCAAGGCTACTGCAAGGTTTGTGTGAATCTTTGGAATGGGACGCAGGAGAAATGTGGACGGTTAATTATCATAAAAACGGTTTGGTTTTTAATTACTTTTGGCATATTCCAACAATACCCTTAAAAGAATTACAGGAAGAGGCAAAACGAGTTGTGCTAAAGAAAAACGAGGGTATAGCCGGTCAGGTTTGGGGAAGTAAGAAACCCGTGTTCATAGCTAATATTCAAAAGCATAAGGATTTGGTTAGATTACAATCGGTTCTTAGAGGTGGTATTAATTCTGCGTTTGCAGTTCCTGTAGTTCTAAATGGAGAGATGATAGCCAGTTTGGGGTTTTTATCGCGCAAAATCAAAGAGCCAGATGAAGAACTTCTTGAAGTGATGGAATATATTGGAATACAGGTTGGGAATTTTATTCAAAGAATTAAAGTTGAGGCTTCTTTAAGAGAAAGCGAACATCAAATTCGGACTATATTTGCCAATGTTACAGAAGGACTTCTGTTATTGAACACTTTAGGACAAATAACCTCATTTAATAGTGCGGCTGAAATATTAACTGGGTATTTATCCTCGGAAATTGTAGGAGGAAATTTAGATTTGTTGTTACCTTCGCAACCAGAATCCTTGCAGAATTTTTTAAAGGTAAAACATCAGGATTCAACTTCGGCGCATTGGTCAATAAAAGCTCGAAGAAAAGACGACACTTTGTTCCCCGTAGAGCTATCACTTAGCAGTGTTATAATTGCGTTTGAAGTACAGTTCGTTGGCGTACTACGGGATGTTTCTCGACAAAAAGAACACGAAGAAGAATTGAAGCATCAAGCTCTACACGACATTCTGACGGGTCTACCAAATAGAGCTCTTTTCTCAGATCGGTTACATCAAGCTTTATCTGTTGCGAGTAGAAGCGGAGGTGGGGTTGGAATACTGCTGATGGATATGGATCGTTTTAAGGATATTAACGATACATTAGGACATCAGACGGGCGATGTTCTTTTACAAAAAATGGCGGTAAGACTTAAGGGTGTGTTGCGCGATTCAGACACCATTGCAAGGTTAGGAGGAGATGAATTTGCAATTGTCGTTGGAGGTCATGCTGACGAACAGGCATGCTTGGCCACGGCTGACAAAATCCTTGAAGTTTTACGCCATCCATTTACGATAAATTCGCAAGTATTGTATACAGGAACCAGTATTGGGGTTGCGTTATTCCCAGATCACGGGGAGGATACAGATGCGTTATTGCGATGTGCGGATATAGCTATGTATGTAGCGAAAAGAGAAAAAAGTGGAGTTGTTATTTATTCTCCTGAACAAGATGAGGATAGCGTAAGTAGAATGACTTTATTAAACGAGTTGCAAAACGGAATAAAGGCCGATGAACTCGTTCTTTATTATCAACCAAAAATAGATATTATTACCGGTGAGGTAGTAGACGTTGAGGCGCTTGTGCGTTGGCAGCATCCATCTAAAGGAACCATCATGCCTGATAGGTTCATCCCTATAGCTGAAGACACTGAAGTTATGACACTTCTAACGAAATGGTTGATAGGTGAAGCTTTAGCCCAACTTAATCAATGGCTTCAGCAAGGATTGGATATTGGGGTTTCAGTTAATCTTCCGGCCATGGCGCTTTTTGATAAAAACTTATCTTGGCAAACGGCTTCCGTTATGACTGACTTAGAGATGGATCCTTCTCGACTTTGCTTGGAAATTACAGAAAGGGCTTTGGTTTCTGTTTCTGCTGAGCAGGCATTGAAAGATCTTCGGGAGATTGGAATTAGAGTAGCGGTTGATGACTTTGGGATAGGCTATTCTTCTTTGACTCATCTGAAACATTTGCCGGTGAGCGAACTTAAGATTGATAAATCCTTTGTTACTGATATGGCTATAGACTCGGGAAGTGCGGCAATTGTTGAACCCACTATTGATTTGGGGCATAACTTGGGTTTAAAAGTGGTGGCCGAAGGTGTGGAAGGGAAAGAGGAATTAGAAATGCTCAAAAAATTTGGGTGTGATTATGTCCAGGGATATTTTATTAGCCGTCCGCTTCCTGCTGACAAATTGATACCCTGGCTAATGAAACAAAATCCAGCAGCACTTAAATTTAGATCTATTGAATTTAAAAACGCAATGCTCAAAAAAGTTAAAAAAGAATTATCTAACGATGATTAAAGCGTCTAAATTTTTTAGAGATACTGAGGGCTAAGTTTGGTTCTGATAGTTCATAATAAGGCAGACGTCTTCTTTGTGTTTTACGTCGATCTTGAAGCATAAAGGGTTCCTGGTTTCGAAAGACCATCTCAATTAAATCGCTAATTGTAGAACTGTCGGTCAGAGGAATTCGCTCCGATGTCATTTTTTCACGTAATATCTTTGGGATCTTACCGTCTTCACGTAGATTTAATTCTTCTAAAGTGACGAGAATATCGTCCAAACGACGTAGCTGTCTACGGCGAATACTGTCTTCAATTGGTGAGATAAAATCAGTCCCTTTAGTAATAGTCAAGTGAACTCCTCTATTGTAGAGCTTAGCATAAGAGGTAGGCTTTCCGTCTAGGTATGGCGAAATTTCGGCACAACACGTATTGTGTCTTATGGACTGGGTACTTATGCTGTTTTAAATGCAGTTAGTTAGTAATCCAATTCTTCAAACTTATGATCCGCAAGCTTTTCAGGGAATTGTGCTTTCTTTTGAAATTGAAAAAATACTAAAAGAAACAGCCAAAATATCAGAAGCAAATAAGCTTGATAATTACGAAGTAATCCAGCATACAATTAAAGAGTTTGAAAAACGAAAAAGCAATGCGGTTGAAGAAGCAATCATTTCTCTTTGTATAGCTCGGATATATTCTGAAAAGGATTCTTTGAAACAACTCGAATATTTAAATAAATCAGAAAAGGGGTTTCGAGATCTAGGTCTCTATCGCTGGGAATGTTTTACTCGACTAGAAAAATCCTATGTGTATTTAAAAGATTATGAGAAAACAAAGGCTCTTGAGGAAACGCAGCAGAGCTCGTTGCGAGCTGTTTCAAAGGGAGATCTTTTATTGGAAGCTTATTCAACTACAATGCAGGTTGAAATTTTGCTAACAACTAAATCTTGGACGGAAGCGGAGGAACCGTTACGCAGAGCATGTAAATTGTGGAAATCCTTAGAGGTAGAGGAAATGGAGGGGATGTGTTATTTGAATTTGGCCTTTTTATACAAAAGCTGGGGACAAAGAGTTCGGTTCTTATTGGCCTGGGACGCAGCGACAAGAATTTTAGAACCTGACTATTTGGAGTCCATTCGGCAAAAAATATTTAAGTCACAAAATCTTCAAATAGCAATAGATTTTGAGAGCGGATTACAGGAGCTTAGTTTCTTTCGCTCTAAGATTCTATTGCGTTAGTGGGAGTAATTCGTTCCATCTCTTTTTTGTAACTATCACTTTGCTTTACTTTTTGAACAGCCCAGCAGGGGTTTTTGGTCGTAGCCGGACATGTTGTGCAAAGAAGTCTGAATCCTTTGCTTTCTCGATCTTTAACTAAAATAATCTGATGAAGATAACTGCCATCGGTGCTAACGACTTCCCAACCTTCTGTAGTGAAATCTACTTCTCTAACCTCTCGAATATTGCTGACTATAGCAATTCTATTCTTTCTTTCTCCTGAATTCATGCTAAATCTTGAGCCTCCAAAGGTTTAATGGATGGGAACCATAATCTTTCTAAAATTAACTCGTTTATTTTTTCTGCTAATTTATTTAATCGCATAGGGTTTACTAGACACAGGTCTGCTCCTAACTGTGATGAGAAAAGTTGATATTCGGGATGTGCTGTAATTATTATAAAGGCAATTTGGGGTGCTTGCTCTAAATTTTTCATCTTTAAACAAAATTCTAGTGATTCGGGATAGGTTGGTGAGACGTCAAGAATAATAGCGTTTGGTTTAAATTGAGATAAAGCTTCTAAACCATCGGCGTAAAACTCTTTGTTTTGCACCTCAAAGTCTTGGTTTTGCAAGTATAGACGTAATACTTTACTAAGAAAAATTCGAGGCTCTATCACTAAGATTTTTTTCATAGTTTAATAGTCTAGCTTCCGTTTCCCTAATTGTGTTGCAGGTAAACTGTTCATGCAATATAAATTTGACGCTGCGATCGTTTCTCGATATACTAATGGTGGTCTCGGCATCGGTTTGGCGTTAGATTGGATATTAGGGGCCTTTGAAAATACTTTTGTAAAAGGTTGAATATGGAACGTACTAAACCGTTTTTGAAATGGGCTGGAGGGAAAGGGCAATTGCTTTCGCAACTAGAAGCATTTCTTCCCGATACTTATAATAAGTATTACGAACCATTTTTAGGCGGAGGGGCCCTTTTCTTTTATCTGAATCCTAAAAAAGCTAGCGTTAATGATATCAATCCTAATCTTATAGAAACTTACAGGGCGGTAAAGGCTCAACCCGAAGAATTGATTAAAATACTAAAGAGGTTAGAGCAAAAATATCATCGTGGAAATGAGGATGAACAAAAACTCTTTTATTATAAAACGAGAACTCGCTATAACGAAGCTAGACTAGATTCTCTTACCAAGAGCGCTTATTTGATATTCTTAAATAAGACAGGCTTTAACGGTATGTATAGAGAAAATGCAAAAGGAAAATTTAATATTCCTTTTGGGCAACACAAAAAACCAACTATTTGTAATGTCGATGGAATTAGAGAAGCTTCCAAGTTATTACAGCATACGACCATAACTTGTGGTCCATTTGAGAAAGCTGTACAAAAGGCAGGAAAAGGAGATTTTGTTTATTTAGATCCGCCGTATTATCCCTTAAGCACAACTTCAAGTTTTACCAGCTATACAGGACAGGCTTTTCTTGAAGAGGAACAGCTACAACTCTTTGAATTATACAGAAGCTTGGATTCCAGGGGGTGTCATGTTATGCAAAGTAATTCTAAAGCTCCTTTTATTTCCGAACTTTATAAAAAATTCCGTTTGGAAACGGTTATGGCCGGACGCTCGATAAACTCACAGGGAACTGGTCGCGGTAAAATTGAAGAACTTGTTATCCTGAACTATTAAACAAAAAGAAAGGGCTAGAAGATCCGGCCCTTTCTTTAGCACCACAAAGGAGAACATATATAATGTATACCTCTAATATGAAGATTATTGTCTAATTACTGAGGTGATACAAAGATGACAAATTCTGGAAACCTGCCATATTTCAGTCAATAATTGTAAATTTTTTGTCTTTGTATATAGAGTAAAACGTTGGTAGGCACCTCTCTGTCTATAGAAATGTTATTCGCAATTTTAAATCTAATTTTTGTAGAAGAAATGTCGGGAAGAAGAAAGTTGGGATAAACTGGTGGTTTTGAATAAATCGCTATATCCAGGTCGATTAAAAACGGCTAGTTTGGCTAATTCGATTAACTCTGGAGCCATGTACCAAGAATCCAGAAACTGAGCGGCATCGGTACCTAGTGCAAATATTAGTTCCGCAGAAGGATATAAGGTTTTAATATAACAAAGAGAATTGTAAGTATAGGTAAATTTGTCTTCAAAAGAACTGGTGTTTACAACTTCTATTTGTTTTTCGTTCTGGATAGCTAGTTGAAGCATTTCACAGCGCTCTACGTATGAAGATATTGGTTGCTCCCGATGATAAGGATGAGCAGATGGGAGCAGAAGACATTTGTTGCAATCGAATATTTCAATGGCTGCATGAGCTAACGCTAAATGTCCATTATGGATTGGATCAAAAGTGCCCCCGATTATTGCAATTCGTTCGTTATGCATAATTCAAGTTGTTCGTATTGTTTCGCTAATTAAAGGGATGGAACCGAACGTGTTTTGGCTATAGCCGTTTGTGATGGGTAACCTTCTGTCTCTACCAAAAGCTTTTCTTGTGACTTTTACTCCTGGTGCGGCCTGTCTGCGTTTATATTCGTTGTGATCAACCATTTGTAATACTTTGGCTACTATAGCCTGCTCGTATCCCTGTTCTACGATTTCGAGCAAAGAATAGCCGTTCTCTATATATGCTTCTAAAATGGCATCTAGAACGTCATAAGGTGGTAGCGAATCACTATCCTTTTGCTCGGGAGCCAATTCTGCAGACGGAGGTTTACTTATTGTGTTTTGTGGAATTAGATTGTCGAAATTTCTCCATTTGGTTAGGCGATATACCCAACTTTTTGAAACATCTTTAAGAATAGCAAATCCGCCACACATATCTCCATAAAGAGTCGCATAACCTACAGACATCTCGCTCTTGTTTCCGGTCGAGGCGACAATTCCTCCATGCTTATTGGTTATAAACATTAGAATTGCACCTCTAATTCTAGCTTGTAAATTTTCCTCTGCAACATTGAAAGTTTTGCCTAAGGTAATCACTTCGAACTGCTTAGAGTAAGCTTCGTACATTGGTGTGATAGGAATTATTTCGAAACGAATACCTAGATTAGAAGCTAGTGTTTTGGCATCTTCTATAGAGCCCTTAGAGGAATAAGGTCCTGGCATTGCAATTCCCCAAACAGCATTAGCTCCTAATGCGTCAACTGAAATTCTGGCAGTTAAAGCAGAATCGATACCTCCAGAAATACCGATTACAATTTGAGAAAATTTATTCTTTACGCAATAATCTCTGACACCTAATACTAGCGCTCGATACATCTCGTCCTCGGGCTCGATAGGAGGACGAGAAGAAAGATGGGTTATTTCTTTAGTTTTATTGGTCTCTAAAGAAATGGATGAAAACGAACCAGCTATGTCTCTACTCGGAATTTTCAAATCAATTATAAAATTATCTTCTTGGAATCCTGGAGAGCGATATAAAAGCGCGCCGTTTTTATCAGCAACTAAAGAATTACCATCAAATACTAACTCGTCTTGTCCGCCAATCTGGTTTAAGTAAACAATGGGAACCCCAAGTTTTTTAGCGGATCTAGTTACCAGCAGTTCTCGTTCCTTAGGCTTTTCTTGATGATAGGGCGATGCATTAATTACGAAAATAATTTCGGCTCCTGCTTGCACTTGAAGAGAAGCAGGACCTTCGTCTCTCCATAGATCTTCGCAAATTAAAATTCCGGCCTTAACTCCTGCAATTTCCCATACCATGTCTGAGTTGTTTCCTGCAGCAAAATATCGCTCTTCATCAAAAACTCCATAAGTCGGAAGCAATACCTTGTGATATACTCCTTTGGTTTTACCTTGGTGAAGGAGTGCCACAGCATTAGTAATGTTTCGAGTTTTAGCATCAACTGTTTGAGTGGGATCAATTGGTGATAAAAAACCAACTAAACTAACGCAGTCTGTACTTTGACGCGAAAGCTTTTCTACTGCGAGTAAATTGTCTTGTATAAAAGCAGGAGAAAAAACTAAATCTTCTGGTGGATATCCAGGAATAACTAACTCGGGAAGAATAAGAAGGTCTGCTTGTTGTTCTTGTGCCCAAGACATCTTTTGTTCGACCAATCGAGTGTTCCCAAGAATATCTCCTGTGGTGGGATTAATTTGGCTCGCGGCAATTCTAATTGTGCGCTCCATTTTATAGTTCCTTATCGTTTGATTCCATTTGCTTTCGAAGCATGGGGGGTTGGATATCTAAAGCGTTGCCGCGTGTATATAACTCGGCAGGACGACCACCGGCACTTCCTTTGGGGCGACTGGCCACATCGCCAACCGGGATCACAAAACCTTCACTGCCTAAAACCTTGCGGCGGAAGTTTGACAGGTCTGCGATCTTTACATCCCAGACAGCCTCGTATACTCTCTTTAGATCTGCAAGGGTAAAGGGCTCTTCCACAAAAGATGTAGCTAAGGTTGTGTATTCAAGTTTGGCCCGAGTACGCTCTAACCCTGTTCTAATGATATCTGCGTGGTCGAAAGCTAGTGGTGGTGCCTCTTTTCCAAATAGATCTTCTACGGCCCAAAACTTGGCCTGTGCGGCATCGCTTCCATGGGTTGGCATTGGAAGATTAGGCGCAAAAGCTAAGTAGGCAATTGAAACGACAGGGCCTCTTGGATCTCGTCCTGGTCTGGCAAATGTTGCCAGCTGTTCGAGATGGATGCCTTCTGACAATTGGCTTACTCCGGTTTCTTCTTCTAGTTCTCTCCAGGCTGCTTCCAAAGGATTTTCTTTGTCTGGATCGAAAAACCCGCCAGGAATAGCCCAAGAACCTTTGAATGGATGTTGACCACGTTGGATCAGTAAAATGGATAGCTTTCCTTGTCGAATGGTGCATAACACTACATCTACGGTTACAAAAGAGGATTTATAACCTCCTTTCGAAACTTTTTCTCGATATCGCTTAATGAATTCTTTTTCTGATAAAGAGTTTTGTAATTCATCGACTTCTTCTACATGCTTCTTTGCCATTATAGTTCAGCTCCTTTTACTATATTTTTCGTCCTTCGATTTACTGTAATACCGTTTGCTTCCATTTCTTCTATAGCTTGTTGAGACGTCTCTGGTGCAACGCCTGCACATAAATAGTTTAAGACTTGAGTTTTATAACCATGCAGAATGGCATCAAGTGCTGTTGCTTTAACGCAATAATCTGTAGCGATACCTATTACGTCTACTTCGTCAATAAAATTATCCCGAAGAGCAAAGTTTAATCCTAACTTTTCATCATTGAGACCTTCAAATCCAGAATAGGCCGCACTAAATGCGCCCTTATAAAAAACGTCGTCTATAAAAGAGGTCTCAAGATTTGGATGAAATTCCGAACCGGAAGTATCTGCCATGCAGTGTATAGGCCAAGTATTTATGTAATCAGGTTCTTCAGCGAAATGACCATTTGGGTTTTTATGAAAATCTTTAGTTGCAAAAACTAAATCATAATCTTTTGCATGTTCTTGTAGATATAGACTGGTTTCCTTAGCGACCTTGGAGCCACCGGTAACGGCTAGAGAGCCGCCTTCGCAAAAGTCGTTTTGTACATCTACTATAATTAGTGCTTTTTTAGTCATCATAAATTTCCTTATACAACTGATAATACTTCGTAACAGTTCAGGTAGTCAAGTAGAGTTGGGTAACCAGGGGTTACCGCCAAACGCCATTTCCAGCCCCCGCAAGGGGTTGACGCCGTTCTTGCGAAGCGTGGAGAGGTAGCCTCTGGTGGTCAGAAAGTCTGAGGCTCCCGCCTCGGTGCGCCAGCCGCCAGAAACCTTCTGCTGGAGCTTGCACATGCGGATGTCACGCTCAGCGAGGTTGTTGGTGAACGGCA
>OCZT010000469.1_pt1 | contig 39718 bp, 34 predicted proteins | sample 1539031 | NCBI WGS metagenome assembly OCZT01 (sample SAMEA3539308, study PRJEB22396) | soil metagenome | biome: tundra; feature: field; material: soil | place: USA | collected 2010-05 | depth 0.15 m
GCGTTGACTCTTCCAGGCGGCTACGGCCTCTTTCTGCCAAGCATACAATTCAATGTCCGCCTTGCGCCGGGGTATTTTCGGGCATGACGCTTTGGTCTCGTCATTTTTATCAATCGGCAGCACGAACCAACGTGGAATATAACTTTCATCTTTTATGAAAAGGCCCTGATTCCTGTAAAAAGTGCTATTTACCCTGCTTCGATCAATGTTTGCAAAGCCAGTCACCTTTAATTTCTTGCTATACTCGCGGGCGGTTAAGCCAGGAGATTTACGCACGATTTCCGATAGTGAAATAAAAATATCCAACTGAATATTTCCTGATATTGGGACTGCAACGGGCCGGCATGAAGGGAGCACTATTTGTGTAGGTGATTGCCGTTGTATCGGCCAGAATCCAGAATGATCCTAGAAAGTGCCAAGTACAATAATACCTGACCTGCGGGTCCCGCGACAACGTTTTTTGCGCCTCGGGCAATAAAGCATGAAATGGTTTAAGAATTTGATGGGTTTTTCGAAGATATTGCAGTAAGAGGAAACACTACCTCGCCACCTGGGAAAGCCACAACCTAATTTGCGAGTGTCGCCCGCCATCTTCGGAAGCCTCAAAACATCCGCGAGCGTCTCGCCCCACCTTCAGACCCCTCATTCCATCTGCGAGAGCCCCAAACAATCTGAATCAAAATAACACACCTTCATAAACGATCTCTGGCCATTTGAGCGAGCTGCAAACCATCTGCGAGTGTCGCCCATCGTCTTGAAGCCACGCCGCCCCAAGGCTCCTGTTGCCAATCGTCTTACTTCTTCCCATTACCGTCATTGCGTTAGAACCTCTTTCGCCGTCTTCAATTGACTCCGAAGGCAAGTGGTTTTAATATTCAAAGCGTTCCCGCAACTCGCATAAATTCAGCGTTCTTGCCCGAATAATACACGCGTTCCTCCGAAAACGCGTCCATGGAGTTTATATCTACCCCACGATACCTCACGAATCAAGATTCAAACTCGCGTGCGAATGCCCGTCCAAGTTGTTTTACTTAAAGAAAGACGAATACGTCGATCAAAACCTTATCCGGTCCGAAAGGAAACTTACTTTGTCCTAATGAGACGGCAATTTGTACAATAAAACATGTCGCATGTACGTAAGAGACAGAAGATCGCCTACACCGAAAAGCGAATTTGTTTCGCGTGTGATGAGTGCAAACAAGGCCAAGAACTCAAAACCCGAAATGTCGTTAAGAAAGGCTCTTTGGAAGGCCGGGTTGCGAGGGTATCGCTTGCATCACAAGAGAGTTCCTGGTCGGCCGGATATCTCCTTCGTGGGAAAGAAATTAGCGATTTTTGTCCACGGGTGTTTTTGGCATCGGTGTCCAGTTTGTGATTATGCACTTCCAAAGACAAACGTAGAATTTTGGAAGGCTAAATTCGAGCGCAATATACAAAGAGATCAAAGAAAGAAGAGCGATCTAGAAAAGCGTGGCTGGAAGGTTTTGACATTCTGGGAGTGCGAATTGCAAAAAGATACTGCATCGGTTATAAACAGAGTCGAAAATCACCTCTCATGTCCGATCTTACAGTTTTAGACCTTTTCTGCGGAGCTGGCGGCTTTTCGGAGGGCTTCCGTCAGCAAGGCTTCACGATTACAGCTGGCATCGATCGATGGCGGCCGGCAGTGGAAACCTTCGATCATAACTTTGGTGTTAATTCTTACGTTGAGGATATTCTCTCCTTTCAACGGTCCATTAAAAAGATCGAAGCCCTGCCCGACACAGACGTGATTCTGGGGAGCCCGCCATGTGTCTCATTTTCTCATTCAAACGCATCTGGCAAGGCCGACAAAACATCTGGAATTCTTCTCACCCGATTGTTTCTGAAAATCGTCGCTGTTAAGAAATTCAGGCCGAATTCTCAACTCAAGGCGTGGTATATGGAAAATGTCGTCAATTCGAGGAAGTACCTCTTGCCAGTCTACCGCTTCAAGGACCTGGGATTGGCCAAATGGGCTGAAAACTATGGTTATAAGCGCGATGACGTAGCGATCACGCTGGATGATCATCAAATAATTGTAAATGCAGCAAATTACGGCGCGGCCCAAAAGCGGACCCGACTCATCTCGGGTGAAATCATTGAGAAAGAAGGTTCGATTATTCAGGTAGGTAGTTTTCCTATACCTCCCGCCACACATCATGAAACTGCGGATCGAAATGTATCCGTTACTTTGCCACCCCACAGGACTCTAGGAGAGATTAGGGACGCTTTGCCGAAACCAAATGATCCACTGAGCAAAATCTCAGTGAACGATCCTCGATACGAGGGACTTGTTGTTCCGTTAGATTGTCTAAGTGATCACTTTTACGATACCGGTCTATACGAATGTGAATGGCGCGAATCTAAATACTTGAAAATCAACCATCCGTACATGGGAAAGATGTCATTTCCCGAAAACGAGCAAAGACCAAGCCGCACTGTCATGGCCACCCGAATCGGTACCTCAAGGGAAGCGATGATCTTTCATTCAGAATATGGACGACGTGGAAACGGCGAATATAGAACGGCGACGGTTCGCGAAGCGGCGTGCCTAATGGGTTTTCCAATCACATATCAGTTCAAAGGAAGCGAAGGAATTAAATGGAAACTAGTAGGCAACGCTGTCTGTCCGTTCGTAAGCTTTGCATTTGCAAAACAGTTAAGAAAGCAACTTGGCTTGGACGTCTACGACTTGCCGTTCGTACAGCCGACAGCACGACTCATCGGTATCAACAATTTGAATATGTTTACAGAGAAGAGATTTGAAAGACCTCCTATTAAAAACCGCAATTCTCGGTTGCGGCGCCATGCTTTCAAAGACGGCAGTATGACGGTGACCCTATCAAACTACGATATTGCTAAGAAAAGTCCGAACATTGGCCGCTGGACTACTTCTGTCCAGTATGGCACGGGTGATGGCTTTCCCATTTTTCAGTATTCGGACCGAGTTTACGAATTGATTGAACCATTGATATCTCAATTAGGACAGGGCCGGTTTTTTTTGAATCAAATCAACAATGGCTTTTTGAACAAAGTTGGTACTGCCCAGGAATTGCAGTCCTTGTATGAACGACGAAGTGAAAGCAGTAATTTACTTGGGCCTATTGAACTTTTGGATGAAATAAGGCGAATCATCGATAGTTTGGATATCCAGAACGAAGTTTTTCTGCAGGAGAAGGAAATAATATTTGAGGATAAGAAAGAAATCCCTGTCAAACAGCTTCTTGCCTTATACGCTATTAGCTTAATTGCCGCTAAGGCGAACGATCAATCGTAGGTAACATAGGTGAATTAATTCAACAGGGCACTAAGTTGATCCGCTTAGAAGAAAAGGTAACCCAATGAACAAAGAAAGCCGGACTCAGAAGATCGAAGAGATAATACAGCAGTCGCCGCATGGTGAACAGGATATACTTTGGCGAGATACACTAGAACCAATGAAGGTGTATCAGATTCCTCTAGAGTATTTGATCTACAACAAATACAACGGCCGAATCCTTAGCAGGACTAAGACACTTGAGACGCAAGGCCGAAACATCGACCCAGAAACGAAGGACGGAAAAGAAACCCTCGAAAAGCTTCTTTGGCAATCTAAAGCACCAAGAAACGATATAACAAAAAAAGATATTTCCGATAAAGGGCAACTTAAGATTGGTATCGTTACTCGCGACGGAATCGTTATTGATGGAAATCGACGGTTGATGCTTCTTAATAAGTTGCTCCCAAAATATCGATATTTTAAAGCGGTAGTGTTACCTGTTGCACTTGACGATGATCCAATAGAGGTCGAAAAACTCGAAACCACATATCAAATGGGTGAAGACGAGAAGCTTGGTTACAACCCTATTGAAAAATATCTTAAGGCAAAGCAAATCTACGACAAACTAACTCCGACATCTTCGCCAATCGAAGCAATTGATCAGATCGCTAACTGGATGGGCGAAGAGCGGGCAGAAATCGAGAGCTATCTGGATGTCATGAACGTCATTGATGAATACCTCGTGTATCTCCAATATGACGGAATCTATGCTATGGCCGACACACCTAATGATGGCAAAGAAGATCTTTTTCTTTATGTAAAGAAATGGCTCAAGACATTTGGAGACGGCAAAGAATCGAGCAAGGGGTTTGATGGCTATGAGGGGATGGACGTAGATGACTTGAAGAATATCTGCTTCGATTATATCCGAGCAAAAATTGGCAAGTCCTATGACGGAAAGATATTTCGGCACATTGCTGACGGTCAACGAAAGAACCATTTTTTTGGTGATAGAAAAATATGGAAGGATTTTGCTGAGAAACACTTCACAACCGTTGTTCCAGCGATAAAGAAAATCGACGCCGAGAATCCGATTGACTATTACTCCGACAATATTGAAGCGTCACTGTCTGACCGAGATGGAAAATTTAGGAGTGAAATACTCGATGGAATAACGCGCAATATAGAAGAGCATCAAACCGATCTCGGATATGCAAGGGCAGCGGATAAGCCACTTGAATTGGTCGGAAACGCGCGCAAAGCGATTGATTCGATTCAGCAAGGTCATAAGAACTTTTCTAAACCGGAAGTTCTTGAAGGGGTCAACGATTTGATAAAGAAATTGGGTGGAATGCTTACCAAGCGATCCCCAGAACAGACACTTTTGCTGGTATGCGATCTGTTGAATGAAATTAACCTTGATTCCGAAACTTTCAACGAAGAAATCATGTTGCAAAGACTTAAGGATATTTCGAAAACGGCCTATAGAATGGAGAAGAGCATCAAGGCTAGCTAATGGATCAATCGATTCAGATTCATACGGACAGCAGCAAACATACGTTTCTTCTTACCGGGGACATTCAGGAGATACTACGTAATCCTAGGATTGTCTTTACGCTCAGAAGGCTAAAGTATCAGGAAGCTGAAAACACACTACTGATACCGTACGATGAGAAAACAAAAATGAAAACGCTTCAAGAGTTGCAGAGACTCTTTGAACGGTTTTCATTTGACATGGCCCTCTCAGCGGATACTAGGGAAGACGTTTCCAACTTCGTTCGGCAAGAACAGACGTTCAGGGAGTTCTCGGACAAGGCTCGTGATATTAGAAATGATCGATTTAGTACTAATCCTGAGCTCGTTTCAGACTTCGACGAGTTTCAGCAGATTCTAAAACGTACCTTAGTTCGCCCACTATACTCGCGGCAACTGCTCTCTGCGTTTCACATGGCGTTTTCCCAAAATGCGTGTAATTTCGCCGTACCCGGGGCTGGAAAGACGGCTATCGTATATGGAGCATATTCATATCTAAAATCGCTACCAGATTCTGATTCCAAGCACATCGACAAACTACTAGTCATAGGCCCCCTTTCTTCTTTCGCTCCTTGGGAAAATGAGTACGAAGAATGTTTTGGAAAGCGTCCCATCTCGCAGCGGCTGTCGGGAGACTCGAGTCTTCTCAGAAGTGACAAGGAACAGCATCTTTTTTCCACCAATCCCGCTGAGATCACGTTAATTTTTCATGGAGGCGTCGATAGTTTGCAGACTGAGATCATTTCATTTCTGAAGCGGCATAAGACGATGGTGGTCATCGATGAGGCGCATAGGATCAAGAATCCCGAAGGGGTGTGGGGTCGGAGTGCGATTGAGATAGCCAAGGAAGCCCAGGCTCGCGTAGTTCTCACCGGGACACCCGTTCCAAACGGCTATGAAGATCTTTTCAATCTTTTTCAGTTCTTATACCCATATCGGTATAAGAGTATCCTCCAGTCCCACTACGACAACTTGGTCGATATGACTAAGACCGCATCGCACGACAGCGAGAGGGTAAAGACCTTCGTGGATCACATATCACCCTATTTTATTCGAATAAAGAAAGCTGATCTCCGCCTACCTCCCGTGATTGAACATACTGTCGAGGTCGACATGGACTCTGACCAGAGGGAGATCTATGATTTTATCGAAACAAAATATATCCGTTCATTCGAAGCAAACTCGGTCGCAACTGTAAAGGATATACTCAACAAAGCAAAGTTGATTCGACTAAGACAAGCCGCCACAAACCCCGATTTGTTGCGTAAGACTATCGCCGAGACGCTGTCTGCTGACGACTATGAATGGCGAGTATCTGTGGGTGGTGTGTTACCCGAAGAATTCCAGGATGACTCAGGGATTTTGTCGAAGATTTACAACTATAGGAAACGGGAAACACCTCGAAAATTCGTTGCGGCAAAAAATATTCTCGACGAAATTCTCGACACGTGCGGGAAGGCAATCATTTGGACAATATTTATTCAGAATGCTAAACAACTACAAGCATATCTTGCAAAGAATTTCATAGTTTCTGAACTTCTAATCGGCGAGGTGGATCAACCGAGCAGAGAGTCTATAGTAAAGAGATTCAACGACCCTTCGAATTCCGAGTTCTCAGTCGTAATTGCTAATCCCTTTGCCGTAGCCGAATCGATCTCACTGCACAAAGGCTGTCACAACGCAATTTACGTCGAACGCGATTATAATTGCGCTAATTTCCTACAGTCGAAGGACCGCATACACAGATACGGGCTGCCTCCCGCGCAAGAAACAAACTACTATTATTTGATTTCCCGCGATTCGATAGATGGAGTCATCGACGATAGGTTGCAGCAAAAAGTGCGACGGATGGAAAGAATCATCGATGACGAAATACCGCTTTTTGGCCGGCTGGATGATTCTGATGAGACGGATCTTATAAAGGCTCTCATTGATGATTATGTTAGACGAACTAAGTAGGTATGAGAATCTCGGTACTCCCAAGTTTTTCATCGAATTATGTAGCCAGTTGAACAACGCGAAACAGGGATGGACCGCAGCGGATGTAAACGCATATTTCTATAACCGCATCGTCGATGGCAACCATATCTTTGACGGCTGTTTGCCGCTTGCCACTGCAATCGGCGCAGTGGCTATAAGAGACGACAACGTTCTTACGCTTCATCCCTCCTTGGTGCCAGCTTTGGTTAATGAAAGGTATTTACAGGACAAATTCTTAGAAATGCTTTTCGCCGCTTTGAAAGAGGACGATTTATTTCACGAGATATTCTGTTCAAACAATATTTCCTACGACATTATCTATCGCCTCATACAAGTAGACATTTCGGCATTTCAGTTCCGATATGCCAATTTTCGACGCCTACTTTTGAGCTTTGATTTTCTATATCCGCACCCGGACGGCCACATAAATAAGTTAATCGTCACTTCGAAGTATAAGAGGCTTTTTGACCGGGAAATAATGCCCGAGATAAAGAAGCGGAAACTGGGAGTTGGGGAGTTGGAATTACAGCTAGAACAGAATCGTATCCATGGGGAAAACGCAGAGATTTTCGTCGAAACGTTCGAACGACGACGACTCGCCGGCCATCCGGCTCTAATCAATGTCGAACGCATTTCCATCTATGATGCTGGAGCGGGATACGACATTGTGTCGTTCAACGATCTGCAATCCGTTGAAGCTGACCGGTTTATCGAGGTAAAATCCTTCGCCGGCATTCCAAGTTTCTTCTGGTCGCGAAATGAAATAGACGTGGCGCGTATTAAAAAAGAAGCCTATTTTTTATATTTGGTCGATCGCGATCAAATGAGTATTTCCGATTATGAGCCTATGATAATTAGAAATCCCCACGAGGAAGTGATTAATTCTGAGATACGATGGGCAAAAAGGGTTGAAAGCTATTATGTAAAAATAAATGTCAGTTGCTAGACAAATTGGACATGTCCGTACCCACGCAGATGTATTGCCTCGTTTGGGCGCAACATAAAGACCTTTCAGTAGGCTGTCGCAACTTACCGTACCTAAAAACTATCCAGACAAAGCATTTTGGAGAAACAAATGGAGCGAACTATTTCACGACCCTTTATGGAAAAGAACTTTCCGGATTTGACGCGATACAAGTGCGTCCCGAGCCGAATGTATGAGCAAAAGGAAAAGCCCTCCTATCTGGATGATTGGTGGTTTAACTTTGATATCGGAGCCTTAGCAGACACCGAGTTTATTGTTTTTGCCGGCGCGAAGGACAATTCCAACAAAGACTTCAAGATATTCTAAGTGCCGACAAGCTTTCTGCGTTCCAATATCGACAGAATTGATAAGACCGGCGCAGGCTGGATGCACCTCTACATCCATATTCGTACGTTTATTGATCTTCGACATAAGGCCGGACTTTCCTTTGGACAGTTTGCCGTGAATTAGTGCAGCAGTAACGTTCAATCGACGGCCTTGATTTGATCTCCCGCGAGGCTCTCGAATTCAGAGGACGCGCATGGCGGCATACTTTCGTACATGGATCTTTGGGCGATATTTCGGCGACTTAGGTATTTTTGTTCGAAAGCGTTGTAATTTGTACTTCGGCTGACGCAAACGGCCTCAATTCCGTGAATCTGATTGCCCGGATCCTGGTTGGTCAGTCGACATGGATCGAACCCGAATCGAAAAGAGGATTCCAATGATAATTTGTTTGCACACCTTACATTGGCATACCACCTAGTAACATTCTTCTCTTGAGCCTCTTGAAGAAAAAGCACGAACCATGACATGAGGCTTATCCCGTTTCTAACAGATTTATCAACCCATATAAGGAGATTCGCGCAGCCGGGACGTTCCGATAAATTCAGCATTCCGAAGATACCGCGAGACGTTCCGCCTTTCGTTGCTAAGTAAAGGTAATATTCTCCAAAATCCCTTCGCAGGAAATTGCGGAAAGCGTCAGGATCCACCCAAAGCAGCGCGTTATTTGAAATATTCCAAATGTATTTGTGACATCTATCCTCTTCAGCCGCCTTCCACAACAATTGCCTTGCGTCACCGTTCTCAAGCGACGTCTGAGTCAGAATAGAGCTTCCGTGATGTGTCATTTATCCCGCTAATAAGATAGGACATGTTTAGAATAATCGCGTTCCTGCAATAGGCTTCATAAAAACCTGCAGTATCTTCAAAATCTCTGTCTCGCTTAATATAACAGCCACCACCACACTTATAGCGGATAATGCAATTTATACATTTTGACAAGACCTTTATGCTGTTTTCCCGAGAAAACTTCAACGAGTTCATCGAAAGAAATGGATTATCATCCTTAATATGGCCGACAATGTACTTGCTTCCCATTCGGGTTTTCAATACCGAGGAATCCGCTTCAGAACAAAGAGATACAAAACCGTCATGGGTTACCACCGCGTTGAAATAAACCGCGCCGCAAAACCCGTCCGCCTTCTTGAACGGCCTGAACCAAGCCGATTTGAATCTTTCGGGGTCTTGGTAAAGGTGCTTTGAGTAGTTATGAAAGAACTGACGATAGAACTCGTCCCGGGACATGTATTTTAACGATGCGCCCCGACCGGCAAACGAGACCGGCTCGAGATGGTGGGTTTTTACACATGGGAATTGTTTGAAGTACTCGCATATGGAATCGATCGTCTCGGCTTGCACATCCATGACTGTAGTTCTGATATTTACGTCAGCGCCTATGCCCGACAGATGCCTGAGCCGATCACTTATTTTGCCGGAGGTCGGCTTACCACCGGCTGCGAAGATTCTCTGATTATCGTGAACCCTCGGTGCGCCATCTGCGGAAATTGTTATGTTGAAACCTTTAGCCCGCAACCACTCCCACTCCGAATCGCTGCCTAGAGTCCCATTGGTGACTATTACATACTCTCCTCGGAAACCTTGTTTCTCGATGTATTCGACGACTTCTTTAATAATCTTTATGCGAAGGAACGGTTCGCCGCCGCCCATGAACGTTATCTGGACATGGGTGTCGGAACCTCTGACCTCTCTTATATGATCCAGATACCGATCGAGAACATAAAACACTGTATCGTCATCCATATGTGCTCTTCGTGGATTCGAGTTGCAGTGACAATATACACACTTCAGGTTGCATGACGCCGTCAAAAACAACATCAATCTCGGAACCCCTTTTCTCTGTAGGTATCTCGAGGGAGACGAGTGTACTTTAGGGCGGATTTTCTTGGACTTTATGACTTCGCCGACGGTTCTTTTCAGTCGTTCATCGTCAACGACTGACAGAACACCTAGTTCACAAGACTGATTGTTATAAAGATAGGCGTATTCGGATGCTTGGCTTCGTAGCAAGAACCACGAGCGGGACATTTCGGTGATTATCAAGTCATCCAAATATCGACGGATCATAACGACTCATACATTTGCCAATAAATGCGCAGGTTCGCGTCGGTCGGAGAACTACGAACATGCGTATTGTCATCACTTACATTCCGAGTCGCATGTTCAGCAATCATGACCACATGGCATCACCCAGTCATGATCCCCAATGTTGCCTGCGATTTCCTTTTCGGAAAAAAACACAACTCGGTCGTAGTCAGCGTCCGTGGAATTGGACTGTTCACTCGTCTTTTGAGTCGCTTGCATGATTTCTTCTCCTGTTAAGCCTCAAAACCTTGTAGAAGGAGGTCAGCTGTGAGGCTCTTGCTGATCCTAGTTACGAGATTTATATCGCCGCATTCGATTCGCGAGAGAATGGGATGCAGTAGATACACCTCAAGGATATTCATACCCCATGAGTTGTCGATTTTCGGTGACGCGCGTCACAGCTAAATTGCGAATACGCCATCTAAGTTCGGCTATTCCCCACTTTTCAGGTGATCGATCGATGACGTGACCAATTTTTCCAAAATATCCTGAGAAATATCCGACAGCGGGAAGAAAGTGAAAAGGTGAAAAAGTGAAATAATGGAAAGCACAAAAGTGAGAAATGAGATGTAAAAGCTGAAAACTGAAAGCCGAGAAATGTGATGTAAGAACTGAAACGTGATAGCTTCGGATCGCATATGACGCCAACAGTTGCCGGAGATAGCTTCAAAGCTCCACGATAGGCGCGTGCTAAGACGTCCTTAACCTCCTAACGGACGAATCCAAGTGAAATCAGCAATGATCGGGAGATGATTGCTCAGATTCCCGCCAAACACTTCTTCCCGAATCCCTAGACAGCACGTCGTAAGCGTTTTCAGTAGAAGGTTTGAAACGAACATACGGTCCAACTGGCTTATCAAAATGGAGAACTTCAAAATGGAGAATTGAAAATGGAAAATGGAGAATAACGCCGGAGGCGGTGATCGTGGTTCGTGGATCGTTGTTCGTTGAAAGGGGCGTCTATGAATTCGATTTTGAGTTAGCCGCCAAAGCCAAGAAGGGCGCGTATAGCAATGCTCCGACGATTGTGACGTTGTATTGTGCCGAACCTACAATCAATTATGAATACAAAAACATCTAGAAAAAAGCACTCCGTCAAAGCAAACGTGCAGATCCTTGACCTGACCCGGGCTGGAAGTTCGATTTCTTTTATTATCTACGCTGACGATAAAAAGATCGGTGAGATCAAGCTGGGGCAAGCCGGGCAAAATGGAAAATGGAAAATGGAGAGTGGAGAATAACGCCGAAGGCGGTGATCATGGTTCGTCGATCGTTGTTCGTTATCGCTACGCGTGATCGTGGATCGTTATCGCTTCGCGTGTTCGTAGATCGTCGATCGTTGTTCGATATCGCTTCGCGTGATCGTGGATCGTGGATCGTTGTTCGTTGGAAAGAAAGAAAGTTTGGCGTTTTGAGTTTTGAGCTTCGGGTTACATCTTTCTAATTCGTCTTTATTCGGGTCATTCGCGGGCAACAGTCTTAGGTCAGCGCAAGTAGCGTATGGGTGATGTAAGATCTACCACCCCGTCAGTCCCGACAAACGACGTCGGGACAGCCACCCCTCCTATTCAAGGCGGGGAGTTTTAGGAACACTGGATTTGGCGTTTTGAGTTTTGAGCTTCGGGTTACATCTTTCTAATTCGTCTTTATTCGGGTCATTCGCGGGCAACAGTCTTAGGTCAGCGCAAGTAGCGTATGGGTGATGTAAGATCTACCACCCCGTCTGCCCCGACAAACGACGTCGGGACAGCCACCCCTCCTATTCAAGGAGGGGAGTCTAGGAGCAGCGGCAGTGGCCGTAGTACCTGAAGAGGATTTATTGTATTTTTCGTTTTCTGGTTCCGATAAAGCCTATGCCGCCTTTTGGTTTGTCACGGGGCAGCATCACGCCAGACTGTCCGAACTCTTGGAGCGCCTTGGACGCCCACCTTTTTCGCCATTACGGCGCGCGGCGTCGGCTTTAGCAGCGGAGGTCCGGCTTCCACCGCGCCGCCCCAATTCTTGCATCCATGCTTTCGTTCCAAATACGCCATTCAACAGGCCTGAGATCGTATAGTGTGCGTCTAACTCGTCCCAATGCAACGCAGTGCCCAGAGAATTAACGGTTACTCGCGATATCTCTTCTGAAGAAGCGTTTTGCAACTCCTTAATTTGACCAGGCAGAAATCCAAAGATACTTCCGTTGGACAGGCGAATGATCACGAGTTCACCATCAAAGGTTGCACTCTCGGCGCGAGGTTCTCTCGACAATGATTCCTCTCCGCGCTTGGTTGCTTCGCGGAGATCTCTCAGAAAATCTTCTTTTGAGAACTCCCATTTACCAATCTTTTCCTTATCCATGAACTTTCTCCCAAATTTTAAGTAGTTCTTCTTGCCGTTCATAACAAATCTTAATAACCTTCATTGCGTCGCGTTCACTCATTCTCCGGTTCTCTCTAATCGTTGGAGGCTCAGTCTCGCTTCCTAGATATATAATCACTTCACCACCACCCCTTTTCTTTACGTGAACGTGAGATGGATCATGATCGTTTGAGTAAAAAATAAAGCGGAACCCGTCTTCGCGGAAGGCCTCCATCTAGGATTACATCCCAATACACATTTATATCATCTATCTTCCCAATTGACTTTAACCTAAGCGTTTGGGTTTTGTCAATACATAAGATGTAAACCATTAAATGATGGTTGCACCAGTCAGGGCGTTTAGATTCTAAAAGTGAAAAAGTAAGAAAGTAAATACAGAGAACCACCCCGTCAGCCGCAGCGGTTGCCACCCATCCTCCGTAAGGCGGGGAGCCGGAAAAAAAACCGGCAGAAGCAGGGGCAGAGAAGGAAGGCGTCTATGAATTCGATCCTGAGTTAGCCGCCAAGGCAAAGAAGGCGGCATATAGAAATACGGCGACGACGGTGACGTTGTAATGTGCCGAAAATAACATCAATTATGAGTATAAAAACATCTAGAAAAAAGGCACTCCGTCAAAGCAAACGTGCAGATCCTTGACCTGACCCGGGCCGGAAGTTCGATATCGTTTACAATCTACGCGGACGATAAAAAGATCGGTGAGATCAAGCTGGGGCAAGCCGGGCAAAATGGAAAATGGAAAATGGAGAGTGGAGAATAACGCCGAAGGCGGTGATCATGGTTCGTCGATCGTTGTTCGTTATCGCTTCGCGTGTTCGTGGATCGTTATCGCTTCGCGTGATCGTAGATCGTCGATCATCGTTCGTTGCAAAGAAAGAAAGTTTAGAGTTTTGAGCTTCGGGTTACTTCCTTCTTATTCGTCTTTATTCGCGTCATTCGTGGGCAAGAGTCTTAGATAAGCCAAAGGTACAATAGCTCACTGCAAGTAGCGTATGGGTGATGTAAGATCTACCACCCCGTCTGCAAAAAACGCAGCCACCCCTCCTATTCAAGGAGGGGAGTTTAGAAGAACCACCCCGTCTGCAAAAAACGCAGCCACCCCTCCTATTCAAGGAGGGGAGTTTAGAAGAACCACCCCGTCTGCAAAAAACGCAGCCACCCCTCCTATTCAAGGAGGGGAGTTTAGAAGAACCACCCCGTCTGCAAAAAACGCAGCCACCCCTCCTATTCAAGGAGGGGAGCTTAAGAGAACCTCCCCGTCTGCCGCTCCCACCACAAGCGTCAGTCCCGACTTTGATCGGGACTGCCAGTCCTCCTCAGGTAGGAGGAGAGCCAAGACATCCATGCTTCCTAGAAGCAGGATGAATATTGTGATTAGACTCACCGCATCTTTCATATATTGACCTTACGCTGTCTGAACGTCGGTGATATCAAGGAAGCCAGTTATCCAGTACGAACGGAATCATAGAAATTGACCATGTTAATTCAAAACTGGTACATTAGACTTGATGTCAACCTATAGGTTGACATTATGCCCACCGCGGAAATCTTGAAAGGCCCACAATTTGAAATCAGGGGATGGGTGGAACGAGACGGCCAATGCCAGGTTTTGAAATTTCTAGCCGACCTAAAGACAAATGGGGACACCGATGCGGGGCGTTTAGCGTTCTTAATGGAGCGAACAGCAAATGTTGGAATCGTTCGCAACGATCGGCAGATGAGGGAGCTCGCTGAAGGGATATTTGAATTCAAAGCTCCGAACACGGCTAGGATCCTGTTTTTCTATGACAGGCATAGACTGATCATCTGTTCACACGGTTTCAGGGGAAAGCCGGGCAAAGCAAAAAAAGTTGTAAATGCCGCGATCGAGAATGCCAAAGATATAAGGCTCCGGTATTTTGCAGAAAAAAGGTGAGTTATATGCAAAGGAAGAAATTAACAGTTGCCGAAGAGTTCAAGACAATGTTGGATGAGCTAAAAGAACGCGATAGTTTTCACATCGACGGCGCGAAGGTTGAATTGTCGGAGCAGATCTATATTGCTATGCAAGATAGTGGCGTGAGTGAAGCTGAGCTATCGCGGCGGCTGGGCGTGAGTCGAGCCTACGTCAACAAAATACTTAAGGGAACAGCAAATTTGACTATAGAATCTTTGGTGAAGATTGGCCGTGCGCTGGGTGGTGAGTTCAAGTTTGAATTGGTAACAACCAGATCACGGATGAAAAAGGGAAAGGCTGTCATCAACTACGTTGACTTCGAACTGCGGCCGGTTAACCAAAAGCCGGTTATTCGGAAGAAATCGACCAAGAAAGCAAGAACGGCTGAGGTGGGAAGAAAGTGAAATTGGGAGATAGGTAGCAGTGACAGGAGCAGGGGGCTGAGGAAATGGAAAATGGAGAATGGAGAACTTATCAAAATGGAGAATGGAGAATGGAGAATGGAGAATTATTAAGGCAAAAGGCAAAAGGCAAAAAAAAAACAGATGAGAAGTAAGATGTGAGAAGTGAGAGTTCAAGGTAGTACGAAAAAAAAAGGGGCAAATGCCGAAAGGTGATATGCTGTGTTACGGAATGCAACCATGTGCACCAGATGTGATTACATTCCGTAACACATATGACCGGACGTGAACAGATCATAAATTATGCCAAAACGCGAAAGATATTTCGTTCTTCAGATGTGGAGCACGAACTCGGCCTCTCGCGAATGCATATCTGGCGGCTGGTGCGGGAAGGTCAGCTTGAGCGGGTTGGATACGGTCTTTATTCGCTAACTCAAAGCGGTTTTACTGAGCAGCAGAGTATTCTCGAGGTCGCCGTCAAGGTTCCGTCGGCGGTTCTGTGCCTGCTGTCAGCGCTTCGCTTTCACGATCTGACTACGCAGAGTCCGTTTGAGGTCTGGATTGCAATACCCCGAGGGACCCGGTATCCGCGAACAGCGACTACGCGAACACGTGTGTTTCGCTTTGCAAGAAATGTTTACCAAGCGGGCATTGAAACCCACCCGATCGGAGGTGTAGAAGTCAAAGTGTATTCACCGGCAAAAACGATCGCGGACTGTTTCTATTTTGAAAAAACCGTCGGGCTCGACGTTGCTCTCGAAGCTCTCCGTGACGCCTGGCGTCAGCGAAAGGTGACTATGGAACAACTTTACAAATACGCCGAGGTCCGAAATATTAAAAGCAAAATGCTGCCGTATCTAATCACGCTGGATTGATACCATGAAGACGAAAAACCTCCCTGCCTCAGTCATGGCCCGGCTCGTCCGTGCCGCAAAGGAAAACAGCGAAGAGGCTCAAAGCGTTTTGATGCGATACGGAGTGGAACGATTTCTTTATCGGCTTAGTCAATCAAGACATAAAGATAGATTTGTGTTAAAAGGCGCTGCCTTGTTGTCACTATGGTTTGATCAACCACACCGCCCGACAAAGGATGTCGACGTTCTCGGTTTCGGCGAAAACAATATTTCCACGCTCGAAAAGATCATCCGAGAAATTTGCCTTATCGAAAGCGACGATGGACTCGCCTTCGACGCCGAGTCAGTACACGGCGAACAGATTCGCGAAGCACAGGTATATCAAGGGATTCGTCTGAGACTTATCGCAATGCTTGCAACCGCACGAATTCCGGTTCAGGTTGATGTCGGATTCGGCGACGCCGTTACCCCCGCGGCCAAGAGCACAACACTTCCCACGATCCTGGATCTTCCCGCTGCGTCGATGAAAGTTTACCCAAAAGAAACGGTGGTTGCCGAAAAGTTTGAGGTAATGGTAAAGTTCGGTCTCGCAAACAGCCGTATGAAGGACTTTTGGGATCTCGATTACATGGTCCGCGAATTCGACTTTGATGGATCTCTACTTCAAAAAGCAATTCGAGCAACATTCGCAAACAGGCAGACGGATTTGCCGACGGTTCTGCCCGTTTCTCTAACAATAGATTTCACGAAAGACAAAAGAATTCTTTCATTGTGGAGCGGTTTTATTCGTCGGAACAGAATAGATACGTCAAAAGAACTCGCCGTCGTCGTTGAGAATCTGAGCGAATTCTTTTCTCCGTTGATCGCAGCGGAGGCGTCCGGGAATACGTTTTCAGGGAAATGGCACGACGGAGACAGGTGGAACTACAAGTCAAAAAATAAGTAAGCCAGGAAAGAAGTGGCAGCAGCAGAGGCCAAGGGCAGGGAAAGAAGAAATGGAAAATGGAAAATTGAGAATGGAGAAGTAGGAAAGGGAAAAAGGGTAAATGTGAAAAAGTGAAAAAGTGAAAAAGTAAAGGATCAAATATCCAAGCCATGAGTCAAAAGGCAAAAACGCTGCAAGGCGCGGCGAAGTGAAAGCTAAGAAAAATCAGCAATGATCGAAAGATGATCGCTAAGATTCCGGGCAAACACTTCATCCCGATCTCCTACACAGCACGCAGTAAGTGTTTTCAGTCGATCGTTTGTAACGAACATATGGTCCAACTATTATCAAAATGGAGAATGGAAAATGGAGAATTAGGAAAGGGAAAAAGGGTAAATGTGAAAAAGTGTCTCTTAATGTTGCATACTCATATCATTGGAGGTCACAAATTGTGACATCGACCGCGCGTTCGCTGTTACGGATGTTGGCAGCCATTAACGTCCCGTGCTCGGTAAAGACGTATGGTAAATAACGACGGCCCCCGCGGCCCTGTTTTGAGGTCGCATTTTGCGACCGCATAGGATCCGCGTTTGATATTCCAATTTGGGATCTTAGAGAATCATGCTCGTCCTTAGTTAGCTGGAACCTGTCCTAAGTTGGCGATTGATGTCTTTGCCCCCCGATAATTCTATTAATCTCTACCGGGAAGATTAGTAACGCGGAATGCCATTCCGGTCATTATTTACTCTTGGGGTTTCAAACAAAAAGCCCCGGGCGTTAACCCGAGGCTATTTTTATGTTATCACCCGCCTTAATTAGTAGCTCTGAATATTCAGGACCGCATTAAGAATGGTGCCTAAGACGTTAAGCGTGCCGCCTTCGGAATAACCATATTCGTAGTTCCCGCTGTAACCGTTCTGGTACCGGCTGTTTGAGCCGTCCTGGTAACCGCGCTGGAAACCCTGCCGGAAGTAGTATTGATACTGTCCGCGATCAACGCCGTTCGAATAGCCGTAGGTTCCGTTTCGATAGACGTTGTTGTTAGTCCAACTGATATTTCTGCGTCCGCTATAGTCCGAGCGTCCGGCCGCAAAGCCCTGCCGGTAGCCTTCATTTATGGCCTGTCTGAGCATGTCCGCTCCGCGATTGTCCGTATTGTAATAAACTCCGTTTCGATATACACGATAGCGGCCCGCCGTCACGTTGACCGTCGGTTCCACGCTGTACTGTGTGCCGCCGGACACCCGGGTATTACGGGTATTTGCGATCTGGGTATTTCGCTTTGTCCACTGGGTCTGACGCTGCGCATCTTGCTTTACACGTTGCTGGTCAGCTTTTGCCTGCTTCTTGTTTGCTTGCTCGGCCTGTTTCCGTGCGTGGTCGTTGTTGCCCTGGGCTTTGCCCACCGTACTGGTTCCCAAAACCGCAACCAATCCAAGAGCGGATATCGCCGCTAGTTTCCTAAAACTTAATAATTTCACAACAACTCCTGTCCTGCCCTTTTTTCACGACTTACCGTTCGCTCGAAATTCCGTATGAATTCCGGGATACGCAAGCTTATGCAAACGATCGATATTTCAGCAGTTATCGATTTCCGCAATTTACATAACAATCGCAGTGCGATGTGTGTACCTTGTCTTCTTTAACCAATGCCAAGCTTGGACTTTAACCGTGTGTGCGTCCGTGCGTTTACGCACATACAGGCAGTACCGCTAAAGCCGCACGGCCGAGAATTATCATCTCCTTCTCCGTTTCGCCCGTACAGATCTACGCCGGCAAAAAGATCAATAGTGCGAATGGCAGCAACCACGTCTAGCGGCTCTATGAATTTATGCACTCAATTCGGTCCGCACAGAGATCGAACGCGGCCCGTTTATTGCGCCGGTCTAGCAATTTATGGATTTCGGCTCCATTCCGGTAGACAGAAGAAACATTCTAAATGTTCGGTAGCGCACAGATTCAGGTTTTTCGATCGTATACACTTCAATCAATTCTTAATCGTTTGAGGATAAAGCGAGCGTATTTAATAATTTCTTTGTTGCAGGAACGCTCGGTTTCTACGGGGTTTATGTAGCGGATTGGTATCCAAGCAAGGCTCGGGCGTCGCTGGATCTTCCCCTACTATAATTTGAGATTGGTAATTTCCCCCGACAGGTTTGGGGAAAGGTTTTTGAACAAGGGACGTCCGCTTCGTACGTAGGGGTGGATGCCGGGATTTGATAGCCAGAGCTATTTTTGAAGGGTGACTTTCCCCAATCGGAAGCCACCCTTCCTTTTTTTCCTGGCAATTCAACAAAGCATTATTAGATATGTATAAGCGCTCAATTAGAATTATAAAACGAAACAAGGTCGCCGCACTGAAAGAAATACGGGTCGTCAGCAGCGCAAAAGCGGCAATTGGCGTACAACACGAGAGGGCTGATTCGATCAATAGTTGGATTTCGGAACGCCGCGAAAACGCCCGGCTCGAAAGAGTTTTCTCCGACACCAAAATCCTTGCCTGGAAAATGCTGTCCCCGAAACTTAAAGAAAGGCCGAACTAGTTGGGATAATCGAGCAGAACCTTTGGCCCCCGTCCTCTCAATTCACGTTGTGAAATGGGCGGCATGCGAGACTCAAAACGCAGCGCACTCTGCGGTGCTCCGGCCGCGGCGTCGCAGATCGACCATGACAATGTGATGTGTATACCCCACTATGGAAGGTGATGGCGAAATTATCTTCTAAAACGGCACGTCTGTTCCGAGACACATCAAGCCAGAGCGAAAACGATACGCCGATTCGCAGCGAGCTTTTTAGCGTCGAAAGGCTCGAACAGTTTGCCGCGACCCTTGCAGCTGAGCATTTGGCGGTTGATCAGCCAAAACGGTTTAAGAAATTACGTCCCCGCCTCGAAGATAATGGAGCGGTTTTGCTTGCCGCCTATTATTCCTTAACAAATGCAATTCGCGACGACCAATCCGTCTCACCAGCCGCCGAATGGTTGGTTGATAATTTCCATATTGTCGAGGAGCAGCTCCGCGAAATTGATAAAGATCTGCCCGCAGCTTATTATCGTGAGCTGCCTAAACTCACAGTAGGTGAGTTCGCCGGCTATCCGCGAATTTACGCGGTCGCGATGTCGATCATCAAGCATACCGACAGTCGGCTTGAGGTAGCATCCCTCGAAAGATTTCTTCGGGCATATCAAGCGATTACGCCGCTCTCGATCGGTGAAATATGGGCAGTCGCGATCACTCTTCGCATTGCGCTTGTAGAAAATCTGCGCCGGATTGCCTGGACCATTGTTGTGTCACGCGAAGAGCGCCAGGAGGCGGAGATCATTTCCGATGAATTGCTTGAATTAGCCAACAGGCGGCCGGATGAAATAGTGCCATTTATGGTGAGACGGCTGGGCAAACGCAAGCGGTTCGAAAATGCCTTTGTTGAGCAGCTTACCCGTCAACTGCGGGACCAGGATCTGTCAATTGCTCCTGCTTATGAATGGTTGACAACCAAGCTGCAAACACAAGGTTCAAACATCGAGCAGATCGTTGAAGCCGAATATCAGGGGCAGGCAACCGCGCAGGTTACCGTCGGAAATATTATTACGAGCATGCGCCTGCTTTCGACGATTGATTGGCGCATATTTTTCGAGAGCGTCAGTTTAATTGACCCGCTATTAAAAACCGATCCGGCAGATGTTTATTCCAAGATGAACTTTGTGACCCGCAATCGTTATCGCGAGGTTATCGAGCGGATCGCAAAAAACACGAAAACAGACGAATTGAAAGTGGCGGCACGCGTCATCAAATTTGCCAAAACAGCACATCAAACAGATCCCGCCGACAAGCGATATTCACACATTGGCTATTATTTAATAGATGACGGAGTCGCTGAAGTCGAAAGGGAATTCAACTATCGTCGTTCCTTTTTCGAATATTTTGTCGCATTGATACTTCGATACCCAACCGCATCGTATCTTGGATCAATAGCATTCTTGACGGCTCTGTTCGTAACTTTGTTAAGTTCGCTTGCTGTTCACTTCGGCGCAAATGTGCCGCTCTTGATCGGTTTTGCGTTGCTATCGATAGTTCCGGCAAGCGAATTCGCTGTCAGCATCGTCAACTTGGATTTCGCGTTGATGATTGCTCCCCGTTTGCTGGCGCAAATTGACACGTCGTCAGCAATTCCTGAAAGTGCCCGAACTTTTGTTGTTATTCCAACTCTATTGACGAGCGAATCGGTCGCTGAAGAGTTAATTGAAAAACTCGAGGTCTATAGCCTTGCCAATCACGATGAGAATCTTTATTTCGCTTTGCTCAGCGACTTTGCCGACGCGCAGGCGGAGGAACTGGCCGACGATGCAACGATTTTGGGCTTCGCGCAGGACCGGATCAAAGAACTAAATCAAAAATATCAGAGGATAGATGGTCAGGCATTTCACCTCTTTCACCGTCGGCGCCAATGGAACGAGACCGAAGGGAAATGGATGGGGTGGGAACGAAAACGCGGCAAACTTGAAGAGTTTAATCGGTTGCTTCGGGGAGCGGTAGATACAAGTATTACGGTCGCTACGGCCGGGATCGACTTTCTGAGTCGGATAAAGTATGTAATCACGCTTGATTCCGACACACAATTACCCCGCGATGCGGCACGAAAATTAATCGGCGTTGCGGAGCATCCGCTCAATCGTCCGAAATTTGATGAAAAACTTCAACGGATCACCAAGGGCTACGGCATTTTGCAGCCGCGGGTCAGTATTTCGCTGACGAGCGCGTCACGGTCCTATTTTGCGCGCATCTTTTCGGGGAATACGGGTATTGATCCTTATACGACAGCCTCATCAGATGTGTATCAGGATCTATTCCGTGAAGGAAGTTTTACCGGCAAAGGGCTTTACGATGTTGATGCTTTCGCCGTGTCGTTAAACGGTCGAGTGCCGGAAAACTCTGTACTTAGCCATGATCTTTTCGAAGGTCTTTACGCCCGCTGTGCTTTGGTTACGGACATTGAACTCCTCGACGATTTCCCGACAGATTTCAACACCTTTTCAAAGCGTTTACATCGCTGGATTCGTGGAGATTGGCAGATCGCGGGTTGGATATTTCCATGGGTCACTAATGGCCAAAGGCGAACCGTGCGAAATGATCTGTCGGTCATTTCACGTTGGAAAGTATTTGATAATTTGCGGCGAAGTTTGGTGGCCCCTGCTATTTTTCTTTGCCTCGTTGCAACTTGGGTGGTTATCCCCGGTTCTCCGCTGCTGTGGGCGCTTTTCATTTTGATTTCTCTAGCCTTTCCGGTCTTCGCCCATTTGCAAACGAATCTATTGACGCATCCCCGCGGTATCCCGTGGACGAGCTATTTTTGGACTGTCTTAGGCGACGTCCGAACAAATACACTTCAAGCTTTGCTCGTCATCATCGTTCTCGCTCATCAATCATATTCAAATACCGATGCCATCATTCGCACTCTTTATCGTGAGTTCATTTCGCATAAGCACTTGCTCGAATGGACAACGGCGGCGCAGAGCGAAAACGACGAACCTCATGACGACACATCATTTCTTCGGTCGATGTCGGATGCGATTCTTTTGGCGTTTATTAGTTTGACACTGGTTATTTGGCTTAGGCCGTCGGCATTACCGGTTGCCGCCCCATTCCTAATTGTGTGGATCTTGTCGCCTTTCGTTGCTTACAGAATAAGTCGTCGGCCACGAACCAAACGGGTTCGATTATCGGGGGACGACACAACCACGGCGCGGATGATCGCCCGACGCACCTGGCGATTTTTCGAAACATTTGTTGGTGATGACGATAATTGGCTGCCGCCCGACAATTACCAGGAAGACCCCCAGTCAAAGATCGCATACCGCACTTCGCCGACGAATATCGGTTTGTTACTTTTGTCGACAATTTCAGCCTATGATTTTGGCTATATAGGGACCCTTGAGCTAACCGAAAGGCTCACCTTTACCTTTGCAACTCTCGAAAAACTCGAAAAGTTTCACGGACATTATTTTAATTGGTATGACACGCGGACACTGGCACCACTTGTGCCTCGCTACATTTCTACGGTCGACAGCGGAAACTTGGCCGGACATCTGCTTGCGGTAAAACAGGCGGTTACGGAAATCGCAGGTCGTAAGTTGTGTGGAAGGCACGTTATGGAGGGCTTAGCAGATTCGCTGGAAATGATGCGCGAGGAAGCTGAGCAACTGCATGTCGTTCGCCGGCCTACCGAGGCCGTCACAATAAAACAACTTCACGACGAGATCAAGGTATGTCTGCAATTATTGGAAAGCCGACCGATTGAGACCCCCGATGCGTGGTTGACCTTACTTGAGTCACTGAAAGTCCATACCGAAGTCATTGAAGACATCACGGGCGCGTTGTTGCAGGAACACGGGGACGAATATTTTAATGAATTACGATTTTGGTCGGCGGACTTATCTCATCAAACGCAGACATTTAGACGCGACATCGAGACATTAATTCCTTGGAAGGAAAGCGACTTCTCCCATTTGGCGGATATCATCGGGCCGGACTTTGCTGAGATACAGAATGAATGGAGGAAGATAACGGATCTACTAAATTTTTTCCCATCAGTATCCGAACTTCCGGAATTGTATGAAGCTCTGCTATTGCGGCTTTTGAGCATCAGCGAGGAAATACATCGGTCACAAATGGTTGAAGTCGACTCTACGGCGGCTCTCAACGCATTGCAGATCCTGACGGCAAAAGTTAGACAGGCGGAACAGGCGGCCTTCAGAACTCTGGCCAATCTAAATTCTTTTGCGTTGCAGAGTGCGGAGATTGTCGACGAAATGAAATTCGATTTTCTGTTTGACGAACAACGCAAGGTCTTTTCGATCGGATACAACGTGGATCTCGAGAAATGTGACAATTCCTTTTACGATTTGCTTGCTTCCGAGGTGCGACTTACAAGTTTTGTCGCCATTGCGAAAGATGACATTTCGCAGGAGCATTGGTTCCGGCTTGGCCGCCCACTTACGCCCGTTGACTCCAGCCGCGCGCTGGTTTCGTGGTCGGCAACAATGTTCGAGTATCTGATGCCGATTTTGGTTATGCGCGATTATGATGGAACTCTTCTCAGCCAAACCTACAAGGCAGTAGTCGCACGGCAAATCGAGTACGGTGCAGAAAATGCCATTCCGTGGGGTATTTCGGAATCTGCATACAATGCCCGCGATTTGCAGCTTAATTATCAGTATCGTGCATTCGGCGTTCCGGGCCTCGGCCTAAAACGAGGCTTGGGCGAAGATCTCGTGGTTGCCCCCTATGCCACGGCTCTTGCCGCACAGGTTGCACCAAGTGCCGCGATGGAGAATTTTCGCCATCTTGTGAGCGAGGGTGCTCTAACCCGTTTCGGCTTTTACGAATCAATTGACTATACGCCCGATCGTCTGCCGCCCGATCAAAAAAGCGTAGTTATCCGTGCCTTCATGGCACTTCATCAGGGAATGATTTTGGTTGCCCTTGATAATCTGGTTCACGCGAACATTATGCAGAAGCGTTTTCACGCCGAACCGCTTGTGCAAGCCACCGACCTACTGCTGCAGGAAAGGATACCGCAGGGTACGGCCGCCTGGCAGCCACGGGCCGAGGAATTCTTGTCGGGAAGTGTCGACAGGCAGCTTTCGGGCCGGATAACAAGGACTTTCGATACGCCGAATTTGCCGACACCCCGTGTACAAATACTTTCAAATGGTTCGTATTCGGTGATGATAACGAATTCGGGCGCCGGCTATTCGATGTATAAGGGATTGGCCGTGACACGTTGGAGTGAGGATACGACACGTGATTCGTGGGGAACATTCATCTACCTGCGAGACGTTGCGAGCAACAGGGCCTGGTCAAGCGGACATCAACCGCTATGCAACCAGCCGCGGTCTTACGAAGTAGCGTTCTCTGAAGATAAAGCCGTTATTAAACGTCGCGATGGCAAAATCGCGACAACCACGGAAATAATCGTCTCACCTGAAGACAATGCGGAGATCAGGCGCGTCTCGATCACTAATAGTTCGTCAGAGATACGCGACATTGACGTAACAAGTTACGCGGAAATAGTTATGGCCCCAAGAGCGGCAGACGCCGCGCATCCTGCGTTCAGCAATCTTTCTATTGAAACCGAATTCAACTCAGCCGAAAACTCGCTTATCGCCAAACGCCGTCCACGTGCCGAAAATGATGAACCAATTTGGGGAATTCACACGATCGCGACTAATGGCGAAACGATCGGGTCGGTTCAATATGAAACTGACCGTGCCCGCTTTTTTGGGCGCGGACGCGATGCTCATGAACCGGTCGCCGTGATGGAAGATCGCCCCCTTTCCAATACTGTTGGTGCTGTTCTGGATCCCATCTTTTCGTTACGGTGCCGCATTCGGCTTCAGCCGCACGAAACGGTTCGCATCTCGTTTTCGACGGCAGTTGCTCACTCATATGAAGAGGCGATAAGGCTAGCCGATAAATACCACGATGCCAAAATATTTGAACGGGAGGCCGCTTTGGCGTGGACGCGTTCTCAGGTCGAAATGCGGCATTTGAACGTTGATCCGGAAAATGCCTATCTATTTCAGCGACTTGCGGCCCACATCCTGTATTCCGACATTTCTTTGCGGGCTCGTTCCGCCGTGCTAGCACTCAATAGCAGAGCGCAATCTGACCTATGGGCTTACGGCATCGGAGGAGATCTGCCAATCGTCCTTATTCGTGTCAATCGAGTCGAAGATCTATATCAAGTAAAACAGGTTCTCAGCGCTCATGAATATCTGCGGCTGAAGGGCCTGACCTTTGACCTGGTAATTTTGAACGAACTTCCATCGAGCTATGTTCAGTCGTTGCACGACGAATTGTTAAACCTGGTTCGAACGAGTGGCGCATTCAATTTACTCGACAAAAACGGCGGAGTTTTTATCAAACGATCAGACCAAATGACCGCCGACGACCGGATTCTTCTGAACACGGTTGCCCGAGTTGTGATCGTCCCCGGACGCGGCGATTTTGAAAACGAAGTCTTACGGAGACCGATTGAATTTGATTTGCCCAAAGAATTTATTGCCCGCGCACCGCGACGTTCCTATCCAGAATCCCCAAACACTTCGCCGAATTTGTTTTTTTTCAACGGACTTGGTGGATTTAGTCAGGCCGGAAAGGAATATGTCACTATTCTGGGTGAAGGACAATGGACTCCCGCTCCGTGGCTTAATGTTATTGCCAACGAAAAGGCCTTCGGTTTTCAAGTCTCGGAGAACGGATCTGGGTTTACGTGGTCGGTCAACAGCCGTGAAAATCGCTTGACGCCGTGGTCAAACGACGCGGTCAGCGATCCGCCGGGCGAAGTCATTTATTTGCGGGACGAAGAATCCGGAACCATATGGACGCCAACTCCCCTGCCAATAAGAGAAGCCGAGCCTTACACGATCAAACATGGACATGGCTATACGATCTTTGAACATCTCAGCCATGGCATCGAGTTGGAACTTCTTCTATTCACGCCGCTTGATGCAAGTGTGAAGATTTCGCTGCTTCATCTGCACAATCGAACAAACATCAAACGAACACTGACTGTTACAAATTATAACGAACTCGTATTAGGTTTTGATCGAAGCCGGACCGTGCCATTCATTGTTACTGAAGCTGACCCGGAAAATAGCTGTATTCGTGCGCGCAATCGATACAATAACGAATTTTCGAACCGAATTGCCTTTGTTGCCACAAGTCCGGAAGTACATTCGTTGACTTGCGACCGGAAGGAGTTTTTGGGAAGAAACGGACATTTGAACCAGCCGGCTGCACTGAGACGTAAAAAATTATCCGGTCGAACCGGTGCCGGACTCGACCCGTGTGCGGCCCTGCAAACATTTATTGAACTGGAGCCGGACGAAAAACGCGAAATAGTCTTTTTGATCGGAGAAGGTGAATCAGAAGCGGAAGTTCAGGATGTAATCTCACGATTTCGAGATATTGTTGAGGTAAAGGAATCCTTCACGAAGGTTGTTGCGTATTGGGACGACTTGCTTGGCGCCATTGAGGTTCGTACCCCTGATGCGGCGTTAAATACGGTCGTGAATCGCTGGCTTTTGTACCAAACACTCGCTTGCCGGATTTGGGCGCGATCTGCCTTTTATCAATCGGGCGGTGCTTTCGGTTTCCGCGATCAACTGCAGGATGTGATGTCGCTGGTTTACGCAAAACCGGAAATTGCGCGTGAGCAAATCCTCATAGCCGCGGCACATCAGTTCAAGGAAGGAGATGTTCAGCATTGGTGGCATCCGCCGACAGGTCGCGGCGTGCGGACTCGCATTTCGGATGACATGCTATGGCTGCCTTTTGTCACCTCTTTTTATGTCAGCGTGACAGGCGATGAATCTGTGTTTGGCGAGATAGTTCCATTTATTGACGCGCCGCTACTTACGGACGGACAAAGCGATTCTTACACGCAACCATCGATCTCAGCCGAATCAGCAACCCTATTTGAACATTGCGTCCGTGCTATTGACCGTAGCCTGGCGGTTGGAACCCACGGCTTGCCCCTCATGGGTTCAGGTGACTGGGATGATGGTATGAACTTCGTCGGGCGCGATGGAAAAGGGGAAAGTATCTGGGTCGGATGGTTTCTAATTAATACGTTGACCGATTTTATACCTTTCTGCCGTGGACACAAGGCGAAAGACCGGGAGACAAAATATCTTAAACATATCGAAGATCTGAAAACCGCGTTGGAAAAGAATGGTTGGGACGGAAACTGGTTCCGTCGAGCTTATTTCGATGACGGAACGCCTCTCGGCTCGGCGGAAAACGAGGAATGCCGGATCGATTCTATCGCCCAAACATGGGGTGTCATTTCCGGTGGGGCGAATCCGCTTCAAGCGAGGTGGGCGATGGCCTCGGTTGATGAATATCTTATCCGACGTGCCGATGGGCTCGTGCTGTTGTTTACGCCTCCGTTCGACAAAGGAGCATTGGATCCCGGATATATTAAGGGCTATATTCCGGGGATTCGGGAAAACGGCGGTCAGTACACACATGCTGCCATTTGGACGCTCATCGCGTATGCGATGCTCGGCGACGGCGATAAAGTGGGCGAGCTTTTTGCTTTACTCAATCCGATAAATCACGCGTCGACCCGAATGGGGCTTCACAAATACAAGGTTGAACCGTATGTAGTGGCGGGTGACGTGTATTCCGAACCAAAGCACATCGGACGGGGCGGTTGGACCTGGTATACCGGTTCCGCCGGATGGATGTATCGAGCCGCACTCGAATCAATGCTGGGTTTTCGGCTTAAAGGCAAAACGTTGAAGATAGAGCCTTGCATCCCTCGAATTTGGCGCGCTTTCGAAATCGATTACCGCCGCGGAAAAAAGACCCTATATAAGATAAAGGTTGAAAATCCGTTAGGCATTTGTACGGGGGTCGCCGAGGTTTGGCTTGATGGCAAAATAGCATCATCACATGAAATTTCGTTGACCGATGACGAACAAACGCATCACGTGATCGTCGTGCTGGGTGAACTTGGCGATGGTTAACAACTTAATATGGCAACCGTTAAGGGTAAGAAACGACGATATGCTAAGAGAATTCTAATTGCCTATGATGGATCGGGCTATGCTCATGGGGTCTTGAGTGAATTGCTGCTCAGCGGTTTGCCAAATGAAGCCGAAGTTATGATTGTTACGGTTTCTGAAATTTGGCTGTCGCTAGGGGTTCAAACAGCAGAAGAGTGTCTCGATAAAGACATTGCTGAATATTTCCTAAAACACCGGGAGCAGGCGGAAAGAAACCTAAAGGAAGCACGTGTAATTGTTCGCCAAGCCCGAGCGGAACTGCTTAGGTATTTTCCTGATTGGAACATAAGAATTACAACAGCGTCAGGTTCGCCCGCGCGCGAAATTTTGTCGAGAGCATCTGAATTCAAACCCGATATTATTGTATCGGGGGCTCAGGGACTCTCATCCGACCGGGAAGGAGGGTTGGGAAGTATCGTCCAAAAGGTCTTATCGGAAGCGTTATGTTCAGTCCGAATTTCGCGTCTCAAGCCTCAGTCTACTCATTCACAGCCAAGAATTATTATCGGTTTTGATGGCTCGCGGGGATCAATGACGGCTATCAAAACTGTTGCTTTGCGATCGTGGAAGATACAACCTGAGATTCGTATCGTTACCGTTACTGATCCATTTATTCCTTTGGTTCCGGGACGCGTTTTAAGGCCATTTCCCGGTTTTTCCGAAGGAAAGCTGGAAGGCGAACAAAAATGGGTTGAATTACTGGCGGAAAACGCCTTACGAGTTTTTCGCGATGCAAAACAGTCCGCAACGCTGCATATTTATAGTGGTAATCCAAGGATGATATTGATCCGGGAATCCAAGGAATGGGATGCAGATTCAGTATTCCTCGGAGCAAACTGCCACGAATTTCGACCGGAACACGCTTCTCTCGGTTGTGTTGCGTCAGCAATAGCCGAGCGGGCGTCTTGTTCAGTAGAAGTTGTCAGATGAATTCACTAGGTTTTTATGGCAAAGATAAACCCGCGGCTGGTTCGAAGTTTTCAGCTTCGAACTTCCGTGATTCCCGGCTTCGACGGAACTTAAGCATTCCACGCGAGCGGTGCGTGATTACCGAGACTGATGATTTAAGAGAGATTGGTGGAGACGAGGGGGATCGAACCCCTGACCTCATGAATGCCATTTCGTGGACAATCCGTGTCAAATTCGATTGAATAGTTGAAGTTTATCAAATAAATCAAAAACTTACGCCGTGTGTGAATGGTTTCAACTATTCAATTCTATCTTCTTCTGGTCAACTTTTGGAAACGTATTGGTAACGGGTTTTAATTTCGCCATGGCCAAAGGATTTATCTCTAAGTAAAGAGTGTGTTCATGGGATGCGCACGAAGAATTAGCACTAACCGTTTGGCTTGGCAAGAAACGGGTTGAGTGACGCAGCCCCGATCTTTCTGCCTGCTTCATTACTTTCCAGACGGCCACAAATTCAACAACTGCAGGATCTCGAGTTGTTTATCTCTCGCAAGCACCTGCCTAGTCTTGTCGGGCGACCACACTTCGCCCAAACGGATTTCACGATTCGCTATCCAAAAACTATTCAGTGCGAGTAACGCAGCGTTATCGGCCAAGATGTCCGGAGCTACTTTATCAAGCGTATCGGCAGACGAATGGCCTATCATTGAGTAAGTAGGCGAATCCTGCCAAGGCGCAATGCCGGGGACCCCGGCGAGAGTGAACGAGTAAGCATCGGTAAACGTTAGATATGAGTTATCAACCTGTAGGTCGCCGAAGCCGCTGACAAGCCCGAAAAATTCTCGAAAGGCTGGCTCGAGTTCTGTGTGGCCGGCTAGTGGAAACTTCCTGATCGGTCCTTGTCCCCAGTCCAGAACAATGGCGCAGACTAAATTTCGCATCTCTGCCTGATGCCGGCGTACATACGCACGCGAACCAAGAAGTCCCTGCTCTTCGCCAGTGAATAAAACGAAGCGGATGGTGCGTCTGGGTTTAGCTTTGGACTTCATCAGCACATCTGCAGACCCGAGTACGGCGGCGACGCCAAAGCCGTCATCAACTGCTCCAGTGCCAAGATCCCAGGAGTCGAGGTGCGCTCCCACAACGACGACCTTCTCGGGATCTTCCGTACCTGGGATCTCTCCGATCACATTAGCCGCTGTAACGGCGCCGGGTGAAAACTTATTTTGTACATCGATCCGGATGCGGACCGTTTTGCCTGCGGTCAAAAGCCGCTCAAGCAGCATCTCGTGCTCTCGGGCAATATCGACTACCGGGATCGGACTGATCACCCCTGGAAAACCCACCGGGCCTGTATGCGTCAGCATGGTTCCCGGGCGATCGTCCCTTCTTATGATGGCTGCGGCGCGAGCCCTTTTCGCCGCGAAGACGAAATCGCCCATCTGAGCAAACGATTTAAACCCGTTAGAGTGTTGCAGATGGCCGGGTATTAAAAGCAAAACCTTGCCTGCCCACCGGGAGGCATTTTTCTCAACCTCTTCTTCCAGCGCGTCGCTATTTACCAGAACGACATCGGCGTCAACGCCGCCGGACGGGGTAGAACCGACCCAGCCATACGAAGTTACGTTAAGATCAAGGTTAAACGGGGCTATAAGCCGGGCGCGAGTGCGGCCTCTTTGCCAGCCCCTTTTCATTTTCCAGTTTTCAAGGTGAACCTTTTTAAGGCCCATGTCGAACATCTTTCGCAAGGCCCACTGAGAGGCTTTATCCGCCCCACTTGACCCGGTGAGGCGCGGGCCGATAATGTCGCTCAGTTCTTCGAGGTAAGAAAAGGCGCGGAGCTGTTGAGAAGCAGTTGCCCGAATCTTCAAAAGAAGGGCACTATCAAGATCCGATGTTTTCTGAGCAAATGATGAACAAACACAGGTGCAAAGCAACAGTGAAGGGACAAAATTACCGATGAAACGATAGATGATTACAAGACGATGCATAAAAAGAAATCGCTACTTCGAGCGTCGGAAGCAGGCAATAACTGTGCCGTCAGCGAACCCGCGTAGAGTGTGATCTCAATCGTATATCAAACTGAGAACTCTGCGGCTTTGCCGCTCTGTCTATATTATCTGAATAGAGCGGGCTTTTCCTCGATTCGGGTTAATTTTCCTTATCGAAAGAGGCTTTAAAAAGAAAACCGTTCGCAAAACATAAAAGCGAAGCTAAGCGGAAAGTTACATTTGGACGATCCTCAGATTGTCGCCGTAGTAAAGAGTGTTCACGGGACGCGCACGGAGAACTTAGCACTAGCCGTTTGGCTTGGCAAGAAAAATGGTGTGTCCGGTAGTTTGCTGTTGGGAGGTTTTTGCAGTGGCTAGCCCCCCCCTTGCCTAAGCTAGTAGTTACAGCTCCCGTGTCGAAGGTTGAGGAAGCAGTTAGCGACGAAACCCGTGGCGGCCGGAAAAGCTGGTTTAGCTTTTCCGGTTTGCCCGATGGTGGTCGGGAAAAAGCGAAGTCGCCTCGTCTCACCCTCATCAAATTAGTTTGATGAGGTATCGGTAAGATGAGAATTAGCGGCTACTAATGCGAGCGAAAGGCAAGCACTTGGCTTGCCCTAATTTATTAAAAACATTGGTGGAGACGAGGGGGATCGAACCCCTGACCTCATGAATGCCATTCCGATGACACGGTGTCGTAGCACCGCGTATTCGTATGGGCTGCTCCTTTGTTTGCAAGGGTTTACGCCTTTTCTATCAGGCGTAGTCGCTCACCGTCGGGCACGCTTGTGCGGGATTTCTGCAACGGATTTGCAACGAGATTGGCCACGGCCCGGTGCAGGGCGTTGTCAGTCGCGTGGGTATAGCGGCTGGTCATCCTGATATCGGAGTGGCCGAGAATTTTCATTAGGGTAAACGGGTCTGCCCCCTTATCGGCCATCCTGGTAGCGAAGGTGTGCCGCAAGTCATGGAAGTGGAAGTCCTTGATTCCCGCTCCTTCGACCGCCCGCTTGAAGCTCCGCCGCACGTTGTCCAACTTGTCACCCGTCTTGGGGCTGGGGAAGACAAGCTCACTGGTCTTGGTCATCTGACCAAGCATCCCGAGCACCGTCTCGTTCATGGGCACCAGACGCTTCTTCCCGGATTTGGATTCCTGCACCTGGATGAAGCGCCGCGCAAAGTCGATATCGAACCAACGGAGGTTAAAGATTTCTCCCCTACGCAATCCTGTATGCAACGCCAGGGTTACGATGTCGGTAACCAATTCGTTACCCGACAAACCCTGAAACAGGTACGCTTCTTCTTCCGCCGAGAGTACCCGTAGTCGCTGATTGTTCATCTTGAGTTTCTTGACCCTGAAAGAGGGATTAACCTCTATTAGATCCGCATCCACGGCAAGGGAGAATATCTTGGATAAGATAGCCAGGTGGTAGTTAACCGTAGTCGGGCTTCGTTTCCGTTCCTTCTTGTCACCCTCCGGCCCGTAGACAATCGGTTTGGCTAGGAACTCCTGCTTGAACGATTCGATCAGCGGCGGAGTTATCTGCCGGAGCGTCTTGCCCTTGAAGTGCTTGACCAGCCCCCGGCATATCAACTTGTCGCAGTAATACGACTTCTTGTTCGCCTTCGAGTACGGCAGGAAGTTCTCGATGATGAAGTTCTCAAAGAGCGTGTCTTGCTTGTTCTCGAAGCCGTAGGCCTGCTGGAATACTTTGGTCATGATGACCGCTTCCGCCTGCTCCGCTTCGCTTCTCGTTCTCGCGTACTTGAGCACTCGCTGTATCCGTTCCCCGTTATGGGTAAAGTCGGTGATCCAGCTGCCCGTGTCTTTTCGTTTTCGTACTGTCACATAGCCTCCTTGTGGGCCTGCTCATCTTACTCCCCGAAAAGCTCCTTGCGAAAGAACTCGTCCTGCTTCTCTTTCTTCGCCGGCCTGGTCTTGTCTATCTTCAGGGGCTTCAATCTCACCTGCACTTTCGGCGCATCCTTCCGGCCGTACTCGGCCAGGACCTTCCAATCGAACTGATACTTGCTGCCGACCTTGTAGTGATCCAGCTCCCCCGACCGGCACTTTCGGTAGAGCGTCGAGCGATCTATCCCCAGCTCCTCACAGGCTTGCTCCGAGTTCGCCCTGGCTCCCTTCTTCTTGTCGAGCGACGCGAGGAAGGCGAAGAAGCCCGGCGGGTCAAAAGCCCTGGCTCCTAAGGGATTCAACCGCTCGTTGAGCGCCGCGAGCCGTTGCGACTTGGCCACGATAACTACCGCGTGATCGTAGCCTGCAACGAGGGACTTCACGGCGCTGTTGACTTCCTTTTCGGTCGATGAGGCGTCGCATACTTCGACGGCTATCCTCACGCCCTTGCGTTCGAGGGACACGTCTATCTGCGCGCCCTCGATAGCCTTCTCAATTTCCGCCTTGAAGCCGTGCCGCTCCCCGATGTCCTTCACGAGTCCCTGTAGGTGGACGTGGTGCGGGCCGCCCTTGCCCGGTCCTTTCGGTAATTGGAGTACAGGCGCCGGAAGTTGAAGCAGAGGCGTCGAAGGTGCGGCGAGGGCCTTGCGGACGGGTGGAATAGTCACCGCCGCCCGATACTCTTCCACATACTCATCATCTACCTCAGGGACCGGTTCGGGGTCGAACCATGCCACCTGATTGCCCGATTCCCAGCCGTTCACCATGACTTTCCCCTTTGCTAAGAACTCGATGAAACAGGAGACGTTGTCGATCGCACTTCGGATATAAGTGGGGAGTAGTCGCGTATCGTGGTGCAAGAAGATGAGGTGGAGACCGAACTTCTGCGCTTGGGTCAAGACGCTCGCTAACTCCGGCGTTGCCAGAATCGCGAATTCGTCGATAACCAAGTAGAAGGCCGGGTACCGTTGGCGCCGACGGAAGGCGGCGGACCATATCTCTGCCACTAAGAAGGCTGACAAGGTTTGACACTCACTCTGTCCCATGAGGTCGGAACGTGAAAGGTTCGCGAGTAGGATCTTGCCATTCAAGAGATCATTGAAGTCGAGCGCCTGATCGGGATTGGTCAAAGCCAGCAGCCGTTCGTGGGTAAGCGGCTGGAGCCGCGTCATTACACTGTCAAGGTAAGCGGGCTTGATCTTGGCCCATTCGCTCCGGGCGAATGCGTCCCTGATATCGCCGGGATTGGCGAGTACGTCGAGAATGTCAGCTAGAGGCCTCCCCTGTTCCAAGAGGGCGATGTAGAGGATATAGAGGATCTTATCAGCGCGCACCGCCTGGCTATCCTTGCCCCATACCTGGACAGTGAGATCAGCGAGAATCTGCGCTTTCGTCTCGATCGTGTCCTGGTCAGGCGCCGAGGTGAACGGATTGACCGTTGCCGTCACATCCCGCCTTGTGGCGTCGATGAGACTTACTTCGTCCTGGCGGTAATCGATATAGGCAAGGAAGCTCAGCAGCTGCCCGTACAGTTCCCCATGAGGGTCCAGAAGGGCAAAGCCCGCGTCTTCTATGATCAGCTGCGTAAGGAGGTCGTAGAGCAGGGTCGATTTACCCATGCCTGAGTCGCCCATGATGCGGACGTGCGTGGCGAGATCGCCGTCCTGTATCTCAACGTCACCGATTCTCACGTAACCCCCTCTTTCTCAGCACCGCCGCGCGGTTGCCTATAAGGCGGTCGATGCGCGCATGACGCTCGGGGCCGTAAAGTCCCTTGAGATGGGCGCGCACCTCTTCCAGATAGTTCTCGTCCTCTATCTCGTCAATCGCCGAAGTGATGAGGGCCGTGTTGTCGCGGATGGGTATGATCCCGCGCAGGGGCTCGTAGCCGGCATCGTAATCAACGTCAGTGAGGGAAAGCGGGCCGATGATCGCCCCCGGCACCGTGATAGCAATCTCCGGCTGAACCTGGTAGACCTGCTGCGTCAGGAGCTGCTTGCTCCACAGCTCCATCGATGCCTGTACCTTGGCCTTCAATCGCTTCTCGAAGTCGGCGAACTCGAAGAAGGCGTTAAGGTCGGCCGGGTCGGGCTTCCAGTCGAAGTCGAGTATGCCGTCCATCATCCGCACATTCTTGGTGGGCAGGAGAACCCCGAAGGACATACGCCGTGAGCGCGGGTCGTACTCCACCGCCTCGTAGAGGATGGCGAGGACTCCCAGAGAAACGCTCCCCGGCCCGATGTCCTCGTACTTCCCGTCCCGCTTCAATGCGAGGTTATGTTTCGTAACTTTCGCCGTCTTGCCTCGGAGCCACAGCGAGCAGCCAATGCCGGATAGGAGAGACAGGGGAATGCCAATCCAGGCATCCACGAGGAGAAAGAAGAAGGTGATCCACCCGGTGACGATGGCGGTGTACGTGAGCGCGTTGTAAATCCATATGGTCTCCCGATTCATGCGCGCGTTTGTAACATGGAAGTGGCGCGAAATCCAAGCCGAAACTGGCTACTTAGTCCACGACCTTGATAAGAATGACGATCGTACTTCAGTGATGCGAGCTTTTGAACTAATTAACCTTAGTATTTGACTGAATCTCCCCCTGCCATCCATTTTCTGTCTTTTGGAAACCAATTGTACCGTTGAATTCTTCTTTCTGGCCGATTGCGCGAGTCTTGCACGGATACATAGGGTTGGCGAGTGGGCCTTGTCCGCAACCGATATCATTGCCTTTCGGCCATGTTATCTCAGCTGCGTATTGCATGCTATACACCGGTACGCCCAAAAGTTCGCCGGCAACGCCGTCAACTTTATCAAAACGGGTTACCTTCACTTGCCCACTGCTGATCTCCTTCTGCCACATTTTCTCGAAAACTGCCCTCGCATCTGTGACGGTTGGTCCATTGTCACAACTCATCAACAATATCCCAACGCAAAGCACCGCTATTACCCGTAATTTAATCCACATATATTCTCCTTCGCGCACTCAAGTTTTCGAACGACGTCCTGCGCAGTTCTCTTTTAGCGCTCGTCGCTGCATGTTAGAATTGCTTCGCCCCTAATCTTTGACAACTAGATCCATGCCGGAAATCCAGCTGCGAGGTATCGATTTTTGATTGTGCTGTGTGCCGTTTGTCTTTCGACGGCGCTCAGCTTCGTTAGAAATCAAGTGTTCCTATATTGGAACACGCTATTGCGGTTGTCAATCATAGTTGATGTGCCGGTGAAGCAAGCTCAGGAGGGATTTTCCTAATGGGTCGAGCTTCAAGGCACACGCCAAAGCGCCTCGCAGAGAAACTGCGCTTGATTAGAATTAATTTGGGAATCGCAACCTTAGACGAAATGGTCGCGATGCTTCATATGGACGAAGTAAATCTCTATCGTTCGACTATTTTGGAATACGAACGTGGAAACCGAGAACCACCGCTAGTCGTTCTCTTGCGGTATTCCCAGCTTGCCAATGTCACCATAAACGATCTAGTTGATGACAAAGTTGATTTAGTTATGAGGTAATCGAACAAATGAGTTTTTGATCGTAAGCAACGGATCAGGGACTCCCCTATTCAAACCGGAAAAATAGCCGTCTTACGAGCGGCTATTATTTTCACCCTTCCGCTCACGGACTCAAGTAATCTTTAACAAGCTGGTTTAGATCCCCTGCAACGACCTTCATCGTTTCTTTGTTAGGAGGTGGGTTATCGTGATTATAAGGGTTGAGATTATCCCGAATGACTCGTAGCTTTCCGGGATGCGATGGATCTCGATTGAGCAGTGTTTCGATCCTTCCCGAAAGTTTTTCGAGTGTTTGTCCTTCGTAGTCATTTATAGTTGCGTCCGCATTACCATCGACGATCTCCTTTTTTAACAACATTTCTTTACAAAACCTCTCCGCTCCATTTCTCAGGTGTTGAGCAGCAAGTCGATGGTTCTCGGGGTGTCCGCCTCTCAACAGAGTTTTCGCACCGTCAATCAGCGCTGGAAGGTCGTCTCCCTGAGCCTCTATCAGAGTCCCCTGACTTGGGCTATCAATATACAAACGGAACATAGAAATATTCGCATGTCGGTAAACATTTTCAAGATCACGCTTAGATCTTTCGTCTTGAGTTAGAACGATGGTCTGAATATCAAGCGCTAACAACCTCTCGATCACAGAATGGTTAAAATGCATACGATATTCTTCATCGCTGGAAAGAATGGGGTCGTCCAGAACAATAAAACCGCATTTTTCCTTCTCTGCTCGAGCTAAGAAAAATGCCAATCCCAGACAATGTAGTTGCGACTGACTAAAAACGGCGATAGCGTCTCGTAACTTATGAGTCGTTCGTTGTTCATCCGGTGCGAGTCCGACTTTCAAATCGATCGTGCGTCTTGCACCGGGCCTCGGCTTAACCGCTGAGAAGAACGAGGCCTCTTCGGGGCGTAGCAACTCCCACCAGACAGCAATGTTGGCACTATAATCCCCGAATTTATCATCGAGAACCTTTTCTTTGGCTTCTTCGATCATTCTTACCGCTTTTCTCAATTCTCCGTTCAGTGCGACTACGGCCTTTTCTCTAATTATCGCCGTTCTCAGTTGATCTTTTGAACTTGCGATACTTATAAAAGATTCCCAACCGTTAGTCGCAGCTTGTTGATCGAGCGCACGCGTAACGATTGGAAGGACGATTTCGAGAGACTTACCATATTGAGCATGAGCGTTTGCATACTTCTTGTGTTCCGATGCCATCACATCCAGATGGGCAGCTACGTCGTCACAATTGACCTGGTTTCGATCCGCTATTTGTCGCTCAAGTACCTCATCAAGAACCTTTGCCGCGGCAGAATATTCAGTTGAAGCAACTAAACTGGCCTTTGCTCCTTCCGTCCATGATTGGATCTCAGCGACTTCTTCGTCGCCAGCGCAGAAACCCGTCAATATTTGCGCGGTCTCAACAATGGATTCCTCTCGAATGAGCGCCCGGGGTAGTAGATTCCCCAACGAACATTGAGCAATACTCGTCTTTAGAGATGTCAAAATATTTAACGTCCGCTTAGAGACATCCCCGAACTCTGCCATCAAACCCATATGAGCACGTATGTCTTCTATACGATGTGGACTGATAGCATGCGGAGTCAAACAAAGTGGACAATCGATATCGTCGTGAGCCTCGCGTACTAAATCTAGTTTTAATGCGCTCTTATAAAGGTCCGCTAGATCAAGACTCCCTTGCAAGATATTTGCCCTATCGGCTTCAAATTTTTTCAAAATCTGCTGATCTTCGACACTGATTTGTCGGTCATTCTGCAAGACCTTGTTTCGAATTGATTCCGTATTAAATGCCCGGCCTCGCCTCTCCTCTAAAAGTGCGGCTATCTTTTGCAATTGCTGATCCAGCCCATCGGGGACCGGCTCGCCCGTTGAGGTAATAAGTTCGGCAGCAATTCGGTCGATTTGGTCACTGAAAGCCAGCACATCGTCAACCAAGTCTTTGAGATTGCTAAGATCCGCAAGAATCGGATTTGTACTGGCGTTAGCTAAATCCTGAATAAGTTGATCCTCAGGGATAAGTCTTCGCTGGCTTAACTGTTCGATCTTCGATTGAAAATCATCGAGATCCCTTAGTTCGAGCAGAGATTTGAAATAATTAGCGCGTTCTTGTGGTCCGGCGGAAAAAATATACGCGAGTGTATGTTGGGCCAGTATTGGTGCTTGCAGCGGCGGACGAGAAAGGACGCATCCCAGAGTAGCGAGATCCTCTTCAGCTGCTTCGTCCCCGTCAATCGTTAAAACTGATTGACACTCCTGTCGCTTGCCATAATCCAAGGTCAGCGCCCGTCGGATCACATGATCGCTCCCCTCATCATCCAAGACCGCTGCTTCCACGAATACCTCACCGTTCGGGTCGAAATGTGAGTTGCGTAAAGCATCTGCAAACTCATCCTGCGCGCTTGCCACAAGCTCTCTGCGAACTATCTTCCCAGTAAGCAAGAATTCAAAAGCTTCCCCCAGGCTAGATTTCCCTTTGCTATTCTTGCCATGAATTACGGCAAGATTCGACGGGAATTCGAGGCTTTGCTCAACGCCATAGGATCGAAACCCCTGCAGCGAAAAGGATCTAATCTTCATTCGCTTGAGCCAACTCCTCAAATCGCGCTCGGAGAACCGCTAATAATGCTTCATCAATTGCCTCTGGCGAGTCTAACGCAGCTGATACTAGCTTCGCGGCCAAGCTATCGGGATCAATGTGCGGGCGCAATCTCTCAATATTTGAGGTTTCCGGCATGTTCAAATAGTATCCTTTTTCCTGCTTTTTGGCCTCTCTGAATTTAACTGTTTCCGACGAGGACAAATGAAGTGAACTGAAGAAATAAAAATAGCCGCCCTAGCGACGGCTATTATTCTTACCGATCCGATTCATTAGAAAATCGAAATCCATATCGGCCTGACACGCCGGACAATAGCCCAAATGCAGATCGGCCCGTTCCTGTTCGTCCTCGGTCAATGTTTCGCGCGATTCAAAGACCAGCCGCCCATCGTCCATGTCTATACAAACGAATGCGTCGAAATCATCTTTCACGTTCCACCTCTCATTTGGTCCTTCGCTAATTCCTCGATTTGTCCCAGGACCGCGATGTACGCAGACTTCTCGAAAGGCGAGAGTGCATCGTTCGCGGCTCGAAGCT
>OCZT010000470.1_pt1 | contig 39705 bp, 30 predicted proteins | sample 1539031 | NCBI WGS metagenome assembly OCZT01 (sample SAMEA3539308, study PRJEB22396) | soil metagenome | biome: tundra; feature: field; material: soil | place: USA | collected 2010-05 | depth 0.15 m
TCCATTTGTGCCATATCTATAGGTACCACCTCTCATATAGATTATATCTCCTGCAACAACTTTAGACCATGCTTTATTTAAAGTAATAAATGGCTGGGTAATAGTACCAGGATTCGAATCATTTCCACTTGGCGAAACATAGTATGTTGTACCCCAAAGAGATATACTCAATGAAAGGAAAAATAATATAAGTAACCTTATTTTCAATTACCTATCATTTTGGTGAATTGTACTAAAAAATTGACAAACATCTATTTTTGATCGATCAGAAGGTTATAATTAAGGTCAAATATAAAATATTTTTTTAAATATCACTGTTTTTTTAAAATAAAGTGTTTTTAGTACCACCCGAATCCAAAACCGCCGGTACAGTCTCAGTTTGTTAACTTTAAAATGATAATTTGTGAAATTAAAGACAAGTTATTTCAAGTGTCCTGAATGAAGCTCCAGCCTGGCTGAAAAAGTCTTTATAAGACAAAGTAATTAAAAGGAAAAACCTATATTTGCAAACCCGTCGCCATAGAATGCGAAATAGTTGAATCATTCTTGCTACGAGTGAAACCCATGCCAATGGATAAAGAAATTGAATTTAAAAGGATTAACTAGCTAAAAATGTCAACAACCAATAAATACTGGAACTTGGTTATCGAGCCCCATGGCAAACTTTTTAGTCTCAATCTGAAAGAGATCTGGCAATATCGCGACTTGCTGGAAATGTATATAAAGAGAGATATTGTGACTTTTTACAAGCAAACTATCCTTGGCCCAATCTGGTTCTTCATCCAGCCTATTTTTACTACTATCGTTTTTATGTTCGTGTTTGGAGGCCTGGCTCATATTCCTACTGACGGAATTCCTCAGCCTTTGTTTTACCTTTCGGGTATTACTCTCTGGAACTATTTCTCCGAATCCCTGACTAAGACTTCCGATACTTTCCTTACTAATCAGGCTATCTTTGGTAAAGTTTACTTTCCCCGGCTTATTGCTCCCCTGTCAGTTACCATCACCGGTTTGATCAAGATGTTCATACAATTCCTGGTATTTGTTCTTGTGTATATTTATTTCATAGCAAAAGGTACTCATGTAGCTCCTAATATTTATGCTCTGCTTTTCCCGGTTCTTCTGGTCATCCTTGCCGGACTTACGCTGGGCTTCGGTATTATCATTTCTTCCATGACCACTAAATATCGTGATCTGAAATTCCTGATCACATTTGTAATTCAATTATGGATGTATGCCACGCCGGTCATTTATCCCTTATCGGTAATGGCAGGCACTAACAAGAAATATATGTTTCTACTTGAGGCAAATCCATTAACTTCCGTGATGGAAACATTTAAATATGGCTTTCTGGGACAGGGTACCTTTTCGTGGTATGCACTCGGATACAGTTTCGCGTTTTCTATTATTGTTCTGTTTGTGGGGATTATAGTTTTCAACAAAGTAGAGCGCAGTTTTATGGACGTTATTTAAATTTCTGTAAGAATCAATGAGCGAGATATCAATTATATTCGAAAATATTTCCAAACAATACAGGTTAGGGAACATTGGCACCGGCACTTTAAGTCACGATCTAAAACGATGGTGGACCGTGAGCATTCGCGGTAAAGAAGATCCGTACCTGCAAGTAGGACAGGTCAATGATCGTACTACCACAGCTTTAAGCGATTACGTTTGGGCATTGCGCAGTATTAACTTCGAGGTAAAGCAAGGCGAAGTATTAGGAATTATCGGCAAAAATGGCGCCGGGAAATCAACCCTTCTGAAAATTCTGTCCCGTGTAACCACTCCGACTACAGGTAAAATAACTGCCCATGGACGTATTGCTTCGCTTTTAGAGGTAGGTACTGGTTTTCACCCCGAAATGACCGGACGCGAAAACGTTTACATGAACGGCTCCATCATGGGAATGACTAAGACAGAAATACGCCGCAAATTTGATGAAATTATTGACTTTGCCGGGGTTGAAAGATATATAGACACACCTGTGAAACGTTACAGCAGTGGAATGTTGGTGAGGCTTGGTTTTGCCATTGCGGCACACCTCGAACCTGAAATTCTGGTGCTGGATGAGGTGCTCGCTGTAGGAGACGCAGAATTTCAAAAGAAAGCTTTAGGTAAAGTCCAGAATGTGAGCCGTATCGAGGGCAGAACAGTCTTGTTTGTGAGCCATAATATGCAGGCTATTTCAAACTTATGTTCAAGAGTAATCTTAATTGATAAAGGGTATATTCTTAAGGATGATGAAACAGCGAAAGTTGTAAGAAACTATTTAATGTTTGAAACTTTGAAAAATGGTTCAATTAAATGGGATCAGGAGAGTGCTCTGGGCGATTCAACATTAAAACTCAGAGAAATAAATATTTTAGATCAGGATAATAATGTTCGAAATCATTTTTTTTCAAAATCAAAAATCAAAATTCAGTTTGATTTTGAAATTTTTGAATTGGATAAGTCATTAGTGATAGGGTTTGACTTAACAAATGAAGATGGGATTATAATTTTCAGATCCTATCAGAACGATAGCAATCAGGAAGATTGGCCTGAATTAAAAGTAGGGTACAATTCAATATATTGCTGTATCCCCGGTGAACTGCTTAGAGAAGGAACATACTATATCTGTCCTAAGATAAGTCTTCATAATATAAAATGGATTGTAAACAGTGACCCCTTGCTATCATTTGATGTGGAATTGAATCATGGAATTTCCCCCCTGTGGAGCTTTTACAATAAATCAAACCGGCCAGGTGTATTGGCTTTGATTATACCCTGGAGAAGTGTTAATTGAATGTATTCACATTATAAATGGAGCATTGGACGGCTCTAAACTACAATAATCAATATTTGGTTTGTTTTTATAATAGAATTGTCATAAACAGGATTAAATTATGGGACTTAACTAAATTTATATAGGTTTCAACGATGGCTAACGCATTAATCTATTCCCCTGGTTTTGATGGACACAGACAAGTTTATGTATTTGTAATGGCAAGTGTTTTAAAAGAATTGGGCTTCAACATATATATTGCCGGAAACACAAAACAAATAATTACAAATTCATTCTATATAGATAAGTTAAAAGACAGTCGGGGAATAACAATTTTAGATACCAGTAATTATGCACAGGGGGGACTTGATATTACCCCTGAAGAATTTGCAGAATTGCAAAATGTCTGCAAAACCGATTTGACGGTTTTTGCCTTCGCTGATCATCATATATCCTTATTTATTTCTCAAATTAATAAGAAACAAAATAGATTCAGAGGCAGAATCGTAGGCATTTTTATGCAGCCTTTTCATTTTTACCAGAAGACCGGGTTTTATGATAAATTAAGATATTTTAAACATCTGCCTTCGAGGTGGAGAAAAGACGACAAAATATTTTATAATTATTTCTTGAAACTTTTTTTTCTCTTTGATGTAGCTCTCTGCATTGACGAAAAATTCGTAGCCCATCATCAAAAATTCACATGGCTTCCTGATGTATTTCAGCAATATGCTGAATTAATTGTTAAGGATGAAAAATCTGAACAAAGAATATGGAGTGAGAGGTTAAATGAATTTAAAGAAAAAAACAAAGATAAGTTCTGTTTCTTCTATTTTGGAACAGCGCAATTCAGAAGAGGTTACGATATACTTTTAAATCTGTGCCAAGAGGAGGGTGGCTGTTTTATTCATTGTGGTTTGAGAGATAACAACGTACAGTATTCTTATGACACAAACCATTTAAGAGCATCTTTGGGTAAAGACAAACGATTGTTTGAAACAGATCTATATATAGCTGATCCAGCGACTATTGAGTATTTCTTTAAGTCGGTAAATCATTTGGTTCTTCCTTATAGAAAATATTATGGTTCGAGTGGTGTCATGTTACAAGCGTTAGACTATGGAATTCCTGTCCTGGCTCCTGATACTGGAATTATTGGTCACAGGATAAAGAAGTATGGATTGGGAATAACCTATGATGACAAGGATGCATCTTCCTTAAATTCTCAATTTGAATATTTTAAGGAACTTAACCCGAAAACATTTGAAGATAACATTAAGATCTATATGAATTATCAAAGCACTGAACAATTAAAAGTTGTTCTTATTAATGCTTTTACAGGCGCTGAGAAACCGGTCAGAATACCTTAATTAAAAGAATCATTGTCAGATCATTCAATAATAACTGCCCTCATATTAATAAACCAATGAAAGTTGCCATTGTTTCATTCTATGTTATGGAAACTACTATTCCTCTTGCCAGATATTTATCGTTGAGTGGTATTGATATCGATTTATTCAGCTTATTACCCCAGGGTTATCAGAATACATTTGTCTTTGATTTTATGAGTAATAGGCAACCTGATGGTTTTGTTGATTCAAATACTACAAGGACTACTCTGGGTAAGAATTTGTGCGAATATTTGGGTAAGGTAAATACAAAGGTTTTTATTTTTCCGGACAGACGATTCGATGAATATACTTTAAAAGATATGTACTATGCATTTTTATTAGCTAAATACATCAAAAAAAGAAAATATGAACTGATTCATATTATTCATTCGGATAATAGATTTTGGTTTTTCTTTAATTTTTTCATCAGGAAAGAGAAAGTTATTCAAACATTACATGAAGTAACATCACACGAAGCAAATAATTCTTATCCAGGGATGAGAAAATTGAATTTGTTGATTAAAAAATCAACTCCGATTATTTTTCATTCACAAACTTCAAGAAACAGGTTTATAGAATACAGACAAATCTTTAAAACAAAACAAATAAACGATGACAACCTGGTTATGATTCGATTCGGTTTGTTCGAAACATATAAATGTTTTTCAAACCAATCTGCTAATCCAAGTAATAATAGGGAAATAAATATTTTAAATTTTGGTCGGATTGTTCCATACAAAGGGATACATCTTCTAATAGAGGCTGTTAGAATATTACAGGATAAGTACCCCATTCACCTGATCGTAGCTGGTGAAGGTACACCATATTTCGGTTTTGAAGATATTAAAAGTTATGAGTTCATTAACAGGTTTATATCGAATGAAGAAATTGTAAGTTTAATTGAATCATGCTCCATGGTTGTTCTTCCATACACTTCAGCTTCTCAAAGTGGAGTTCCGATGACAGTTTATTCGTTTTTTAAACCGGTTGTTGCCAGTAATATTGCCGGATTTAAAGAGGTAATTGATCATTTAAAAACCGGCATTTTAGTGGATGATCTAACCGGAAAGTCTTTTGCTTCATCAATTGAAATATTGTTGGCGAATGATAACATTAAAACTGCTATGGGAAAGAACATAAAATTGAAATACAGTGAAGGTGAATTTTCATGGTCTTTTATTGCCGGTCAAACCTTAAAATTTTATAATAAGCAATTAGAAACTAAATATAAAAATCAACCTCAAACCATTAGAATGTTTTTTGAAATTTTATTTTTACATCTTCATTCAATATCTGTAAATTTGAAGACGAGTTTTTTTAATAAGATCAGACTTTTATTTTTAAGGAAGCGCCATTAAATGAAAGATACTTCTGATAATAAATCACTTTAATATGAGACTCCTTAATAACATTGATCATTATATCAATCCCCAATCCTTTCCTGATATTTAATAAAGAAGTATAAATTAATGAAGCTATAGAAATCTTTTCACATCAGTATAATTATAGATTATGATATCAGTACTTTCGTTTGTTCTGCCTTATTCACTTTTATTATATTTTCTGATTCGTTCATTAAAACAACCTATCTATTTATTAGGAGTCCCTTTTCTGATGTTTTTCCGCTATTGTATTTTTTTTGAGAATGTTAAAATATTTGCTGTACCAGGGAGATATGGTACGGATTTTTTGTTCGCAGTTTGGATGATTATTTTTGGGATAATTCTAAAGGTAATAAATAACTCTCAATTCAGAGTCCAAAACAACAGCTACCATATTAAGAATGAAAGAAACTCGCTGGACTATATTGTTATAGGTTTAGTGATAATTTCTATAATAGACTTAATTATAGTCTACATCGAATATCTTCGTATTGAAAATGTTTTTATAGAATTCTTAACAATTTTTTCATTATTCTTTGGATACTTCATTGTTAAGGACATCTTTCGTCATAACAGACCTAAACTAATAGCTGATTTTTTATTCGCCATAGTCCTGGTTAACACTCTCGCTTCGTGCTTCTATATTCTTCATCAGGGGTTACATCTTGCAATATACCACAACGAGGAATACGTGAGTGAAATATTTCAGGATCAAATAATTACCAGGACATTTTGGTTCAAGGCACCACTTTGTTTTTTTTCCATTTCCTATCTTCTTGTTTTTAGGAAAGGAAAAACAGCTTTGTACCTCCTTTTAGCAATAATCAACCTCCTTGCACTCTTTATTTCATATACCAGGTCTTCTCTGATAATTATAGTTATTGTCATTCTATTATACTATCTGTTGGAGGCATATAAGAACAAGACTATATTTTCTGCAGCCAAAAATATAATATTGACATGCATTATTGGACTAATTTTGTTAGTGGCAGTCACGAAAATATTCCCGGCAAATACCAATTATTTTTTTAGCCGTTTTGCTGAGCTGAAAAAAGGTATTCATAGTGTAGAATCAAACTCTCTCCTTTACCGTTTTTCAAGAACAAGTGAAATTATAGATAAAATTGAAACAGATAAAATGATTTTAGGATATGGACCTGTAACCGAAATTCAGTCGCCTTTGGTAAGTAATATGCAAATCGTTACATGGGATTTAGTTTGGACGGGTGTGATATTCCGCTGGGGTATTGTTGGACTGTTTCTGTTCATTTTACTATATCTTGCATCAATTATAAAAGCATTTATTTTATATATGAAACGAGACGATGTATTATCAAAATTGGCTTTGCTGCTTTTACTGGTTATTGTCTCACAGGTAATTGAAAGTTTCATCTCATCAACTTTTCTGTCATCCGACCGCTATGGACTGGGATTATGGTATTTAGGCATGTTATCAGCTCTCATATTGACCGATAAAAACTGCAGTGATTCACTTGATGAAGGACAAAGATATAAATGAAATATTATTTACCACGAACAAAATTTATAAAACCAAATTTTAATTGGAATATTAATATGAATAATAACTGACTCAATAGATTGGATCAGGGATATTCCGGGTTGGATTAAACGAATTTTTTTGAATTTTAACTCATAGCAAATTCTGATTTTTATATAGGCATAATATAATTAATAATAATTATGAAAAGTCTCTTCGATAATAAAATCCTTCTTATTACGGGAGGTACAGGCTCATTTGGGAATGCCGTTTTAAAACGTTTCCTGCAAACAGATATCAGGGAAATCCGAATTTTCAGCAGAGATGAAAAAAAGCAGGATGATATGCGGCAATTTTATAATAACCCAAAAATAAAGTACTATATTGGCGACGTCAGAAATTATGACAGTATAAATAGTGCAATGAAAGGAGTTGACTATGTTTTCCAGGCAGCTGCTCTGAAACAAGTCCCGTCGTGCGAATTTTTTCCTGTGGAGGCCGTTCGGACTAACGTATTGGGATGCGAAAATGTTCTAAATGCCGCAATTGAAAATAAAGTTGGCCGGGTAATAGTACTAAGTACTGATAAAGCTGTGTATCCTATCAATGCTATGGGAATGTCTAAAGCACTAAGCGAAAAAGTAATGGTTGCTAAATCTCGTAATCTGAACGGTTCGGGTATAGTATTTTGTGGAACCAGGTATGGCAATGTTATGGCTTCAAGAGGCTCGGTAATTCCTCTTTTTGTTGATCAAATTAAGAAAGGTAATCCGCTTACCGTTACGGATCCAAATATGACCCGGTATATGATGACTCTTGATGATGCCGTCGACCTGGTGTTGTTTGCTTTTCAGAATGGTAATCCTGGTGATATTTTTGTTCAGAAATCTCCGGCAGCAACAATAGAAGTCCTTGCGAATGCTTTGTTGGAACTGTATAAAGTGAAAAATTTGATTAAAATTATCGGAACACGCCACGGTGAAAAGCTTTATGAAACTCTGGTTAATCGTGAAGAAATGGTAAAAGCAGAGGATTTAGGAAACTACTATCGTATTCCTGCTGATACACGCGATTTGAATTACAATCGTTTTTTTATTGAAGGAGAAGCCCAGATATCCCAAATGGAAGAATATAATTCTCATAATACCATCCGTTTGAACATTGAAGAGACAAAGCAATTACTTCTAAAACTTGATTTTATACAGGAGGATCTTGGGAAGAAAGCTTGATGGCAGCTGGCAGCAGGTAATACTTTTGTAAGAGGCAGGCACCAATCATTAATAAATGTGCACCAATAAAAAAACATATTATGAATAAGACCGATCTTAAACAAAGCATCAGAAAGGTGACTCCACCAATCCTTTGGGATTATTTATTAAAAATAAAAGAAAAGAGAGATAAGAATAAGAAAAAAATTGATACTGAATTTGCCTATTTCATTTTAGATTCAGCAATCGAATATAGTAAGCATATTGGCGGTGATTCAGGTAGCTTTGACAGGAGACTTAAAAACCTTATTCTGAATGCTGACAATGAATGCAATTCAATTATACAAGATATACTTACCGCATTTATGCCGGATTATGAAAAAAATTTATATCAATATTATAAAAATCAGGAATATTTAATTTTTTATCGTTTTTTGACATACCCTTTTAACGACGGCATGTCAAGTTATTTTTCGCCATATGAAAAAGCATTAGCAAGGTTTCAAAGCAATGATATTCTTGATTATGGATCAGGTATCCCTTATGGATTAATTTATTCCTTATTAAATAAAAGAGATTCTATAAATTCGGTTGCTCTTATTGATCTTGATCTGATCCACCTTGATTTTGCGCAGTTTTTGATTAAAAAAATTGCTCCGAATATTAAATTGAATATATACAAGTTAAGAGATACAGATTCATTTCCGGAAATAGAAGGAAAATATAATTTTTTCTTCGGTAAGGATATTTTTGAACATTTAACGGATCCACTTAAAAACTTAAAAGAACTTATGAATTATAGCAAACCGGAAGCTATTTGTTATTTTGATTTTCAGGATCATGGAGAGAAAATATACCAACACCTCAATCCAAATATCGGGTATCTTTCAGACGAAATGGTAAAAATGGGATTTCAATGCGCAACAAAAACTTCCGGGTTATCAGAGTTTATAAGAAATAAATAGGAATATTATGAAAAATTATGGTGGAATTGAAGTAAATCTAAAGCGACAGACATCAGGCAGATCCAAGAAATTATTCGCCTGGGAAATTGTCTGAGAAATCAGCGGATATTCTCTTATCACCATTCAGATTTTGAAAACATGCTAAAAGTTGGGATAACAGGCCAATCCGGCTTTATTGGGACACATCTGTTTAATTTCCTTAACCTTAAAAAGGATAAAATTATTACGATACCTTTTAAGGACAGCTATTTTGATGACAATAACCGGTTAATCAAATTTGTAAATGATTGCGATGCAATTGTTCATCTTGCTGCTATGAACCGGCATGGTGACCCTCAGGTGATTTATGATACAAATATAAGGCTGGTAAAACAATTAATCAGTGCTCTGGAAGAAACAGAAAAAAGACCTCATATACTCTTTTCTTCTTCGACACAGGAAGAGAGGGACAACCTTTATGGCAAATCAAAACATGATGGCCGTTTGCTTTTTGTACAGTGGGCAAATCAAAATAAGGCAAGATTCACAGGATTTGTAATTCCTAATGTATTCGGCCCGTTTGGCAATCCATATTACAATTCAGTAGTGGCTACCTTCTGTCATCAGCTTACTCATAATGAACAGCCTGAAATATTGATCGATGCTAATCTGCAACTAATTTATGTTAAGGAACTTGTTGACCTGTTTTACCAAAATATTATATCCCCGGCTGAAAAATCATATGTTGTCAGATATGAGGTTCAATATACCTCTGAAAACAAGGTTTCAGAAATCCTTCTCATGCTCAATAATTTTAAACAGGTATATTTTGACAGAAATTGTTTCCCTGAACTGAATAGTATTTTTGAAGTAAATCTTTTCAATACATTCAGAAGTTATATAGATCATTCCACCCGTAACCCGGTTCTGTTGGATAAGAAAACCGACCAACGTGGAACATTTGTGGAAACTGTAAAGACCTCACTGGGTGGACAATTCTCATTTTCCACTACTTTGCCGGGAGTAACCAGAGGTAACCATTTTCATATAAGAAAAATTGAAAGATTTATTGTAATTAAAGGGAAAGCAGTTATTGAGTTGCGTCGTATTGGAACTTCGGAAATACTGCATTTTGAACTTAGCGGTGAACAACCCTCTTTCGTAGATATGCCGGTTTGGTATACTCATAATATTACGAATGTTGGAGATGAGGAGTTAATTACTTTATTCTGGATTAATGAGTTTTTTAATCCCGATGATCCGGATACATATTTTGAGAATGTTAAACTAACCAACACAGCCACAATTTGATTATCATTAAGATTGATGAGAATCAAACTAAATGATTGAATACTTAATACCAAACGTTTTATAGTATGGAAGAACAAAAATTTAAAGTAATGACCTTCATTGGTACCAGACCTGAAATAATTCGTCTTTCGCGTACTATGGTACTGCTTGATAAACATCTCAATCAGGTTATTGTGCACACCGGACAAAACTATGATTATGAATTGAACGAAGTATTTTTCAAGGACCTTGAGCTTCGCAAACCCGATTATTTTTTAGGTATAGATACTTCGTCATTGGAAACATCAGTCGGTGATATTATACGCAAGTCAGGTGAGGTTTTAAGGAAAGAAAAGCCCGATGCTGTGCTGGTTTTAGGTGATACTAATTCCTGTCTTGCAGCATACATGGCCAAGAGACTTCACATTCCGATCTTCCACATGGAAGCCGGAAACCGGAGTTTTGATTTTAATGTTCCTGAAGAAACCAACCGAAGAATTATTGATCATATTGCAGATTATAACCTCGTTTATACCGAACATGCTCGCAGACATCTTTTAAGTGAAGGACTGCCACACAGAAGAATATACCTGACAGGTTCCCCTATGCGGGAAGTACTGAATTTTTATATGCCTAAAATAATTCAATCAGATATTCTTACAAAATTGGGAATTAAAAGGAAAGAATATTTTCTGGTTTCGACTCATCGTGAAGAAAATGTAGATAATCAGGCAAATCTGAAAAAAATTCTTACCGTATTAGATAAACTGACTGACAAATTTAATTTGCCTGTTATAGTAAGTACTCATCCAAGAACACGTAAGAGAATCGAACAAACTGGAAATGCAATCCTTAATAAAAATATGCAGTTTCTGAAACCTTTTGGTTTTCTGGATTATGTGCATCTGCAGCAGCATGCTTTGTGTACATTATCGGATAGTGGTACTATAAGTGAAGAATCCTCAATATTAGGTTTTCCTGCAATTTCATTAAGACAATCTATGGAACGTCCGGAAGCACAGGATTGTGGATCTATTATTCTTACTGGGTTCGATCCGGATATAATTCTTGATTCAATCTCTCTTGTAATTAAGGAGCAGAACGATCGGACAGTATTTAGTATTCCACAAGATTACCAGATTGAAGATACCTCATGGAGAGTAATAAAGTTAATTATTGGGAATTCTAAGCTTAGCAATTTATGGAATGGGATTAGTTGATTTTGCTTATTGAAGTAAAAATCCGACAGAATTTTCCTATTTTATTTTTCCAACAGTAGTAAAGTGTTTAAATAGAAAATAACAGAGATGTCTTTTATAATTTTTGGTGATTCATTTACCTTCCCCGAGGGGAACGCTGCTACAAATCGTGTTTTTACGTTCGCAAGAGGATTTTCAGAAAATGGGATAAACACTCATGTAATATGTTTTCAAAATGAATATCCGGATAATTGCAATGGTGTAACAGATGATATAAAGTACTACCACCCTTTTAACCAAACAAAAAGAAATAGTTTTTTTATAGTCAGAAGATGGTTCAAGTTATTGAAATATTTCAGAACATTTTCCCTGGTCAGGAAGATATATAAAGAAGAGAAAATAATTGCTATAAATCTTTATACTTACCGCCTCTTAACGCATTTATTCGCTTTTGTTTTGGCTCGATCTTTTAAAACTAAAATATTATTCGACCGTTGTGAACATCCTCTGCAATTTTATCATGATAACGTTTTTGAACAAAGTTCAGCAAAATTGAAATTAGTATTGGAAACAAAATTGAGCGACGGGATGTTTTGTATATCCAACTATCTGATAGATTTTTATAAGAAAAGAGGTTTTGACCAGAGCAGATTATTCCTGGTACCCAGTACAGTTGATACAGAAAGGTTTAATAAACAAATTAATTCCCCGTTAGCTTATAGCTATATTTTGTATTGTGGAAGTCTGACAATTCTCAAGGATGGAGTAAACATTTTAATTGAAAGTTTTAAAAGAATATCTGAGAAGTATCCTGAAATCAATCTTGTGTTGATCGGGAAAGGCGATTCAGTCAGTGATGAAATAATGATTAAAGATTTAGTGGTGAAATTGAATATTGAGAAAAGAGTAATCTTTTTAGGACAATTACCAAGAACAGAAATACCTGCTTACTTATGTAATGCTAAGATACTTGCCCTGGCCCGCCCTGAAAGTATAGTAGCTGATGCAGGATTCCCGTCAAAATTGACTGAATATCTGGCAACCGGGAATCCTGTTGTAGTAACGAGAGTTGGCGAAATTCCTCAATACCTGACGGATTACGAAACTGCTTTCTTAACAGAACCCGGCAGTATCGATGCCTTTGCCAATAAATTAGACTATGTTCTTGGTAATTATGAATCTGCTAAACGCATTGGCATAAATGGTAAAGAATTAACTTCGACAATTTTTAATTATAACTTTCAGTCAAAAAGGATGATCACTTTCATTAAGTCACTTTAAGCAGGGTCTATGGTTTGAAAACAACTATTCGTAGTATTTTTACTATCAGGTCTGCCACTTGAAAAATGACTGCACAAATTAATTAAAAATGAAAATACTCCAAATAATATATACTCTGGGCCCCGGAGGCGCTGAACGGTTTACTCTGGATTTGTCAAATGAACTTTCACGTCAGGGACATGATGTAACTTTATGCATTTTACGCGATGACTCACAGGGCAATTTTGGTTTTTATAAGCATGAAGTATCGCAAAACCTTAACTATGTTAATCTTAATATCCCGGTGGGTTTTAAGTTAAATAACATTGTTATATTTTATAAACTTATAAAGAAACTTAATCCTGAGATTGTACATTGTCATCTTAATCTGGTAAATTACTTATTTCCGTTAGCAATTATTTTCCCTAAAATAAAATTTTTAAACACTATTCACAGCAACCCTAAAAGCGAAGTCAAGAGTTCGATTGAATATTGGATCAGGCGCTTTTTTTATTCCAGTCTCAGAATGAAAGCCATAACGATCTCAGAAGAGACTTCGCGATACTTTCTTGATTATTATAAAACTCCCCCTTTTAAAGAAATATATAATGGAAGAGCTCTTCCAAAACCAACCGGGGAATATTCAAATGTGAAAAATGTCATACAAAAATACAAGGACGACGGTAATACTGTCTTTTTGCATATAGGTAGTTGCAATGCAGCTAAAAACCAGGAATTGTTAATTGGCGCATTTAATAAGTTGGTGCAAAACGGAGATCGGATTGTTTTAATGATTATTGGTTCCGGATTTGATTCAGAAGAAGGAAGAAGGTTGAAAAATATGGCATGTGATAGAATCTTTTTTCTTGGTGAGAAACATAATGTCTCGGATTATCTTTTAAATGCAGATGCATTTTGTTTGAGCTCTGTACGTGAAGGAATGCCCATTAGTCTTATCGAGGCATTTGCGTGTGGATGTGTTCCTATTTGTACTCCTATTGGTGGACTAATAAATACGATTAAAAATGGGGAGACAGGATATTTATCAAAATCATTTACTGAAACCGATTATTGCTATGCCATCCGGTCTTTCCTCGAAAACAAAACTCATATTAAAAAAGAGGATCTGATTCAGTATTACTTTACTAACTTTAGCATAGAAGGATGTGTTAAAAAGTATTTATTGCTTTATAAAACTCAGGAAGTTAAGTAAATGATTAAGTCAACATCATCAGATGTAAATCAGATGGTTCAATGAATTATTGGAATGTTTTTATTTATATGGATAATAAAAATTTAGATTCAATTACTACTAAGGAAGTTAAAAAAAATTTTAAAATATGAAAATTTGTTTTTGGGGGAATATTGGCAGAGCGCTAAAAGGCAGGACTAGTGGAGGAGGTGAGCTGCAAATTGCATTACTTGCAAAAGTGCTGGCAAAAGGTGGTCACGAAGTTGTTGTTTTAGACTATAATATTACTGAAGAATTTCAGACTGATGAGGGTATTAAAGTTTATCCCATTATTGGGTGGAATAATGGGATAAGAATAATCCGGACACTAACTCACAAGATTCCAAAGTTGTATTCATGTTTGAGAGATCAGAAAGCAGATGTATATTATTGTCGTATCCGTGATCCCAGACATCTTATTGCCTGGTTGGCTGCCCGCAAAGTAAAAGCTAAATTCATACTGGGATTAGCAGAGGATCTCGATGTCATGAGTTTTAGAATGAGATGGAAGTATTATTACTCAAATAATTTTCACAATCTTTGGACTATTTTTAATGGCATTTTAAGTGAAATTATATACCCCATATTGCTTCGTAAATCTGATCTTGTTTTTGTTCAACATGATGGTCAGAAACAAATGCTACATCAAAAAGGGATCCAAGCAGTATTAGTCCCTAACCTGATAGATTTATCTCAACTGCCGGTTATTTCAACCCCAACTCATAGTTATTTCATTTTTGTTGGCTGGCTTGACAATCGTAAAGGAGTTGCCGATCTCTTCAAACTTGTCAAAAAAGCTCCTTTTGCTACATTCAAAATTATTGGCCCACCTCGCGATAAATCAGGATATCTGTATTATGAAAAATTAAAATCATTTCCAAATGTATCTCTTCTCGGAGAGTTAAACCATTCTGATGCATTACAGCATATTGCTAACTCAAAAGCATTAATTAACACTTCCCGCATGGAAGGCTTTCCTAATATATTTATTGAAGCATGGGCATTTGGAGTACCTGTTTTATCATTGTATGTTGATCCCGGTTCAATTATTGAAAAAGAAGATCTGGGCGATGTTGCTCACGGTAACATAGATAAACTATTACTGGATATGAACAATAAAGTATATTCAGACGAATTTGCTAAGAGAGCGAAAGATTATGTAGAAAAAAATCATGCATTAAATGATACTAAAATAAAAGAAATTAACGACCTTTTCGCTGAACTGGTTAAATAGGTGTAGTAAAAGTGAATTTTGCATAACAACCTTTAAAGATTAACTGATAAATATTAACTCATTAATTATCAATAGCTTATTGAAATGGGAAGAATACTTTCAAAATATATTGAAAAATTGTATTTCAAAAAATGGATAATCGGAATATTCCATGCTGATATTAAAGATATTATAAGTAATAAGTCATTTGACCCTGATATTAAGTGGTTGCCGATAAAATCAATTGACACATATTATGCTGATCCTTTTCTTATAAGCACAAAAGAAGGAAACTTTAAAATTCTCCTTGAGGACTTTTCATTTGAAAAAAATTATGGAAAAATATCTTTAATGACACTCGATGCAAGATTTAAGCAGGTAAATTTTAAACTCCTTTTAGATACTAAAAGTCATCTTTCGTATCCGTTTGCCTATACAGAAAATAATAGAACCTATATATTCCCTGAAGCAGGCCAGAGTGGTAAATTGTCATGCTATGAATATGATCCTGAGAATGAAATCATTCATTTTGTTATGGACATACTTGACTTACCGTTACGTGATTCCACAATAATAAAGCAAGATGGTAAGTACTGGATTTTTGGAACTTTGTCTGAAAATGGTACAGACTATAAACTATATGTCTTCTTTTCAGATAATTTGTTGGGACCATACGTTTCACACCAGGGCAATCCTATTAAAAGCGGACTGGATGGCAACAGGCCTGCCGGTAATTTTATTGTGATTGACGGGATAATATACAGACCCACTCAAAACTGCCAGACAGTGTATGGTGAATCGATGACAATTAATAAGGTCATCGAATTAAATGAACACAATGTTACTGAAGAGCCTTATATGACTATTAAAATCAATAAGAACAACAGATTTAATTTTGGAATGCATACAATACATACCATAAATGTGATGAATGATATTATTGTGGTAGATGGTATAAAGTGGACTTTTTCTCCGATAATTCAGTTGCAATATTTCTTAAAAAACAGAATAAAAGCAAGACAATTAAAGGAATAGGGCAGTTCATTTTTAAGAGTTTTTTGCAATTTTTATTTTGTTCTTTTATGTTTTGATTTTTCGTTAAATTTGAACAAAACACTTCAAATCATGTTAGAAAATTACGGGTAAATTAGAACCATGAGTTATTAATACAATGACTGCGACTTTTATTCATCCTAAATACAAAAGATACATTTTAATAGGTGTTCTCTTATAAAACTTCCAAAGCTGAATATTAATGTTTAATTCAAATATACTCCACCCTTTTATTGAAGTCGTCAAAAACTATGGAGATAAAAATGCTTTTTGCATTGCTGAGAAATTTTATACTTATAATGAATTCGCAAGGAACATTTCTAAAATCCGTAAAGCGCTTAAGTTTTCAAATCACAGAAGTAAAAACATAGGACTTATTGCCAATGATGATATTGAAACCTATGCGTCAATTTTTTCAATTTGGTTCGAAGGATTTGCGTATGTTCCACTTCACCCTCAACAACCTGTTGAAAGGAATCTTGAAATAATTTCACAGGCAGAGATCGATTTAGTGATTTGTTCAGGTGACTATAATTTATTTACAAATGTGCAAACCATATTTAGTTCCGGTTTAAAATTTGAAGAACTAAATTTGGTTCCTGAATCAATCCCCGACGATGCTCTTGCTTATATACTTTTTACATCGGGAAGTACTGGAAAACCCAAGGGCGTTCCTATAATGAGGGGCAATATTGGTTCATTTATGAGGTCTTTTTCGGAAGTGGGATTCAAAATAAATCACGCTGACCGCTGCCTGCAGTGTTTTGACTTAACTTTTGATGTTTCGGTTCAGTCTTATTTAATTCCTCTTACAAATGGTGCATGCACTTATACAATCCCTCATGATCAGATAAAATACAGTTACGTTTATGGTCTTTTGGAAGATCATCACTTGACTTTTGGAGCAATGGCGCCTTCAATGATTCGTTATTTGCGTCCTTATTTTGAAGAGATAAACATACCAAGCATGCGATATAATATTCTTACGGCTGAAGCATCTCCTCTTGATTTGGTTACTGAATGGTCGAAGTGTATCCCTAATTCGGAAATATATGATTTTTATGGACCAACTGAAGCCACAATTTACTGCACATATTACAAAATTAATAAGAAGGGAATTAATAAACATCTTAACGGAATGTTATCGATTGGCAAGGCCATGAGTGGCCTGACTGCTATTATTATTGATGAAGATGGAATTATTAAGGGATCTAATCAAAAAGGACAGCTATGCATATCAGGCGATCAATTAACGCCCGGATATTGGAAATATCCCGACAAAACTGCTGAATCATTTTTTGAAAAGGAGTGGGAAGGTACAATTAAGCGGTTTTATAAAACAGGCGATTCCTGTTTTATTGACAATGAAGGGGATATCATGTATGCGGGGAGATTAGATTATCAGGTGAAAATTCAGGGATTCAGGATAGAACTCAGTGAAATAGAGTATCATACACGTGAATGTTTGCGAGGTCAGAATGCTGTTGCAGTTGCTTTTGAAAATAAAACAGGTAATACTGAAATTGCATTATTTGTTGAGGATGAAAAAGCCGATTCAGTTGCTTTATTGGTTTATTTAAAATCGAAGATGCCGTCTTACATGATACCTAACAAAATATACTATAACAAAAAATTTCCATTAAATTCAAATGGAAAAACAGACCGGAATATGTTAAAAAAACTAATAAAACCGTAATAATGAATTCAAATTATTTATTTCATCATTTAGGTATAGCTACGAGGAGTATTGAAAATTGTGTCAGTATTTATAGTAAACTTGGTTATAGCATATCTGATACACGTGTTGAGCCATCACAAAATGTAAAGATTTGCTTTTTATCAAAAGAGGGAAGTCCTATATTGGAGTTAGTAGAACCTCAAAACAACGATAGCCCTGTTTCAAACATAGTTAAAAATTCAGGAACTACTCCGTATCATACATGTTACCAGGTTGAAAATTTACAGGAATCACTAGATGAACTTGAAGAATTAAATTTCAGGGTTCTTTTTGAGCCATTAAAATCAGAAGCCATGGAAGAAGGTTTGTTTTGTTATCTTTTTTCAGCAGAAATAGGTCTGATAGAACTATATCAAAGAATTTAATAGTAGTGAGATGCCTTTTGGAGTCTTTGTTAATAATAAAAATCTATTTTTGTCAAAATGATTTTACATGATTGGGGCGAAAAAAAATGAATGAATATATAATTCGAAATGCTATAAAAGACGACCTTCCGTTTCTGGCGGATGCAGTTATAGCAGCTGAAAAAGGAGTTTCGGATAAATGTAATTATTCAACTCTTTTCAATTTATCTGAAAAGGAAGTCAAAGGTTTTATTATATCAATGTTTGAAGAAGAAGTCGAATGTTGCGAGTTTTCTCTTGATAGTTATTTCGTTACTGAGTACCAGGGGAAACCAGTAGCTACGCTAGGTTCCTGGATAGAATGTTTTGAGGGCAGTATGCCGTCAGGGATATTAAAATCAAATTTAATAAATTATACTTTTACAAAAGAAAGCATTGAGTTTCTGAAGACAAAGATCCATATTGTAAATGATCTTATAGCTGAAAGAGCCCCATTGACTCTTCAACTTGAATATATATATGTTTCTGAAAATCATCGTGGTAAAGGGCTTGTTAAAGACTTGATATATAAGCACGAAGAGCGTGCTAAATTAGCATATTCTACTATAAAAAAGTGCCAGGTACAACTTTTTAAAAACAATGTTCCTATTATTAATTTGCTTGGGAAACTTGGATATAAGATTGTCAAATGCTATAAATCAGATAACCCCGATATATTAAATTATTTATCCTCAAATGAAAAATGTATTATGGAAAAAATATTTTAATGGAATTATCTGACTGTAATTGAAATATGCCTGAAAAAGGAGGGGTATTATTTCAGAGTTTGGGAGAAGATATTAAAATGTGAATCATCTTATTTATATCTTATACACTAAAATAAATTCACTTAAACACTATAGAAGATGGACGAAAAATCAATTATGCCTGAATTAGAACAGGTATTTAGAAAGGTGTTCAACAATGAATCCCTGATTATTTCCAGAGATATGTCTGCTAACGATGTGGATAGTTGGAATTCATTAAACCATATGATTCTTGTTTCGGAAGTTGAAAAGGCATTTTCGATCAAACTTAAATTGAAGGATTTGAATAAAATGCATAATGTGGGAGATATGGTAGATATTATTCTTTCAAAATTGTAAATTTCATGGTTTTTACATCTTTAAATTTTTTACTGTTTTTTCCATTACTGGCTATCGTTTATTATATCACCCCCGGAAAATTCAGATGGATAACATTGCTGGTTGCAAGTTATTTCTTTTACATCAACATTAAACCGGCGTTTGCATTGCTTGTATCGGGTGTTACCTTATCTACGTACATTTTTACACGATTGATTGATAAAGCCGGTACCGAATCAGGAAAAAAGACTTTAATGGTAATAAACATAGTTTTGATATTATTGCCACTTTTTTTCTTTAAGTATTTTGCTGTAATTAATAACGGGATCTTATCTCTTTTAGATTCATATAAAGTAAGATGGCCATTGCCGGAGATCAAATTGTTACTCCCTGTCGGAATTTCATTTTATACATTTATGGCAATAGGGTATACAATTGATGTCTCTAATGAGGAAATCAAATCCGAAAAGAACATTGGCATTGTTGCACTGTTTTTATCATTCTTCCCGCTCATATTATCAGGGCCTATTGAACGGGCAAATAATATGTTACCACAGTTTAAAAAACAGATTAATCTTGATTTTGCTTTAATCACACAAGGCATTAAATTAATGTTGTGGGGATACTTTATGAAACTTGTCGTGGCCGACAGAATAGGAATTTATGTTGATGCCGTGTACGGAAATATTGGTCAGCATAACGGTACCTCCCTGGTGCTTGCTTCTATGCTATATTCGATTCAGTTATACGCTGATTTTGGAGGTTATTCTATCATTGCCATAGGTACGGCAAAAATATTGGGTATTGATGTGATGCAGAATTTCAAACGTCCGTTTTTTGCAACTTCAATGTCGGAGTTTTGGCGTCGCTGGCATATTTCATTAATTTCCTGGCTCACAGATTACGTCTATACTCCTTTGTCCTTTACTTTTAGAAAATTTAAAATTTGGGGAATAGTGATCGCTATAATGATCACTTTTTTAATAAGTGGTATATGGCATGGAGCCGGTTTAACATTTATTATATGGGGCCTTATCCAGGGAAGCTTCCTGAGTATAGAAGCCCTGACAAATAAGGGAAGAACTTCATTTCAAACAAAATATAATCTTAATAAACGGATATGGTATATCGTTTTGTCTTGTATTGTTACGTTTGTCCTGTTTTCCGCTTCAATGGTATTCGGGAGAGCGAAGGATTTGAATGATGCACTTATGGTATATTCCAAAATATTCAGCGGCATTATTCATATACCTTATCGTGACGGATATACAATGATGTATAGTTTTATAGGGTTTACCATTTTGATATTAAAAGAATTCAGAGACGAGTATTATCCGGATCACTTTCTTTTATTTGAGAATAAGAACGTTATTATCAGATGGCTGTCTTACTATGCTGTCATTTTTATGATTTTATACTATGGTGTATTTGGACAGGAGAAATTTATTTATTTTCAGTATTAATTTATGATAAAGTTCACATTAAGATTATTAATATTTAGCATTCCTTTCCTGGTACTGATTGCTCTTGAAATATATATTGATCCCTTTAATTATTTCTCAGAGGCAAAGAATAAAGTTTTGCATCAGAAAAAGGAAGAAATTGCATTAAAGACTAACCCATATCTTTATAAACTTATCGAGTACGACAGGAATCCCTGCTCCACTATAATACTAGGTGATTCACGGATGGATGAACTGAGTTCGGCCAAATTTGAAAACATTAGTGAAGAAAAAGTGTCAAATTTGGCTATTGGAGGAGGAACAATCCAGGATGCTATTAAGATCCTTAACTATATATCTGATAAACATGATATTAAAAAGATTTATTGGGGAGTTTCCCTTGAGACTTATAGTGGTACACGACTGAGAGACAGAGCAACACCATCCATTGAGATAAAAAAATCTTTTTTACTATATCTTCTGAACAGGTATACTTTCTCATCTGCGATGTTAATATGCCGATCGATGATTACTCATGAACAGATTGACCTCTATAAACCTCCCTTTTCAAAAGAAGACTTTTGGCAAAATCAATTGGACATGGTCGCCAGGTATTTAGCAAACTATTCTTATCCCGAGAATTATTTAAGGGACTTAAAAAAGATAGCAGAAACCTGTAAAGAAAAGAATATTAAATTGATTTTCGTTGTATGTCCCACCCATGTTGACCTGCAAAAAAAAATCCATGAATTCAATTTGGATGAGCAAGATAAAAATTTCAAAATTGATATGGAATCTTTAGGTGATGTATACGACTTTAATTACCCGAATGTAATAACTAATGACAAAAATAACTTTAATGATCCCTTTCATTTCAATGATTCAATATCAAGAATAATAATACAGGAAATTTCAACTCAAAAAATACAATATTCAAAGTTTACTTCTTTTGTTAAATAGTTGATCTTTATCGGGAATGAAAAATCAGATTAACCGGGAATTAGCTTTAATTATTTTTGCAATGCTGTAAAATTATTGGTAATATTTGTTAGATGTAAATAATATAATTACTATAAAGAGCTAATAAAACTATCATTGGAAAATTCGGTCAAAATATCAGCTGACCTATCATCAAATATACTTACAATAGGTACTGATTGGGGTGGTGTGGGTGCTGTCATAGATGTTTATAGCCGGTACTATGAAGGTTTTAATTTCATTGCAAGCCATAAAACAGGTTCGGTCTTTTATAAAAGTTCTGTTTTCTTTCTTAGCTTATTTAAGATTATCACTACGCTTCTTTCAAATAGAAAAATAAAAATAATTCATATTCATGGCGCGTCTTATGGGAGCTTCTATCGCAAGTATATTGTTTTTATCATCTGTAAGTTTTTTTTCAGAAAAAAAATCATTTATCATATTCATGGGGGTGCATATCAGGAATTTTACAAAAAGAGTAATATTCTTTCAAAACAATTGATAAAGAATTTATTGGCTAAAGCCGATGTTGTATTATGCCTGTCTCAATCGTGGGTTGAATATTTTGGGCAAAACTTTAATATTAAGAGATTAGAAATTATGCCCAATATTATTGATTATCCATTACTAAATGAGCAACATGCCAGATCAGAGACAATAATATTCCTGTTTCTGGGTTTGATATGTAAGGAGAAAGGTATTTTCGACCTAATAGAGGTTATAGCTGAAAACAAGGAGCAATACACGGGTAAAATTAAACTGATAATTGGGGGCAATGGCGAAATCCAGCATCTGCGAGATTTGATAAATAAGTATCATATTGAAGATATAGTAGAATTTTTGGGATGGATATCAAGTAATGAGAAGTCAGATGTTTTGAATAACGCTGATGTGTATATTCTTCCATCCTACCATGAAGGATTACCCATTTCTATTTTAGAATCAATGTCTTATGGCAAAGCAGTTATATCGACTAAAGTTGGAGGTATTCCTGAGATTGTCAGAAATAATGAGAATGGTTTGTTAATAAATCCTGGAGACTTGGAAGCAATTAAACAGTCTTTAAATTTTTTTCTGGAGAATCCGGGGAAAATTAAAGAATATGGTAACATTTCGGAGCGGAAAGTTCAAAAGTATCTGCCACATTCGGTAATAAAAGATTTAGAAGAGATTTACAAATCAGTATTATCAAATGAATAAACATTTTCTGAAAAAGATCAGGGATAATATGCCTGAATCTCTGAAATATATTACAGCTCCAATAATTCGTGGTGAATTAGTAAAAAATAAGGAGTTTCTTAAATATTATCACCTGCTTGAAAAGAGAGAATCAATAAGCGCCGAGAAAATCATAGAATATCAGCTAAACCAGTTAAAAGAAGTCCTGATTCATTCTTATAAGAATGTGCCGTACTACCAGGAATTATTTAAGAAAATATCTTTTGATCCCAATAAATTTTCTGATTTTAAACAAATGGAAGAAATTCCGTTTCTAACAAGAGAACTTGTTACAGAGAATTTTGAAAAATTGATATCGAGAAAAGAAGTCAAGGGTGGATATTATGTTGGAAAAACAGGAGGAAGCTCTGGTTTGCCTCTGAAATTCCTGCTTGATTTTAATTCAGTCTATAAAGAAAATGCATTTCTTTATTATTATAGAAAAAAGGCAGGGTATATGTTTAATGACAAATTAGCAACGTTCAGGGATGTTGGGCTTGGAAATAAATTATGTAGATACGATGCTATGTATAAGGAGTTGATCTTTTCACCGATTAAACTCTCCATAGTTACTATAAATAATTATGCAAATAGAATTGACGATTTTAAACCCCAATATTTAAACGGTTATCTTTCTGTAATCTGGTATTTTGCAAAACTTATGGAGTCATCTCAGATAACACTAAAAACAAAATTGAAAGGCATATTTCTTATGTCTGAAAATATAGACAATGAACAACGGACTTTTATTGAACATTTCTTTAATACAAAATCATATGTTCATTACGGACACAGTGAAAGATGTGTATTAGCTGAAGAAAAATCAAGAAACAACTATCAATTTGATCCTTACTATGGATTTACAGAGCAGGCTCATATTGAAAATAATAATTATTCTATTGTTGGGACCGGGTTCTTAAACTATGTAATGCCATTTATAAGATATAAAACAGATGATGTATGTTCACCGGTGGATCAATTATATACTATCTACGGCAAAAGAAGCAGCTCAGTTGGACTATATGGATATAATAATGAATTCATAACAAGTGCGGTCTTTGACTTAAGTAAGGAGGTATTTAAAAATATTATTACCTATCAGTTTGTGCAGAACGAAATAGGGAAAGCTGATCTGCTGTTAATCGCAAACAACCATTTCAAATCATCTGAAATTGAGTTGATTAAAAAAAATATATATAAAGATACAAAAGGTATTATTGATTTTGATATTAAAATAGTTGATCATTTGATACTAACTCCCAGGGGAAAGTCTCAGATGTATATCTCTTATACAGATAATAATTCTGCTAAATACAGGGAATAATATTTTTAATGCCTGGTTTGTTGTTAAAGAGACAGGTATTTTAGTTCTGATAGTGCGTTTAGCTAATAATTGGGAACTGCAGCGTGGCAGAATTAAATTGATAAGATAAAAATGGGGAAGTCAAACATACAGGAGATTTGTTTTAAAGACATCGTAGGTTTGCCTCTAAAGGCATACCTGATTATGCTTTATCCATTGAGTAAATGCGATTTGATTGACATTACAAAGTGTACAATTTGATATTTTTTGTATATTCATGCGCCAAAATGTTAGAATCCATGATTAGTATGATTTTAATTATTAAGTGCCGAAATATCCAAAATAATAATTAGTGTGAAAAACATTTATGGACACAGTTTTTAGAACTTAATATTGTATTTTTTATGGATTTTGGAATTCATCGCAAGAAATATTATATGATTAATAATTGGAGGGAATTACTTTTAGGACCCATCTATTTCTATCATAAAATACTAATAAAAAGGTCAAAGAAAAGACATTATAAACCTCTTACTTTTAAAACCAAAGAAGGTACCAATATAAATAGTAAAAAGGACTATTTAATGAATTTGAATAAATATGAAAACACATTTTTCCGATTTTTGACTCATAAAGTCTCAACAGGAGGCACTACCGGTTCTCCTTTTATTTTCTATAGAAGCAAAATAATGAGTCAGAAGGAAAGAGCTTATCTTTTTGATATCTGGAGAAGTATTAATTACAGGCCTTTTGACTTGCGTGTTGTGTTCAGAGGAGATATTACAAAAGAATTAATCACTTATAACTGGCTCGAAAATGCTTATATACTTTCACCTAATCGTATTCATGCCTCTAACAGGGATTTCATTATAAAATTTTTAACCAAACTAAAACCTTTTTTCCTGCATGTTTACCCAAGTTCATTTTTTTCTTTGTCACGTTTTTTAGGTGAAGATGTAATTAAATCATTAAAAATCAGAGGTATTCTTGCAGGTTCTGAAGGATTCCCGAAAGGTCAGATGCAATTGATAGAAAAGCTTTACAAATTACCAATTGCTTATTGGTACGGGCATTCAGAATATGCAGTGTTAGCAAGGTATTGTTTTAAATGCCATGGATTTCATTTTTATCCGACTTATGGTAAAGTAGATTTTATAGATAAAGGCGATTGTAAATATAGTATTATAGCAAGCTCTTTTAACAAAATAGGAACCCGTTTTATTAATTATGATACCGAAGATCTGGCCATTATAGATGACACTAGATGCGGTGTCGATGAATTTCCAAGAATCAAAGCTATAATTGGCAGAGAACAGGATTTCTTTTTCTCCAATGATGGCTCAGTTAATGCATTTGGCCCTTATTTGTTTGGTATTCATAACAGGTTTTGGGAATACCTGGTTGACATTCAATTTGTACAGGAAAGGATTGGAGAGCTGGTGGTATATATAAACACACCACATTCTGATCATAAGTATTTAGAAGATATTTTAATTGAACGTTTCCTTATTGTGACTCTTCGTTTTGTTTATGTAAAGCAAATTAATAAATTAAAATCCGGCAAAAGCCAATACTTTATTCAAATGTTAAAAAATGAAACAGCTTACGCAAAATATTAAGAAAAAATCATTGTCAATAGAAGACTTACCTATCCCTGTATGCAAAACAGGTGGGGTGCTTGTTAAAACCCTTTATTCCGCCGTAAGTGTTGGAACCGAAGTAATGAAACTGAAAAATGCGGATTTGAGCTATCTTCAGATGGCTAAAAAAAAGCCGGAACAGGTTAAGGAAGTGATAAATACTCTGACACAATTGGGACCTGTAGCAACTTACAGGAAAGTTATGAACAAGCTTGATTCATTATCTCCTTTAGGTTATAGCCTGGTTGGCGAGGTTATTGAGGTCGGAAAAGGAGCAGATAGTTTTAAGTGTGGTGATATAGTAGCATGCGGAGGCGCCGGTTATGCAAATCATTCTGAGATCAACTTCGTACCTAAAAACCTTTGCGCTATAGTGCCATCAGGTGTTGATCTTAAAGAAGCTTCATTTACAACAATTGCATCTATTGCAATGCAGGGGTTCAGACAGACCCAATCACAAATCGGTGAAAATATTGCAGTAATTGGTTTAGGGCTCCTCGGACAAATTCTCACTCAAATTATAAATGCGAATGGTTGCAGAGCATTTGGTTTTGATATTTCACAAGGGAAATGCAATCTGGCTATTGAGAACGGAGCTTATTTTGCTGAAGTAGTTTCCAAAACAAATTTTGAAGAGGAAATAATTTCACTTACAGGTGGCGTCGGATGCGATTCGGTAATAATTACTACCGGAACTTCAAGTAATGATCCGATTCTGTTGGCAGGAAAGATAGCAAGGGACAAAGCAAAAATTGTAGATATAGGTATAACAAAAATGGATCTCCCATGGGATCTATATTACCATAAAGAGTTAGATTTTAGGTTCTCAAGATCTTATGGTCCAGGAAGATATGATGCAGGATATGAAGAAAATGGCATTGATTATCCAATAGGTTTTGTCCGCTGGACAGAACAGCGAAACATGATGTCTGTTCTTCAGCTACTGAAAGACAAAAAAATTAGTTTCTCCAAGCTGATTACTCATGAATTTAATTTTAGTGATTCCGAGAAAGTCTTTTTGGATATTAAGGAAGCTAAGGAAGAGTACTTAGGTGTAGTATTAAAATATGATGGCAATATTGATATCAGTTTAAATAAAATATCTAATCAGAAAAAATCGGTTGAAAATCCGAAACAGGTGAAAATCGGAGCTATTGGTGCAGGAAACTACTCCAGTACAATGCTGCTTCCTTTTCTGAGAGGAAATGCTGATCTGATTGGTATTGCGACAGCTACAGGGATCAACGCGACAGATAAGGCCAGAAAATTTGGTTTTAATTATGCAACGACCGATTATAAGGAAATGTTGTCGGATGAAAATATTAATACCATTCTGATTGCCACCCGACATAATCAACATGCAAAAATGATAGCTGATGCTTTGAAGAGCGGGAAAAATGTATATGTTGAAAAACCTCTGGCTATTTCAGTTCAGGAACTTAAAGCTATTTCAGACAGCTATTCAGATAGTACACGAGTATTAATGGTGGGTTATAATCGGCGCTTTTCTTCATCTGTTCAATATCTTAAAAAACAATTGAAAGCGAAGTTCCCATACTCTATTTATTATCAGATTAATGCAGGGTTCATTCCAATGGATAAATGGTATCAGTCTCCGGAACAAGGGGGGCGTATTATTGGTGAAACGTGTCATTTTTTAGACACTATTCAATATTTACTGGGTGCAGATCCTGTTGAGGTTTATGCAAATTCAACAAAAGTTGATGGAATGCCTGATCAGGATAACACATTTATTACTGTTAAATTCAATAATGGGTCAACATGTGTTTTGGCATACCTGGCTGATGGAGATAAGAATTACTCAAAAGAAAAGATTATGATTACCGGTTACAGAACCAGTATTGAATTTGACAACTTTAAAACTGTAACTGTTTATAAAGATGGGAAATCATCAAAAAAGAAATTTCTGACAATTGATAAAGGACAAAAAAATGAAATGTCGGTCCTTGTTGAGGCGATAAAGTCAGGAATTTCACCAATATCGATTAATTCATTGATGCTGAATACATATACTACTATATTGGCAATTGAAAGTTTGAAGACCGGGAAGAGTTATAAAATTAATTTTGATGATATTAAATGATTGGCTGGTATATTAACAGACTTAAAACTATTTCCATTGCAGAGTTCCCATACAGAATTAAGCAATTAATTAAAAACCAATATGAAAGATATTTTAATCAGGGAAAATTTCCTGCTAAAATAACTGTAGTTACAAAAAAAGACATACTCAGGTTCTCATATTCACCGGAGGAATTATATCCTGATTCAATCAATATTTTCGGAACGGCATTCAGATATACCGGGCAAAATATTAACTGGCAAGAAGATATTTCCACTGGGGAGCGTTTCCCTCTGAGCTTTTCTAAGACAATTAAGATTCGAGATAATTCAAATTTGTCAGCAAAAAATGTATGGGAGGTCAATCGATTACAATTTCTCTCTTTTATAGCATTTAATTATCGAAAAACAGGTTCTGATATTTATTTAAGCCAGTTTATCCGGATTTTAAACTCCTGGATTGATAATAATCCTTATCTGGTTGGAATAAACTGGTACAGTAACATTGAGATTAATATAAGGTTAATAACCTGGTTTTTTTGCTGGCAGATTTTAGATGCCGATAGGCTCATTACAACAAATCCTGAATTTAAAGATTTTGTAGATAGAAAATGGATACCGGCTATTTTTCAGCATTGCCGTTTTTCATTTTATAACCCTTCGAAATATTCGTCGTCAAACAATCATTTAATATCTGAATATGCCGGACTATTTATAGCCACTTCATTATGGCAGTTTAAGGAATCTGAGAAGTGGAACAGGTATTCTAAAAAGGGATTGGAAAAAGAAATACTTCGTCAGCATTCAGAAAATGGCATAAACAAAGAAGAAGCTGCAGAGTATATTCAATTTATCACCGATTTCTTTCTTATAGCTTACATTGTTGGCGAAAATACAAGTAATCTGTTTAGTGAGAACTATAAGATTCAATTCAGGAAAATATTAGATTATATCAGCAATTTTCTTGATAGAGATGGCCATTTCCCGCAATATGGGGATGAAGATGACGGGAAATGTTTTATTCTTGATTTTGATAAAAACTTTAACAATTTCAAATCATTGCTGACCTCCGGGGCTATTATATTTAAAGATCATCTCCTAAAATCCCGAAGTAACGGTTTCGATGTAAAGAATCACATTCTATTCGGAGAGCCCGGCAAAAAAGTTTATGAGTCAATCCCGGAGATCAATTATATCGGGAATTCAAAATATTATAAAAATGAGGGCCACTTTATATTCCGGAAAAATGAAAATGGCAATGAAATTTATTTACATTTTGATGCTGCTCCCCTTGGATTTCTCTCATTAGCTGCTCATGGACATGCCGATGCATTGTCCTTTATATTAAATGTTGACGGTCAGCCAATATTTGTTGACTCAGGCACTTACACTTATCATACAGAACCCGCATGGCGCAGCTATTTTATTGGGACATTGGCCCATAATACAATAAGGGTTAACCAACATGATCAGGCAGTAAACGGGGGACCAACTTTATGGACAAAACATTATAAATCCAGTGTAATTGATCTGGATTTAAATGAAGATAATAATCGGGTAAAAGCTACACATAATGGGTATGTAAAAGATGATGCGCAACATATTCGCGAAATTCTTTTTGACAGGCTAAGAAACGAATTTCAAATACTGGACACTATATTGGTTAAAAAAAATAGAAAAATAACAGTTGAAATTCCCTTTCATCTTCATCCCGGAGTCTCAATCACTAAACAGTCGGCAAATAGCTATTTATTTTCTAAAGACTCGGTCAGAAAAACAGAATTATTTGTTGATGAAAAACTGAATCCGGTTGTAATAAAGGGGCAAATGGACCCTCAGATTCTGGGGTGGTATTCCGGTTCGTTTGCGAAAAAGGAAGCCACAAATGTTATATTTAGTAAAACTCAGATTGAAAGCACTACAATTTTTAAGTTTATAATTAAAATTGTTTAATATGAAAATCAGCATTTTTGGTCTTGGCTATGTAGGTTGTGTAAGCCTTGGCTGTCTTGCAAAAAACGGTCATTACGTTATTGGTGTGGATACTAACCCAACAAAAGTGGAGCAAATTAACTCGGGTAAAGCCACTATCATAGAAAAAGATGTTGACACTATTATTGCGGAACAGAGATTATCCGGGCATATCAGTGCAACTACCGATAACCAGCTGGCAATTAAAGGCTCGGATATTTCAATTATCGCAGTCGGTACACCGAGTACCGATAAAGGACATTTGAATCTGCAATATATTTTTAAAGTAGCTGAGAATATTGGCGAGGCATTACAACATAAGGATAGTTTTCATATTATTGCCATAAGATCGACTATTATGCCTGGAACATGTGATAAGTTTGCAGCTATAGTTGAAAAGATTTCAGGTAAAAAGAGGAATGAGGATTTTGCTATTGTTGATAATCCTGAGTTTTTAAGAGAAGGAACTGCAGTGAAGGATTATTACAATCCTCCGTTAACTCTTATTGGTTCAGATAACCTGAAAGCTGCTGATAAAGTAGCTGAACTATATCGGCAATTACCTGGTGAGATCATAATTACAGATCTTAAAATTGCTGAAATCATGAAGTATATTAATAATACTTATCATGCCCTTAAAATCTCTTTTAGTAACGAAATTGGAAATATCTGTTCTGAATTAGGAATCGATTCTCATAAAGTAATGGATATATTCTGCAAGGACAAACAACTGAATATTTCACCATATTATTTCAAACCTGGTTTTGCCTATGGCGGCTCCTGCCTGCCTAAGGATTTAAAAGGACTTCAGACCCTGGCTCATGATCTGTATATCGATGTTCCTGTTATAGATGGTATTAATAAAACAAATGATCTTCAGATTCAACGTGCAATCAAGCTCATCTATAAGTATTGGGATAAAAAACTTGGCTTCCTGGGTTTGAGTTTTAAAGCTGGCACGGACGATCTTCGAAACAGCCCAACTGTCAGTATAATTGAAGCATTACTGGGAAAAGGATGTGATATTGTCATTTATGATAAGAATATAAATATGGCTATGCTGACAGGAACAAATAAGGATTACATCGATTCGAGGATCCCTCATTTATCAAGCCTTCTGGTCAGCGACCCGGCAGAGTTAATCAATGATTGCGATATAATCGTAATTAACACTAAAGAACCTGAATTTGTAAAACTGGTTAGTGATATTGATGTTAAAATAATTATTGATTTTGTTAGATTAAATGAAGCGATCATTTCCAAAAATAATTATATCGGAATAAACTGGTAGTCATGTCTTCCTTTCAAAATAAACATATTCTGATCATAGTTGAGAATCTTCCTGTACCTTTTGATAGAAGAGTCTGGCAGGAAGCCAATACCCTGAAGGATAACGGAGCTGATGTAAGCATTATCTGCCCAAAGATGAAGGATTATACTGCCTCCTATGAAATAATAAACGGGATCGAAATATATAGACATTCTCTGCCTTTGGAGGCCAGAGGTGCTATTGGATACTTCTTGGAATATAGCACTGCACTATTTTGGGAGTTTTTTTTAAGTTGGAAAATTTACTTTAAAAAGAGATTTCAAGTAATTCACGGCTGTAATCCACCAGATCTTATTTTTTTAGTGGCTCTTTGGTTTAAAATATTTGGGGTCAGATATGTATTTGATCACCATGATATAAATCCTGAATTGTACATTGCAAAGTTTAACAACAAGGGGGTTTTTTATAAAATGATGATTTTATTTGAAAGACTTACGTTTGCCACTGCTAAATTCAGTATTGCCACGAATGAATCGTACAAAGAAATAGCAATGAGAAGGGGGAAAATGCCAGAAAATAAAATTCAGGTAATAAGGAGTGGTCCAAAACTCGACCGGCTTAAATTGCTTCCTCCCGATAATCAATTTCGAAAAGGAAGAAAATACCTGGTAGGCTATGTTGGCGTAATCGGCGAACAGGAAGGTATTGATCTGTTGCTGGAAAGTGTAAAAATTATCGTTTCTGTGCGCAACGATATCCAATTTGCTATAATTGGCGGAGGAAGTGATCTTGATAAGATGAAACAGTTGGCTGAAAAATCAGGTCTTGGAAACTATGTGGATTTCTATGGGAGAGTACCTGACGATTTAATGATAGCTATTCTTAACACATCTGATCTATGTGTTAATCCTGATAAACCAACAGAAATGAATAATCTATCCACTATGAATAAGATAATGGAATATATGGCTCTTAAAAAGCCCGTTGTTCAGTATGACTTAAAAGAAGGCAGATTTTCAGCTCAGGAAGCAGCTCTTTATGCCAGATGTGGAGATACAAATGATTTTGCAGATAAAATTGTAAAACTAATAGATGATTCCGATCTGAGAACAAAAATGGGTGCTTTCGGCTATGACAGGGTTCTTAATGAACTCTCATGGGACTTTGAGAAAGAAAAATTACTCAAATTCTACGATCGAATTCTAAATAATCAGATGTAATCTCAACTGGTGAGCTTCTCTGACGTATAAGTACAATAACCGACGATATAAAACCCTGTTAACTCCATAATAATTAATCAAATGAAAATTGACCATATTTGTTTTGCGGTTAAGAATATTCAAGATGGAATTGCATATTGGGAACGAGTATTTGCTTATAAACAAATGACGAAAGTTGTAGAAAATTCACTTCAAAAGGTGAAGGTTACTTTCTTGAGCAAAGATGACAGCCTGACAATAAAACTTATTGAACCGGTTGAGGGCAATCTGTCACTTATAAATTTTGTAAACAGGGGTGGTGGCTTTCATCACGTTTGTTTTAAGTGTTCGGATATTAATACAAAGATCGGTGAGTTAACGGAAGAAGGTCTTTTAACACTGGTCCCTCCACAACCCGGAGAAGCCTTCAACAATCATAATATTGCCTTTTTACTTGCAAAGTACGGGCTCAATATTGAATTAATTGACACCGACGAAAAAGCCGGAAAGCTTTTTTAAATTGAATATCAAACTTTAGAGGCAAGTCCCCTAAACTATCCCGAAATGCTTTTTTATGATTATGGCTTTTTCTTCGTCAGGAATATTCATCGTCCTGAGCAAATAGGGATTCTGAGTGTAAAGAAATCTTTGGACACTTGTTTTCATGACTATTTTAGCCGGATTGCCTATAATCACCGAATTTTCAGGAAATTTACCTCGTACAACACTACCTGCTCCAACAATACAATTATCACCTATTTTGGTATTCGGAAGAATTGTACAATTGTCTCCTATGAACACGTTATTTCCTATTGTAACCTTGCCGAATACGTCAGCCTCGGGTAGTTCATCGAGGAAACACCATATTGCCCCGTCATGAGTTATTATTTCTGATCCACCGGCAATTGCTACATGATTGCCGATCTCTATCAAATATGGTTCTGTTGAAAAGGACATAGTGTTCAAACGACAATTCTCTCCTATTTTCATCCCCTGCTTCCGTAAATATTTAACTTTTCTCTCAAGACTGGCTTTTTTGATTAACATCATCTGGATGCGTTTCAGAATGTTTTTCATTTTTATAGATTCTAGTAGAGTAAATAGAGAAAATTAGTATTCAGAACCATATTCAATTACATCAATAATATACCTGCTGAACAGGGGAGCAACCTTAGCAGAAAATTCCTTATTAGGATGTGAGTTATCCGGAGCAGTTGCATTTTTATCAGGTAAATACAAACTTCCTTCGGTTTGATATTTATAATAATCCCAGATAAAAATATTGTCTCCTTTCTCATCCCATTCATCAATCATCCATCTGTAAAACTGATACGTTCGCTTTGCTTCCTCTTCCGACATTTGATCCTTAGTGCAAACAGCAGGCGTCCATACAATGAATTTATTTTTTGGAAACTCATGCATCTTAATTTTCAATGCGCTGTACTGTAATTTGTAATTTTCAATCCGCTTCTCATCAGAATCTATATTTGGAGTGCCCGTGTCTGCTAAGATTCTGCTGACAGGGAAACAATGCTTGAAAATTATGACCTCATATTCTTTAGTAAGCATTTCAAGTGTTGGTTCGTCCAAAAAAGCATTTTCTCCTGCATTTTTAACCCAGATATTATAATAGTCATAAGGATAATTATCCCAACCATAAGGAGCACTTTTGGGGAATAAAAGTTCAGTTATATTATAGTTTGTTTTATTCTTTTTGTTATAATCAGTAAAAAACTTCTGGACGTCGCTTTTTTTAGTCAGTTTATAAATGTATTTATTAGTATTACCAACCCAGATTCTATGTCCGGTGCTATGATGGAGAAATACAATTTTCATATTTCTTTTTAATTTGATTAACTGATGATAAATCGCCGTAAAATTACATTAACAAGAGTTTCATAAAATTATAGCCAAAGATAATAAACATACTTCACTACTCAACTTTTTCAAACATTGATCTTATTTTTGAAAATAGAAAAAAAAAGGAAGCTATCCTTAAACGATGGCTTCCTTTTTTGATTTCAATGCACTATTAATCCTTCACGCATCTTACATATTTACCTCCCTGCTTATCAACATTTGCTCTGTAAACCCGAGGTTTGTTTGGAGCCTCCGCAGCGTCAGTAAGGCCATTAAGTTGCCGGTACAATGCGTAACTGGTCACTGTAGTTGTAGTCCACCAATAGGCCAGGTCAGCAGCGTCATTGAAAGTGCCGTTTGCAGCGTAACGGTAACCTCCCGGAAGAGCAGAGAAACCGCTTGTATTTGTCCCGTTTTCTCCTGCAAGCCATCCGGTTGTATTCTTCATCTTATTACCTGCCTGGCTGATGGTACCACGAGATCCATATAAACCAACTGTATCAGCCGGAATTCCAAGATACAATTCAAGTGTCTGGAATTCTAAATCGGATGGTGCATGCCAGCCGGTGGGGCAAACATACATACCACCATTATTTGCTATATCCAATGTAAACCAGTTGTACATTGCTCCGTAGATATTTTTGTTGGCAATATCATTATTAAACCAGCAGTAAGCTGCATTATTCAGAGCGGCCCAGGCAGCATCACCTGTAACATTAGGTATTGCCGTATGCGAAGCATCATTGTATTTGGTAGTTTTCAGGTTTTCCGCCATCCAGACTTGTGTACCTATTGTTACAGTATTATAGGTATTTCCATCGACATCAGCCAACTTGGTATTAAAGCTGAGTTCATTTCCGTAAGCGGTACCAACACTGTTGGTAGCATAAGCACGTACAAAATATTGTGTGCCTTGTGATAAACCGGTCAAGGTGCTTGCAAAAGTACCGGAAACTGTTCCATCTGTTGTATGAGAACCTGTTGCAAGAGGACCAGATGTTGTTGCCCAACATATACCACTGACTGTTATCGTAGCGCCCCCGTTAGAAGTAATGGTTCCGCCGGAAATCGCAGTCGTTAATGTAGGGGATGTAATTGCAGCAGTGGTCAGAATAGGAACTGTTGCCGCAGTAGTCGTGAATGAGAGATCATTTCCATATCCGGTACCTGCGCTGTTTGTAGCGTACGCACGTACATGGTATGTAGTTCCTGCTGACAATCCGGTCATAGTGCTGGGGAAGGTACCTGTGAGGGTTCCATCAGTTGTATGAGAATCTGTTGCAACCGGGTTTGACGTTGTATTCCAACATATACCACTGACTGTTATTGTAGCGCCACCATTGGAAGTAATAGTTCCACCTGAAATAGCTGATGTATAAGTAATTGTAGAAGGCACAGCTGTTGTAAGAGTGGCAGTGGTTGTTGTGGTAGTAAATGAGACATCATTTCCATAAGCAGTACCGGCACTGTTGGTAGCATAAGCCCGTACATGGTATGTGGTACCGGCTGATAATCCTGTCATAGTGCTGGGGAAAGTACCTGTAGTTGTTCCATCAGTGGTATGAGAATCTGTTGCAACAGGGTTTGGTGTTGTTGCCCAACAAATACCACTGATAGTTATTAAATCGCCACCGTTAGAAGTAATTGTTCCACCGGAAACTGCTGATGTTAAAGTAATTGAAGTAGCATCAGTTGTTGAAAGAGTAGGTACTAATACCGGGTTAGTGGTAAATGTAATATCATTTCCATAAGCAGTACCGGTACCGTTGGTGGCATAAGCACGTACATGATATACCTGACCAGGCAGCAGTCCTGTAAGATTGCTAGTGAAAATCCCTGTTCCGGTCCCTTCGGTTGTTGTATTTAATGCTCCAATGATAGGGTTAACTGTTGTAGCCCAGCAGACACCTCTCGCGGTAACTGCTCCGCCACCATCAGCAGTGACATTTCCACCGGCAACTGCTGTTGTTAAAGTAATTGAAGTAACATCAGATGTTGTAACAGTTGGAACTCCTACCGGATTTGTTGTAAATGAAAGCTCACTTCCATATGCAGTACCGACACTGTTTGTAGCGTAAGCACGAACATAGTATGTAGTAGACGGAAGTAATAAAGTAAGATTGCTGGTAAAGCTTCCTGTTCCTGTTCCGTCTGTTGTTAACGAATTGGTTATTGTCGGTGCTGTAGTTGTTGCCCAGCAGACACCTCTTGCGGTAACTGCACCTCCACCATCAGCAGTGACATTTCCACCTGAAACCGCTGTTGTTAAAGTAATTGCAGAAATTGCAGTAGTAGTAAGAGTAGCAAGTACAATCGGGGTTGTGGTAAATGTAACCTCAGTCCCGTATGCGGTACCAACCTTGTTGGTTGCGTAAGCCCGTACATGATAAGGAGTATTAGGAGTCAATCCGGTTATTTCGCCGGTAAAACTTCCTGTTCCTGTGCCATTGCTGGTATGTGACCCGGAAACAACAGGGCTTGAAGTTGTAGCCCAACATACCCCGCGGGCTGTCACTGCAGCTCCCCCATCTTTTGAGATCAGACCACCAGAAGTACCAGAATTAATTGTAATGTTAGTTACAGCGCTAGTAGTCAAAGTTGGTATTACATCTTCCTTTTTGCAGCTATTGATAATTAAGCCTGCACAGATCAGGAAACCAAAAACTAAAAAAACTAATACTCTTTTCATTATAAAATATTTAAATTTAACATCAAAGTTACAAAAATCTATCTCTTAAAAGTTATAAAAATCCTAATTCTTCAGACACCTTACATATTTTCCTCCCTGATACAAGACTGCAGCTCTGTAAATCCGATGGTCGTTTGGGTTATCAGGGGTAATGCCATCAACCCGACGGTACCAGGCAGATATGCCATCACTGTATGCAGTAGAACTCCACCAATACGTGATGTCGTCAATGTCATTGAAAGTGCCACTTGCACCGTAGCGGTAACCTCCCGGGAGTCCTGAGAAACCGCTCGTATTTGTCCCGTTTTCTCCCGTTTTCCATCCGGTTGTATTCTTAATCTTATTACCTGCATGGCTGATGGTACCACGGTATCCCCATATACCAACCGTATCAGCCGGTATTCCAATGTACAATTCAAGTGTTTGGAATTCATCATCGGATGGTACATGCCAGCCGGTGGGGCACAGAAGCCCTGTATTTACAGTAAACCAGTTATACAATGCTCCATAAATACCTTTGTTAGAAATATCATTATTGAACCAGCAGTAAGCCGGAGTAGTAAGGAGGGTCCATGCAGTCCCATCGGTAACAACAGGTATTGTAGTATGCGAAGCATCACTATATTTGGTAGTTTTCAGGTTTTCCGCCATCCAGACTTGTGTACCTATTGTTACAGTATTATAGGTATTTCCATCGACATCAGCCAACTTGGTATTAAAGCTGAGTTCATTTCCGTAAGCGGTACCAACACTGTTGGTAGCATAAGCACGTACAAAATATTGTGTGCCTTGTGATAAACCGGTCAAGGTGCTTGCAAAAGTACCGGAAACTGTTCCATCTGTTGTATGAGAACCTGTTGCAAGAGGACCAGATGTTGTTGCCCAACATATACCACTGACTGTTATCGTAGCGCCCCCGTTAGAAGTAATGGTTCCGCCGGAAATCGCAGTCGTTAATGTAGGGGATGTAATTGCAGCAGTGGTCAGAATAGGAACTGTTGCCGCAGTAGTCGTGAATGAGAGATCATTTCCATATCCGGTACCTGCGCTGTTTGTAGCGTACGCACGTACATGGTATGTAGTTCCTGCTGACAATCCGGTCATAGTGCTGGGGAAGGTACCTGTGAGGGTTCCATCAGTTGTATGAGAATCTGTTGCAACCGGGTTTGACGTTGTATTCCAACATATACCACTGACTGTTATTGTAGCGCCACCATTGGAAGTAATAGTTCCACCTGAAATAGCTGATGTATAAGTAATTGTAGAAGGCACAGCTGTTGTAAGAGTGGCAGTGGTTGTTGTGGTAGTAAATGAGACATCATTTCCATAAGCAGTACCGGCACTGTTGGTAGCATAAGCCCGTACATGGTATGTGGTACCGGCTGATAATCCTGTCATAGTGCTGGGGAAAGTACCTGTAGTTGTTCCATCAGTGGTATGAGAATCTGTTGCAACAGGGTTTGGTGTTGTTGCCCAACAAATACCACTGATAGTTATTAAATCGCCACCGTTAGAAGTAATTGTTCCACCGGAAACTGCTGATGTTAAAGTAATTGAAGTAGCATCAGTTGTTGAAAGAGTAGGTACTAATACCGGGTTAGTGGTAAATGTAATATCATTTCCATAAGCAGTACCGGTACCGTTGGTGGCATAAGCACGTACATGATATACCTGACCAGGCAGCAGTCCTGTAAGATTGCTAGTGAAAATCCCTGTTCCGGTCCCTTCGGTTGTTGTATTTAATGCTCCAATGATAGGGTTAACTGTTGTAGCCCAGCAGACACCTCTCGCGGTAACTGCTCCGCCACCATCAGCAGTGACATTTCCACCGGCAACTGCTGTTGTTAAAGTAATTGAAGTAACATCAGATGTTGTAACAGTTGGAACTCCTACCGGATTTGTTGTAAATGAAAGCTCACTTCCATATGCAGTACCGACACTGTTTGTAGCGTAAGCACGAACATAGTATGTAGTAGACGGAAGTAATAAAGTAAGATTGCTGGTAAAGCTTCCTGTTCCTGTTCCGTCTGTTGTTAACGAATTGGTTATTGTCGGTGCTGTAGTTGTTGCCCAGCAGACACCTCTTGCGGTAACTGCACCTCCACCATCAGCAGTGACATTTCCACCTGAAACCGCTGTTGTTAAAGTAATTGCAGAAATTGCAGTAGTAGTAAGAGTAGCAAGTACAATCGGGGTTGTGGTAAATGTAACCTCAGTCCCGTATGCGGTACCAACCTTGTTGGTTGCGTAAGCCCGTACATGATAAGGAGTATTAGGAGTCAATCCGGTTATTTCGCCGGTAAAACTTCCTGTTCCTGTGCCATTGCTGGTATGTGACCCGGAAACAACAGGGCTTGAAGTTGTAGCCCAACATACCCCGCGGGCTGTCACTGCAGCTCCCCCATCTTTTG